>Ga0334900_1001007_pt1 | contig 34619 bp, 26 predicted proteins | sample GraSluR3_MG_2_FD_207231 | JGI IMG/M metagenome (GOLD analysis project Ga0334900, IMG submission 207231) | Sludge microbial communities from methane-producing bioreactor in Wageningen University, Netherlands - Granular Sludge_31_08-R3 | ecosystem: Engineered > Bioreactor > Anaerobic >... | reverse complement strand
AACCCGCTAAAGTCGGAAATCTCAAACAATCCGCCGTGGGCTTTGGAGTAGTCAACGATGCTTCTGGCTATGGGACCGCGGTAAAAATGGTCATTGGCTGCATCCAGGGCCCGCTGTCGTCCAAAGCGCAGATTGTTACGATATACCCGCTGGACATCCCGCAGGGTTTGAGCCATCCGCGGCAATCTGACAGTATCGCCAAAGCGAAGCAGATCTCCGTCGGGCATATAGGCCTCCCGGCTGTAGGGCCAGCTGCGGATGTCGTCTTCTCCCCGCTCCAGCCATGCCGCCATTTCGGCATAGACCGGATACCCCTTTTCCGCAAGGTCTATAGCCGGCTGCAGCAGTTCGTCAAGCGGGGTCCTGCCGTAGGCCTTGAGCCACTCCATCCACCCGGCCCAGGCCCCCGGTACTACCGCCTGGTGCATTCCGCTGCGCCGGGCGTTTTCCGGATCCTGAAAGAATTCCGGCACAGCTCCGCTTGCTGCAGGCCCTACTCCGTCAAGAGCGCGGATCCTGCCGCTGGCGGCTTCATAATAGAGACCCCAGGTACCGCCTCCCATGATACTTGAGAACCAGGGCTGCACGATGGAAAGCACTGCCGCCGTGGTAAAAGCGGCATCCGCGGCGTTTCCGCCGGAGCGCAGCACCCGGACTGCCGCATCGCTGGCAAGATGATGGGAAGATGTGACCGCAAACTGCTGCCGGGACACAAGGGGAGCGGAAAATATAAGCAGGAATAAAGAAAGGATTAGCAGAAAAACAGATATTCTTCGAAACATTACTTCTTACCTCCCCGTCTTGTACACGAAAGCACAGGGTAACCTGTTTAATATATACATAACGCCGGGGAAGGGGAAATTTTGATGGAGTAGAAAAAGAACACTCCGGGGCGGCTGCAGCGTGCACCCCGGAGTCGATATGCAGAAAAAAGGCTACTCTTTTACAAAAACGGATTTTACAATACCATGCCCCAGGCCATCAGTCTCCGTTTTATAAACAAAACTGTCAGCGCCGTCGGCGGAGACGGCGAGACCTCCCCAGTTCGTCCCCACATAGACATTCGAGCCTGAGGCATATACGGCAAAGGCGTCTGAGCTGTAAAATCCATGTCCCGCTTCAGTTCTTTTGGTAAAGCTGTCTCCGCCGTCGTCGGAAACATACAAGCCGAATCCGCTATGGAACGCAGCTACATATAGCACGGACTCCTCAGCATGGACATCCTTGATATTCAGCGCATCCAGACCGCTGGTATCCGGAATTGTCATAAAACTGTTACCGCCGTCGGACGATACGGATAAGCCGTTATCTGTCGCCGCGTAAACGGTGGAGCCGGAGACAAACAGCGCCTGGAGATCATTGCTTGCAAGGCCATCATCCGTAGTCCGGTTCGTAAAAGTTTCTCCTCCGTCGGTGGAAATCGACAAACCACCGTTCGTGGCCGCAAAAACAGTTGAACCTTCAACATACACATCCCGCACCGAATTTTCGCCCAAACCATCTGCGGTGGTCCGGTTGCTGAAGCTGACTCCTCCGTTATTGGATATGGACAGTCCATAGTCGCTTGCCGCATATACAGTTGAACCGATGGTCTGCACGCCATATAGATAAATACTCCCCAATCCGTCGGATGTAGTCCGGTTCGTAAATGTCTCTCCTCCGTCGGTGGAAATCGACAAGCCTCCGCTTGTCGCGGCGTACACAGCTTCGCTGGTAACGAATACTCCATTAACGGAGTCACTCCCCAGGCCATCCGTGGTGGTCCGGTTGACAAAAGATAGTCCTCCGTCCGCGGAAAACGACAAGCCTCCACTGGTGCCGGCGTAGATACCTGTAGGGGGCACTACGGGCGGCGGCTGTTCTATTGTATACATAAAGCTTGTAACCTCGCTGTCAAGCATGCCCGCTTTTTCGGCGTATGCTAATATGCTAAGGTCTTCGTCTATTTGAATTGGACCGGAATAAAGAACTCCATGTTCTTTCGGATCGCTGCCATTGAGTGTATAATAGATTGCGGCTCCGGCGGTTGAAACAGAGAGGGTAACTTCGGTGCCTGCTGCCACCTCCCCGGGCCCGGGAGTGGCTGTCGGATTTGCAACCGTTTCCGGCGGATCATCCCGCACGAACACCATATCTGCTGTTTCTTCACTGATTTCTATTGATGCAGGAGTAAAGCTCCAGTCATCTTTCGCAGGTGTTATGCTTACCGTACCGCTCAAACCGCTCTGAGACCACAAGCCGTACTCGTCTGTAGTGGTGTCCGCGTTAACATCGCCGCTGAAATGTATGCTTACACCAGAAACCGGAAGCCCGCTTGTTGAATCAATGACCTGCCCGGAAGCGCTGTAGTCTGATTCCCCGCCGGAAGAGCCTGATGATCCGGCCCCGCCTCCCGAGCAGGACAGCATGAAAAACATTGTAACGGCGAGTACCCCTGCAATCCTGAGCACTCCTTCCAGGATATTCCGGGATTTTTCTGTTTTATTCATTCCAGTATCCCCCTCAGATATAAGTAGCCATTTTACATGGGTAAGGGAGTGTGCCGGGGCGGTAAATAACCCGAAAGGAGTATTTTATCTTTACCCAGCGCCGTTTTCACAGTAGCATAGCCGGATGAAGGATCAGATTGAACGTAAACGCCTTGCCATACTGCATGTCCTGATCGAAAACAAGCGTCCCGTTTCGAGCAAGGAGATTGCCGCCGAGCTTGCGGAACAGGGCTATACCATAACCGAGCGGACAGTCCGCTTTCATCTGCAGGCCATGGACGATGAAGGTCTGACCCACTATATAGGAAAAAAAGGCCGGGTACTGACCGATCTCGGAAGGGAGGAACTTTCCCGGGCCCGGGCTCATGAGAAGGTGGGCTTTCTCTCCTCCCGTATCTCCCAGATGACCTATTCCATGAACTTCGATTACCACAGCTGCACAGGAAAGGTTGTTGTCAACGTCAGCTACATCTCCCGGGAGTACGCGGCAAGAAGCGCGGAACTCATGAGCAGGGTTTTTCAGGCGGGCTATGCCATGGGTACAAAACTCTGCCTCTTCGACGAGGGAGAAGAACCCGGGGAACTCAGGATCCCCCGGGGCTATGTCGGCATAGGAACCATCTGCTCCATCAGCCTGAACGGCGTGCTTCTCAGGGAGGGGATTCCGGTTACATCCCTTTTCGGAGGACTCCTGGAACTGCGGAATCATCGGCCCAGTCGTTTTGTGGAGATAATCAACTACGACGGAACGACCATCGATCCCCTGGAGATATTCATAAAAAGCGGCATGACCGATTATCTGGGCGCCACATCCTCCGGTACCGGTCTTATCGGCGCCAGTTTTCGGGAGATACCGGCGGAGGCCCGTGACAGAACCCTGGAGATCGATGCCGCCCTTGATGCAATCGGAATGAAGGGCTTCTATATGGTCGGTCAACCGGGACAGACCCTGCTGGATATCCCCGTCGGTTACGGCAGCGTGGGGGCGATAATAATCGGAGGGCTGAATCCCGTGGCGATTCTGGAAGAGAGCGGTATTCCGGTGCAGTCCAAAGCCCTCTCCTCCCTGGTGGATTACAACGTACTGTTTGACTACCGGGAACTCCCGGAACGGATGAAACAGACAGTGAAAGTTTAACGGCAAGTCATTGCCGTTATCTTGATATACTTCACGATATTCTCTATACTTTTACAGTCGCTGGTCTTTTAAGCACGAAGCATGTTCATACATTTGTAAGATCAGTCGGCTCTATCCAAATTCTGAAAGATATTAAGGAGTCATACATGGCAAATGCGTATATTCAGGATGTCCTGGCCCAGGTAAAGGCCAGAAACAGCCACGAGCCTGAATTCCTCCAGGCCGTCGAAGAGGTCCTGGAGACCCTGGAACCTGTTATCAATGAAATGCCCGAGCTGCAGGAGAACGCCATTCTGGAGCGGATGGTGGAACCGGAACGAGTTATTCTGTTCCGCATTCCCTGGGTAAACGACGCCGGCAAGGTATGCGTGAACCGCGGTTACCGGGTCCAGTTCAACAGCGCCCTGGGTCCCTACAAAGGAGGAATGCGCTTTCACCCCTCGGTAAACCTCTCCATTCTCAAGTTCCTCGGTTTCGAACAGGTACTCAAGAACTGTCTTACCACTCTTCCCATGGGAGGCGGTAAAGGGGGTTCCGATTTTGATCCCCATGGAAAGTCCGACGGCGAGGTCATGCGCTTCTGTCAGAGCCTGATGACCGAACTCTCCAGGCACATCGGCACTGCCACGGATGTTCCTGCCGGAGATATCGGTGTCGGAGCCCGGGAGATCGGTTTTATGTACGGCCAGTACAAGAGGATTGCCAACGAGTCTTCCGGAATCCTGACCGGAAAGGGCCTCTCCTACGGCGGATCCCTGATTCGTCCCGAGGCTACCGGTTACGGAGCGGTCTATTTCGCCGAGAACATGCTGGCCACCAGGGATGAAGATTTCCGCGGCAAGGTATGCGCAGTTTCCGGATCCGGAAATGTTGCCCAGTACTGTACCGAGAAACTGAACGAGCTGGGGGCAAGGGTCGTTACCCTCTCGGACTCCAACGGTTTTATCTACGATGCCGAGGGTATCGATGCAGAAAAGCTGGCCTATGTAATGGAACTCAAGAACGTAAAACGCGGCAGAATCAGTGAATACGTCAAGAAGTATCCCAAGGCGACCTATACCGCTGATCAGCGTCCCTGGAGCGTCAAGGCCGACTGCGCCTTCCCCTGCGCCACCCAGAACGAGATCTCCGGCAAGGAAGCCCAGACCCTCGTCGACAACGGCTGCCGCCTGGTTTCCGAAGGCGCCAATATGCCCTCCACCCCCGAAGCCATCGAGGTGTTCGTCAGCAACAAGGTGCTCTATGCTCCCGGAAAGGCCGCCAACGCCGGCGGTGTAGCCGTCTCGGGTCTGGAGATGACCCAGAACGCCATGCGCCTCAGCTGGTCAAGGGACGAGGTCGATGCGCGGCTGAAGGAGATTATGAAGAACATTCACGACAACTCCTGGAACGCCGCAAAGCAGTTCGGAAACGAAGGCAATTACGTAATGGGTGCCAACATCGCCGCCTTCCTGAAGGTAGCCAATGCCATGATATCCCACGGGGTTGTATAAACAGAATGACCGAATTTTACAGGGCCCGCTCTTCGGAGCGGGTTTTTTGTTTCCGCCCTTGCAGGGAGACCAGGGAATTCCATACAATGGTTCCGGTATGTCCATAGATCATGCGAACCTCTCCACCGGCATCGCTGGACTGGACAAGATAATCCGGGGTCTTTTGCCGGGGGACAACATCGTTTTTCAGGTGCCAAGCATCGGCGACTACCTGCGTTTTGTCAGGCCATACGCCGAATTCGCCTCCGACCGGGACCAGAAGCTGGTCTATTTCCGCTTTGCCTCTCACGCAGCCCTGCTGGATGCAGAGGAATACCCGGGCATACAGATCAATACCCCGGACCCGGCGGAGGGCTTTGAGCCTTTTATTTCCAGTATCCATTCCACAATAAAGAAAAACGGACGGGGGGGCTACTACGTTTTCGATTCCCTCTCGGAGCTGACGGATAAGTGGTACTCCGACCGCATGCTGGGCAACTTCTTCATGCTCACCTGTCCCTACCTGCTGGACATGGAGGCCCTGGCCTACTTCGGGATTCTCCGGCAGGAACACTCCCACAACGCCCTGCATCCTATCCACAATACTGCCCAGGTTATCCTGGACGTCTACAACAGCGAAGGACAGCTCTACGTTCACCCCTTGAAGGTACAGCAGCGCTACTCCTCCACCATGCACATGCTGCACCGCGAGGATGACGGGAACTACATCCCGGTAACCAACAGCGCGCTGAACTCGCGGATACTCTCATTCTCCCCTTTCCAAAGCGAATCAGGCTCCTATGAAGACAAGGACATGTGGAACCGCAACTTCACTCAGGCCCATCAGGCTCTAGTCCATCCCACACCGGATGCCCGCCGGCAGGAGTCCTTTCACACCGACCGGCTCCTGAGAATGGCTGTAACCCGGGACGAACGCTTTTTACCCCTGGCCCGGCAGTACTTCTCCCTGAAGGATCTTCTCACCATCGGCCGGAGGATCATCGGTACCGGCCTTATCGGCGGAAAGTCTACGGGTATGCTGCTGGCCCGGGCCATGCTGCAGAAGAAGGACCCTGCCTTGAGCCGTTGCCTGGAGGTCCACGACTCGTTTTACGTGGGCTCCGATGTTTTTTATACGTACATGGTGATCAACGGCTGCTGGTGGATACGGCACCAGCAGAAGGAGATCGACACCTTCCTTTCGGTGGCGGAATACGCCCGGAGGGTAATCCTGACCGGTCAGTTCCCTGAGGATATAATCCGCAAGTTCTCGGACATGCTGGATTACTTCGGACAGTCCCCCATCATCGTCAGGTCCTCCAGTCTGCTGGAGGACAACTTCGGCAACGCCTTCTCAGGCAAATACGAAAGCATCTTCTGCCCGAACCAGGGCTCCCGGGAAAAACGGCTGGAAAATCTGCTCACCGCCATCAAAACAATCTATGCCAGTACTTTAAGCGAAAAGGCCCTGCAGTACCGGGCGCACCTGGGAATCCTGGACAAGGATGAACAGATGCCCCTGCTTATCCAGCGGGTGTCCGGGGATCTGCATAAAAACTACTTTTTCCCCGCCGTGGCCGGGGTGGGATACTCCTATAATCCTTATGTATGGGACAGGGATATCGACCCTGAGTCCGGCGTCATCCGGATAGTCTACGGCATGGGTACCCGGGCTGTGGACCGCTCCGACGAGGACTACACCCGGGTTGTCGCCCTGAACGCGCCGGAAAAACGGCCGGAAACGGGCATGGACGAAATCCGCCGCTACTCCCAGAGACGCTTGGACCTGCTGGATCTGGAGGCCAACCAGCTGGTGGCGGTGGAGTATCAGGATATGGAGGATTCCGTCTCGCCCAACGAAAAGGCCCTCCTTACCAGTCTCGAACGGGAAACACAATCAAGGTATATCTCCTTTACCGGACTTTTCCGAAACACCCCCTTTATTCAGGACATGCGGAAGATCCTCAAAACCCTGGAAGAGGCCTATACCTACCCCGTGGACGTGGAATTTACCCTGAATTTTACCGCCCCCGAAGAGTACCGCATCAATATTGTCCAGTGCCGCCCCTTCGAGGTCCGTCGCAATATCGACGTGGACCTGGATTTCTCCCGGGCGAAGGCGGAGAAGGTTCTTATGGCATCCCCTTCGGGGACGGTAATCGGGCGCAACCGGGAAATCCGACCCCGGCGGATAATCTATGTTTCCGGTGAAAAATACAGTCCCCTGACGGTCTCCCAGAAGCACTCCACCGCCCGGACAATCGGCAGGGTCATGAAGAACTCCGATTCTTCGATGAAAACCATCCTGATTGGCCCCGGCCGTTGGGGGACCACTACGGTCTTTCTTGGAATCCCGGTCACTTTCTCCGAGATCAGCCGGGCGGCCTGCATTTGTGAGGTCGTGGATATGGGGGAGAACCTCATTCCCGATGTCTCCCTGGGAACCCACTTCTTCAACGACCTTGTAGAGCTGGACATACTCTACCTGGCCCTCTTTCCACGCAAGGAGGGAAGCATATTTCAGCCCGAGCTTCTTCTTGAGCGCCCGAATCAGCTGCTCTCCATTGTCGATGACGAGGAGTCCCGGGAGCTTGAGGATGTGGTACACGTAGTGGATACGGACCCCGAAAAAAGCCTTTTGGCGGCGGACCTGATCAACCAGCACTATCTGCTTTCTCTGGAATAGCTTTCAAAGCCGGGGAGAATGATCTATACTTTTTTCCATGAGCACACAGGAATCAAAAACACGCTGTATCGGCATCCTCACCTCCGGCGGTGACTGCCCGGGACTCAACGCCGCCATCCGGGGGGTAGCCAAGGCGGCGATAAACCGCTACGGGATGAAGGTAGTCGGTTTTCAGGACGGTTTCCGTGGTCTGGTGGAAAACCGGAGCATTATTCTTGATGATCGCAACGTCTCCGGGCTCCTGACCATGGGGGGAACGATTCTCGGCACCAGCCGAGACAAACCCCACAAGATGCTCATCGGAGGAAAAAAGCAGGACATGACCGCCGCGGCGGTTGAGAACATCAAACGCCACCACATCGACTGCCTTGTGTGCCTGGGGGGCGGCGGGACTCAGAAGAATGCCTACCATCTTCACAAGAAGGGAGGCCTTAACGTACTGACTCTTCCCAAAACCATCGACAACGACGTTGCCCGTACTGACACTACCTTCGGCTTCGATACCGCCATGTCCATCGCCACCGAAGCCATCGACCGGCTGCACACCACCGCGACCAGCCATCACCGTATCATTGTATGCGAGATAATGGGGAACAACGCCGGCTGGCTGGCCCTGGGAGCGGGAATCGCCGGGGGTGCGGACGTTATTCTCATACCAGAGATCCCCTATAACCTGCATGCAGTAGCCGAACACCTGATGGAACGCCGGCGCACGGGCAAGCGTTTTTCCATCATTGCCATCGCCGAAGGAGCCAAATCCGTGGAGGAGGCGCAGGCCATCGCCGAGGGCAAAACCAGAAAAACCTCTCCCAGAAGGGAGGAGGTTAAATACGACGAGCACGGTTTTGCCTATCATCCGGTAAAGGAGCCGAAGGCCTCCCAGCTGACCCGGCAGATCCAGGAACTGACAGGCATCGAAGCCCGGGTTACCTTTCTGGGACATGTGCAGCGGGGCGGGATTCCGTCCCCCACGGACCGGCTCTACAGCACCCTTTTGGGTACCAAGGCCGCGGAACTGCTGGCCCGGGGGGAGTACAACGTTATGGTGGCCATAAAGGGAAGAAGCTGTCAGGCGGTTCCGCTGAAAAGCGTGGCGGGAAAAAAGAAGCTCGTACCCCTGGACCATCCCTGGATACAGAGCGCCACACTCGTGGGAACCTGCCTGGGAGACCGCAGTATTATTGCGCAACCGCGGGTGGAAAGGGAAACATAGAAGGTTTTTCCTACAAGCCTTCCAGACGTATCCGCAATTCCCCCTTCCCCGGAGGCAGATCGATCAGATACCTGTCCACTTTCTCCCCCTCCGTCTGACGGGTAAAAGAAAGGGCCCTTCCCTCTGCCGTCTCATCCACCCGTTTTACACGGAATCCCTTCGCTATCTCCGCCACAAGGGTCAGCCTCTGGCTGTAAATCTCTGAATCCAGGGCCAATGAATAGTTGACGGAAATCACATTAGCTTTCCAGGCTGTTTGCAGGACCAGAGAATCCCGCTGCACAATGTAACGGGCCACCTCGCCGAAGGGGGCAAACCAGATATCCTGTTCCTGAAGGCTGTCCAGAATCCGGCGGAAGGCGTCCAGACTGAGGGCTTCCCAGCCCAGGGCGGAGGGATCGATGCTACCATCGTCAACACCGTGAAAATTCGGAACCAGCCATCCGCCCCTGGAATAGACCTCTTCCAGGATGGGAAGCAGCTCCGCCTCACCGTCGGATGAAAGAATCCCCCTGGCCCCGATCCGGTAGATGTCCCTGGGGCTCCCTCCGGTAACTCCGCCGTAAAACCAGTCCTCCGGTTCCGCCTTGATTCCCCCGGCTCTGGCGGCAATGTACAACTTTTCCGCGGCAGCCACCGCTGTGTCGGAACTGCGCCAGTAGGGCCAGCCGAGACTGACGGCGGGCAGCCAGGGCAGCTCATCCATCAGTCTCTCCCGGGACCGGGACAGTTCCTCTGCCGCCTTCGCGGGATTTGCGGCAAGATCGATATGATGAACCGTGTGGCTCGCGACTTCATGCCCCCGCCACACCAGATCCCGGGCCTGATCCCAGCTGAAAAGACGCCGTTGAAACGGGCCGTCCTGCCAGTATCCCCGGTCCACAAAACCTGTTACCACGAAAAAGGTCCCCCGCAGGCCCCGTTTATCCATTTCCGGTGCAGCCACTAAATACTGATCCAGGGTACCGTCGTCAAAGGTAACAGAACAGGCGGCGGTATGGCCCTTGTACCATCTGGCGGGATAGATGCGAAGATGTTCCGGCTCCTCCTCTGCCCTGGTACCGGCTCCGGATATTCCGGCACAGGAGAACTGGAGGGCACAGCAGACCAGCGCAAGGATTATTTCAAGGCAGGAAATAATCCTCCGGGGACTGGTCCAGGTCCCAGAATTTAACCTGATAATACTCATGGTCGTACTCCTCAATCATCTGAACAGCGAACAGCGAAGCGTCTGCCTGGGTGGCATGGGATTCCAGGGCTTGCCGCTGGATGCCGACCACTCCAGCCCGGGGAAAAGCTGTCGCACCGGGATAGAATTCCTTCTGTCTGGGGTCAATACACACAAGATGGGCTTTTAGATAGACGTCCCCGGACTGCCGAAGCCTGGAAACCGCCTCCGCCACAATCAGGCCGACAGCTTCGTGCTCAAAGTGCTCCCTGGCCTGGGAGGGCGCATCGGGAGAGACCACAACAGCAGGTTCAAATCTGCGAATGAGCTTCACAATCTGCCTTACCAGGTTCTCTTCTCCTCCCCAGATTCTTATCACATCTCCGGGGTTCAGTTCCTGACTCAGGCTGTTATAGGGATGGTTCTTCAGCCCCAGACGCAGATACCGGTTGTTTCCAAGGACGGCGAGAGCCCGCTGCGCCTCCGCGATTCGCAAAGCCGGCAGATCTTCCCGGGGGCCGGAGTATCCCTCCTGAAAGATCCCGGATTCCCCGTCGGTAAAAAGAACGAGGGTCGTATAAAGACCTTTCAGCCCGGCATGGGCCATGAGGGCGCCGAAATCGATGGACTCATCATCCGGATGGGCATGGATAAAGAGTATATCCGTCTCTTCCAAGGGCTTGAGGCCTTCAGTTTCCGGTTCCAGGAAGGAGGTTTCCGTCGCGGTATGAGTCGTATCTTCCCGGGAAACGTGAAAAGCGGGGAAAAGCAACAGTGCTACTGCAGCGATTCCAAGAAAGAGAGCACCAGCCGCCGCGACTGGTTTCCAGGAGACTACCGGCCCGGAAAGGACATCCTCCTGCTCCTCAAAAAAACCGATAAAGCTTATTTTCAGCTTTCCGAAGCGGAGAAAAGAGCCCTGCCTCAGCCTGCCGGAACGCCCCTCCACACCGGCTATCAGTATCTTTCTGCGGGAACTTACTCCCAGGCTCCCGCCTTCCGGAATAAAGCAGAGTTCATCGGAAAACCAGGAACCTTTTCCCGGCACGGATATAAAATGACGCAGATCGATATCGCTCTCATGGGAAAACCCGCAGCAGAATTCCGTCACAGGCAGATCCACTACATGCCAGATTCCATCAGGAGCATCCAGCCGGATGCGGAGATAGTGACGTATCGCGATTGAGGATCTTGTTGTGAACAGTTTCAGCGGCTCCATATACGAAAAAAGCCGGGACCTCTATGACCCCGGCACTTTAGACCTTTCTGACACGAGATAGAACTACATGCCGAAACTGGCAGCCATTCCGTTGGTTCTTAGGGCTATCCATTCGCCCTTCATCGGCTTGCCGTCTCCGATATCAAAATATACGTAGTATCCGGGATACAGATCGCTGTAGATTCTGACCCGGCCGGTCAAGCCGTTAATAACGATTCGTACCGGTACTGCGGTGTTGAGGTTATCTGCGGTCAGCAGGTAGGCATAATCATTGAGGTCAATACTTTCAACAAGGTCCATTCGGGTATGGCTAATGCTGCGGTATACCTGGGCGCTTAAACCTTTGGGAATATCAGCAGAAACAGGGTCCGCATCATAATTGAGCCAGAGCAGATAGGACTTTCCGTTTCCCCAGGATTTTCGGGGATGAACAGAATCGGCGAAAACGTGTATACCAAACCCGCCGTGCATATCCTCTCCGCCGCCTTCGTAGCGGACATTAAATGCATAGACCATTGGTCCAGCCTGGGGAATTTTAATGTTGGCCTTTGCCAGGGGTTCATCCTTATCAAGCTGATAAAGGCGGTCCCCCAAGAGCTTCCATTCACCTTGGGCAAACTGATGTTCCGGCATAGGGAAATCCAGTCCGAACATGGGGACCAGCAGTCCCAGGATTGCGAAAAGGGTTATAACCTTCTTCATAATGCTTCACCTTCCTCTCTATGTTTTGAAGTTTATTAATCAGACACCTTCTATGGTAGGTCACTCCCCGTGAGCCGTCAAGTTATTTTTCCGTAAGTTCTTTCCATAAGACGCGGAGATTCCCGTACAACTTGCCTTGAGGTGCCCTGCGCAACTACCTTATTAGGGTATGGAAAGCAAAACCGAGCGAGGAGTGCACTGATGAAACAGACAATTTCCTGCGAATGGAAGGGAGGAATGGCCTTTGAAAGCGATATTGGAGGTCATACTGTCCGCCTGGATGCGGATGCCGAATCCGGAGGCAGCGACAGCGGAGTTCGGCCCAAACCCCTTCTTTTAACGGCCCTTGCGGGCTGCACCGGTATGGATGTTGCCGCAATGCTGTCAAAAATGCGCCAGCCCTTGAGCTTCTTTAATCTTGAGGTAGAAGCAGAAACAGGCGAAGAACATCCCAAAACCTACACCCGCATAGAGCTGGTCTATCAGTTCAAAAAATCCGACGGCCTGGACGAGAGCAAAGTTGATAAGGCAATAAAGCTGTCCCAGGAGAAGTACTGCGGCGTTTCGGCAATGCTGAAGAAAGCATGTGATGTGAGTTACAGGGTCGAGTACCTCGACTGATGTCCTGATTTTAAAAGCCGTCCCCTGGATTGGGGACGGCTGCATCTGATACCGGAAAGGCTTTATCAGGCACCTGCCATCATGGCTTCCACATCGGCAGAAACATCGCCAATGGGTTTTATGTCGAAGTTCTCGACCAGTACCCTGGCAACTCCCGGCGAAAGGAAAGCCGGAAGGGTCGGTCCGAGCCGGATACCCTTGACTCCCAGATGAAGAAGGGCAAGCAGTACGGCAACCGCCTTCTGCTCATACCATGCCAGGTCAAAAGAGATGGGCAGCTTGTTGATATCGTCCAGACCGAAGACCTCTTTCAGTTTCAGGGCGATTACAGCCAGGCTGTAGGAATCGTTGCACTGCCCGGCGTCCAGCACCCGGGGGATACCTCCGATATCGCCGAGATTCAGCTTGTTGTAGCGGTACTTTGCGCAGCCGGCCGTGAGGATGACCGCATCCTGGGGCAGAGCTTCGGCCACTTCGGTAAAGTAGCTTCGCTTGGGCTGACGACCGTCACAGCCTGCCATTACCACGAAACGCTTTATGGCGCCGCTCTTGACGGCTTCCACCACTTTGTCCGCCAGGGCAATTACCTGCTTATGGGCAAAACCGCCGACGATTTCTCCCGTCTCAATCTCCGTCGGAGGATCACATTTCTTTGCCAGGGCTATAACCTCGCTGAAATCCTTCTGGGACCGGCCCTCCGGCTCGGGAATATGCTTTACTTCGGGGTATCCCGTTACACCGGTGGTAAAAATCCGGTCCTTGTAGGCATCCTTCACCGGGGTAATACAGTTGGTGGTCATGACAATGGGTCCGTTGAAGCTGGCGAACTCCTTGTCCTGCTTCCACCATGAGCCGCCGTAGTTCCCCACAAAGTGGGAGTACTTCTTGAAGGCGGGATAGTAGTTGGCGGGGAGCATTTCGGAATGGGTATAGACATCCACACCGGTACCCTCGGTTTGTTTGAGAAGATCATCCATGTCCCTGAGGTCGTGGCCGGAGATAAGGATTCCGGGATTCTTGCCCACTCCGATGTTGACCTTGGTAATCTCAGGAGAACCGTAGGTTTCAGTATTGGCCTTGTCCAGCAATGCCATGGCGCTTACTGCAGTTTCTCCGGTCTTGAGAACGAGCTGGACCAGTTCGTCGGCACTCTTCTCTTCGAGACATGCGTTCAGGGCTTCAAGTAAGAACCTGTAAATCGACTGGTCTTCGAAACCGAGACGGCCGGCGTGTTCGGTGTAGGCGGCGATTCCCTTGCAGCCGTAGATGGTCAGCTCCTTGAGGGAGCGTACATCCTCGTCCTCCTCCGCAAGCACTCCCACCTGGGCGGCCTTGTCGGCCCACTGGTCCTCCGGAAGCGACCAGGTTGCCGCGTCTCCCCTGGAGGTACCGCCGTTCTTTTTAAGCAGCTGGTCCCGAAGGGAGAGAGTGTCTCTGATAAAACCTTTCAGTTTTTCATCATCAAAGTTGGCATTGGTAATGGTGGAAAAAAGTCCCAGAACAACCTGCCAACCGGCATTCCTGATACTCTCTTCATCCCCGGCCTCCAGGGCAACTGCAGAAAGCCCTTTCATGCTGTAGATCAGAAGATCCTGAACCCCTGCGGTGTGGTCCTCCTTACCGCAGACACCTTTTACGGTGCATCCGGTGTTTTTTGCCGCTTCCTGACACTGGAAACAGAACATTCCCATACGTTTCTCCTTATCAAATAATCTTATTCACAGGGACCGGAATCCCTGCTGTTTTCCAATTTCGCCGTCAGTATGCGCTTGATGCAGGAGAGTTTCTGTAATATATGTTACAATATGGCTGAAATACCCGAAAGAGCGTATCAGGACCTGGCTGCTTCATCCCTTTTTGCCGGCTTCAGCGTAAAGGATATCCGCAGCCTCTGCCAGAACGCCCGTTGTGTTTTTACCGCATACCACAAGGATGCCCTGGTGGCCTTCCGGGGAGACAGCTACGAGCGGCTTCTCCTCCTTACCCGGGGAACCCTGATCGCGGAGATTATCGATGAAAAAGGAACCAGCTTAAAAATGGAAAGCCTTGTGGGGCCGACCCCCGTGGCCACAGCTGTCCTGTTCTCCAGCGAGGCGGTCTTGCCGGTGCAGCTGCGGGCAGAAACAGACGCGGAAGTCGTTACAGTCTCGCGCCAGGGAGTCCTGGATATCTGCCGACGGGATGAACGCTTTTTACGGAATTACCTGAAAGACGCGGGGGACAAGATCAGTTTTCTCGCGGAGAAGATCCGTCTGCTGCGTTTTACCACCATACGGCAGAAGATAGCAGGCTACTTCCTCGACCTTTCCAACCGGCAGGGTTCGGACCATCTGCAGCTGCCCTACAGCCTGGAAAGCCTGGCGGACGTCTTCGGGGTTACACGGCCGGCCCTTTCCCGCTGCCTGGCACAGATGGTGGACCAGAAACTGCTCCGCCGGGACGGACGGGACTACAGTATCGTCTCCCGCAGGGACCTGAAGGAGCTTCTGGAGGAGTAATCAGCCGGAAGCTTCTTCCCGCATCCGGTAGCCGATACCCCGTACGGTCTCGATATAGGCCCCGGACTCCTTCAGTTTTTTTCGGATATTCAGGATCTGTACGTCCACCGAACGCTCGGTCACCGGATAATCATCGCCCTTTATATTCGATATGATCTGGTTCCGTGAGTATACCCAGCCGGGATTTCCCGCCAGAAAAAGCAGAATCTGGTACTCCGTCAGGCTCAGGTCCACAACTTCCCCGCCCCGTTCCACCAGATGCCGCCGGGGATCAATGCTGATATCGTGGATAGTCACCCTTCCGCCGTCTGCAGTGCTGGTCTCATTTCCTGTACGCCGGCGCAGGAGGGCACGCACCCGGGCGACAAGAACCCTGGGGCTGAAGGGTTTGGTAAGGTAGTCGTCGGCACCGATTTCAAGGCCCAGAACGATATCGGAATCTTCATTTTTGGCCGTGACCATCAGGACAGGCAACTCTCGTGTAGCCTCCTGCATGCGCAGATGCCGGCAGATATCGATACCGTTTGCCCCGGGAAGCATGAGATCCAGGATCAGCAGGTCCGGCATCCAGCGGGCCACCTCCTTGATTACCTCGTTTCCACGAAAAACACCCTGGACCTGGAACCCTTCCTTTTCCAGATTGAACCGGATCAGCTCAAAAATAGGCTCCTCATCCTCCACAAGCAGGATCATGGCTTTTTCCATTCCTTCTCCTGTCTCCTTGCAGGAATGGTAGCACACATGGCTGACTGGGAAAAGCTGGCAAAAGAGGTGCCGGGGCATTGATTTCTGGCTCGTCGCGGCTTACATTGAAGATAGTAAAGACTATTACTAAGAGAGGACTCCATGACAGAAACAGCCCTGAATTACAGAAAGAGAATAGAGGTACTGCCGGAGCATGACCAGACTGCCATAGATGTGGCCGCAAAGCAGCTTGAAATGCTGCATGCCTCATTTTACACCGGAACGATGGACCTCAACCTGAAAAGAATGACAAAGAATGATGTGCTGAAAACCATAGACAGCATTGACGCCATGGATGTGGATGCCATGCGTTCCTCCTGGATGTTCGAGCCCCCCTTCGACAGTCAGGACCCCGAAGGGTGGCTCAAACAGGCCAGGCTGATCCGGATTGCCTACCTTGCAGAACAGTTTGAGCTGGTCTCCCGCCTGAGGGATGACGACCCCGAAGCCTGGGATGAGATCAACGAGCTGTATTTCGACGATTGAGGCTGTGAGACTCCCGGGTAAGGCTCTTTTTAAAGGTTCAGAAATCAATCATACTGCATTACAGCATGCGAAAACTTGTTCGTCTCCTCTCCCTGCCGCTCTTATTCCTGCTTCTTCTGCCCGCGAATCTCAGGGCGGAGGAGTCGGGGTGGAAAATTGGATTAATCGGAGAATACGCTTCAGGTGAAAGCTCCTATGAGCTCCGGGTGAACGACGGGACCGAGTCGGTACGGAGCCTCCTGGTTTTTCCCCTGGATACAATCTACCTTGGGCTCGAAGCGCAGCATGAGAATCCATCCGAATCAGCACGGTATACTCTGAGGCTTCTCACCAATGTCGCAGCACCGGCGGGCAAGATGACCGACGAGGACTGGCTGGATCTGACTTCAAGGTCGGAGAAGTACATCTACACCGAGTCGAACCTGGATTACCGATCCTTCGACCTGGAGCTTCAGGGAATCTGGGAACTCAGGAATTATTCAGGCTTCAGACTGTTTTTCGGAGCCGGCTACCGCCTGTTCTGGGCCCACCAGCTTATTACCGATTTTAAAGGATATGAACTTCACGACAGTAACGACGACGGCAGCATCGACAGTAAAGAGATAATCCCCTATACCGAAAAAGATGCCATCGACTACAGCATCATCTACCACACGATCGATGCGGGACTTCACGGGGAAAAGGATATTGGAAGACATACCCGCATCGGAATTTTCGCCGCCCCCTCCCTGGGTCTTGCCTTCGACCGGGATGACCACCTGCTGCGCAGCAAACTCTCCACCGGCCGGGGTTTCGGCTACGGCTTCGTACTGCGCGGAGATATCGAGTTCCGCAACCGTGGGCACAATCGACAATCCGACCCCTACCTGCGCATCTACGGCTCCTTCAGGTGGTTTTTCTCTCCGGGACAGCAGCGGCAGTACTGGTATGGAGATGACGACGGGGTTCCCGAAGGAACGGAGTACGACGGTCTGGTTCATGATATGGAGCTTATTGATCCCCGCTTCGGAATCAGCGCGGGTTTGCGATTCTAATGCCTTTTGTAATCAAGTCTTTTGTTCAGGCATAATCCTGTTGCGGCCGGCTTCTTTCGCCCGGTAAAGATTGTCGTCAGCGACCTGCACCAGCTGCGAGGTTGTCTCTCCGTTCTGCAGGGAGTTCAGCCCCCCGCTGATGGTGACCTTTACGCCCTCTTTCCCCCAGGCATGGGACTCGATCTTCGAGCGGATACGCTCGGCAATAACGAGACCTCCCTCAAGGGTAGTATTTGGAAGAATAAGAATAAACTCCTCCCCGCCGTAGCGGCCTGGAACGTCCCCTTCGCGGATACTGGATCGGATAATCTCCGCTACATCCACCAGAACCGTATCGCCGAAAGGATGCCCGTGGGTATCGTTCAGCTCCTTGAAATAGTCCAGATCCAGCATGGCTACGGTAAGGGGATTATCGTATCGCCTGGCATTGGCCGCTTCGTGCTGAAGCCGGTCCATGCAGTGGGAATGGTTGTACAGGCCTGTAAGCCCGTCGGTTATGGCAAGCTGCTGCAACAGGGCATTCTGTTTACCAAGTTCATCCATATAGTGGATTATAAGACGCCGGTTACGCACAAGTTCGATATGGTTCCTTACCCGTACCAGCAGTTCTTCCGCATTGAAGGGTTTCTGGATATAGTCAGCAGCTCCCAGCTTGAAGCCCTTGATAACGTCTTCGGTTTCCGTCCGGGCGGAAAGGAAGATGACCGGAATGTCCTTCATTTCCACGGACTCTTTCATGCGCCTGCAGGCTTCAAATCCATCCATCTCCGGCATCATGACATCCATCAGAACAAGATCCGGCTTGACCTTGGGAATCATCTCCAGGGCCTTTTTTCCGTTGGAGGCCGGGGCAATCTTGAACCCCTCCTCCTTGAGGAGCTTGCCCAGAAACTGGATATTCGCCGGGACGTCATCGACAATCATGATGGCCATCTCGTCGGGTTCCTGAATCGGCGTCAGGGTTTCAATCACAGTATTTCCCCTGATTTGTCAGCCTCAATGCCCAGAATTCGCGGAAAATCGGTCATTGCCCTCTCTATTCCCTCAATATCAACTGCGGAAGCAGCCAGTTGAAGCCCAATACCCCAACGGCGAAGATCCTCGGCACCGCGTTCCCCTGCAGCGGCGGCAACTCGCATAGCAAAATCCTCCAGATCCTCAGTATAATATGAATCGGTCAGATTTCGCCACTCCTCAAGAAATAGTTCACTAATTTCTGCATATATTCCCGGATCAGCGTGCAATTCTGCAGAAACCAAGCTTTCTTCATCGGGTTTGGCACTATTCTTGTCTACAAGATGCTCCAGCTTGGGCTGCAAGAGCAGATGCCGTTTCAACATATCCATAAAGGATGCATGGTCAAGAGGTTTTACCAGGACTTCCCGGATTCCCGCCTCTACGGCACGGGCCCGTGTTTCGGGGATAATGGATGCGGTAATCCCGATTATGGGGGTATCGTCCCCCAGAAGCTCTTTAAGGCCCTCTGCGATTTTCAGACCGCTCTTTCCCGTCAGCCCCAGGGAAAGGATAATCATATCAGGTTTCTCTTCCCTGGCCCGACGGACTGCTTCACTCCCATCTGCAGCGCTAATCAAACGGAGATTTCGGGCAGCATCCAGGTATTTTCTCAGAAGCAGCAGATTATCCTCCATATCGTCAACGGCCAGTATCAGGGCTTTCCGGAACAGCAGGTCCCTGGCACCGCCCCGGTGCTGTTCCTCTCCGTCCGCGGACGTACTGTAGACGGGGACTTTCCGTAACACAAGGGAAAACTCACTTCCCGTCCCCTGCTCGCTTTCAAGAGATATACTCCCCCCCATAAGCCGTGCAAGGCGCTGGGAAATCGTGAGCCCCAGACCGGTACCGCCGTATTTGTTTGAGTCCTGTCTCTGGACCTGATGAAAGGCCTGGAAGATGGCCTCCTGCTCTTCCTCGGGGATTCCGGTACCGGTATCCCTGACGGCAAACACGATATCCGCCTTCTCATTGTGGACTTTGAGGAGGCTCACATCCATTTCCACGGTACCATTCTCGGTGAACTTTACGGAGTTTCCAACGAGGTTGTAAAGAATCTGCCGGAGACGTATTCCGTCCAGCATAAGTCTGGAAGGAACGTTCTCGTCGATCCTGAAGCTGATGTCAATTCCCTTCTTTTCGCAGCTCACCGAAAAGACATCCAGGACTTCCTGCCCAAGTTCGCGGATACTCATCGGTCCTGGATTGAGCTCCAGCTTTCCGGCATCGATCTTTGACAGATCGAGTATGTCATTAATCAGCCCCAGAAGGGCGGAGCCGCTCTTCTGAATGATGGACAGATACGAACGATGATCCGGATCGCCGATCTCCCGCTGCAGGACCTCGGTAAAGCCGAGAATAGCGTTCATGGGGGTTCGGATTTCATGACTCATGTTGGCGATAAAATGGCTTTTTGCCTGGTTTGCCTCCTCTGCCTGGTGCTTTGCCTCCTTCAACCGCGCCTCTGCGAGTTTTCGCTGGGAGATGTCCCTGATAATTATCTGCACAATCCCCGCCCGGGGATCCAGCAGGGAGGCGGATATTTCCGTGTCGATCTCCTCTCCCTGCTTGTTGACCAGGACCTGTTCCTTCCGCAGCTGGGCTCCCTGTTGCAGTTTACGGATCATCTGGTCAATGCTGCTCTTTCTGCGATACAGGGCAAGGATATTGAGACTCTCGAGTTCCTCTTTCTGATACGCGAAAAGGGCTGCGGCGCTCTCGTTGACCTCCAGGATATCTCCGGAGGCATCGTGAATTACAATGGCGTCATTGGAATTCTGAAAAAGTGCCCGGTATTTTCTTTCGCTGTTCTCGAGCCGGATATTCCGCTCCCGATCCTCGGTAATATCCTCGTACAGGCCAAGTACCGCGACAGCCATGCCCGAGGCATCGATAATCGGAATCTTGCTGGATCGTACATAATGGACAAGTCCGCCGGGGCGAGGCATCGGTTCCTGAATATTCAGTTTTGGCATACGGGAACGGAGGATTTTCTCGTCATCCCGGCAGTAGAACTGGGCAATCTCCGGCGGAGAAAGCTGATCATCGGTTTTGCCGATAATGTCCTGCGGCGAGTCATACCCGGAATCTTCGGCAAAGCGTTTGTTGCAGCCAAGGTAGACCCCGGAGGAGTCCTTCCAGAAAACGCTCATGGGAATATTGTCCATGATCAGGGAAAGCATCTGCCTGGACTGCTGCAGTTCCCGGGTCCGGGAATCAACCAGGGATTCGACATCCGCCTCCCGGTTGATGCTGCTCAACAGGTTTGCGAAAGCCATCAGTATAAAGGTAACCCCGAGGCCGAGTACAATCTCGGGAATATACCTGTTCACCCCCAGAAAAATCCATTCATCCACACCGGCCTGCCACCGGGACGGCGCGGTAGAAAGGAACTCGTACGCCAGAGCGGCAAACAGGATCCCCAGGGCTGTCAATACGAAGACTGAGCGATATCTCCTCCTCAGAGGGATGCTCATTCCCCCTTCTCTCATGCTGTTACGGGCTAAAATGAATCCGTAGGTAATTACGGCAATGGCGGAAAGAAACAGAACTGCCGGGACAAGGGTCTGATAAGCCCCTGGTCTGGAGGAGTCTTCGATTTCCCTGACAGCCCCATACAGAATGCTCACAACAGCCACATTTAAAAGAGCTCCCTGCTGGCGCATACTCAACAGCAAAGCCCCCCCCAGGACAAGAAGGATCGGAATATAGAGAATTCGGTAATCTGCAGCACCGGCATGAATGGCTCCTGCTGCAACCACGCCTGCAAGGAAAAGCAGAAAATAACCCCTCTGACTTTTCGAGTCCCTCTTTCCCGCCGACCGGGAGTCAAAAAGCGAAAGCAGCCAGGGGGTAACAATGAGCGCGGCGCTCAGAATACCGGTAAACCAGATACCGAAAACTGCCCCCGGACTTGCAGACACGCCAAGAATAAATATGACCAATATTGTCCCCGGCAATGCCGAAACCGCAGCAGCAAGGGAGGAAGCTGCGGTCAGGGGCAGAAGGTCCCCGCTGAATCGGATGGAAATACCGTCCTTGAGTATCCTCAGCATAAGAAGCCGGAAAACCCAGGCGGCACATATGTAGGCGAAGGCCTGGGCAAAGGAGATTAAGAACATGGCCTGGATATTGGGAAAACCGGAAGATATAAGATGCGCAATGGTAGAGCTCAGTACTCCAAGAAAAATTCCGGCAAGGCCCCATGTACCAAACATGACACCTGCTGCAAGGCTAAGCCCGGCGCCGGGCCAATAGGGAGAAACAGGAGTTCCCTCCAGGACAAAGAGACGCCCAATGTACGCCAGGAGAAAGTACGCAGCAGCTGTACCCAGGACCTGCAGCAGTTTTATAGCCTTCATACCTTACCATTTTAGAAATATTTGAATTAATTTTCCAGCAGGAAGCTGCGGAATTCACCCACACTGGAAAAGTATTTCCGGCAACGCCTCTTCATCTCTTCTCTGATGGATGGAACATGATGCCCCCAGCCTGCCCCGAGGGTATCAATACCCAGCTGACCGGCCATCTCGATTCCGGGAGACAGATCATCCAGCATCGCCGCATCCCTGGGATCTATGCCCAGGCGTTCAAGGGCCTTCAGGGCGGGCCAGGGATGGGGTTTGCGGCGTTCGGGATCATCGTGCCAGCCAAACACCAGGTCCGGGATAAAGCCTTCCGCTCCGTGGGAGTAGTCACGGAGTATGTGCTCCTCCTCCGAATGGGACACAACGACCACCATGCCTCCTGCGGCACGGAAGCTTTTCAGGGTATCCACCATGCCGGGGAAAAAACTGGGAATCCGGGTTGTGGTAAAACTCCGCCAGATGGCGAATTCCTCTTTCATCTCTTCCGGGCTGAAGTTCAGTTCTCCCGTGTAGTAGTTGAACACTCCGGGGTGGAAATTCTTTTCGAACCATACATCAAGGGATTCCGGCGCAAGATCAGGACGCATCCGCCGTATGATCTCGCAATGGGCCGGATAATGAATATGCCGGGTACTGTCGACACAGGTATCATCATGGTCGACAAGAAGACAATGATACATAACAACTCCCCCAGGATACTGGTTTCTTGCGTTTCCCGACGTTTACTAGTACATTATTACAGCATGCTGGTACGGGATAAAATTACAACGGAACATTTGGATTTCGCAATAGCCAGGGGGGAGTTTCCTCCGGATATCCTGGGGGCTTCCCCCCTGGTGGCCTGTATCATGACCCAGAGCTGGTGTCCCCAGTGGATATTCATACGCAGCTGGATAGGGCAGCTGGAAAAATCCGCAGACAGGACCGAAGGTCTCAACATACATACTTTCGAGGTGGAATACGACAAGCTGCCGAATTTTTCCCGGTTTCGCGACTTCAAGGAACAGGTCTGGAACAACTGGGAGGTCCCGTATATCCGTTACTATTCCGGCGGTAAACTTATTCACGAATCCAATTTTGTCTCCGCCATGATGTTCCTGGATAATCTGAAAAGTCACCAGACCTCTCAGAATGGCATTTCACCGCCGGGCACATAGAAAAAGCGGAGCATGCTCACGATATAGGCAATATACAAAGTAATCAGTACCAGGCCCTTCCATCGGTGAAGGGTATACTTATGGCGGGCCAGGAGCAGCATGGTAAGCACCATTATGATCATGGACGGAAAGGCGAAGTAGATTACATTCGTCGCCACCTGTATGGTGTTCGCCGCCGCAGCGGCTCCGATAATCCAGAGGATATTGAGAATGTCCGCCCCGATAATATCCCCAAAAGCGAGATCGCCGTGTCCCTTGCGGGCGGCGGTTATGCAGGTTGCTATCTCCGGCAGAGAAGTCCCGATGGCGATTATCGTCAGTCCGATGATGACTTCGGGCACCTGAAAAAATCGGGCAATATTCAGGGAAGAACTTACGAGAAACTCACTGGCAATAATGACCCCTGCCACACCGATTAAAAAGAACAACAGCTGCTTTCCCAGAGACCCGGGTTTTATATGCTCTTCTATCTCTTCTTCCGGAGGGGGAACAAGTCCCGCATTCTTCCTGCTGCTTTGGACCATGACGATTAAATACCCCGCCAGGATTACCAACAGCATGAATCCTTCGAGACGACTGATAATGCCGTTAGCCGCCAGAGCAAAGGCGAACAGGTCTATAAGCACAAGAAAAAGTCCAACCCGTTTGAGAACTTTAGGATTGATGGTGATTGCCTTCGGAGCCACGAGAATCGCCAGAGCCAGGGCCACCCCGTCATCGACTATAACCGATCCGATGGCGTTTCCAAGAGCGATCTCCGGGAAACCCCGTATGGCGGACATAAGCGAGACGGTAAACTCCGGCGCAGTTGTCGCGAACCCGACAAGAACTATGCCGATGATAACCTTGTCGATCCGAGCCTTTACCGCGATGCCGACGGCTCCGTCTACCAGGAAATCGGCACTCTTTGCGAGAACATAGAAACTGGCAAAAAGCACAAGAAAGTTAAGGACCATATTTTCAGCCGGCAGGTGCATCAAACGCCTCTCATATCAATCGAAAAATCATGGTCGAGTGTAGCCGTAGACCCGCTCCTGTTGCAAGTCAGGAAAGCTCAGAAATATTTTCTGGCCTTCCAGGGCTTTATCCGGCATAATGGAATAATGGCAAATGATATCGAAATAGCACGAAGTTATACCCTCAAGCCCATTGAAGAGATTGCAGCAGCTGTGGGAATTGCCCAAGACGATTTACGAAATTACGGACCCTACATTGCGAAGATCAGACAGCCTGCCCTGGCCAGGCTTCTGGAAAAGCCTCAACGGGGAAAGCTGGTTCTCGTCAGCGCCATAACCCCGACCTCCGCAGGAGAAGGAAAAACCACCACAAGCATAGCCCTTGCCCAGGGTCTGGCTAAAACAGGAAAGAATCCCGTAGTTGCCCTCCGGGAACCATCTCTGGGTCCGGTTTTTGGCGTTAAAGGGGGCGCAACCGGAGGAGGGCATTCCCAGGTGCTGCCCATGGAGGACATCAACCTCCACTTTACCGGGGACCTTCACGCCGTAACCACTGCCCACAATCTCATAGCTGCAGCCCTGGATAATCGCCTCCATTACCGCCAGGGACTCAGGGTATCTCCCCGGGACGTGTGGTGGCCGCGGGTCATGGATATGAACGATCGGGCCCTGCGGAGCATGGTAATCGGGCTGGGGGGCAGCAGCAATGGCATTCCCCGGGAGTGCGGTTTCGATATAACTGCCGCCTCCGAGATTATGGCGATCCTGTGCCTCGCCACCGGTTATGAGGACCTGAAACAGAGAATCGCCCGCATCCTGCTGGCCTTTACCGAGGAGGGTGAACCGGTCCGGGTGGCAGACCTGAAGGTCCAGGGTGCAGCCGCTGCCCTGCTGCGGGAAGCCCTGCTTCCAAATCTGGTACAGACCGGCGAAGGCGTTCCGGCCTTGATACACGGCGGCCCCTTTGCCAATATTGCCCAGGGGGCCAACTCGGTTATGGCAACCAACCTGGCCCTGCGCTGCTCAGACTATACAGTCACCGAAGCGGGCTTCGGCTTTGATCTGGGGGCTGAAAAGTTTTTCGATATTGTGGCACCCTCGGGAGGGTTTTCCCCGGATGCAGTTGTACTTGTGGCCACTGTACGGGCCCTCAAGATGCACGGAGGTGTCCAGAAGGGTGAACTTGACAAGCCCGACCCGAAGGCTGTGAACCGTGGTGGAGAAAACCTTGAGAAGCACCTGGAGAACATTGCCAAGTTCCGGGTTCCTGCGGTTGTAGCCATTAACCGTTTTCCCGGGGATACCGATGAGGAAGTGGAAGCAGTCAGGAATATCTGTGAATCAAAGAAAGCTGCCTACGCAGTTTCCACGGGCTGGGCTGACGGCGGCGACGGCGCGGTGGACCTGGCAAGGGAGGTCAGCAGGGTCTGTGAATCCGGAGAACAGCGGAATGCAGTGAGGCTGTACGACTGGAAACTCCCGGTGGAAGAAAAGATCGCAAAGATTGCCCACGAGATATACGGCGCCGAAGCGGTCGATTATACCTCGGAAGCAAAAAAAGACCTGCGTCGTATCGAAAAACTGGAATACGGGGAGCTCCCGGTATGCATTGCGAAAACCCAGAGTTCTCTCTCGGATAACCCCAGACTGCTCGGTCGGCCAAAGGACTTCCTTGTTACCGTCAGACGCATTCTGATTTCCGCCGGTGCCGGTTTCCTGGTTCCCCTTACCGGAGACATACTTCGAATGCCTGGACTTCCCCGGGTACCGGCGGCGGAAAACATCGATATCGACGCCGAGGGAAATATCAGCGGTCTTTTTTAAACAAGCGTACCATATATCACTGACATCCCGGGAATATGTGATTAATTTTATCATATAAACTGGAATCCAGCCCGGGAGGCAGTATGAAAAGGATTGCTTTTTTTGACACAAAACCCTACGACCGCCGCTCTTTTGAAGCACAGCTTGATGAAGGGGAATTTGAAATCGCCTTCTTTGAGGCCCGGCTGTCCCCCAGAACCGCGGACCTGGTAAAAGGCTTCGACGGGGTATGCGCCTTTGTCAATGACACCATTGACGAAAAGGTCATCGAGATCCTGAAACGGGAAAATATCGGCGTTGTGGCAATGCGCTGCGCCGGATACAACAATGTTAACCTTAAAGCCGCATATGAAGGAGTACACATTCTCAGGGTTCCGGCCTATTCTCCCTATGCTGTTGCGGAGCACGCCATGGCACTCATTCTTTCACTCAATCGCAGAACCCATAAATCCTACCTGCGCACCAGAGAGAGCAACTTTGCCCTGGCGGGCCTCGAAGGTTTCGATCTTCACGGAAAAAGCGCCGGGGTAATAGGAACGGGAAAAATCGGGAGGGTCATGATCAGCATACTCAAGGGTTTTGGAATGAATATTCTGGCCCACGATCCCTATCCCGACCAGGACTTTGCACGCAGGGAGGGTTTTACCTACGTGGACCTCAAAACCCTGTATTCCCGTTCCGACATCATCTCTCTCCACTGTCCTCTCACCAAGGAGACACATCACCTGATTGACGCGGATGCCCTGACTGCCATGAAGCCCGGAGTCATGATTATCAATACCAGCCGGGGCGGCCTGATCGATACACAAGCCCTGGTCGAGGGGCTCAAGAGCGGAAAGATCGGTCATGCCGGTCTCGATGTCTATGAAGAAGAGGGAGACTATTTTTTCGAGGATCTCTCGGGAGAGATTATCTCTGACGACATACTGGCGAGGCTTTTGACCTTTCCCAACGTTCTGATAACAGCACACCAGGGCTTTTTTACCCGGGAAGCCCTGGCGAATATTGCGGAAACGACCCTTGGCAACTTCCGGGCCTATTTCAGCGGCGCACCCCTTGAAAACGAGGTCTGCTACCGCTGCGACCGCCCGGAATGCAGAAAGGAAACAACAGGCCGCTGTTTTTAGCGAAAGAGTTTATCGATTTTCTCCTTGTAGAGCTCGGCAATAACATGACGTTTAACTTCCTGTTTTGCCGAGAGCTCTCTGCCGATCTCAAAACTGCGGGGAATAAGGGCGAAACGATAGATGCGCTCAAAATGTTTAAACCCGTTTTTACCGCTGATCAGCTCCTGTATCTCACTGTTGAAAAGCTCCCACACCTCCGGAAGCTCCAGCATGTCGTCCCTGGTTATATAGGGCACGTGGTTGGCCTTAATGTAGTGCTCCACTTCTTTTGCGTCTGGAACAATCAATGCGCCCAGGAATTTCATGTCCTGACCGACCACCATGGCCTGTTCTATATACACCGATTCGCGCAGCTTGGCTTCGATGGGTCCGGGTTCGATATTCTCGCCGCCGAAAAGGACAATGGTATCCTTTGCCCGGCCTCGGATATCGAACTCGCCATCTCTGGTCCAGACCCCAAGGTCCCCTGTATTCAGCCACCCCTCTTCATCGACAATCCGCCGCGTAAGGTCCTCCCGTTTGTAGTAACCTTTCATATTCTGGGGTCCCCGGGCAAGAACTACTCCCCGGGTATTCGGTGGAACATCCCTGCCTTCGTCGTCCACGATACGAATCTCCGTCTCCGGAAAAACATCAAGGGTCAGAGGCACAGGACGGAAATAATTACGAACTGCCACCACCGGCCCGGTTTCCGTCAGACCGTAGCCGTTTAAGAGACAGACTCCAGCAGCCTGAAAAAAGGAATCCACCGCCGCAGGAAGGGAGCCTCCGCCGGACACACCTGCTCTGAAACGCCCGCCAAGTTTCTTCTTGATGGCGGAAAAGACGAGAATATTTCCCAGCTGTTTAAAGGGAAAGAGCAGGATCAGCGGCAGCAGGCAGATAAGTTTGTCCAGCAGTCTGTTGCGGTATTCAAAGCGGGGCATCCTTCCAAGAAACATGTTCCGCAAGGTGGCATATGCGCCGCCAACCCAGACAAAGAAGTGAAAAAGGGCTCTGCTCACCACCGGTTTACCTGCAACGTTTCGATATATACCTGATTTAATGGCCTCCCAAATCCTGGGAACCGAACCCATCCATTGGGGCCGTACCGCCTGAAAATCCTGAAGCATGATCTTGCCAATCGGTTTGGAATAGGCAAGAGCACTGACAGTTCCGATTGCTATATACTGAATAACCCGTTCAAAGGAGTGCCATACCGGAAGAACTGAAAGCCAGATGTCCCCGGGTTGTATGTCCACAATTTTCTGGACCCCTTTAATCTGGTGCAGGTAGGAACGGTTCGTCAGCATTACCCCCTTCGGCTCTCCTGTGGTACCGGAGGTAAATATAATGGTTACCACATCATCTATATCGCCTTTTTCTATCTCCTGTTCGAGAAAGTCAGGTTCCTTTTTGATAACCTTGCTGCCCCGTTCAATTACGTCGCCATAGTTGTGCAGCTTGAGACTTCTGGGTATTTTTCCCAGTTCTGCAGGATCAAAATCCTGATCCAGTACCACCATGATTTTCATGGAAGGCAGTTCATCGACTACACTCAGCACCTTCTCCGCCATATCCCGGTTTTCCACAAAAACGAGGCGGCACTCAGCATAATTCAGAATAAATGCAATCTCCTGCGGCATGGAATCCCGTCCCCGGGGAACATCCATGGCGCCGAGACTAATGGTCGCCAGATCAGCCACCAGCCACTCTTTTCTGTTGTCCGCGATCAAACCAAGATGGTCTCCGCGCCGCACGCCCAGATCGTGCAGACCCGAGGCAAATACAGACACCTCCCGGTACAACTCAGAAAAGCTTACCGGGACAAATGCCCCTTTGGCGCTCTTCGAATACTGGGCAACATAGTCAGGATAATCCCTTACAATTGATCGAAAAAGTTGAGGTATAGTTGCATTCATGGATTAAATATACAATGAGGATGTCTTACACACAAGTAAATAATCGGCCAGCGGCCGACAAAAATGAATAAATAACCTTCTCCCCACTTTGATCCGAAAAATAGGCTCCAGAATATATTGCCTAGAGTCCTCTGATCGTCTATTCTTTCAATATAAGGGGCTGTCATAATTACCTTGATACAGCCTCAGATTTACATCGAGCATTGGAAGATCAGAACGAAGGCGCGGCTTTACCAGCCCTGAACAAGCAAACCCGATCATAAAGACTTTGATTCTGTGGCCTGCCGCTTTCCTTTAGGAAAGCAGTAGGGGATGGCACCAGAAGATATAGGAGCATACATGCAGGTCCGCACAACCGGAAACAGCAAATACCCATTTAGAATACTATTCCCGGTATTTATTATCATACTGATTATCGGAAGTTGTTCGACTATCGAAGGGGTCATGAATCTTACCCGGCCCACCGCCGAGGTAGAGAAGGTCGAACTATCCGGACTGAATTTCGACCGGGTAGATTTGCTCTTTTACGTTACGGTCCGCAATCCGAACTCCATTGGTTTGAAACTTGCAGGATTGGAGTACGACCTTGAAATCGAAAACCATTCTCTGATCCGGGGAAATCTGGATAACGGGTTGAACCTGCGGGCAGGGGAATCATCTCTTCTGAAGATCCCCGTTTCACTTGGTTATGCCAATATCTTTGAAACAGTGCAGACGGCCCGGGATAAGGATGAGCTCGCCTATACGATTTTCCTGGATCTTTCCTTTACCGTTCCGGGTTACAGCAGCCTGAAGGTTCCCCTCTCTTTCAAAGGGACGATACCGGTTCCGAAACTTCCCAGCCTGAACATGGCATCCCTGCAGGTCAGGAACGTCAGCCTGACACGGATCGATCTTGAGTTGCAGCTTGAGGTCTTCAATCCAAACGATTTTAAAATCGATTTCAAGGATTTTAACTACGATCTTACCGTCGCCGGCCGTCCATGGGTCCGGGGGAACAAGGTTCGGCCTCTGAGTTTTCGCGAAAAAAGCACGAGCAGCGCGTCCATTCCCCTCTCCCTGAATATTGTGGAAGTTGGCCGATCAGTGGTGGACCTTCTGTCGGGGAACCGCAGGCTTGATTATCAGCTCAGGGGAGACACCTTGATAGATACCGGACTCCCGCTGTTGCAGGATTACCTTTTCAGTTTTTCGGAAGACGGACAGGTAGACGTATTCCGCTGAACAAACTAGTACTCTCTTCGGGAATACCGTCCTCTCCGCACAGATTGGGAGGACTTTCCGCTTACCAACCTGACTGTAACAAGAAAAAGGACGAGCCCCACAGTACCCCAGAGAACTGTCCAAAGGATGGGGGTTCCGAAGAGATAGCCGGCCATCCGGGTGGCATCGGAAATATGACCCGAAGGCTTGATCAAATCTCCCCGTATATCGAAGAGAACATAAAAAATACCCAGCATTCCAAAGAGTTTCAGGACAAGATCGTTCACGATTCCGGGAAGAAGGAACCCTGTTAAAAAAAGCGCGATACCAAAGACAACCGCGTAAACCATGGTAAGCCCTACAGAGGCAAAAACAAGGGAGAGAACAACAAGCCCGGCCCCAAGCGCCATGGTTACAAGCTTGTCAAAGCGGAAGATCGCAGAGGTCAATAGCAGCAGAAATCCAATGACCATCGCGCCGGCATAGCCTGCAATAACGGTCAGGCCTTCGGCTCCTCCACTCACAGCTATAGAAAAGCCGGATTCCAATCCCGCGCTTACGGAATCGATTCTACCGCCGCTGATTACCACAGACAGGGCTTTACCGCTGTCATACAGAAGGTCGGCAATTATCCTGACCGGCAGCAAAGCGGGAACTTCCCAGAAGAACCAGACCACGCCGGACAAAATAATCAGTAACAGAAAATGAAATAAGGTAAAACTACTCCGCCTCATCTATTCCCTCACTCATCTGCTTTTAATAGTCTTTTTGCTTTCGGATATTTACAGCATCCCTCCAAGGTCACGACAGACAGCTATCTCATCGTGTGTTTTTCAGAATGCTGACAATGGTATCCTTAATCGATAGAAAAACATCAACAAGTTCTGGATCAAACTGCTTGCCCGCCTTGCTTTTAACATACAGAAATGCCGACTCTTCATCCCAGGGATCCTTGTAGGTTCGGGGAGAGACAAGGGCATCAAAAACATCAGCTATGGCAACGATCCTTCCTGACAGGGGGATCTCCTTACCGGTTTTTCCGGGACCAGGCTTGAGAGTGTCGGAAAAAACATTCTCGATGTGTCCGGGATACCCGTTTCCGTCCCAGCGTTCATGGTGGGACAGGGTTACTTCAAAAGCTACCCTGTCCCAGACAGAACTGCGCCTTGAAAAAAGTCGGGCTCCGAAAATGGTATGCCAGACCATTGTTTCCTTATCGTCCTCGGAAAACTCATCTCCCTTGGAAAGCAGCTCGGAATCAAGACCAACCTTCCCGATATCATGCAACAGGGCAGCGAGCCTCAGGGCCTCCTTGCCCCGATTCCGTTGAACCAGAGGTGTACCCATCCTGGCGCCGAAGGCATCAAATATGGCGGCGGAGTACTCTCCTACCCTCTGGGCATGGAGGCGCGATTCGTGGGGGTCACGTAATTGGGAAATCTCCACCAGACGCAGAATCATTTCTTTCGCGAATTCAGCTTTTTCAAGGGCCATTGCCGCATGCTGGGCAAAGTAGGATATAAAAAGTCGATCCTGCTGGGAAAACGGTACAGCCTTTCCTTTTTCGTCCAGGGCATTAATCAGCTGAATAACTCCCAGTGTTTTCCCCTCAGTATCTTTCAGGGGAACGGCAAGGATGGACCGGGTGCGATAGTTGCTTTTTTTATCAAACTCCGGATTGAACTCGAACGAGACGTCCTTTGGAAGAGCATACACGTCATCGATTAACAGGGACTGTCCCGTTTCTGCTACAAACCCGGCAATGGATTTTGTGTTGGCCGGGATACAGCGCGTTGTGTACAGGTATTTATTATTTTCCCTCTCTCCCCGGTTAAAGAGGGTATCGTTCTCAATAAAAGCAAAATAGAGTTGATTATCTTTGAGCTGGTATAATGTCCCAGCATCGGCTCTTACAAAATTTCTTGCTTCATGAAGGATATTCTCCAGGATTATATCGACATCCTTCAGGGAATGCAGTCTTTCAATAACCTTCAGCAAAGCTCCGGCGTCACGTACAGCAGGCATATGAATAAGTATACCCGTCTTTAGAAAAAACTCAAATACAGTTTCTTATTTTTTATTACAACGCATTTCGGGTCATGATTCCGGACCCCGACTGGAAATTCTGAACTGCCCAAGGTACTCTTTTAGTCTCTGGAGTTCCGATTCTATCTCTTGTAGACAGGCCGGCGCATTTTGCATTGTACCAGCCTTTGCCTCCACTTCAAGGATCTTCGCCGCAGCCCCGACACGTTCAGCCCGGAGATTAAAGGCTGCTCCTTTTACGGCATGGCTTTCGCGATGGACCACCATGTTGTCTTTCGAGCTGACGCCCTGGCGGATTCGAACTATACGATCTTCTGCATCGGTAATAAACCCGGAGATCAGTTCCATTACAAATCTTTCGTTGCCATTAAAATCGGAAAGGAGCTTTGCGAGGTCAATTATCCTCCTGGAAGACGACTCAGTTCCTGTTTCCCGGTGAGATTCTTCCAAAACAGACTCTCCGTTGGAACTGCACCATCGCGCCACCATATCGACCATTTCATTCCTGCGGAAGGGTTTTACCAGTATATCGTTCATGCCGGCATCCGTATACACAGAAAAATCCTTCGGATAGGCATTGGCGGTCAGCGCTATTATGGGGACAGAAATACCGGAGGAACGAACCCTTCTGACAACTTCGCATCCGTCCATATCGGGCATTGAAATATCCATAAAAACACAATCGAATTCCTGCGAAAGAAGCAAACCCAGAGCCTCAGATCCTCCTTTAGCACAGACCACCCGGCAACCCGCTTCGGATAAATGGTGTTCCGCAATCTTCAGATTACTCGGATAGTCATCCACGACCAGGATTCGACAGTCAACAGGAGGCAGAACCTGAACAAGGGAATCCGGCCTGATTTGGGGATCAAAGCTACCTTCAGCCCCGTCAGCCCCGACACAGCGCATCGGGACCTGTACATCAAAGACCGTTCCTTCTCCGTATATACTGGAGACAGCAATTGTCCCCCCCATTTTATCAATAATTAATTTGGAAATTGCAGTTCCAAGGCCAAAGCCCCGGGCGCTTCGGGTTCGCCCTGCTTCTACCTGATAGAACTTGTCGAAAAGCCGCTTCAGATCGGCTTCCCGGATACCTATACCTGTATCACGGACAGTAAATTTTATAAAGACTATCTGTTCCGATTCGTACTCACACTCAAGGCACAATGAGACCTCACCGCGAGAAGTAAATTTTATACCGTTATCCAGCAGGTTAATAAGTACTTGTCGCAGTCGAAGACCGTCGCCAATAACCCGAACAGGAAGGTCTGGACTGAGAGCGACCCTCAGAGCTATGCCGCGAGCCCCGGCTTTGGGACGCAGGATTTCCTCGATTGACCGCACAAGATCATGTAGATTGAAAGGTTCCTCTATAAGGTCAAGTTTACCCGCCTCTATCTTTGAGATATCAAGAAGCTGGTCGATGAGTTCAGAAAGACGTTGCGACTCTTCAACTATCAGCTCTGCGTACTGGCGGGATCCTGCATCATCTTCCAGGCAACCGGATAGGGCCTCTCCGAAACCCATAACAGCATTTAAAGGGGTTCTCATCTCATGGCTGACATTAGCGAGGAAATCGCTCTTTGCAGTGTTGGCACTTTCCGCCCTTTCCATTGCCGCATCGAGTTCTGCGGTACGCTGGGATATCAGGTCCTCGACCCTGGAGGTATATGTTTCCAACTCAGCCCTGGCCCGCATAGTTCGGAGGGCAAGAGACGTAAAAATGGAAAGATTAAAAATAAACAGCCCAACCCCTTGAAGCCACATAAAGGGAGCCGCATACAATCTCTCTCCAGTATCTGTGACCTTCATAATTGCATACACCATGTCGTGCAGTCCGAAAAGGACAGCAATTACAATTCCGCCAAAAATAAAACGGGCATCGGGGTTTCCTGAGGTCATGGATTTTACGGTGATATGAAAGATGAAGATCAGCACCGGAACCAGGGGCAGGAGTGTAATGCTGAAAACATCATACGCTTCAGATTCACTCCCCGGCACAACAATGATAAAAGCGCTGAGAACCAGACTGTTAAGAAGAAGCAGATACCGCAGCCACTTTCGCTCGTTGATAGAAAAATATTCCATAAAGGAGATGGCACAAAAGGCTATGGCCAAAGGAAGCGCAGCTTTTGATAGAATAAAACTCAGCAAAGGAGATAGAAAAAGCGGTTCGTATGCCATTCGATAGAAATAGAAGGCAAAGAACAGGTTGGCCGCTCCAATGTAGAGATGAAAAACCTCGTTACGTCGTACCAGAAAATAGATAACCGTGTAATAGACCATGAAAAGACAGAAAAAGGTGTAAAGCTGGGCGTTGAAAAAATTGATGTGCCGAGGATTAATAAAGTTTGTCAGTCCGTTCTTGCGGGCTATTTTAACATCATGAACATAGGCTTCATTTTCCTGAACGTCAAAATCAACGAAAACTTCGTTGGTACCGTTAAAATTTATTCGATCCCGGGGTAAATCGATTAGCACGATCCGCCGCTGGAGTCTGCCTCTGGTAGAAATCGGATTGTCCCGCGTCTCAAGGAGAGACCCGTTCAG
>Ga0334900_1001003_pt1 | contig 34703 bp, 30 predicted proteins | sample GraSluR3_MG_2_FD_207231 | JGI IMG/M metagenome (GOLD analysis project Ga0334900, IMG submission 207231) | Sludge microbial communities from methane-producing bioreactor in Wageningen University, Netherlands - Granular Sludge_31_08-R3 | ecosystem: Engineered > Bioreactor > Anaerobic >... | reverse complement strand
CATATAATAAATATTTTTTTCATTTTAGATACCTTATGCAAATAATTTTATTATAGCATCCAATGTTGATGTTTTTATTATAAGAAGGATAACCGTATAGTATAGTATAGTATAGTATAGTATAGTATAGTATAGTATAGTATAGTATAGTATAGAGATGGAATTAAAGTATTAACTGAAACATTGATTTCTGGTGTAAATGATTTATCAGATAATGAATACATAGGTTTAAATGATTTATTATAAAATATGAAGAATAGATTCTTCACTTCGTTCAGAATGACACTGTTGATTTTGTTTATCACAATCATCATCAAATCCTCACTTTTTGTATCTACAAGCTAGGAAGCTTGTAGAACTTTTGTTGTGCGAGCATCCCTGCTTGCACGCTACAAGCAAGGGTACTTGTAGAACAATCAACCCCTTATATCTATATATTCTTTATCTTTATTAATGCTATAAGTCAAACTTGACATTTCTTTTAAAAACTGTCAAGAAATTTATTTTATTTTTTTATCTTTTATCCTCAAGCCCCTTCTTGTTTTGCAATTAGAGACTCAAAAAGGCAATTGAAGAATGTTGTTGTGCGAGCATCCTTGCTTGAACCTTACCTACAAGCTAGGAAGCTTGTAGAACTTTTGTTGTGCGAACATCCTTGTTTGCACCTTACCTACAAGCTAGGAAGCTTGTAGAACTTTTTTGACATTTTGAGGTATGCATAATTGATTAATTAATTTTTATATATTATCTTCAAGAGAAACAGGTATTATTAATTCATAATATTTCGATTAAAACTAACCACAAACAAAGATAATTCACAAATAATATTAAAATATAAAGTTACCTCTTAATTAGCTTTAACTATCACGGGGATTTCTTCCCACATAATAATATTACCGGTTGGAAGAGAAGGCATTGCCGGAGGAGCGATATCTTTAAGACGCGGGTCAAAATAATTATTTTCCATTAAACCATGGATATTGCTTTCACCGGACGGAAATTGTCCTGTAAATATCCATCTAATTAATCTTATTATAAGATCAATAGTATAATTTTTAATTAACTCCCAAATCTCAGATAAAGAAAACTGCCAACTGATATTTGGATTATATCTATACCTAAAATCTTCTCGCACAGCTTTAGTTAAAAGTTCTCCATGTCCCCAAGAATAAACTGAAAAAGTTTCACTACTTAAAGTCTTATGAATCCTACTACCGATAAAATTAATCTCTTTAAAATTTTTAAAGGGAGGATTATTTATACTTGCATTGTAATTAGTGTAATTATCTTTCGCAAAATAAGGAAAGATTAACCACCATCTAATCCTAACATCATCATAATTTGAAACAGATCGTTTTATGTCATTTTTATTTACTTTAACAGTACCGTTTGGTGTCATCATTACAGCCATTACAGTAATTTCTTCAGATTCTTTATTTTCTTTAGTTGCTTCAATTATTATATCTTTATTAGCAATCAAACCTATCAAACCTTGAGTATTATTGTTTGAACGCGGATCTTGAATTTGATTCTTATTTAATCCGTAAGTAATGTCACCACTAATGTAAATATTGCCATTAGAAATAACAGTCAAAGGAAAATCTATATAACCGGAAATATGAATATCTTTATCACTAAAAATCACTCTATCATAAGTTTGATTACCTTTTTTTAATTTACCTTCTTCAGGTACAGATTGTAAATTAGTATTTTGATTTTGACTTGTTCCAACTTTAACTTTATTGCCCGATAAAGAAATAAAATTTTGACTATTTGACATCTGATAACCTGATTGTTGATAGCATTGAAAACAAGAACTTTGCATAATATCAGATGAATTAAATTCCGGAAAAGCTTGCACAGGTATATTTTCAGATACACTACCCTTAAAAATGTTAGTTAATTGATCACCTGTTTGATTATTTATAGAAGAGCTGGTAGTTACTAAATCATTAAAAACAGGAGATTGATTTGAACTATTTCCGTCATATTCATCTTTCATATCATATAGAAATCCGGAGAGAGGAAAATCTTTTGCAATCCTAATCTCATCTTTAACATATACCGGACCGTCAAATTCATCTATACCTGTAAAATAACTTCCACTTGGAAATTCATGAATAAATAATTGATATTCAGAAAAAGGCTTTTGTTTATATATTAACTTTGTGGTTGCTTCAAAAATTTGTCCTTCACTATTTCTAATTTTAGCAGTAGAAGTAATGGAAGTTTGCCCCGGCTCTAAGAAATTATCATTTAAATTACTCGAAGAAATATTTTCACCGTAGGCATTTAAAGTATTATTGTATACATTTTCACTCATAATAACTTTTACACTTGCATTTTGAATACCCAATATCTCTTGATTATCAATCTGATGAATAATAGATATATTTAATTCTTCATTATACTCAATCTCTTCTTCCCCACAATTTAAAACTCTAATTGCATCATGGGCAAAGCTATTAGCTATATGTCTTGCTTGTTTTGAATAATTTTCTCCTACAATAGAATCAATTGAATTGAACTGTTTTTCTGATAATAAAACAAATATTGACCCTGCAATTATTAACAATACAAACACCATTATTATTGCCGTACGTCCCATTTAATACCCTCCTGACAAGTTTATTAAGACTATATAATCATTTTATTTATAATCCAAATAAATGTCAAGATAAAAATATATGAAAATTCTGACCTTATATGATGATATAATTTTATATCAATTTGATATTTATCTGATTAAACAAAGTTTATCAAAATATCTCTGAGAAAAATTACAGTACTACCATATAACAATTATATTAAGTCAATAATTATTTAGAAAACATTTAAAAAAATTTAGACCCGTAGACTCTAAATCTATCTTGCCTTTTTAAGCTGTATCTCATAGTCTTTCAAAGCATTATATATCTTATCAACAGACGTATAAGAATGCCTCTGTTCTCTTTCTACCAAACTTATAAAATTCTGCGAAAATCCGGTAATCTTAGCCAATTCTGACTGTTTTAAATTGAGGGAAACTCTTTTTAACTTGATTCGTTTTCCAAGATTTCGTTTCATTTTTCCTCCATTTCATTTTAAGTAAAGTAATATAATACAAGATTTGTGCCATTTTTGAAATCATATTAGATTAAACTTAAACCTTTAAAATACACATTATTAAAACTATTAAATAACAATGTTCTACGAGCTTCAAGCTTGTAGTTTCATAAATTACTGAATAAATACTGCTTAAGATTTTAAGTACAAGCAAAAATGCTCTCACAACAGTAGATTTTTGACTATCTTAGGAAGCTTGTAGAAAAACGTTTGATATTATTCAACAGTCTATATTATTATTAAATAAACCTACCATAACAAATATGTAATACATAATTGTTAATACAAATGTTACAAGTGTTCTATAACGGACATATTACTAAAACTATTGAATAATAGTATTGTCAAACATCCTTATTTGCACCTAAAAACTCTTCAACTACAAGGACATTAATCAATAAAATTCCTACAAACTGAAAGAGGCTTTCTCAAAATGTAAATAAAATATTCTAATCAGAAACCGAATGACTTGTCCGGTCTTTTATATGGATCGTAATTGCGAATCACCTCTTGCTGATTTATAGGACTATGTTTGATACTATTCAACAGCTTTTTACTTTCAATAATACATCTTCAATATAACAACCAAACTTATCTAATTAGCTGATATTTAAATAAGTTATAAATTGTTAAACATAACGAATATACAATGGACCTCCAGGATGGAAAAAGCATCCTGGAGGTCTCTTGCTTTTTACTAATTAATATCTAAGTTTTTTTATTGAAGATGTTAGCATAACACAACATCATAACTCAACTTAAAAAGGCTGTTAAACATTAATGGTGTGCGAGTATCCTTGCTTGCACTACGAACTTCTTAACTGTATGAAAATCAATAAATAAACTCTCTACAAGTTGAAAGCTCGTAGAACAATATTTGATATTATTCAACAATCTTTTATAGACATAAATTCACAAAATAATCAAAGATATAGATTTAAAACCGACTTTTCTAAAAAATATTTTAAAAAAAATCAATTACTCAATTTTTTAAAATCAGATCCTGAAGGATTTTGAAAAACTCTTAAATCAAATTCATTAACAACTGCAAGGAGATGATCAAATATGTCAGCCTGAACCTCTTCATATTTCACCCAAGCTGTTTGATTAGAAAAAACATATATCTGAATAGGTAAACCATTACTATCCGGGGATAAATGTCTAATCAACAAAATTAAATCCTTATTTATGTAAGGATGATTGTTTAAATAATTAAGAATATAAGCTCTAAACATTCCAATATTAGTTAATCTTCTACCATTAACTTTGATAGAATCATCAATATTATTTTTTAAATTATATTCGTTTAATTCGGCTTGTTTTAATTTAATATATTCTTTAAGGTAATCTATTTTAGAAAATTTATCTATCATTTCATTATCACAAAATTTTATAGAATTGATATCTATTAAGATATTTCGCATAATTCTTCTTCCGCCGGATTGAACCATTCCTTGCCAATTTTTAAAAGAGTCCGCCATTAATTTATGAGTTGGGATATTAGTAATTGTTTTATCCCAGTTTTGAATTTGTATATTATGCAAAGCTATATCAATAACTTCCCCATCTGCACCAAATTTAGGCACTTCGAGCCAATCTCCGATTTGAATAATTCCGCTGGAAGTAATCCTTATACTTGCCACAAAAGATAAGATTGTCTCTTGAAAAACTAAAATTAATATAGCTGTCATCGCACCTAAACCACTTATTATTACCCAAGGATTAGTTTCTGTAAAAATTGAGACAATAATTAATAATGCAACGATATATAATAATATCAATATTATTTGGATAAAACCTTTAATGGGTTTATTTTTAGCAATTGGCAAAGTTTTATAAATATCATTTAAAGCATTAAATAAATTAGTTACAAATCTTAACATAATAATGATAATCATTGTTAGAACTAACTTTTTTATTATAGATTCAAATTTTGGGAAAGTATCTGCATAGTTAAAAATTAAGATTAATGAGGGCAAAAAGACTATACTAAGAAAAACTTTTCTGTTTAAGAGGTAATTATCCCATTTAATTTTATTAGATATAATATATTTATGTATTACTTTATGAATAAGCAATTTACTAAACAAGTAGAGGAATAGAGCAAAAGAAATTATCAAGAATAATTTTAATAAGTCTCTACTTATAAGGGTAAAATTAAACAAATCAACAAAGGTGTCAATCATATTACAATCCCATAAGCACAATAACTACTTGATTTTCAAGTATCATAACAATAGAATACGGCATTTAAATATTTAAAATAGTATATAAACGACCAATTTTTTCTAAAGCAGGAATAACTTCATATTCTAAGATATCAGCTAACATAATCCAGTCTTTTTGTTGTTGAATACTGATAACTCTATCTAATTGTTTACTTAAGTCATTGACGTATTTTGTAAAAGAGGTATCATTATCAACAATAGTATCAAAAGGTTTTCCTATTAAAACAGTAGCATCTTCTAAAATCTTTAAAAACCATTGAAGATTTTCAATACCTTGTATAAATTTTGTATTAGCTTTCGTATCATCTTGTAATCTAAAGGCATCTGCAATTTCTTCAATTTCTTTTAAAAGCATTTTAAACTGTTCTTTAGAATTTTGTAATACTTGTCTTGCTATCATTGATGATTCTTCGACTCGTAAATGGAGTTTATCTTCATCAAGTAAATAAATTTTTGATGCATTATGGTACCAATTTGACTCTAAAATTTTTTCATTTAAAATAACCTCTGTCATTATGTAACCGGGAGGTAAAGTGACCTCAACTTTAGTCACTACATCTAATAATGTACTAATTGAAGCTATTTTTATTTCTCGCAACTCGCCATTTACATATACTTGCATAAAAAACTCCTCTGCATATTTAATCTAACAAATTATAATTCAACAATTCAGAAAAAAACTGTAATTGAGAATACAAATTATTATATACAATCTTTGTACTTCTTGCTATTTGATTAATATTTTCATCTTCAATTTCAGATTCTTTAAAAGTAGCAAACCAAAACCAATCATATATCACTTGATACTCCTTAGCTTTATTAAATAATATTTGTTTATCTCTTTTTACATATAGGAGTAATTCTTTAATCTTGTCAAGACTTTTTTTATTATATTCTATTTTTTCTAAATAAACAATTATATTTAATATGTATTTAGATAGTGATTGTATAAGCTTTATCATATCAGCATATTTATATTTTGAAATTTGATATCTATCGGATAGCTCATCAAAGTAATTCTTATATAATCTTAAGAAATCATCTTTAGTGATTTGAAGATTATTACTTAATGTTAAAGCCCAAACAAACCTTTTTGCTTCAAATATGTATTCTTTTTCAGATAAAACAGTTTTAAATAACGGATAAAATATTTGAAAATTAAAAATATCTTTTCTACTTACAAAAAGATTAATTTTAGGATTATTATTTAATCTTGAGAGATAGAAATCTGTTTTCTTTTTATCAATATCTAATTTATAAAATATTGCATAATAAACAAGTTCCGGATCAATATAATAGTGACAATCCCAATGTGGACATTTATATTCAAAACTACAAGGATGACATTGAATATTTGCCTCAATAATCAATGTATTTTCAGAATATGGTGCTGTTTCCCATTTACTTACAGGACCTAATGATATATCTATAATTGGTTTTTTTAAAGTAGTTGCAATATGCATAGGGCCTGTATCATTTGTAACCATTAAATCGATCTGATTTATTGCAAAAATCAATTCATTTAATTTATAATCTCCAATTGTATTCAAAAAATTATCAGCAATAATTTCTGAAAAAATAGATTTATAATCAATTTCATTATACCCTCCGAAAAGAATAACTAACACCTCATTTGATTCAACAAGCTGTTTTATCAGTTTAAAATAGAGGGATACATCCCAAGCTTTATTTGATTGACTTGCACCAATATGAATTCCGACAATCTTTTTAATCTCAGCATTACTTCTATTCAAAAATTTATTTAATTTCCTTAAAGAGGGACTGTCCTCTATATCATTATCAACATTTAAATAATAATCTGAAAAATCTATCCTTTGCCCGACTAAGCCGGCAAAAATATCAACCAGGTTCAAACAATGGTCTCCTAATTGATGCTGATTTGCCAAATGATATGCAATAAAATCAGAGCTAATCTTTTGTTCATTATTGGTAGTGTATAACATACCTTTTTTCTCTTTAGCATTTATAAGATAAGCCAATAAAGCACTTTGCTTTGAAACAATTGGATTCAACAACAAATCATAATTATTTAAATTTAGCTGATCGACTATTTTGAATAATTCAGAAAATACATCCCAAAAGTCATCTTTCAATTTAGGGTTAAATAATTCATTATCAAAAGAATATACCATATTAATATTATCAAAATGTCGAGTTATCTCATAAAAACCGCTCATCACTAACAGATCAGTTTTAGCATCCGGATATTTCTTTTTTATTACATTTAACAAACCAATAGTCTGAATCAAATCACCCATACGGGTTAAATTTATAACTAATACTCTCAAGATTAATCTCCTGTAACAAAGGTATCTAACAACATCAAAAATGCTTCATAATTTTTCAAAGAACCGCTACTTTTATAGACTTCATTTATAACCTTTTCGTAAGATAATCTTAAACCGGGTTCTATATTATTTAAAAAAGTTTCTAAATCATTATCTTGACATAATTTTAAAACATCTTGTATCTTTTGATTTTCATTATTAATTTTTTGTATTAATTTTGGAGAATTTTCCAAAATCACACTTAACATATTTTTTAATCTATAATCATAAGTATGAAATTTTAAAACTTTTTCCCTGCCGGCATTAGCTATTTTCTTTCTTAATGATTCATTTGTCAAGTAATACTTAATCTTATCTATTGCTTCTTCAAGCGATGAAAACACTACTATATCTTTATCTGGTTCAAATAATTCTCTTATAGATTCTCTATCATCAACAAGTTGAAATCCTCCGCAAGCAGCTATCTCAAACGTTCTGGGATTTACAAAATCTCCATAAATGTCAAACAAATTATCATTCATAGCTGAATGTAAATTAATATTTATCTTTGTAGTTTGGTAAATAATGTTTGATTGTTCAATACTAATACGATTATCATTAAGTGGAATATACTCTTGAGGAAGTATTTGATTACTCCAACCGGTACCCCAAATCTTAAAGTTAACACTCCTATCAATATTTAAAATTAGCTGCTTAAAGAAATTTATTCTATTAGGATATGCAGCCCCCATAAAGGATACATCTGCATTAAATAGCTTATTATCTTCATTAGATACACTAACTCGCCTATGAGTATTATTTTCTGCAGCCATTGGAAACCATCCCCAAACAGAATTACATTTACGTTGTAAAATCTTTTCAAACTCTCCTTTTTGGATCATAAAGAAATAATCAAATTGATTACAAACTTGTTGCCAATAACTAAATCTTCTAAAATCTTCCACAAACCAATAAACAGTAACTATTTCAGCCTTCTTTAAGGAAGTGACAAGTGAATCAGAAAAAGGAGACTGAGCAGGGAAAAACACTATATGAGGCTGAAAATCTAAAACGTCATTCCATAATGAATCTGACAATAAATCCGTTAATTTATCAATTAAATTTGAATATTTAGTAATATCAGAAAGATATTTTTGAAGTAAGCTATCAGCAGATGAATTATCAACAAATCTTACATTAATCTTTAGATTTTTCAATGCACTTTCTATATACTTAGCTGTAGTAAATGAACCGCCATATATTGGAGAATTAACTAACACTCTAATTTGATTATTTTCCGGTATAAAATTTTTATTTGTTAAGGTAATTTTCTGTTTTACTCGATTGAAGAAATTTTCTTCAAATCTTAATTCTGATCTTAAAACTAATTCATAAAAAATCTCATAATTAGGTGTCTTATATATTGGAGTTAAATCTAATTCTTCAGTTATAAAAACACATTTTTTAAAAACAACTTGCAGAAATTCCTGTTTCTTTGCTAATTCTATAAGTTCTTTATTATTTTCAGCAATCCATATATGGTCAAATTTATCAATCAAAGGCAAGATATGATAGGCAAAACCTATTCCTAAAACTAATAATGGTCTATTATAATCTTCAATATTTTGTAAAAATTTTTCTACAATATTTTTACCTTCTTTTTCGGGATGATATAAACTGTGAATCTGGAAACCATCAATAATAGGGACAGGATTCCCATCCTTAGCAACCTGAATTGACAAATTATTCATTACTACCTCAAAATACAGTTAAATTAACGACATACCTATGCATTATTTTTTAAATAATTAAAAACCTTTTTTATTCTTTTAAAAAGATTTTTACTTTTATTTGTGATTTCATCAATTATATCATCTTCGTCATTAATACGTTGTAAAGACTCATTTACAGATTTAATTCCAAGAGCATAAAACTCATCAACCTTATCAAAATCCCATGCATTTAATGACGAAATATGTGCAGAAATATATATATCCGGTTTAACATTCTGTATAGAGTTTAATGCTAAATATGCTTGATTATAGATATTTGCTTTTAACGCATTTATAAAAAAGAAATCATTAGATATTTTCTTTTCATTTCTGACTTCTTCTACTTCAAGTTGAGAAGGATCATATAATAAAGAAGGTAAGACATTTACAGCAATAATTGGTAATTCTTCTTTAAAACATCCAACAAATTCTATCGGTAAAGGAAATCCAACACCTCCATCAATAAGATACCTTCCTTGATACTTAAAAGGATTATTTAAAAAAGGTAAATTTGAAGATGCTACCATCGCAGAAGACAGACATCCTTGTTTAATAATTACTGTTTCAGGTATATATTTAGGTGCGATTCCATATAAATCAAAGGCTATTGCAGCATACTCAATCTCAAGATTTTCTATTAATACATTATTTGTGAATTGGTTAAAGCTTTTAAGAAGTTCTTCAGTATCAAGTAGTCCTTTTCTAAACCCAAATATATTTTTTTTTAAAAAATTAGCTAAATTTATCTCTTTTGCTATTTCCAAAATTTCTACAGGATTAAGTCTGGAAGCATATAATCCACCAATTATTGAGCCCATACTTGTGCCAATAATACCACGAATATTATATTTTTTTTCAAGTTCTGCAATGACACCTATATGTGCATATCCTAAAGCAGCACCACCACCTAAAACTAAATAAATATCTTGTTTATCCATAGTTATCTATACTCTCCGGCAATCAATATTATGCTAACATTTTTATTGTCTCGCAAAATATTAATCATAACATTATCTCCGGGAGATACATCAGAAACGGCTAATTCTGCATCAGAAGAATTATTTATATCTAAACTATTTATATTAACAATTATATCCCCTCTTTTAAGTCCGGCTTGATGTGCGGGACCATTAGGTTCAACAGAAGATATAATTACACCATCAAGATTTTTTAATTTCAAATATGAAGCCATTAAAGGTGTAATATCCTGAATTTTAAACCCAAAATATGCCTCTCTTACTTTCCCAAATGATATTAACTCTTCAGATATTTTTTTAACTTGATCAATAGGTATCGCAAAACCAATCCCAATACTTCCTCCCGTTTCTGTAAAAATAAAAGAGTTAATTCCGATTATTTCACCATTGATATTAACTAAAGGTCCACCACTATTACCGGGATTAATAGCAGCATCAGTTTGTATCATACCCTTAAAGACTTTATTCTCTTGAGAATTTGTAAAATTACGATTCAAGGCAGATATCACACCAACAGAAACACTTGGTTTACTGTCTTTCATTAAAAAGCCATAAGGATTACCAACAGCAATAGCCCATTCACCAATAATTAAATCTGAAGATCCTCCTAATTTTGCAAAAGGTAAGTTATTACCATTAATTTTAATAATCGCAATATCATGAATAGAATCAATACCTATTAAATCACTATCATACTCTCTAGTATCATTCAGAACTACTTTAATCTGAGTTGCACCCTCAACTACATGAGCATTAGTAATAATATAACCATCAGCTGTGAAAATTACTCCTGAACCAATGCTTTGAATTTCTCTCTTAAGAGGAGCACCGAAAAAATCAGAAAAGAAATCATCAAAAAAAGTATTTCTTCTTATAATTTCTGTCTTCAAAACATTAACACTCACAACAGTTGGTTCTATGATTGCTACAGCCTTTGTAATCGCAGTTTGTCGATTTTCATTCAAAGAAGAAATAATGGACTCTTTATCTGTTTCAATTATCTTATCAGTAGATTGAGTTAATAATGAAAGAGCATTTTGCCTACTGAAATATTGATCATATATAAAAAACATACATAAATTTATAAAAACAATCAATAATACTGTTAATATACAACCTGTTTTTTTCATAATTCACCTGACTCCTTTAAGATTATTGTTTCAACTATGCCTTCTAATTCTAAAAGATATTTAATTTTATAGCCTGCCGGAAAATAAACTGATGTATCAATCAGATATGCAATTTTCAACACTTCATCATATACTGCATAAGAACGAAATGCACCACCCATATAATATTTTTTATTTTGCCATCTACCAAATAAAAACCAACCGTCTTTTTCTCCGATCTCTCTCTGCCCTCTTATTGTATCTTCAATATTAAACTCATCTTCATCATAATATTTCCAAGCTAAATCTTTTCTTTTCTCAATCAACCACTTATCATCAATAGGATTTTCAGTTGCATTTTCCCAATAAATTGATATATATTTATCAGGATTATCTTCTTGATTTTCACGTGAACGCCACAAAAAAGAAATAAAATTATTATCTAAATCTCTTTTAAAAACTCTATATGTTTCAGGTATATATATTTTAAAAGGCATTTCTTTAAAAAAACTATCCTTGTAACCATCAAGTTTCTGGCTTTTAAAAACTATCCTATTTATAAATCGTTCTTTAAACATATTAAAATATATTTCAGTATTATTATGCAAAAAACTCTTTAATTCATTAGCGTTTGTAGCCATTAGAAAAAGTACCATCTGATCATTTGCCCATAAATTATTATTTAAAAACATTGAAGATTTTCTATTTTGAACTGAAGCGATTGCTTGCTCATTCATTATATTTTTCACATATTGAGAAACCTTTTTGTTAGAGCTTAAGTCACCTATGAAAATTAAATTTTTAAACCTATTAAACTGTTCAATATTATCTAATTCTCCTAATTTTACATCAAACAACTGTTCGTTTTCTGTCGTATAGAAATCTCTTTCTAAAGAATACCTCAAATATGGCTCGGCTATTTTCCAAACATCAGAATCAGCAAATACATAAATAGTTTGTTCATGCCCCCAAGCCATTGGTTTTCTTGAATCAATTTTAAATATTTCAGATTTTGCATTTACAATTTGATTAATATTTTTTCTAACAATCTGTGCATTAAAAGCCTTTTTCTCTGCCTTACAAGAAACACATAATACTGTAATCATAAATACAATAATTAAACTATACTTCATACAATAATCCTTTTAGGTTTTATGAAAAAATAGTTCAATCCTGAAAGTACAGTAACAAAAGTAGTAGCCCAAAAATAGACTTGAATATAGAAAATTATCATCTGTTCGTTATTAATTACAAAATCCCAAAATCCAAATTCTTTCATTGTATAAATTAATAAAGCAGTAATTATCCCAAACATCTGTAGAAAAGTCTTAATTTTACCAGCAAAATTTGCAGCAATAATAATTTCTTTTTTATGATAATATTCCCTTAAAACAGTAACAGCTATCTCTCTAAAACAAATTATAAAAGTTACAATCCAATGTATATATGCTATCGGCTCAATATTTAATAAAACTAAAGCACTAATCACTAATATTTTATCTGCCAATGGATCCATTAATTTACCAAAAGTACTAATAATGTTGAACTTTCTCGCTATTAATCCATCAAAATAATCTGTTATACTAGCAAGTATAAAAATTACTAACCCATACAAAGGTTGATTTTTTATTATAAAAAAAACAAAAAACGGAATTGCAATTACTCTTAATATTGTCAATAAATTTGGTATCATCTTAAACATAAATATTTCTCTCTATCTTTTCTTTTTAAACAAACTTTTTTGAAAGAATATTACAATTAAATTAGCAAAAATAAACATTAACTGTATTTCTTTATCTATAACAATTTCATTAAAATTAGAATAAGACCATATTGATTCAATCATTAATGCCATACAAAAAGAAATAATAATAAAATAAAAGGAAAATAACCTCTGTAATTTTAATAACCTCTTTAACTGAATACCTGACTTATAAATAGCTAATAATCTATCTCGATTTATACCAATAAAAATCATTCTAAAGAAAATCATAAAAAAAACATAAGCTATTAATATTAATAACTTAATAACATATAAAACCTTATATAAAAGACTGACTTTTAATTCAATCTCTGCCCATACATTTTCATTTTTCTGTATAATATATTCAGGAAAATTTTTTATCAAAGCATTATAAAATTTAGTTAAATTTTCATAAGATACAGGTTGAACGATAAGTTCCAATTGATAAGGTAGTCTATATGAATTGGCAATCTTAGAATATTCAGTAAGATTATACTTTTTTAAAATGCTTTGTTCTAAACTATCAGGAGTAGTCATCTTATAAGTTTTAATTATCTCAAAACTTTCTGCAAAATCTTTAATTTGATTAATCTCTTTTTGAGAATTAGCATAAATTAAAATTGGATAAATACTTTTTTGTTCATCAATTTGTTTTATAAAATCAATAAAAAAGAAATTAACAAAAAATAACACAGAGAAAAATACTACAGAAAAGATTATTTGAAATATTATGAATCTATTGAAGGGCATACATTCTCCAATAGACAAGCATTTATATGATATAATGGAACATTTTTTATCTTAGTCTTTCCTGTTGCAATAACTATCATCCCACTTTTTAAACAATATAGTATCAGTTGATATACTTTTTTTAAATTATCATTATCAAAATAAAAATCTAAATCATCAATCAAAAGCAAGTATGGACTTATTAATGCTATTCTTAAAATATACAACATCATTTTTTCTGATTTTGAAAAATACTTCGCTTTTACATTTAAAATATCCATTACACCTAAAATTGAAGCCATTTCAATCACACGATTTTTTTGATGAATACTTAAATTCTTAAAGGGAATTTCTAAGTGTTGCAAAAAAGTCATATCCGAAATTACTATCAAATCTGAATCTATCAAAAATACACTATTCTCATCTTTTCTTTGTGATATCTTCTTATTATTTAATAAAACACTTCCCTTAAAATTCTTATAATCACCATATAATGAATTTAAAAAAAGTGTTTTACCGGAAAAATTATTCCCTTGAATATATATAAAATTACCCTTTTCAATTGATAATTCCGGAATAGATAAAATTAATTTATCTGAAGAAAACAACTTATAAGAATCAATTTTTAGCATGACTAATCTTAAAAATAAACTTTGAATTATTTGAAACTTTGTTAATATTATTTAGTGATTCATCAGAAATCTCATTAAAAATCGAACAATTAAGCAATAATTTTTCACAATTCATTATTAATTCTTTCATTCGTGCTTTAGGATAAATAATATAAGAAGTTCCCATTTTAGATAACTTCTGCTTAATAGTATTTAACAACTCAAATTGAGTTGCTTTTAATTCAAACCTAGCTATTGACTTTTCGTAAATTGGACTTAATCTCCCACAATTTTTTAAATTATAAGGAGGATTTGATATAATTAAATCATATTCACCATCTAAATAATCATAAGAGGCATAATTTGCTAATATAATTGAATAATCAATTTCTTTCCCTATATATTCTGAAAGTTTTTCAAAATTCGAGTTAGCAAGCTTAACTAATGATTCAACTATTTCCACTCCGACACATTCAATATCAGTAAAATCTTTAACTAACATTAATAATAATATCCCGTTGCCTGTTCCTAAATCTAATACACGTTTTACTTTATGGTTAACAACATAGTGATAAATTATTTGATATAAATTTTGAGTATCGGAGCTAATCATCTGAGAACGTTTTGATTGAAAAAAATCTACATCTAAATCAGGAATATTAAATTTCATATAATCCTGATTATAGATTAAAGTAGGACTTTCAAAACATTGCATCTTAATTAAGTTCTAACATCATTTTAATAGGTTTAATTGCATTAATTGCTATCTCATCCGATATAGTTATCTCGTTAATCTCATTTTTCAAAGTTTCAAAAACTTCATTAAGACTAGTTTTTTTCATATTTTGACAGATAGCTTTATTGGATAATGGAATAATTGATTTTTGAGGATATTTCTGAATTAACATCTCAACTAAACCTAATTCTGTACCAATAACAGCTTTATCATTATCAGCCATAAAATCAGCTAACTCTTTTGTTGACCCTACAAAATCTGCTAATGCAACTACTTCAGGAGTACACTCAGGGTGTACAATGATTTTATGATCAGGATAAGTTATTCGTTTAGATTTTATATCATCAATAGTAAAAAATAGATGATGAATAGGACACATACCATCCCATAAATCAATTGATCGATTAGTTTTAATTTTTACATAATGTCCTAAATTTTTATCAGGAACAAACATTATCTTTTTATTCTTATCAAGTTTATTAACAATTCTGACAGCATTTGATGAAGTAACACATACATCACATAAAGATTTTACTTCTATTGATGAATTCACATAACAAACTATTAAATAATCAGGATGCTCATCCTTAAATTTTTTTAAATCTTCATAAGAAGCCATATCGGCCATTGGACATCCTGCATCTCCGGCAGATAATAAAACTTTAGTATTTGGATTAATTAATTTTGCAGTTTCAGCCATAAATTTTACACCGCAAAAAACAATTATATTAGATTTAATTCCTTCAGCAATTTTAGCTAATTGAAAGGAATCACCTACAATATCAGCAATTTCATGGATATCAAGAGTTTGATAATTATGAGCTAATATTATGGCGTTTTTTTCTTTTTTGACTTTTAATATTTCTTCTTTTAACAAATCATTATTCATTTTATTCCCTTATTTATAATTTGTATGTCCAAAACCACCTTTTCCTCGGGCAGTATCAGGTAATTCTTTTTTTAATACAAACTCTACATATTCATGTTTACTAACTATCATTTGTGCAATACGCATTTGTGGTTCTAAGTGAAAAGGGGTTTCAGAAAGATTAATAAGCCCAATTTTCACTTCGCCTCTATAGTCAGAATCAATTGTTCCAGGAGAATTTATAACAGTAATTCCATACTTAACAGCTAAACCACTTCGAGGTCTAATTTGTGCTTCATAACCTTCGGGTAAGGCAATTGCAAATCCTGTAGATATCAATATTCTTTGAAATGGGTTAATTGTAATTACTTGAGCTAAATCAGCAAATATGTCATAGCCTGCTGCATTTTCAGTCATTTTTTCCGGTAATCTTGCAGTATCACTTAAGAGCATAACACTAATCTCCACTTAGGATTTCCTTGACAATAAATATAATGTTAACTCTTTTAAAAGTATAGAACGTTCTCCGTATGAATTTAGTATTTTCAAAGCGTCTTTAACATTTTTTTCAGCTAATTGTTTAGCCTTATCTAAACCATACACAGAAGGATAAGTTACTTTTTTCTCTTCAATATCTTTACCAATAGTTTTGCCTAAACTCTTTTCAGAACCTTCTATATCCAAAATATCATCAGTAATTTGAAATGCTAATCCAAGTTTTTTACCAAAATCTTCCATTTTTTTTACTTCTGCTTCAGAAGCATCTCCAAGCATAGCACCGTACTTTGTACATAATTGTAATAGTTTTGCTGTTTTATTTATATGAATAAATTCTACTGTTTTTTTTGTAACATTTTGACCTTCTGAAATTATATCCATCATTTGACCGGCAATTAAACCACGCTCTCCACAAAGTATTGCCATTTCATTAATCATATTAATTTTTAAATCTGCTGCAGTTTCCAAATTATTAACTAAATTAAATGCTTCAATTAATAATGCGTCTCCTGCAAGTAAGGCAATATCCGAACCGAACATAACATGACAAGTTTTTTTTCCTCTACGGTAATCATCATTATCTATTTCAGGTAAATCATCGTGGATTAATGTATAAGTATGTAAAAATTCAATTGCAGAAGCTGCTTTAATTACTTCATCATTTAATTTCTTTTTAAACAAATGAAAACATAAAATTGTCAGATAAGGCCTAAATCTTTTACCTCCGGCAAATAATGTATAACGCATTGCTTTATGGATTTCTTTTGGATAATCATCCTTACGGGGTAAAAATCTATCCATCATCATATTTATGAGTTCTCTTTTTTCTTTTATATCTTTTTTCAATGCTACTTGATTTTGCATTTTTTAATCCCTCGCTTCTTTTTCAATCTTTTGAGTTATCTTTTGAACTTTTAACTCTGCATCTTTAAGTATCTTATTACATCTTTCGATTAACTTAGAACCATTTTCATAATTCTCAATTAATTTATCAAGATCATCAATAGAACCCTGCTCCATTTCATTTATAATTTTCTCTAATTCAATCAATGATTTTTCAAAACTTACTTCTTTAATTTTTTCAGTCATTATCTCTCCGATTGCTTTGTGATATTAATAATAATTTCCCTGTTTTAAAGGAAATCTCTATAGTTTCATTTTTAACAATATTACTCAATCCACGAGAACTGTTTCTAAACAAGGTTTCAGAAGTTAATGGATATTCTAAACCATTTGTTGATACATTTAAAACCTTTTCACTTAAAGGGATCAAGGATACTAAAGTATTTTTTTTAAAATTTAAAACATTTGTTTCAGATAATAATCGAATTTCTTCAAAATGATTACAAATAAAAATCTTGGTTTTTGAAGTACTCTTTTCAATTAAAGTTAAACATGCTAATATATGATCTAAACGCCCTTGCATATTATTTACAATACATATATCTTTATGTTTATCAATAAAATAATCTATTGCATATTCTAAATCTGAATAATCTTTTTTTTTATCTAATTTAATTATTTTTACTGTATCAGGAACATCCTTTATTAATCCTATAAATGAATCAAAATCACCTATAATATAATCGGGTACAATATTGTAACACAATAAAACATTAGCTCCTTGATCAACTCCTACTACTATATTTTCATCTTCAACCGATAAGTTATTTAAAAAAAAGATATCTTCTTTTGTTACGTAAGACACTATATATACCATTTTAAATTTATTCCTCAAAAATTAACAATAAAAAAGAAAAATTACATTCTAGTAAAATTATTTGTATTCTGAGCAATTTTGATTTGATCTTCTTGTAAATTAAAAAATCCTTTTGGATTAACGCATCTATTTTTTATCAAGCTATAAACTTCATAATGTAGATGTGATCCTGTAGAAACCCCGGTACTTCCCATTAATGCAATGATTTGACCTTTAAGAACTTCTTCATCTTTTTCTACTAATATTTTACTAAGATGAGCATATCTTGTTTGATAACCTGATTCATGATTAATTCTGATTAATTTCCCATTATGACCGGAAGTTCCTGCAAAAGATATTTTTCCATCAGCTGTAGCATAAATTGGAGTACCAATTGAATTAGCTATATCAATCCCGGCATGGAATTGTTTATATCTAAAAATTGGATGAATCCTGTAACCATAATCAGTAGTTATCATTCCATAGGTTGGAATAATGCTTGGAGTAGACATAAAAAGACTTTCTCTTTTCTCCAAAGAAGAAATTAAATCAGAATGTGTTTCATAGGTTAACGTAGTTTTTGATTTAATAAAATTTAATTTATTCAGATATTCATTATAAATCCTATGGAGATTGTCATCAAAAGGCAAAAAACTAGGATCGGAATGTGGTTCACCACCGGAACCTAAAGCTCTTATATCTGGATTGATAGCCTTTAATCTTCTTTCACCTCTAAGGTTATCTTCCCATTCTTCCATTACTTTTATACGAATCAACACAGAATCCATTTGAGTAGATACAAACGCAATTTTTTCTCTTAGGAGTTGATTTTCTTTTTCTAATCGATTCAAATGAGCAAGTTCCACATTCTTCTTCCATACATAAAAAGAAGAAATCCCTAAAACAATAATCAATAATAATATAAAGGCAGACACAAAATGGCCGATATTTTTACTAATGCTCAAATTAACCATTTTAGATGAATCTGTCTGCATCAAAGTAATATACCATTTTCTTTTAACTGACATATGCCTCCTTTACACTAACATAAAATCACAATAATATATTTTAAAAAATATGTCAAGCATAAATTTCATTCAAATACAAACCTAAGTCTTTAATAAAATACTAAATATTAAACATTAAATATTTTGAAATCAGTTAATTATAAGTATTTCGCAATATCTTATGTTTTGACAAAAACGTTTAATTTTTCAATAATCATTAATTTGTATATCTTACTGAAAAAACAATAATTTAATTATTTTTAAAAAAAAGGTTGACAAAATCAGTGAAATTTTAATAATTTGAAAAACTAATATTTTAAGGTAGGTATGAATGATTATTGCCATAGATGGACCAGCTGCCTCTGGTAAAAGCACAACAGCAAAATTAATAGCTGAAAAATTAAACTTTATCTATATTGATACAGGGGCAATGTATCGTGCTGTGGCTTTATATGCACTCAAAAATAATTTAGATATATCTAACCATAAAAACCTTATAAAAATCATTAATAGTATCACAATTAGATTCGAAAGATTTAATAACGAAAATCACATTTTTTTAAATAATATTGACGTTACTTCCGAAATAAGATTGCCTGAAATAACAAAACTTTCATCAAATATCGCAACAAAAAAAATAATCAGAGATAAAATGGTCGAAATACAAAGATTACTTGCAATAAATCAAAAAATCATAATGGATGGTAGAGATATTGGGACTGTAGTTTTTCCAAATGCAAACTATAAGTTTTTCCTAACCGCCTCTATTGAAACAAGAGCATTAAGAAGACTTAATGAACAACTTACAAAAGGCATAGTATCAAATCTTGAAGATATCAAAAATGATTTGATTTGGAGAGACAAAAATGATTCCGAAAGAGAATTTTCTCCTTTAAAAAAAGCAGAAGATGCTATTGAAGTTGATACTTCCAATATGACTATTGAGGAACAAGTAAAATATATTTTAAAGGTGTTACAAGGGGACATTGCGTAAGTCATATAGTTTTATAACATTTATCGTAAGAATTTTAATGAGATGCTGTTGGCATTACAAGCTTGTTAATAAAAACAAACTTAAAGATGTCAATTCAGTGATTATTGCTTCAAATCATATCTCATGGTTTGATCCTCCCTTTATCGCATCAATTTTACCATTTGAAATTACTTTTTTAGCGAAAGCAGAATTATGTAAATACTCTCTTGCAGCAAAGATTTTTAATTGGTTAAATGTTATTCCTATCTACAGAGGAAGACCTGACAAAGGTGCAATTGAAAAATCAATAAATACACTTAACAACAATAAATCATTATTAATTTTTCCTCAAGGAACTCGAAATGGATCTAAAATAAAACCGGGAATAGGACTTTTTATGTTAAACACAAAACATAATATACTACCAATTTACATAGAAAACGCAAATAAATTCTTTAGTTGTTTTTTCTTTATAAAAAGATTAAAAATTGTTTTTGGAGATGTCATACCATACACACAGTTTGCCGAATTAGAAACCAATAGAGAGGCATATCAATTAATCTCAGAATATACTTTTAAGAAAATAAATGAGTTACAAAATGAAAAAAATTAAATTAGCGAAGAACTCCGGATTTTGTTTTGGAGTAAAAAGGGCGATAAGATTAGCTGAAGAAACAGCTCAAAAGCATGGTAAAGCCATAACCCTTGGACCAATCATACATAACCCTCAAATGGTGGAAAATCTAAAACATAAAGGTGTATCTGTAGCTGAAAACACTGATGACATCGGCGATGAAGCTGTCATAATAAGGTCGCATGGGATACCTAGAGAAACCTATGAAATTTTAAAAGCAAAACAAAATATAATAATAGATGCTACCTGTCCTTATGTTGCCAAAGCACATGAATTTGCAAGAATTGCCAATAGCGAAAACTACGACATTTTTATCTTAGGAAATCATAAACACCCTGAAGTCATAGCACTCAAATCCTATATCGATAAAAAAGTTTACTTTTTTGAATCTTCCGAAGAAATTATAAACAAAAAATTCAATAAAGTAGCTATCATTTGTCAAACTACTCAAAATATTGACAATCTTATAAAGCTATCTAATTCATTAATCCCAATTTGTAACGAGTTAAGGATATTTAACACTATCTGTAATGCTACCAATGTAAGACAAAATTCAAGTTTAGAGCTCGCTAAACACAGTGATTTAATGATAGTTATTGGAGGCAAAAATAGTTCAAATACAAAAATGTTAGCCAAATTATGTTCTAAATATGCTACAACCAAACATATAGAAACACAAGATGAAATAAAAAATGAGTGGTTTGCTAATGCTGACAATATAGGATTAACAGCAGGAGCATCTACTCCGGACTGGATTATTATTGATGTATATAATAAAATTAAAGTTATTGTTGGGGATGCTAACGATTTGGTGCAATCGGTAGATGCTATTCCCGGCTACAAGGAGGAATCTAATGAGTATGAATGTTCAAAACGACCCTAAGGACACAACAGTGTCTGATACAAATTTGCCAACAAATCAACCGGAAGAAACAAACAATGACCACGATTTTAATCTGGAAATGATTGACCAATCAATGAGTAACGTTGAATCAGGTCAAATTGTAGATGGTGTTGTCGTTGGTGTTGATGAAAAAGAAGTTTTAGTTGATATTGGTTGTAAATCAGAAGCGGCAATACAGATTCATGAGTTCTCTCCTCATCATATTCCGACAAAGGGTGATACTATAAAAGTATATGTCATCACTCGCGAAAGTGGTGATGGGAAACCAATAATCTCTAAAAAAAGAGCTGATTTCCTAACTAATTTAGCAAAAATGAAGGAAGCTTTCCAAAATAACGAAACTATTTCAGGAAAACTTGTTCGTCGTGTCAAAGGTGGTATGATTGCAGAAATTATGGGAGTCGAAGCTTTCTTACCCGGATCACAAATTGCACTAAAAAATGTCCCTAATCTTGATCAGTTTATCAATAAAGATGTCGATTTAAAAATTATTAAACTCGATGAAGATCGCAAAAATATTATAGTTTCTAGAAGAAAAGTACTCGAAAGTGAATTAGAAAACCGTAAAGAAAAACTCAAAGATATTATCAAAATTGATGCTGAACTTGACGGAGAAGTAAAAAATATCACTGAATATGGTGCATTTATTGACTTAGGTGGTATGGATGGTTTATTACATATTACCGATATGTCGTGGGGTAGAATAAATCATCCTGCGGATATGCTTAATATTGGTGATAAAGTTAAAGTAAAGGTTATTGGATTTGATGACGAAAATAATAGAGTTTCTCTTGGTATTAAACAATTAGTCCCTCACCCATGGGAAAATATTGAAGCAAAATATCCGGAAGGAACAAAAGTTACAGGTAAAATTGTTAATATTACAAAATACGGTGCATTTGTAGAATTAGAACCCGGCGTTGAAGGACTTGTTCACGTTTCTGAAATGTCTTGGACTAAAAAAATTACTAATCCACGTCAAGTCGTTAAAGAAGGTGATACTATTAATGCGATTGTTTTAGTAGTTTCAAAAGAAAATCAAAGAATTTCTCTTGGTATGAAACAAATGCAACCTAATCCGTGGCTTACAATCGAAGAAAGATATCCTATTGGAACAATTATTACTAGAAAAGTAAAAAACCTAACTCCATTCGGTGCTTTTGTTGAGATTGAAGAAGATATTGACGGATTAATTCATATCTCTGATATCTCATGGACAAAAAGAATCTATCATCCTAAGGAAGTCCTAAGAAAAGGTCAAGAAATTGAAACTGTAATCTTATCAATTGACAAACTTCTCCATAGAGTTGCACTTGGAATGAAACAACTTCATCAAGACCCTTGGGAAGATTTAATGGATAATTTACCTGTTAATACAGAAGTTAAAGGTAAGGTTTCTAAATGTATACCTAAAGGTATCTTAGTTGATATACCTTACAAAGACACTTATGTTGAAGGCTTTGTTCCTATCTCACACTTAGCTATCCCTCAAATAGAAAACACTGAAGATGCATTTGAAATTGGCGAAGAAATTGATATGAAAATCATAGAAATTGATACCGATAACAGACGTCTTATACTTAGTGTAAAAGCTTGGTTTTTCTCAAGAGATAAACAAATAATGAAAGAATATCAAAAACTTCATTTAGATAAAATCAACGAAAATATGTCAAAAAGAGAAGAAAAGGAAGCTAAAGAAGTAATACCTGAAGATGCTAATTACGGTTACGATGACTCAAAATATCACTCAGAAGAAACTGAAATTGCAAGTGATAATATCGAAACGGAAGAAACTAAGCAAGAGTTAACTGAAACTACGAATCAAGAATCTGAAACAAATCAGGAAAATTAAACACTTATAAAATCATAAAGGCAAGCCTTCAAAAGCTTGCCTTATTTTTATTAAAACATATTAGATCATATCTAATATTTTATTTGCTTTTTCAATAAAAGCTTTCATCTCATCGCCGCTAAATCTCTTTTGTTCTAACATAGCTAAATCATGAATATATCCTGTTAAAGTTTTTGCCTTATCTTCATTTCCTGAAAGAGATAAATCATAAATCTTTTTAACAGTTGGATTTTCAGCATTTATTACAAAAGTATGATTATTTAACATACTTTCACCACTACCCATCGCAAGAGCATTCATTTCTTGAAAACGTCTCATAAACTCATCATATATTACCATTGCAGGTAAATCTTTAGTTTTAAGACTTTTTGCTTCTATTGTAATCTTTTCATCATTAATCAAGTCTTTAAATTTCTCTTGTAACTTCTGTGAAAAGGTCTTATTATCCTGATCAACTATTTCAGCCTTGTCCTTATCAACAAGCAAATCGTTAACTTCTGAATCAATACGAACAAATCTAATATCTTGTATTTTCATTTCAAGGTGTTGCATTATATGAGTGTCAAGAGGAGAATCACAGAAAATTATCTCAATATCTTGTTCTTTTATTAGATTTAAAAGAGAGACTTGAGTATGTTCATTTACGCCATAATATATTTTAACCGGTTTCTCTTCTTTTTTATTTCTTTCAAGATACTCATTAATTGTCACATACTCACCTTTAGAATTTTTAAATATCAGATAATCTTTCATACTTTCCGCAAATTCTTCTTCAGTTAAGATACCGTATTTAACTACATTTTGTAAATCATCCCAATAAGATTCATATTTCTTTCTATCTTCTTTAAAGGTATTTATAAACTGATCGCTTATCTTTTTAATAATATATTTTTTTATCTGTTGAACTTGTGTATCATTTTGCAAAAAGCTTCTGGAAACATTAAGTGGAATGTCAGGAACATCGATACCACCTTTAAGCATAGTCATAAATTCCGGAATAAATTCTTTTAGATTATCAGCTACGAAAACATTATTACAATAAAGTTTAACTTTTCCTTTTAGCATCTCTAAATCTTGTTTCATCTTTGGAAAATATAAAATACCTTTTAAGGTAAATGGGAAATCTGCATTTAAATGAATCCAAAATACAGGATCGTTAAAGTCATGGAAAATATTTTTGTAAAATTCTTTATATTCTTCTTCTGTTACATCTTTTGGTTTTCTATTCCATAAAGCTTCCTTTTGATTAACCACTTCTTTATTAAACAATATTGGATATTCCATAAAATTACAATATTTCTCTAATAATTCTTTGATTTTGAAATCTTCAAGATATGCATCTGAATCTTTATTTAAATACAAGGTAACTGTTGTTCCAACTTTTTTCCTTTTACCTTCTCCTGAAGAATATTCTACAGAACCGTCACATTCCCAAAATGCAGGAGTCGAACCTTCTTGATATGATAATGAATCAATTGTAACTTTCTCAGAAACCATAAATGATGAATAAAATCCTAATCCAAAATGACCAATAATTGCAGCTTGTTTATCTTTATATTTATTAATAAAATCTTCTGCTCCGGAAAAAGCAATTTGATTAATATACTTTTCTATTTCTTCTGCTGTCATTCCGATACCATTATCAATAATCGAAATCGTCTTTTTCTTTTTATCTATCTTAACTTCAATATTTAACTCTTCTAATTTAACATTAGAATCAAGTATCTTACGTTTATTACTTGCATCTGTAGCATTGGCTATCAATTCTCGTATAAAAATATCATGCTCTGAATATAACCATTTTTTTATTATTGGAAAAATATTTTCTGTATGAATACTCAAAGTTCCTTTTTGCTTATCTGACATTTTTGCCTCCTTAGCTTTAACTTTATTATTTTTTATCTTGTTTTCAATTCTTATATTGATAAAATAATTGAGTATAGAAATTTGTCAACTATTTTTTTAGCAAACATCTCAACTGACTGCCAATATGCTTCTATTTAAGAAAAGTCAATTTAGTGTTTACTCTCTCATTATACATACACTCTATATGATAAAGTAAATTTTTTGCAATAGGGTCATAAAGCTTTACATTTGAAAATCCTACATCCTTTGTTGAAAAAAAATAAGCAATATCAAGATTATTTTTTGTTCTTGGTAATATTCCGCAAAAAATAAAATTCAGCTCTATTAACTTCTGTTCCATATCTTCAGAAAAAGCTTGTACGGTTGGAATCGTAAGCAATATACTTTCTATTCCGGAAATCATTGCAGTAAAAATTCGATTCATTAAGATTGAATACCAATCATTCCCTAATTTATTTATTGAAATGGTAGCATTTTGCAAGGATTTGTTAAATTCACAGTTAAGTTCAGTCTCAACTTCGGGTAAATCTCCATATTCAACAACAATGTTGATGTCACATTTAGCGTTTTCAAGGATATCAGATATAATAGATTTATGCTTTTCTGAAGTTAAATACATATATTGAACATCCATATTTCTATTTAAATGATAAGTATATAAACCGGACTCTCTATACTCATTTTCAGTTGAAATCCCAATAAAATTAGCATTGGGCATCATATTAACAAATATTAACCATGGCTTAAATCCATTATAAACTCTGGACAACATTTTTTGTGAAATAATATGACTCGTTACAGCACTTGCCATAAAATAATCACAATTATATGGATTACTTTTTAAATATTCATCAACACTTTTCATTAAAAGCATACCGGCTGTACTACTCCGATACTCCGGTAAAATCATTGCTGAACCTAATTCTGCTGATAACTTATTATCATAGGGGTATTTTAAAATAAAAGCTCCGATAACCTTATCTCCATGATCTATAACTGTAATGTCATATACTTTTTGTTCCATTAAAAGTTTCAGACTATCAATATCATATAAATCTCTAAACCAGTATGTATATCTATAAGTCATATATACAAGATTGATTATTTCAGGAATATCTTTATCAGTTGCGGAACGAATAGTTTTTTTACCTTGGGTTTGTTCTCTATTATAAACATCGGGCAAAAGGGATTTTTTAAAATTAATAATCTCAATTTTTTTATAAATCTTGATTAACCATCCGGAATTAAACTGATTAACAAAAGAAAAATCATCAGATAACTCTTTTACTAATTTATACCATAAACCATCTTCTGATTTCTCATCTAAAAAGTCAAAAGTAGGTATTAAACTCTCATGAACAGGAGGCCCAATATCAATAATTTCAAAATATATACCCTTATCTTCAATAACCTTGACAAGAATATTAATATGAGCAAGCATCTTACTATCAATAAATTTATTAATTACGTATACTAAACACTCTTCCAATAACAAAATTATCTGGCTACATTCTTTACCATTTGCACCTGCTAACTTACATAAACCTTCAACAAAATTCTGAGCAATTGGGATAAAACACTTATCATAATTTACACTAATTGAAGAAGAAAAAAGACATTGACCATCATTGATTTCATACATTTAAAACTCCTTAATATGAGATTATACACTAAAAAGCTGTAAAATAATTCTTGCAAGCATACTTACATATATCAAAAACACCTTAACCATAAAGATATCAATTAATAAGTCTCTTACTAGCAAAAATATATTAAGCAAAACGTCAAACTATTCAATAGTCTTCTTATTATTCTCATTTATATATTCAAATAACAGGGACAAATAATTTTGCAATAGGTTTACTTGCATAACCATCAGATTTATATTTAGTAATAAACTCATTATCATATTCAACAAATACAGGGAGTGTTTGATTTTGCTTTAGATTATTTTCAGGAATCCATTTTTCCATTATAAATTTTAAAGCTTGCAAAACATCTAAATTTCCGGTTTTAATAAAAGATGTTGTTACATAACTCCCTTCAGGTATTGAAAAATCTTTCATATCATTAGGCATCAAATCATTGCTTTCAACTTCTACTCCCATATAATAATTAAAATTAGGTGAATCAGGTTTCTTATCAAACAAACATATTTGATTTTTATTTAATCTATTTGGTATAGATTCAAAGCTATTTTCTTGCATAATATTATGAAAAAATGGGGGTATATCATTTGCTTGACGATTCTCAATAAACGTTGTGTGCAATACAAAACCAATCAATTTACTCTTTTGCCTCAATACTAATTTCACTTCATACATATTAGTTATCTCCTCTAATTTAAAACTATTAATCTAAAATCGCAAAATAATGAAATATTACGATATCAATATCAAAATCTAATTACAAATTAACACTATACATCCTTTAAACTTAACTGAAATTTATAATATTTATAAACTATTTCTCGTCAAGTAATTTTAGTAATTTAGCAAAAAATATTAAAAATTAATTATCCCAAAAATCTTACTATTATCCAAATCATAAAAGGAGCATAGCTCAATGCACAAATCATTCTTTGCCAAAGACCAGATAATGCAAATATGGTATTTTTAAATTTTTGGTTTTCTCCTAAAACAAAAAACACAAATGAAATTAAGCTTAAAACAAAAAACACAAGACTCAAAATACCAAAAATTGGTTGATTCTTTCTAAATTGTAAAATAGATAAAAGAAAAGGGGCAACCTGTAATGATATAAAGCCTAATACTGACCCGACTCTGTGTATTTTTGTAGAAAGAGTAACATTATCTTTTTGTTCATTAATAGGGAATATACCTGATATAACCTCATCACCTATACCATACAAGATAAACATTATCAATAACGTAATAGCTAAACCATTATAAATATAAGAATAATATTCAAAAATATAATACCCAAACAAAGTAATTGTACATCCGGAAATAATCATCCAAAAATTGTATAATGTTCCTAATGGGCTTTGCTTACATCCTAAAACACTCATTACAGTTTGAGTATAATTATAATTCTTATATGGTATAGCAATTAAAAAAGGAATTAGTAAATCAATCAACATTACTATTAATACAAACATCAAAAACATATTTTAAATCATCCTCCAATCATTTATCATAACTACAATATATTACTAAAGGCTGTTGAATAACATCAAACATTGTTCTATCAGCTTCCAGCTTGTAGTTTCATAAAATATTGATACCTATTGCTTAAGGTTTTGAGTGCAAGCAAGATGCTCGCACAACAGTAGTTTTGAGACAGCCTCTTCCAAAGACTATCTCAAAATATCAAAAAAGTTCTAAGAGCTTTCAGCTTGAGTTTTATAACATATTAAATATATACCACTAAAGGCTTTAAGTGCAAGCAAGATGCTCGCACAACAGTAGTTTTGATACAGCCTCTTCCGGTTTGTAGAAAGCGTATAAAATGATGGTATTTCAATTAATATTCCTTACATCTGTTAATTTATAATATTAAAATTAAACACATCATAGAAAAAAAATTATTTCAATAAAATCATTTTCTTTGTTGAAGTGTAAGTCCCTGATTTTATTCTATATAAGTATATACCGTTTCCAACAGAGTTATTAGAATTATCTTTAGCATTCCAGATAACTTGATAATCACCCGGTTTATGATTTTCATTAACAAGTTCTTTTATCTTTTGTCCTTTAATATTATATATCTCTAATAAGACATTGCCCGGCTCACCAATTGTATAAGATATTGTTGTTATGGGGTTAAAAGGATTAGGATAGTTGCTAATCAATTTTGTAATATAAGGTATAACATTAATATCATTTTCAGAAGTATGTAACTCAACTTGAATATCATCAATCTTCAAATATGCCTGACCGGTAACATTATGATGTCTAAAAGCAATATATTTAACTTCTGAACTTAGTTCAATACTTCTTGAAATCCAAGAGTTATTATTAACAATTTCGCTAAAAAAAGGTTCAAAACTTGATTCTTGATTATCAGTTGTTGATACCATTACAGAATAATATTCTTGTGCTGTTTCAGGTTGACTTGTTATCCAATAATTAAGCTCAAAAGATTGTATATTATTAGATTCTGAAACACCAAGTTTAGGTAATATAAGCCAATTATCAGGAGTTAAGATTTCTCCATTATCTAACCTTGAAACGCTTACAGCACAGGTAATACCTTCATAAGCTACTTCATCACCGGAAAAACCAAACCAATAAACACCATCATTATCACTATCTCTAATTATCCAACCTTTGGGTGGGAAATATATACTTTCAAAACCTTCATTATAAGGGAAGTCTTCAATAACATAATCTCCAATAAAGATTTCAGCCATTATTGATGTTGATTCTTCTTGATTATAGACTGCAGTTACAGCATAAGAATACTCACCTTCAAGCAAATCAGATTCTGTGTAGTTTAATTCTAATATTGGTGTTTCGGTTAAAAGTATATTATTTTTATACACATTATAACCAATTAAGACACGGGCTGTAGTTAAACTATCAGGTTCATCCCAAGATAAAGTTAAAAAATTACCATCAAATACAGTAGCTTTTAAATTTCTTGGAGGTAAAATTATATCTTCGGGGATAATCTCAAAATCTGATAGTTTTCTTGATGAAATATATAAATCTGTTGAATTAATAGATCTAATACCCGTAATATTGACAAGAGAGCTTGGGATAGCAGTTCCTATATAATCTGAATTTTCCGAAATTGCTTTAAAATTGTGTTCAAAAGACCCGTCATACAATCCATAATACAAACTATCTACAAAATTTCCTTCTTGTAGAAATTCGAGACTATCTACTTTAACTAACATTGCTTGATAAAGTTGTGGGAAAGAATTCATTTCTTCCAATGAAGTTTGAATAGGAATTATTTCATTTCCTGTCGAACTTGGCTCTCCAAAATCTACATAAGGGATAAATTTTATTAAACCTTCATAATTTTCAATATTACCAATTAAACCGGTTATCCCATCACCAATATTATAAATATTTGTCACTATTCCATCTGTGTTTTCAATGAAAATTCCTGCTTCAGTATCTTGAACATATAATTGAATACTATCTGCATAACTTACAATTACTTCTTCAGATAACGAATACAAAGTTTCATCTCCGGAAACAGAAGCACGTAATTCTGCAAGATTATCAATAGGCACTGGAAATTCATAATGTGAAGTAATTATTTCACTCGGCTCAAGTGAATCAGAGTAAGCTATTGCTTTTAAGATAGTATTTTCATATACCAAAAATGAACTTGTATAAAGATTTGATGTTTCATCAGGTATAGTATTATCAAGAGTATAATATATTGAAGAATTTTCAGTAGCACATACGATAGAGATAGAAATTGAATCAATATATAACCCACTACCCGGACTAATAATTGGTGTTGCTACCATATTTTCAAAATACGAATGAATACCAAGATAATCAAAAGTATCTAAATCATATATTATCCACTCAGAATCTTCTAAATAATTTCCGGACTGTTCCTCCCAATTTGTATTACCTTTAAAAATAGAATTTTTACGAACCAAGGTATGATTTACAGTAGCATTTAATATACCTGCTACACCCCACCCATTTTCAGAAATATCTAAATTATTGCCAATAGTATCAATAAGCTGATTTTCATAAAAAAGACCAATAGAATCATCTCCATTAAAAAAGCATACTTCTGAAGCAACATCACCTAAGGTTTGAATTTCTATACTTGCTTCAGGATGATAAATAACTAATGTTTGGTTAGATTCAAGCACTCCATTTAAGTTAAGAGAATCCCCCCATACATTTTCTCCTTCTCCCAATCTAACACAAAAGCCGGATAAATCAATATCATAACTATATGGATTAAAAATCTCTAAAGCTTTATTATGCTCTGAACCATCAATATATTCTGAAAAAAATAATGATTTATGATTTTCATCAGGATGATTTAAGGCTAATACATCCAAGACCGGTCTATAAGCATTTAATCTACCACCGGTTACAGTTATTCCATCTAAAGAAGGAATCGGATCAACACCTGATAAAATGATTTCTCTAAAAAGTAAAGCTAATTGCTCAGGATTATCATCATAAAGTTGTAATAATTCTTCATTTGAAACTTTATACATAAGTCCAATTACGCCGGATACATGAGGAGTGGCCATTGACGTACCAGTATTATTTGCATAACCTAAACCCAAAGGGACTGTTGATAACACAGATGTCCCCGGAGCACCTAAATCTATTGTTGTCAAGCCATAAGCTGCACCATTATTTTTATTATCCGTATTAGTTGTATTAGTAACAGTAATAAGATATGAAGAAGTAAAACTTGTCGGTATATCTCCAACTTGATCAACATTAGCATTCATATTCATAGTAGCAACAGCTGAAAGAATTCCGGCTTCACCCATTAAATTATACATTTCACCCCAAATTGGATAATTTACCGGATTACCAAAATCAACTCCAAAAGAAGAATTAGTCGCTACAACATAAGCACCATTCTGTCCGTTACTTTCATTATAAATAATCCTATTTTCTAATGCATAATTATAAGCAGCTACTACTGTTGCTTCACTAGAAGAAGAACCTGCTATGGGCATTACTTTTAAATCCCACGAAACACCACTTACCCCAAGTTCATTATTTCCAATGGCTCCAACTATACCACTTACATGAGTTCCATGAGTTGCTACCGGAAGGTTATTGTTATTATTATATACATTCCATCCTCTATTATCATCAATATAACCGTTACCATCATCATCAATACCATTGCCGGCTACTTCATTTACATTATGCCACCAATTTATATCAGGATGATTCAATGCAAAACCATTATCAATAACGGCTATCACAATTTCTCTATTATTTCTTTCAGGAATATCTTCTGTATATTGCCATGCATAAGTAGCCTTTATATCTGCACCCTCTGTGCCTGTTCCTTGTCCGGTATTTTTTAGTGCCCATTGCTCATTAAATCTTGTATCATTTGGTATTTGTTCTCTAAGTTCTACCTTATGATTATACTGAGCTAAATGAACATCCTTATCTTCTCTTATGATTCCAAGTAAAAAATCTTCATCAATATTTTTATAATTAAAAGTGCAAAGATAGATATTGAAACGTGCTGATAATTCTCTTTCAACTTTCAAATCATATTGAGAATATTTCTTAATAAAGTCACTTGATAAATCACTATGTAACTTAATAATAAATTCACCTGAAATTCTCTCATTTGAATACATATTTACTATAAATAATAATAAAATAATGATTAATAAGTTTTTCTTAAACATAGTAATACCCCTAATTATACTTCTTAAATATACTAAATTTTATTTATTAAATATGTCAAGGAATTATTCAGAATTCTCGTTAAAATATTAAAACCTTTAAATTTTGTGAAATATTGCTATCCAAAAACTACTGTTGTGCGAGCATCCTTGCTTGCACTTAAAAAGCCTGTTGAATATTGTTGTTGTGCGAGCATCCTTGCTTGCACTTAAAAAACCTGTTGAATATTGTTGTTGTGCGAGCATCCTTGCTTGCACTAAAAAAACCTTAAGTGATGGTATTGAATATTTTATAAAACTACAAGCTGGAAGCATGTAGAACAATAATTGAAATTATTCAACAGTCTCTTAAAACCTTAAATGGCATATATTCAATATGTTATAAAAAATTAACGGGGAAACTCGTAAATCTTTGTTGTGCGAGCAAGATGCTCTAATAACATAGAAATTACTTAACATCATAATTAATGACAAGGGTTTGCAGTCATCAACTCAGATTCGGTTCATTTGTTGCAAGTCAAGCCCTACTAATCATAAGAAAAACAAGAGACCTCCAAGATGCTTTAAAGCATCTTGGAGGTCTCTTGTAAATTTATTAAAATTATATCTTTTATATTTTTTAACCAACTACAACAATTTATAAAGCTAACAATAACACAAATATGTAGTTATAAAAATAGATTTTCATAGATCTATCTTATATATCCTTGAACTTTCTCCCCATGGATGATAACTTATTCCAATATATTTAAATCCATATTTTTCATAATAACCTATATGATCAGTACAAAGATACAAAGCAGAAAAGCCTCCCGACTTTGCATCGTATTTAGCCTTTTCAATTAATACAGATCCATAAGAATGCCCTCTATATTCTTTTTCAATATATAAAGCACACATCCAAGGGTATAAATCACTTCTACTGATAAAATCATTAGTAATAAGCCCTGCACAACCTATTATGGATCCCTCCATCTCTAATAAATACCACTGAGGTAAAGGACTTTGTGTATCTATACAATGACTTATACAATCATCATAGACCATCATACTGTCTTTACTAGCCCATTTACTTTGAAAATATGCTATCGCTCTCATTTTATAATCAGGCTTCTCTCGAATTGAAATTAGATTTATCATCTATCTTCATTCCTTTTGAAAAGAACCAATTTCAATCAAATTACCTTCCGGATCTGCTATATAACAAGTTCTTTGTCCCCAGGGTTCGGTTGTAGGTTCAAGAACAGAAACAGCTCCCTTACTAATTACTTCATTATAGGTTTTATCAACAGCCGTATAATTTTCTACACTTAAAGCAATTTCGGTGTGACCATTTAGTTTATTAACATATTCAAAACTTTGATTTACCATTCTTTCAAAATCTGACCTTCTATAAAGTAAAAATAATGTGCCATCCTTTTCTAAATATACATTTGATGTATTTTCATCCTCTTTTATATCAAATCCTAAAACATCTCTATAAAAGCGAATCATTACAGCCATATCCTTGACAAATAGCCCGAAACCTTGTAATTTCATTTTATACCTCATTTTATATATAAATCTATCCTATATAATGCATAATAAAAGATTGAATAATTTAATTTCATTAATTTGTCAAGTATTAACGAATACAATATTGGGCGATAACCATTTTAAGTATCCACCCTTTTTAATCAAAATAATATCTTTAACATAATTGTCAACAAAAATAGGTGGTATACTTGCAATCATATTATATTTATTAATATTATGTTCTTTAAG
>Ga0334900_1000999_pt1 | contig 34771 bp, 34 predicted proteins | sample GraSluR3_MG_2_FD_207231 | JGI IMG/M metagenome (GOLD analysis project Ga0334900, IMG submission 207231) | Sludge microbial communities from methane-producing bioreactor in Wageningen University, Netherlands - Granular Sludge_31_08-R3 | ecosystem: Engineered > Bioreactor > Anaerobic >... | reverse complement strand
TGCCAATCTGAAAAGTATCCTGTCCTGCGGCGGTTGGGTCATTTTTTGTCCTGCGTAAAATTGCCTCAATTCGCAGGAGTAGTTCCTCAATGCTAAAGGGCTTCGTCATGTAATCGTCGGCACCAATAGTAAAGCCTTCGAGCACATCTTCCTTCATCGATTTGGCTGTGAGGAACAGAATAGGCATTGCTGGGTTAACAATTCGAACTTCTTTTGCGAGGGTAAATCCATCCATTACGGGCATCATTACATCGAGTATGCATATGTCGTAATGATTATTTTTAAACCCTTTAAATGCTTTCTCACCGTCTTTGTAGAGGTCGGTATCGTATCCTTTTGCAAGGAGGTATTCTTTTAGCAGCAGTCCTAAATTTTCATCATCTTCTGCGAGCAAAATTCTTGTTTTTCCCTCTTTCATAGCTTTTTGTTTTATATTGTTTGCTTATCGTTTGGCCCTTGAAATGGGAAGAAACAGCTAAACTTGCTGCCTTGTCCCAAAGTGCTGTCAACCCAAATGCGGCCGGCATGTTCGTCAACTATTTTTTTTACGTAGCAAAGACCAAGGCCAAAACCCTTAACGTTATGTAGGTTTCCTGTAGGAACACGATAAAACTGATCGAAAATTCGTTTCTGGTTGTCACGGCTTATGCCTATCCCATTGTCGGTTACAGTGAAAATAATTCCACGGTTATTATTGCGAGTAGAAACCATAATATCAGGGTTTCCGTTGCGATATTTTAGGGCATTATCTAAAAGGTTGTTTACCACGTTGGTAACGTGTACTTCATCGGCTATAATGTATGGTTGGCTAGCATTAAGCTCTTTAGCCAAGCTGCCACTAACGTTTTGTATTTGCAGATCGAATGATTTAAGCACCTTGTCAACTACATGGTGAAAATCAACCTCTTTAAGCTTAAGCTTAAGCTTGGTTTTTTCGAAGATAGCCATTTGTAGCACCTTTTCAACCTGAAGGCCAAGGCGGCGACTTTCCTCCGAGATAACGCTTCCTAAATGTCCAACACGTTTATTCTCATCGGGAATTGATGGGTCGCCTAGCATTTGTGCGGCTAGCGATATTGTAGAGATTGGCGTTTTAAGCTCGTGGGTCATGTTGCTAACAAAGTCGTTTTTTATCTCCGATAGCCTTTTTTGCTTAAAAATTATTGCCAGAGTAAAACTAAAACTGAAGATTATGATTATCGTGAGCAGAAATGTTGTTACTGTCATCGTTCCTAACGACCCAATTACGTACGATTTCTGGTTTGGGAAATATACCGATAAGTAGTATTTTTTTGAAAAGAAATCGTTTGGGAACAGCTGCGCTCTAAGAGGGTTAAGTAGCTCTCGCCTAAAGTTATTGCTAGCGTATACAATACTATCATTCTCCGATGTAACCTTATACTCGAGCTTTGCCTTAAGACCAAGCTTGTTAAATTCGTTTGTAATTATGGTATCGAGCACCTCAAAGGGGATTCGCTCGTTTATGGGAAGTTCAATTCGAATAAGCTTATCCACAATATTCTCAACAAAAACAGTTTTGTTTAGCAGCTTTTCATCAATGGAGATGTTAAAGCTTAGCTCGGGGTAATGGGTTGATTTCCGAGTGGGTTTAATGTCCCAAAGGTTATCGTCAATTCGAACAATTTGAAGCGAATCGATATTTGAGAAGCGGGATACCGATGGGATTTTTAGCGTATCGAGCTGGGTTATGGTAAACACCTGTTGGTCTTGTTGCCGAGTCCTAAGGCCGCCTCTTGTTCGGTTAATGGTGCTTAACCTATGGGTGTACCTAGGTGATGTTCCCGAACCAGCGGTGGCGTATGGGCTAATTTCGTCAATTACTTGTACTATGGTTTCCTGCCTGTCAACCTCAGTTACCACTTTCTCCAAGGCTAGTTTGGCTGTTTGCCAAAACTGCTCATCCTTAACCTCAACGGCAATTTTTACCCATTTTGACTGAACCATTATTAGGCCAATGGTTGCAACTGATATTACTCCAACAAGTATCCAGATGGTGCTTCGTCTCATGTTGACAAATGTAATTACTTTGAAAGTTGATTGAATCTACCCTTAACAATCTTTAACACACCTTAAATGCAGTTAACGCAGTTGCTTATTATCTTTGTAGCGTAAATAACATTCACAACCCTTAGGGTTTAATGAGTGTTTTTTCATAGGTTTAAGGTTTTAGGGTTAATGCAGGCGGGGTGGTTCCCGCCTGTATTGTTTTAATGCTTATGCCATTGCACTAAAATACATCGACTAAATTTAGCTCTTTTAGCTGCTTTGGGCTAATCCCAATCAGGGCAATTATATTTGCCAACCCTTTAATGTTAGCAATAAGCTTGCTTACTTCATTTTCGGCAAGGTTTCCCTTAACTACCAGGATATAGTCAATTTTTTCAAGCCCTTTCACAAGCACAAGGTTGTTAACCTTATTTTTTACAATAGCAATGCGAGTTTCACGAATGGTGCTCTCATCGTAAAGTACTGGAAAAAGTTCATTGGCTTTAGCAATACCATCATGGTCGCTAAGGGTAGTATTAAGTGATGTGTTTATGCTCCAAGCAAGCTTGTGAATTGAGTCGGCACATGATATGGCGTAAAACCTTGTTTTTTCCTGGGGAACGCTAAGAAGAATTTTACCTTTTGCCATAACCCATGTTTTAAAGGCGTTGGTAGTGATTGGTTAGTTTTCCCAGTTTATGGTTTCGGGCTTAACCTGATGAAGGGGTAATGAGATAATGTCGATTCGTTCGAGGGCTACCATTGCCGCATTTTGCTCGGCCTCTTTTTTTGACGTTCCAAAACCATTTCCCATTAGCTTTTGGTTAAGGAATAGCTTAGCCTCAAAAAGCGGCGATTGTCCTTTTGAGGTATCGCATTCTTGGCTTTCGAAGCAGATATCGTACTTAAACTTTTGGGCAAGCTCAATTATTCTGCTTTTGTGATCGTTCTCGGTTGCCTGAAGCTCATTTAGGTTGATGTGATTTGTAAGAATGTGCTTTGTTACCCAATGAGCGGTATACGTGTAGCCTTTGTCTAAAAAAATTGCTCCAACAAACGCTTCAAGCGCATCGCCAAAAATATGCTTATGCGCTAAGGGGTTGTTAGTTTGGGTTACCACAATTTTGTCGAGACCAATAGCAAGGGCTATTGCGTTAAGGCTTTGCCTACTAACAATGCGTGATCGCATTTTGGTTAAAAAGCCCTCATCTTTATTTGGAAAGTTTGTAAACAGAAAATCAGTTACAATCGTGTCGAGAACGGCATCGCCAAGATACTCGAGCCTCTCATTATTAACCCTTTTCCCGTTTGATACAATTGTAGATGCAGACTTATGAATAACTGCAATATTGTAGAGATCGAGTCGCTTTGCTTTAATGCCAAACTCTTCCCTTAACCGATTAGAGAACGCCTTATCGGTTTCGTTAAGTTTATTTGGCTTAAGTCCTAAAAGTCGACGAATCACTATTTGTTATTCAACAAATTTTTTGAAGATCACTGAAGAGTTGTGTCCGCCAAAACCAAACGTATTACTTAGCGCAACGTTAATATCGCGTTTTTGAGCTTTGTTAAGCGTTAGGTTTAGCTTGCTATCAATTTCAGGATCGGGAGTAGTGTGGTTTATCGTAGGCGGAACAATGCCCTTGTTGATTGCAAAAATTGCAGCCAACGCTTCAATAGCACCAGCAGCACCAAGCAAGTGGCCAGTCATTGATTTGGTTGAACTAACGTTCAGTTTATATGCATGTTCGCCAAAAACAGAAGTAACTGCCTTGATTTCTGCAACGTCGCCAATTGGAGTTGCAGTACCATGAAGGTTGATGTAGTCAACGTCCTCAACTTTAAGGTTTGCATCCTTAATTGAGTTTAGCATTACATTTTTTGCTCCAAGCCCTTCAGGGTGAGGTGCAGTAAAATGGTATGCATCAGCTGTCATTCCACCTCCAACAAGTTCAGCGTAAATTTTTGCTCCGCGTGCTTTAGCGTGCTCGTATTCTTCAAGAATAAGTGCTCCACCACCTTCGCCCATAACAAACCCATCACGGGTTGCATCAAACGGACGAGAAGCCGTTTTGTACTCATTGTTGTTGGTTGAAATGGCCTGCATTGAGTTAAAGCCACCCATACCAGCCTCATTAATTGAAGCCTCCGATCCTCCAGTAATAAAGACATTGGCTTTGCCTAGCCTAATTAGGTTCATTGCATCAATTAGAGCATGGTTTGATGAGGCACAAGCAGATACTGTTGCGTAGTTAGGTCCACGGAAACTATAGCGCATGCTAATGTGTCCGGCAGCAATATCGGCAATCATTCTTGGAATAAAGAAAGGGCTAAATCGCGGTGTTCCATCACCTGCGAAATAGCCTCTCATTTCTTCCATAAAAGTTTGAATCCCCCCAATTCCAGAAGCCCAAATAACGCCAGCAGCATCATGGTCAATCTTTTCAAGATCTAATCCTGAATCAAGAACAGCCTGGTGGGCAGCAACCATGGCAAACTGGCAATAGGGATCGAACTTCCTTAGCTCTTTACGATCGAAATGCTGAAGGGGATCAAAATTTTTAACCTGACAGGCAAATTTTGTTTTGAACTTGGTTGTGTCAAAACTGGTAATAAGTTCGCAGCCGCTTACGCCTTGCTGCAAGTTATTCCAGTATTCTTCAATGTTATTCCCTAAGGGATTAATTGTTCCAAGTCCGGTTACAACAACACGCTTAAACTCCATAGCACAAAATGTGTTATAAATACTAGTTTGCCTTAAACAGGTTTTTAAATAAAATTACTTAGAGTTGTTCTCAATGTAGTTGATTGCATCACCAACTGAGCCGATCTTTTCAGCTTCTTCGTCAGGAATAGAAAGGTTGAACTCTTTCTCAAATTCCATAATCAACTCAACGGTGTCAAGTGAATCAGCACCTAAATCGTTAGTGAAGCTGGCCTCAGGAGTCACCTCGTTTTCATCAACTCCCAACTTGTCAACGATAATGGCCTTAACTCTGGTAGCAATATCAGACATAGCTTTAATGTTTAATTAATAAATAGGTTTTGTTTTTTTGCAAGTGCAAAGAAAAAAATATTAAGCTAAATTAAAAAACTTAATAATTTAAATTCTCGGCAAAAGTATACTTTTTGTTTTTATTTTTGATGCCCAAAAGGGCTTTTTTTGCTTTTTTTTAAACCCATATAGTTGTAAATAGCAAAATATGAGAAATATAGCAGTGTTTGCATCGGGCTCGGGAACTAACGCCGAAAATATAATTAATCACTTTTCGAAGTCGGGAAAAGCAGGAGTTAAACTCGTGCTTACCGAAAACCCTAACGCGTATGTGCTCGAAAGGGCAAGACGGCTAAAGGTTCCAACGCATATTTTTAGTAAAAACGATTTGAGTAAAGGTAGTGTTTTGAATTTGCTATTGCGTGAAAAAATTGATTTTATTGTCCTTGCTGGTTTTTTAAAGCTAATGCCTGTTTCTTTAGTTGATGAGTTTTCCGGAAGAATTGTGAATATCCATCCTGCATTGCTTCCAAAATACGGAGGGAAAGGCATGTATGGAGCATATGTGCACAAAGCGGTTATTGATGCGAAGGAAAGTAAAAGTGGGATTACTATTCACCTAGTAAACAACCAGTACGATAAGGGTGATATCCTTTATCAGGCAGAGTGCGATGTTATGCCCTGCGACACCCCTGAACTATTGGCTGAGCGAATACATAACCTTGAGTACCAGCACTTCCCTCGCGTTGTTGAAGAGTATATGGATAAAATTTTCTGATTTACTCGTATTCTCTGCCAAGGTTGAGCTGCATCCCTAAACCAACAATCACCATGTTGTTGTCCCAAGTTCTGTCTTCCATTTCAACAAACGGAAGTGAAAGTCCCATGCTGGCGACAAACCTTACGTTTTTATAACCAAGTTTTACCGATAGTCCTGGTTCAGCAAAGAGTAGGAACTCATTGTTAATTGAAACACCCGAAATGCGAACCCCTCCGCTAAAGTCAACAAAACTGCTACCTATGCCCACCGAAGGTTGAATAAAGAATTTGCTCATTTGAGCGGTTTGGCTACCGTCGTAAACATAGCTTGCGCCCCTAAAATCTGCTGGTACTTTTCCAACGCCTCCTCCTGCAAATACCTCGAATTTTGCCATTTCGCCTAGATGATTTACGTAGCCAACTCCGGCTTCAATGAGGTTGTGCTTTTCTGAAATTTCCACAATTTCATCCTCAATTGTAAGCTCACGTTGGCTGCTGAAGTAGCTTCCGTTTAGCATAATGCCAATGTTATCGGTAACGGCGTAAGCGGTCTGTAGCTCAAAGTTTCCTGTACCGATTATACCAGTTGCTTGAAATTCGCCCTTGTTGCTGAGCATGGGAGAATTGATGGTTGTTGGGTAGTAGGCTGTTTTACATGATGAAAAGATTGAAATAGCAGCCAAGATGAGTGAAGTGGTAATTGCGTACCAAATAGTTTTCCTTTTCATAGCTTTTGCAGTTATGTTAAATTAATACGATAAGGCGCAAGTTGACCTAATGATCAACAATTAACCTAATGCAAATTATTGCCAAAAGAAAGAAAAGTCAACTAATTTGGTAACTATTTGGCTAAAAATGGGCAAAAGCGTTCTGGCTAGGGAAAACGGGTCGAAGAGAAATGCTGTCAAGTTTAATCTGATAGCGAGAGATGCTTTGCTTGTATAAATAGAGTTTATCTTCGCTTATAGGTTCCACAGGTGGGGCTTCAACTTTAAGCGGATTGATGGGTTTTCCATTTTTCCAGAATCTCATATCGAGGTGTGGGCCAGTAGCGTAGCCTGTTTTGCCTACGTATCCTATGGTTTGTCCTTGCTGTACTCTTACTCCTTTTGCAATACCCTTTCCAAACCGAGAAAAGTGGTTATAACCAGTAGTGTAAACGCTGTTATGACGAATTTTAACATAATTGCCCGCTGCGTGGTTGTATCCTTTTGCAATAACAACCCCATCGCCAAGGGCCACAACTGGTGTTCCTTCGGGAGCAGCGTAATCAACTCCGGTGTGTGGACGGTATATTTTAAGGATTGGGTGCATCCTTTTGTGTGTGAAGCCAGAGCTAATTCGCGAAAAGCGAAGGGGTGCTTTCAGGAACGTTTTGCGTAGTGAGTTTCCCTTTTCGTCCCAGTAGCTCCAGGTTGAGTCCTGCATGTAGCGATATGCGTAGTATTTCTCGCCCCTGTGCTCGAACCATGCAGCGTGAATGGTTCCAATGCCAACCGATTTATCGCCAACAAAAAGCTCATCGTAAATGGCCTTAAACTTATCGCCTGGGTAAAGCCCGAAAAAGTCAACTGTCCAAGCAAAAATATCCGAAAGGTCCAGAGCAAGCACCGGATTTAAATTGTATGTACTCATTGCCTCCCAAAGCGACGACGAGATTTCGGCCTCGCTAATACGGGTAACGGGTGTTATATTGCGTTGCCCATTGCTAACGCGGAGCGAATCGGAGAAGTGAAAGAGAACGTAGTCGACCTGCGAGTGTTCATAAACCAAATACTCAACCTTTGCCGATGAGTCGGGTTTTGTGAATACCTTATAGGGATTACCAGCACGAATCTTACGGATATCAAACACTCCTTTTGTCTTGGCGCTAAGCTCGCGAATTTGTTCGCCTGAGATGTTGAGCAATTCAAAAATACTGCCTAGTGTTTGATTCCTTTTGATGGTGTGATTTGTTACGACAAACGAATCAATAGGAATACCAAACTCAAGAAGTGACCCCTTTGCAACGGTTTGAGGGCTGTCGTGATTTGTTTCTATAGGACCGGACTGCTGATTTTGCGAGAATATGTGAACCGTGGCAATAGACAGGGTAGCTATAGCTAGGGCAATAAGTATCTTTTTTAGCATGAGCGTTGGTTTTGGCCTCAAAATAAAGGATTTTTGAGAACAAGTCCTAGTTTTTCTTACAATTTAGCTAACTACAATCTATGCTTTCGCTATGAGCGTATTCGCTCAAATCCACGTCCATATACACCCATTACGTTGGCTACCGAAATGAAGGCTTCGTCATCAACCTCTTTAATTAACCGGTAAATGTCGTTGGCCTCGTGCTTGCGAACAAGGGTGATAACTACCTTTTGGGCTTCCTTAGTGTACCAGCCCATTCCATCGATAACGGTAACGCCCCTGTTCATTTGGTTTGTTATTCGATTGGCAATGTCGGTGTAGTTTTTCGAGAAGATGAACATTTGAACCGATTGACGGCTTCCGGAAAGAACGGCATCAATAGCATAGGCGGTTATGGCCATCGATACGTATCCGTAAACAATTGTTTCTATTCGTTTAACTGGAGGAAGATCGGTAAGAACCAGAAACGATGAGCCAATAATGAACACATCGCAAAGGAGAATTACTCTGCCCGGGCTAATGTTTCGGTACTTCGTTACAATCATGGCAATAATATCGGTGCCACCAGTGCTTCCGCCTTGCGTGAAAACGATTCCTAATCCTACACCCGATAGAATACCTCCAATTATGGCAGATAAAAATTTATCTTCAACAACGGGCATTTGTATAAGAGACTGGAGTAGCGAGAGCAAAAGCGATCCGGCCACAATGCCAACAATTGATTTAACACCAAAACTTGCTCCTAAAACCCTAATGGCAAGGGCAACTAAGCCAATGTTTACTAGGAAATAGGTATAACCAACGGGAAAACCAGTGGCGTAGTATATTAGCGCACCAATTCCCGAAACTCCTCCGCCTGTAATTTGCTGAGGGATAAGAAATGCTGTCCACGATAGAGAGTACAAGAACAAGCCAAACACAATGATAGTGTAGGTTCTTGCAAATTTTAGCGTTGAGGTAATTGTCATTTAGCGTGATGGTTATGGATTATTCTGACTGTTTTTTTGGGCAACAAAAGTACAGAACAAAACCACACTCCAATAAAATAGCAGCTAAATTTTTACTAAATAAACGCTTGTGATGGTTATTGGTTGGTTTTTAAGATGTTAATGTCTAATTTGCTCAAAACCTTTTCCGTAAACACCCATAACGCTGGCTACCGAAATAAATGCCTTGCTATCAATTTCTTTTATCATTCGGTATAAATCGCTAGCCTCGTGTTTTCGCACAACGGTTATTACAACTTTTTGGTTTTCTTTGGTGTACCATCCAACGCCATCAATTACTGTAGCTCCGCGACCCATTTGTTGGGTTATTTTGTCGGCAATTTGCCCAAAGTATTGTGAGAATATTATCACCTGAACCGATTGTCGGTTACCCGAGAGTACCGAGTCGATAGCATAAGCTTGTATAGCCATAGCAACATATCCGTATACAATGGTTTCAATGCGTTTAGCGGGTTCCATTTCGGTAAGGACCAAAAACGATGAGCCAATGATAAAGATGTCGCATATCAGAATTACTCTTCCAGGGCTAATATTCCGGTACTTATTTACAATCATGGCAATTATGTCGGTTCCGCCGGTGCTGCCTCCTTGGGTAAAAATTATTCCCAGACCAACGCCCCCAAGTCCACCACCAATTAGTGTTGAGAGAAATTTATCCTCCACAACAGGTAGGTGAATTACCGATTGAAGAACGGAAAGAAGGAGAGCTGCTACCGATACGCCAAAAACGGTTTTAATGCCAAAGCTGGCTCCAAGAATTTTTATGGCGACAAGTAGTAAAGCAATGTTTATTACAAAGTATGTGTATCCTACCGGAATTTCGGTTGCGTAGTAAACTATAGCTCCTATGCCCGACACACCGCTACCCGTAATGCGATGTGGGATAAGAAATGCTGTCCATGCGAGAGCAAAAATGGCCAGTCCGATTGTTATAATGGAATAGCTTTTAGCGTTTTGAAGTAAACTCCGTGCGGTCATAGTATTTCGAATAAGTTTGCCACAAATGTAGGTCAAACGTGGGTGTAATAACTATGACTTTTTTTAGGAAATGCGAAAAAGAAGAAATATTAGAGGAAACCAAGTTCGAGCATGGCCTCTTCGCTCATCATGCTTTTATCCCAGGGTGGGTCGAAGGTGAGGTTTAGAACAACTTCGGTAACGCCGTCTACTTTTTCAACTCTATCGTTTACCTCTTGCAACAGCTGATCGGCCATGGGGCAGTTTGGCGCTGTTAAGGTCATTTTAACCGTAGTTTTTCCATTGTCTTCAACATCAACTTCGTAAATAAGCCCTAGGTCGTAAATGTTAACAGGTATTTCAGGATCGTAAATATCTTTAAGAACCTTTAGTATGTCTGCTTCGATGGAAAGTATATCTCGTTGCATGTTTTTTGGCTTGTTAATTCACATATGTATAAAAGATAAACCCTTGCAAATGTTTACCCGTTTAGCTTTGCTTGGTAGGCTATTGCGTATAGCTTCATTTGCTTCATCATGGCTAAAAGGCCGTTTGATCGGGTAGGCGAGAGGTTCTCTTTAAGCCCAATTTTATCAACAAAGTAAAGGTCGGCATCAATTATTTCCTTTGGAGTCTGACCGTTTAGCACTCGAACAAGAAGCGCAACTATTCCCTTAGTAATAATTGCATCGCTGTCGGCTTCGAAGTAAACTTTGCCATCGGTTAGCTCGGCGTTAACCCAAACCTTGCTTTGGCAACCTTTTATGAGATGCTGCTCGGTTCGTTTTTGCTCGTCAATAGGCTTAAGCTCGTTGCCAAGGTCAATTAGCTGCTGGTATCGATCCATCCAATCGTCGAAAATACTGAACTCCTCTACTATCTGATCTTGAATTTGGTTAATGGTCATACGCATTTAGTTATATGTTAACTGGCATACAAAGGTAATGCAAATGCAAAAGATTATGCCAAGCAAAATACAGCAAATTTAATGTGTGCGTTTAATTAGCCAAACATTTGCTTAACCTTTTTAACGCCCTCTATCAGCTTATCAACCTCCTCTTTGGTATTGTAAAATGCGAGTGAAGCACGAACGGTTCCATCAATTCCGAAGTGAGCCATTACAGGTTCGGTGCAGTGTGTTCCGGTGCGAACGGCAATACCCATTTTATCAAGGATCATTCCCGTGTCGTATGGGTGAATATCGCCAACGAGGAACGAAATGATGGATGCTTTTTCCTTGGCAGTGCCAATAATTCGAACGCCATCAATGGCCATTAAACCTTTGGTTGCATACTGTAAGAGTTCATCCTCGTATTGGGTAATGGCATCAATCCCTATCGATTGGTAATACTCCAATGCCTTAGCAAGTGCTGCTGCGCCAATGTAGTTAGCCGTTCCGGCTTCGAACTTAAACGGAAGTTCGTTGTAGGTTGTTTTTTCGAATGTTACGGTTGCAATCATGTCGCCGCCGCCCTGCCATGGTGGTAGTTGCTCAAGCAGCTCCTGCTTACCGTAAAGCACCCCAATTCCAGTAGGGCCATAAATTTTATGACCTGAGAAAACGTAGAAATCCGCATCCAAATCTTGTACATCAAGTACACCATGCTTAACCCCTTGAGCCCCATCAACAAGAACCTTAACGCCTTTTGCATGGGCTTTTGCAATAATCTCTTTTATGGGGGTTACCGTGCCTAGCGAGTTGGATACGTGGGTTACGGCAATTATACGGGTTTTATTAGTAATCAGCTCATCAAGTTTATCAACTACTAACTCACCGTTATTATTGAAAGGCAAAACTTTAAGCTTCGCTTTTTTTCGCTCGCACAGCAGCTGCCATGGAACAATGTTGGAGTGGTGTTCCATTTCCGATACGATAACCTCATCGCCCTCGGAAACAAACGCTTCGCCAAACGAGAATGCAACAAGGTTGATGCTGGCCGTTGCCCCTGAAGTGAAAATAATTTCTTTAGTGCTGCGAGCGTTCATGAAAGCACGAACGGTTTCGCGTGCTTGTTCGTATGCTTGGGTTGATTCGTCGCTTAGCTTGTGAACACCGCGATGTATATTGGCATTTATTTGGTTGTGAAAATAGTCGATGGTTTCGAGCACACATTTGGGCTTTTGGGTTGTGGCTCCATTATCAAAATAAACCAAAGGTTTTCCGTGTACCTGTTGGCTAAGTATTGGGAAATCGGCTCTTATTTTAGTAACGTTAATCTTTGATCTTTGATCGTTGATAGACATAAGGTGAGTTTAGTTTATCGTTGATATTTGATGCTTCTTCGCTCCGAGTAATGCTTTAAACCTTTTTCTTATAATAGTTTATAAAGCTATTTACGAGCATTTTTACATTTTGTAATTTTTGAAAAATACTATCAAAATTAATTGCGTTAATTTCGAGCATCTCATTTGCGATAATTAGCTGTGTTTCTAGTTCATACAATGAACCTCTTGGTATATAAAGGAACCGGAGAGTATCCTTGGAATGATTTCGTCCAACTCCTTCTGCAATATTTGACGGAACTGATATCGCTGCTCTTCTTATCTGGTTTGTTAAACCATATTGTTCTGAACTTGGGAAATTGACAGTATACAAGTATATTTCTTTAACCAAATCTTTCGATTCCTTCCAAACATCTAACTCCTTATAATCCATTCTAAGAAAAAAAGTAACAATTAACCAACAACCAACAACCAACAACTTTCCACTCTAACAGCAGTTCATTGGGCAATTGTGGCAGCGCGACAAGTCGCCTCTTAGGCGCTTGTTTACCAGCTCGTCAATTCGCTCACGCAGCGGATCAATTTTTATGTGACCAATAACATCGTGTGCAAAGCCAAACATGAGTAGCAGCTTAGCCTCACGCTCTCCAATTCCGCGCGATTGCATGTAAAACTTGGCCTCCATATCGAGTTGCCCTACAGTTGCTCCGTGCGAGCACTTTACGTCGTCGGCATAAATTTCGAGTTGAGGTTTGGTGTTCATGCGTGCATCAGCAGTAAGCAATAGGTTGTTGTTGCTTTGGAAAGCTTGCGTTTTTTGAGCATCCTTACGAACCAGTATTCGTCCGTTAAAGGCTCCAGTTGCCTGATCGTCGAGAATTGCCTTATATAGCTCGTTGCTGGTGCAATTGGGCTTAGCATGATCGATAAACGAGTGCATATCAATGTGCTGGTTACGGTCAACCAGTGCCAATCCGTAGGTGTGATTTTCGCAGCCCTCATCATTTAACAGTACGTGTATGTTGTTGCGAATTGCACCACCATGTAGCGATACGGTGTTTGTGCTAAGTACCGAGTTGCGCTCTTGCTTACCGTACACATGCGAGAAATGCGTTGAATCGTTGTGCTGGTTTTGCATTGAAACGATATCGATATTCGCATTTTGGTTTGAGAAAACCTCGGTAACTACGTTTGACAGGAACTGCACGGGCGAAAGCGTGTGATCGCAAATTACAATACTTGCTTGCGCATTTTCGTCGGCAATAATTAGGTTTCGATACTGAACAAGCTGGTTCTCATCGCTCATTAACAGGTTGATAATTTGAATGGGTTTTTCGAGCACAACTCCTTTGGGAATGTAAACGAAAACGCCGTCCTGTGCAAATGCGGTGTTAAGAGCGGTTAGCCCATCATCGTCGTTAGCTGCAAGCGAGTTATAGTACTTGCTAACCACATTTGGGTACTTTTTGGCTGCTTCGGCAAGGCTTCCAATAATTACGCCCTGATCAAGCAAAATTAGCTTGTTGGGATTGTTCAGGTAAAAGCCGTTTAGCGTGAGGGCCAAATGCGTGTCGAGCGAGGGGATATCACATCGAAAAATATCATCAACATTAAATGTGATGTTTTTAGGTGTAAAGTACTTCTCAAAATCGGTACGGAAAAGGTTTTCCACTTTTGTGTACTTGTACTTTTCACTTTTTTGGCTCGGAAAGCCAATTAGCTTAAAGTTCTCGAGTGCCGATTGCCTGTGAGCATTGAGCGCATCGGCAGAGTTTTCGGTAATAAGGTCGAGATTATCAATGTAAAGGTTGATGAACTCGTCCTTTGGGGTTATGCTTGCTGCATTCATACAATTTACTTTTTCAGCACTACTGGTTGGGCTTTTTGTTGATAATAGTTAGGATTTATCTGACAAAAGTTTATAGGCTCAACCTAGTGTGGCCGTGTGTTAAAAGTTAAGCAATTACTCTTCGCCATTCTTTATCCAATCGTACCCTTTGTCTTCAAGTTGAAGTGCAAGCTCTTTGCCTCCGGTTTTTACAATTCGTCCGTCGAAAAGAATATGAACAAAGTCGGGAACAATATACTCCAATAGCCTTTGGTAGTGTGTAATAACAATTGTTGAGTTGTCGGGCCTTTTTAGCTTGTTAACGCCGTTTGCTACAATGCGCAAGGCATCGATATCGAGGCCTGAGTCGGTTTCGTCGAGTATTGCAAGTTTTGGTTCGAGCATGGCCATTTGAAAAATCTCGTTCTTTTTCTTTTCTCCACCCGAGAAGCCCTCGTTAACGGCTCGGTTGGTTAGCGCCGAGTCGATTTCGACTAGCTCTTTGCGTTCACGCATAAGCTTCAGAAAATCGGACGCCGAAAGCGATTCCAATCCTTGGTGTTTCCGGTGCTCGTTAAGAGCAGTTTTCATGAAGTTAACCATACTTACGCCTGGTATTTCAACTGGATATTGAAAGCTTAGGAAAAGGCCTTCGCGGGAGCGCTCTTCGGGCGAAAGGTCAAAAATATCTTTCCCATTAAAGGTTACCTCGCCTTGAGTTACCTCAAATAGCTCGCGACCAGCAAGCACTGCGCTTAGCGTACTTTTGCCCGATCCGTTTGGGCCCATAATGGCGTGAATTTCGCCTGGCCTAATTTCGAGGTTTATTCCCTTTAGTATCTCTTTGCCATTAATGCTGGCATGTAGGTTTTTTATTGATAACATAGTATGTTTGTTTACAACGAATATTCAGTTTGATTAAATTATCCTACGCTGCCCTCAAGGCTAATCTGGAGCAGCTTTTGCGCTTCAACTGCAAATTCCATTGGCAGCTTATTGAGCACTTCCTTGGCGTAGCCATTTATAATAAGCGCAACAGCATCCTCGGTTGAAATGCCTCGCTGGTTGCAGTAAAAAATTTGGTCTTCTCCAATTTTTGAGGTTGTTGCTTCGTGCTCAACTATTGCCGATGGGTTATCAACCTCAATATACGGAAATGTGTGGGCTCCGCACTGGTCGCCAAGCAAAAGCGAATCGCATTGCGAGAAGTTGCGCGAATTTTCAGCGTTTTTCACAACCTTTACCAAGCCACGGTAGCTGTTATTGCTAACACCAGCCGAAATGCCTTTTGAAACTATGCGGCTCCGCGAGTTTTTACCAATGTGAATCATTTTCGACCCGGTATCGGCTTGCTGGTGGTTGTTTGTAACGGCAACCGAGTAAAATTCGCCGTATGAGTTATCGCCCATAAGTATGCAGCTGGGGTACTTCCATGTTATAGCCGAACCAGTTTCAACCTGGGTCCACGATATTTTGCTGTTAACGCCTTTGCAAATACCACGTTTTGTAACAAAGTTGTATATGCCGCCTTTGCCGTTTTTATCGCCAGGGTACCAGTTTTGAACGGTTGAGTATTTTACTTCGGCATTGTTCATGGCAACAATTTCAACAACAGCTGCATGCAGCTGGTTTTCGTCGCGCTGAGGTGCGGTACAGCCTTCGAGGTACGACACGTAGCTGTCGTCGTCGGCAACAATAAGCGTACGTTCAAATTGGCCTGTATTTGCTGCGTTTATTCTGAAGTAGGTACTAAGTTCCATTGGGCATTTAACGCCTTTAGGAATATAGCAGAAGCTACCGTCGCTAAAAACGGCCGAGTTAAGCGCAGCAAAATAGTTATCGGTAACTGGCACAACCGATGCGAGGTATTTTTTAACCAAATCGGGATGTTCGCGAATGGCCTCGCTCATGGAGCAGAATATTATGCCCTGTTCGGCAAGGGTTTCGCGGAAGGTTGTTTTAACCGAGATGCTATCCATTACTGCATCGACAGCAACTCCGGTAAGCATTTTTTGCTCTTCAAGAGGGATTCCAAGCCTGTTAAAGGTATCGAGCAGCTCGGGGTCAACCTCGTCGAGGCTATTAAGCGTGGGTTTTTGCTTTGGAGCAGCGTAGTAAATCACTTCCTGAAGATCGATGTCGGGAATGTTTAGGTGAGCCCACTGTGGCATCTCCATTTTTTGCCAATGCTCAAATGCTTTTAAACGAAACTCGAGCATCCACTCGGGTTCGTTTTTTTTCTGGGAAATAAGCCTTACTACATCTTCGCTCAGCCCTTTTGGAATGGTTTCGGTTTCGATGTTGGTAACAAACCCGTATTTATACTCGGAGCTTGTTACTTCATCCAAAATTTTATCCTGATCGTTGGCCATTAGTATTACATTATTAATAAAAAAATCAACTTCTGTTTGGTTTAACAACGCATCAAACTTGTAATTGTTTACATGCTTGTTAGATAAATAACAACCAAAATGGAATTAATCTAAATAAACCGCAAATATAGTGAGATTGCCTCGAAACAGAAAGTGAAAGGGGAGATTAATTTTATGAAATTTAAAAGTTGGTACTCAGCAGTTTTGGCGGCTATTTGCCTTGGGTAATCTCCTCAATTTTTGCATTAATCTGGTTTAGCGCATCAAATACGCTTTGCTCGGGTGAGATGTAGTTAAAGTCGCTCCAAAAAGCCTCGTCGTATTCGTAGCTATTATCGAAAAAAACGTTGTTTGTGGCGGCTATTTCTTTACGTCCGAATCGTTCAACCTGTTCATCGGTCGATTGGCTAATCATAAGCTCAAAGAAAAGGTTAAAAGGGTTGTAAAAGAAGTTTCGACGCTTACGGTATTTAAACTCTAGGTCGCCTCGAACGTGCGATATGTGGTATTTTCCCTTGTAGTTTTTATACCGAATAGAGTATTTAATTTGCACGGGTTTAATCCTAAACTGACGGTTACCCTTATGCAGATATTCGCCGGTGATTTTGGATATATACTTGGGAGTAATTTCGAAGTCGGCACCTAAAATGGCAAGGCTTTCCATTTCAATGTAGATTACACCGGTAAATAGCGGGTCGGTAACACTTTCGTTTTGCGTAAAGTACACTTGGTAAGCTGTAAGGCTATCAATGGAAACAATATCGCTTTTATAGAAATTATAATTTTTGCGCGTTTCCTCGTCGAGAAAGGAGGGAAGATTGCTGGCGATGTCGAGAGCAAGCGAGCTGTTTACGCCAGCCCTGAGCTTTATGCTAAGGGTATCGCCCCGATCAACATTTTGGGTTTTTCTCGATTTTAGCAGCTTAACCTGATCGGTTGCAAACGATTTTGAGTAAGGCGTTTTGTATATCTGAAAAATGGCTTCGGAGTAATTCTGGTATTTATTGTTCATAAGCACTCCTTCGCGGTAAAACGAAGTGAGGTAAAGAGGATGCTGACTGTGGTTAACCCTGATTCGATCCACCGCTTCGCCAACCAAATGGCGCGGTTCAATGTTGCGAATCACCACCTCTTGTATTGAGATATAGTTTATTTCAAGTGGTATATCAATAATTGTGTCGAGCAATATGTTAACCGGAATTCTTTCGGATTTATAGCCAATGTGCGAAATGGATATGTGGGTAATGGTTGTGTCGGGTGGAAGTGCAAGTATGAATATACCATCGAGGTTCGTTACGTTTCCTAGCCCAATTTTGGCGATACCAACTGTGGCAAAAGGCAGCGGTTTATTGGTTGAACTGTCAACAACGCGTCCTTTTACCGTGCGCTTTTGCTTTTTTGCCAAAGGGGTTAGCTTAAGGGTATCGCCATCTGCCTTGTTCTTATAGATAATTATATGCTGGTTAGCAACCTTTATAAGCAAGTCAGAATTGTTAATGATTTGCTCAATGGCCTTTTTTAAAGGTATATCGATAATGTTAAGTCTAACCGTTTTATCGCCATTAATTGCCTGGCTGTCGTAGGCAAACAGGTAACCAGTACTGTCGGAAAGCTGATTGAGCGCATCGAAAACTGTTGTGCGCTGCGGGGTAAGCGTTACCTTTTTCTGTAAAATATTTTCGTTATTCTGACTAAACGTAGCGGTGCCTAGTGCGGTTAACCAAAAGGTTAGCCCAATTGCAATTACAATTCTTCTGATTAGTGCGCTATGTTTAGGCTTAATCATTTGTTAGGTTCAGAGAGGATAATGGTGCTATCAATATATTCTGCCTCAAGCTTAAGGGTTTTGCTAATAACCTCAACAATATGTGGTATCGAATTGTTCTCGAACGTAACCGTTAGCCTTGGCTGCTTGTCGGTAGCTAGGTTAATAATAATATTGGCATTGTAGGTTTTGTTAACTGCGTTAACAATGGCTTGGAGCGACTCATCTCTAAACTGAAGTCGCTTGGCTTTTTCCGAATGCTTTTCGGTTGGAGACGATAAGGTTTTTTGTATTGATGCGACCGATATTGTTACCTTTTCGCCAGCCTCGGCAGTTACCTCGTTTAGCATTTTTTGCTTGGGTGTAACACTAACTTTTCCGGTTTCAACTACTACTTCGGCATCATCAACCGAAGCGGATTTTACAGAGAACGAAGTTCCCAAAACCCGAACGTTAACCCCGGTGGCATCGATTATAAATGGGAGATCTTGGTTTCGGGTCACATCGAAAAAGGCTTCGCCTTTAAGGGAAAGATTTCGGTTTTTTGAGCCAAAACGCTTGCTGTACGATAGGCTTGAATTTTGGCTAAGGTAAACAACTGATCCGTCGGGCAGCGTGTGCACCAAAGTAGCATCAGTTCCCGACGATTCGACAACAATTTTTGCCGATTGTATAGAGGGGATAAGCAGAAATGTACCCATTCCTAATAGAAGAATGATTGTTGCAGCAACCTTTGCCCATACAAAACGGGGCTTTTGTGGTTTAGAGCTAATAAGGTTTTCGCTTTGCAGCTTATCGAAAAGGCTATCCCATGCTTTGTTAACGTTTGGTTGGTGCTGTGGTATTTGCCCAACCTGTTCCCAGTCTCGTTTCATTGTGTTAATTAGCTCTTTGTTCTCTTGGTTACTGTTTACTATTGTATCAAATTCATTTCGCTCCAATTCATTCATCTCATTGGAAATGTATTTGGCTATTAGTTCGGTATGCTTGGGTATGTTTGTGTTTAGTTTCATTGTTGTTGGCTTAGCATGTAATCTGATCGTATTTTGATAGGCTTAGCCTAATGTGCTTTAGCGCTTTGCCCATATTTGCCTCAACGGTTTTAATTGATATGGATAGCTTTTTGGCTATCTCGGCATATTTTAGCCCATCAAAACGGCTAAGTAAAAATATCTCGCGGCATTTACTGGGTAGGCTTTCTATAGTTTCTTCGATAATTTGGCTTAGTTCCTCCTCTTCAACACTGCTTTGAGAATCGTAATCATCTTCGGTTTTTTGGCTTAAAACCATACTTGAGTATTTTCCCTTTACCTTGTTATGCTCAATTAGCTTTAGGCACTTGTTTTTTGTGGCTTGGTATAGGTACGATTTAATGGATACCTTTACCTCGATACTCTCCTTGTTTTTCCAGTAAGTATAGAACAGCTGTTGTACAATTTCTTCGGCTTCGTCCATATCGCGGGTGTACTTAAAGGCAAAGCTGCAAAGTGGCGAGTAGAACTCACGGAAAAGCCTTTCGAATTCCTTAACGTCGCCTTTTTGTATGCGTTTATGCGAAATGTTTACTGAGTTACCCATTAGCCGATTTAAATTTCACCAAAGATATGAAAAGAAAAGGTCCCTCGCCACACCCTAAAATGTTTGTATGGCGAGGGACAGAAGTTTAGTTGTTCAACCTTTTAAGGCGTTTGCCATACTTAAGAATTGCTTCTTCAATTGACTCTTCGGGCTTAATGTAGTTGTGCTCGCCCCAAAAATCGTCGTCGTTAAATGCGGCAACTGTTTCCGAAAGAATTTCGTTGGTTTTAAACGTTTCTCTGTATGGGAACTTTGTGGCATTGTTCAGGTCACGGTCAGTAACTGCCATTTCAGCAGTAACAGTGTAGCTGGTGTTAAAAATTCGCCTGTTCCAATTGGCTTTGAACGACAGCTCATTTCGAACGTAGCTAAGGTAGTACCTTCCGTTGTGCTCGGTGTAGTTTACATAGTACGATGTGCTAGTTGGAGTAAACTTAACCCCCCGAGGTTTTTTTAGAACGAATAGCTTAGCGGCTTCGTCCTTATTTTCTAAGTTAAGGCTAAACTGTGCATTGGTTATGGCAAGGTTTTTTGTATCGATGTATAACCTGCCATAGTACAGGGGCGCTTCAATGCCTTCCTTTTGGGCAAAACCAACCACGTAGTTAATCTTATTATCTATAGTAACCATGTCTTCAAGCGAAAAGCTGTAGTAGTCCAAGAAGTCTTCAAAGAAGAGGATGTCCGGGTTTTTGGCAATGTCGAGAAGAAGCGAAACGCTTGGTCCACCCTGTAGCTTAACGGCAAGGGTATCGGCTTTTTTAACGTTTGTGCTTTTGCGCCCCTTAAATACCTTAACCCTATCCATGCCGCTAATGTTTTTGTATGGTGCTTTGTATATGTCTAAAACGGCTTCGGAGATGGAAATGTAGTCGCGTCGTTGCTTAATAGTTTCGCGGTAGAAACCAGTGAGCATGTTAGGTGCTTCGCTGTAGTTGTGGGGTATTTTTGCAATTGCATCGGAAACTAGCTTGTTCACATCAACAGGCCTAACTGTAACCTCGTCGAGCGGAACCGATGCGGGTTCGAGCAAAACTTCGGTGTTGCCCTGCAGTAAGGTTTCAACGGAAACTCGTTTGGTTTTGTAACCAAGGTGTGAGAACTCAACCTCACTAGCATTTAGCAAGGGGTTTATTTTAAGGGTAAAGTTTCCTTCGCTATTGGTAACTGTTCCGACGTGCGAACTGGGGATTGTTACGTAGGCGAAAAAAAGGTCGTTTTTAGTTTTTGCATCTTTTAGGTTACCATTAACGGTAATGTATCCATTGCCATTCTGCGCAAACGAAGGGGCTACGAATAGCATGAGCAAAAGTGCCAAGCCCATTTCTCTGATTTTTTTTACTAGTGTTTTCATGGCGATATCTTTTTGTGGGGTTTGTAAACTAATCCTTTCACTAGTATGACCCTTATACAATAAAGAACCCTATTTGTAAACAAAAAAAATATTGCAAGACCAAAATGTTATTGGTCTTGCAATATTATAAAAAGCTATTAATTGGCGCTAGAAACTATACTTTATTTTAGTGTAGATCATGTCGTTGGCATAGTACTGTCCAAATCGGCCTTTATCACCAACAAAAATATTTGCACCAAATTGAACATCAAACCCATCGGCAAAAGCGTATGAAATTTTTGGTCGAATTAGAGCATCTTCATTATTTACGCCAATATATGTGAACAGCTCTAGCCAAAGTTTTTCTCTTAGAAAATCTTTTTTGGCAAGAAAAGTAATTGTGCTTTCAACCTCATCATTTCTAATGCCCTGCTCGTAATCGAGGATATTCTCTTGAATAAATTGCCCTGAAAGCATAACACCCGCAAGGGTGTAGTCGAGTCCAACCATATAGTGTAAATAATCCCTTTTGATTGTAGCATCGGAGATGGTTGGCGTTTCGGTTTGGAAGTATTTTCCTGAGTAGTATCCACCCTCACCTCTGAGCAAAGTTGGGCCAAGGGGCGTACTAAAACTTGCACCTCCCATGGCTAATCTATGATGCTCTGGTCTAACGGTTAATCCGGTAAGCTGCATTGTTGCGGGATCAATCTCTTTGGTGATGTGCATAGTAGGGTCATCGTCCCAAAAGTATCCTCCAACAACTTCAAAATCGGCACGAGATCCCATGCTCGAAAATCGTAAGAAAAACTCACTATTTTCAAGCTGTGGATCAATCTCGGCTGTTGAGTAATCGTAGGTTGGAGTAATGGGAAATATCATTGAAGGACGCCAAATTGAGCCCTCATCAGGCATTTGTGTAGGTGTGAAAATTGGTGCCCATACCGCTTCAATTGTGCTATTTCCAAAGTAGTAGTTGACTTTGGCTGCAGTAATCCCCATACGGATCTCATTGAAATCGGGAAGAAGAAATTCTCTTAAATCTTTTGGAGAAACAGCATCGGTAATAAAAACACCCTCGGCTTTACCATATATAATTTGCTGTTTACCAATTCTCAGATCAAACTTATCGAATCGCATATCAAGAAATGCTTCTCTGAGGCCTAGTTCCAAATCGCTGTCGAAATAGTGGTTCAGATATGGATTTACCTTTAGCGAAATTTTATCAGAGTTCTTTTCAAACTTAAGGTCGAAGGTATTTTGGATTATCGAAAAATCATTGTTTCCGCCAGTCAGAACTCCCGTATAATTTCTTGCATAGCCTGTAATATCTATATTCTCTTGAGCCATTGCTGGAGTAAGTAGTATTAGGGCTAGCAGTGTTGCTATTATTGTTTGTATTTTCATTATTAATGAGTTTTCTGTTTCTGTTAATATGATTATTTACCCACCTAAAGTCATACTGCGTTCAGTAAATCTGCTTTCGGGTATGCCTTTATTCTTCTTAACATCAGTAAATTTCATGATTGTTTTGTGATCGCGTTGTACATTGTGCATCTCGGTTTCGAGAATTGTCCAGAATCCATCAATCTTTTTAAAATCTTTAATTGATAAAACTTTAAGCAATCGGTCTCTATCATCGTAGAATTCTCTTTTTAATCCAAGGAAATTATCTTTCATAACCCAGGTAATAGTTTTTGAGTACATGTAATCATCCTCTTTTGGCGTACTTTCCACAACGTAGCAGGCTTGGCCGTCAATTGTTTCTTCTCGCAAAAGCTTGTGGCTGTCCTGATTTGGATGTCTATCGCCTAAGTCGTCATAGGTAAAATCCGATCCCATAAAGTAGTCGCTTTTGCCATCACTTGAAATCCGCCTCGTTCTTTTCAATGCAGGTAAATAAATCCACTGGTCGTCGCCGCGTCCATCGGTATAACTCCAGTTCATAAACGATGTATTTCTAACATCGGCGGGGGAGAGGAAGTACATTATTTTCTTTTCCACTTTTCCATCATCCTTAATGTATTGAGTAAGAGTTCTAACTCGTTCTTCTCCTCTGTTGTTGGTAAGAGTCATTGAGAGTTTGCCCTGTGTATCGTCGCCCGAGGGATTGTAATAAACCTTTTCCATAATTTGCTGCCCAGTTAATTGAGCATTGGACTGATTTGAAAAACCAGTTACCAAGAATGCCAGTGTAAGCATTGTTAACATTGTTGTTTTCATTGTTTTGTTCTTTTTATTTTAGTTTATGTTACTTAAATGTATAAGCCTGAATACCAAAACTTAGCACATTAAGACGGCGCATGAATTGCATATTATAATAATCCTTACCTGTGAAGAATCTTACAAATAGTCCAACATCTGATAGCACTCTAGGTCGGTACGACATAGTTAGCGAAAGGTTAAACCTTTCTTCAAGGTCGGGAAACGATGCATTATTTACATCGCCAAACATCCAAGTGGTTTGAATATTTGTTTGCACCTGAGCCGATTGGGCTCTATAACCTAACCATTTAAGAGTTGCTTTTGGAATTGGGAATCTGAAAATTCTTATGCTATTGTGCCAGCGTAAAAAGCTGTAGATTCCCTCTAGCTCTTCGCTTCGGGCAATGTTTAAGTGATATTCCAACGATGTTCTGAAGTACTCTCTTGTATTGCTAAACGGAAGCACGGGTTTGTTGAAAAAGGCTCCAACTTCGATAAAGTTTGTTGAAAAATCGCCTGAAACAGTATTAATTTTTCCGTCATCGGAATAAAAACTTTCGTATTGTCCGTTTGAATGATGCTTTAGTGTTAGAAACAAGTACTTTACGTTTTCACTTGTTCTAGTAATTTGATGATAGAATGTGATGTTTGGCATGTAACTAGGTGCTTGAACAGGGAACGATTCTTCTGCCTCCATTCGTAACATAATGGTAGGAGATACTGTTGCTCCCCAACGAGCATCTCTGCTGGTTCGAAGCAGGAAGTAAGGGGAGATTAACCCTTCAAAAATTAATGGTTCTAGGTTTCCAAATCCCTGACCAAAAGTAATGTAGCTGTCGACCTGATTCGCTCTAATAGATTGAAAAAAGTTGTTTTCATTTTTAGTAGAATCAACAGACTGAGCTGGAGCACTTATCGCTAACACGCTAAACCCTAAAGCGATTATTAGCATTCTTACTTTTAATTTTTTCATGGGAACCTCCCCTTTTTTAAGCAATTTATTCGAAACTGTTTACTGCTTCTTCTTTTTTATAAACACATTGTAGCTGTACACCAAAACCATCATTATGGTTAGGGTTCCTACTAAGCTGGTGAACATATTCATTGAAACTAGGGCGCCTAACTTCCTGTTTGGTGGGAATACAGAGAATAGCAATACCATAAAGCCAGCAATTACCACAATGGCATTAAATAGAATGGCTTTTCCAGTTTGGTTCATTGTGGCGTATAATCCACTAAGTTTGTCTCCACTCTCCTTAGTGTTTACTTTATAGTATTGCATGAAATGAATGGCATAGTCAATTCCAATTCCAATGGCAATACTCGACAGCAATGCGGTGGTAGTGCTAAGAGGGATATTAAGCAATCCCATAACCCCAAAGCTGAAAGTTGCTGTAATAATAATTGGAATCGATCCAATTAGCCCAGCTTTAAAGCTTCGGAACATTATGGTAAGCAGAATTAAAACGAGTACTAATGAAATGGCGATACTTATAATCTGCCCTTCAAGAATAAGATCAGTAAAAACTAATGCTTTGTAGCCCGATCCGGCGTAGTTAATTGTGATTCCTTTTTCGTTTAATCTATCCTCAAACTGCTTAATTACGCTAAGGGCTTCGTTTATAGTTTTAGAGTCGTCGCCTTTAAGCTGAAAAGTGATATTGGTACGATTATAATCGTAGTTAGTAACCTTCTCTAAGTTTTGTGGGTCTCCAGACATTTCGTAAAGAAGAAGATATTGTGCTATCATCTCGTTATCGGAGGGGATGGAATAGAACTCTTCCTCATCGGCATTCATTACCTTATTCATTCGCTTTATATAGTCGGTTAATGCAAATGAATTTCCCACAAGTGCAAGTTCTTCTGTCTCATCTTGCATCTGGTCAATTAGAATCAAGTTTGCGGGCTGTTTGAATGCACTTTGTTCATCGCTTTCAAGAATTACATTGAGAGTAGATGTACCTCCAAACTTGCTGTTTACAAACTTATCGGTGAGAACTATATCGCTATTCTTCTCAAAATTGCTTAGGAAGCTTGAGTTAATCCATACCTTTTGAATCCCAATACCGGAGATTATTAGCACAACAACAACTGAAATATAGATTGCCTTTTTGCGCAACAGAAGCCAGTTGGTTACGTTTTCCCATGTATCATTTTTTTGTAATGAGGTGTTTTTAACTTTTTTAATTTTAGGCTTGTAACCAAAAATTATTACCATGGCGGGTAAAAATGTTAGGGCAAGTAAAAAGGCTACAAGTATTCCTACAGCAGTGAAAATACCAAAGTACTTTATGGGGTAAACTTGTGACGATAGTAAGGAGATAAACCCAATAATTGTGGTAAATGCTGCCATGGCAAGGGGTGTGATTAGGACTTTAATTACATACATCACTGCTGCACTTCTAGTTGCCTTGGGTTGTTTTTCATAGAACTGGGCAAGATGATTATAAAAGTAAACTCCATAAGCCACCCCAATGGCTATTAGCATAACCGGTATCATTGTAGAAACAGAGTAAATGGGGACATTAAGGACAGACATTAATCCAAATGCCCAAATTGAGCTGATAAAAACACTAACCAAGGTTGCTGTGGTTGCCCTATAGCTCCTGAGTAGAAGAAATAGCACAACACCAATTACTAGAAGGACAATGGGAACCATTCTTTTCATATCGGCTGGTCCTAAAAGAGCCATTGTTCCTTCAACAATTGGTCGGCCGGCAACGTAAATGGTTTCGTTTTCGCTTTCAAAGCCCTTAGCAAATTCTGTTATTTTTTGGTGAAACTCTTGGGTAAAGTCCCCATTCATACCCGCAACAATAAGGGCAACAGTTTCATCGGCAGAAACCAAACGTCCGTAAACCATATCGTTAGTCTTAACATTCTGCCGAATTTCATCGAGTTTTTCAGCCGATTTTGGAGCCCTTTTGTAAAACGCTTTTACATCCATTCCATACTCATCGCCCACAATGTTATCGGCGGTGTAAAGCGACATGACATCAAAGTCATCAAATTCGTCCATCGCTTGCAGATCTTCGCTTATCGCCTTAATTTTTTCAAGAGTCTGCGTATTATATATGCCATTTTTATTTTCTATGGCAATTAAAATCCCATCCTTAATGTTAAACCACTCCTCAGCCTGATCGCTGTATATAAATGAAGGATGGGTTTTTGGCATGTACTCATCGAGATTGGTTTCCATTCGTGCGTTCTTGCTCATTGCACCAATAAAGTAGATTGTTAACGCCATTACTATTATTAGAACAGCCCACGAGGCGATCAAATAATTCTTCTTTGTATTATTCATAATTTTATGTTTGTTAATATTAACTAACTTAATTTATCCAAAAAAAACACATCGAATGCAAGTCGATATGTTTCTTGAAGAATACTACAAAAGCCTAGCTTGTTGAGTTGGCTTAGGAGTTTTTACCACCAATATTCTCACTGGCTTATCGCTATAATTATAAAGACAATGAACAATATCTTTTGGGCTTTCGACAAGCATATTTACTTCTACTTCTTTTTTTACATCTCCCACCATAATTGTAGGGTTTCCTTCTATTACAAAAAAGAAAACGTCAACAGGGGTAAAGTGTGGTTTTAGCTCTTCACCTGGCTGAAGGTTAATATGCATAACCTGCGCAGCGTCTGTTTCATAAAGCAAACGAACATCTACTTTATGGGCAGTTTCTCTGATTTCTTGTTTAGTCCAATCGGTAATTTTCATAAGCATTGAAATATTTAGGTTTAATATGATTATCTCTACTTTACTTCAATTAGGGCTTTTATCGTATTGAATAATTTGTTAACCTCCTCGCCATGGTTAAACGATTTATCCCCCATCTGCCATCTTTTCACCATCATTCGAAGTGCCCCAATTATTATTAGCGTAAGATATTTTGATTCAATTTCGGGTTTAATTTCTCCCTTTGCCTGCCCCTCGGCAACAATGGCCTTAATTACTCCACTGTTACGATCCATTATTTCTGCAATTTTTTCTTGAAGAACTGGCTCGTTCCGGAATATCTCTTCGGAAAAAATCACACTAACCAATGATGGCGCTTTCTCAAAAGCATTAAAATGCCCTTGAAATATCTTCTCAATGCGTTGAATAGATGTATCGCTATCATAAGCCTGAATAACAAACATTGATTCACTTTTACTTTTGAAGAACTCTAGTATTGCTATAAGAATACTAATCTTATTATCGTAATGCCTATAAATTGCAGGTTCGGTAATACCTATCTTTTTCGAAAGATTTTTTATTGTCAATCCCTGGATCCCTAAGGTTGAAATTAGCTCCAAAGATGTTTCTATTATTTCTTGCTGTCGGATGGTTGACATAGTATTAAATGTTTTGTTTACCTTGGCGTTTGTTCATGGCCATGTTAGTGATTGCAAAAACGATAAAAAGCAAACCAAACCAAACGTGTATGTGCATCATGAATTTATGACTTGGCTCAATGCTAAAAATATAAAGGATAAAAAGCGGTACTGACGTAAGGATTGTGCCAATAAATCCTATCATTTTTATTGCTGAAATTATTTTCATATCAATTTTATATTTTGTTCATCAATCTTATTAACGTATAAAGTTAGTTAATGTTCGCTAACATGCAATTTATTTTTGAATAATCATGTTAAAACTCACGAATATATCTAGTAAACAATACATTATGTTAAAATCAACTCTCTTTTAATGGTTATCAGAATTAACACGGAGTATTTTTCGATATAACAACAATGCCTCTTTCTAAAAAAAGTCAATCATATTCTTGCTATATTATTGGGGTGTATCGTTAACATTAGGAGATGTGTGATATTGCTGAAACTGTTGGAGCAGTTTACAGAGTTAATATTACCGATTATTCCTCGACACACAGACCCAGATTACAAATATGCGATGGCTGAGTAAGTTAAGAATTGATGCAGTAACTGTTTATAATTATGGACAAAATGTAGATGCAGTTAGCGGAGCCACAATTTCATCAAAGAATGAGGTTAGGGATATTGTAAAGGCGTTTTAAGAAATACGTTTGCCTCTAAAATTTGTGTTAATGAATTGGAACAACCTGTTTAGTATTGCATACTACGGCTTTTTTATCGACTCTCAATTTGACCAATGGCAGGAATATGGTGATAATCGATTAGAATTAATACCCTAAGGTTGGTTTTTTGGTGATGTAGCATTTCTTGTTTTTTTGTTTTTCTTTCATATATTTGTGCACCCAAAAAATTGATTTACAATGCAACAACGATTATTATTTGCTCTAACACTGGCTTTCGTCATTCTCGGAAATATTTTTTCGTTTGCTGCTAGTGCGTTTGAGGGTGATGCGAACAGAACAAATAGATGGATTGCTGCTTCGGCGTATTCAGAAATGCTGACAAATAAATCAGCTGCGCAAAGCCCTACGTCCGACAAGTTACTGCTTATGAGCGGTAAGGATATTGTTTGTGAGGTTAAGCGCGTATCCGAGAAGTTTGTGTTTTACACAAAGCCTGGCAGTAAGGATATGGAGTGGATTGATAGGCGATTGGTAAAAACTATCCATTATCAGAACGGAGTTGTGGAAGATTTAACCAAAAAGGAGATTGAGGGAAAAGCACCCAAAGATTGGAACGAAGTTGTCCTAACCAAAAACGCCGATGATATAGCCGATATGGTTAAGGTTGGTGAAATTGAGGTAAAGCATGAAGCAACCACTCGCCAGCATTATTTTAAGCCATATACGCTTGAGTCGAGTGCCGAAATTTTAGTCAGACGGCAAGCTGCGAAAAAGGATGCCGATATTGCTTTGGTAATTAAGGTTGAGCATCATAGACCATATGGCGACCCACCTGTGGTTACCATAGTTGCTGAAGCCTATAAAAAGCAGTAAGCCTATTCGAGCGGAGTTTTCATATACTCTTCCTCTTCGGTGTAGCCAATTACCTCCCACATTTGTTTAGCTAGGTCTCTGTTTAGCTCATTTAAGCGCACTAACCTTTTTGGCTTAAAAATACTAATCTTTAGCTCTTTAACCCATGCCCAAATGGTGTTAGCAAATTTTTTGTACTCAAAAAAGAAGTATACCGATAGCGGCAGCGAAACTGCGTAGGCAATTGTGAGCGTTAAGCTTTTTGTTACAAGGGCAAAAATTGCAATTTGAATAGCATGCAGAATAGGCGTAATTACTAGCCCAACGGTAAACCTTACGCTGCTAATAAACTGCTTGTCCTTAAACTTTTTGCTTAGTAGGTTGGGTAAGGCAAACGAAAGTAAGTTATTAATAAACGAGTAAAGCTGAAGGGGTAATAGCGCAGCAAAAAGAATGGTTAATGGGATGAAAGCCCATTTTTTTCCAGAACTCATAGGGTAAAATTCTGAATCAAGTTTTCTCCTGTTTAGGAGTAGGTTGTACTCCAGTGCATCAGCAGCAAGAAGTAGAAAATCATCGAATTTATCCTGTTTAAATTTATCAAGCTTATCGATAATAAGTTTTTGGGCAGTAAATTCGTTGCTGTGCTTAATCTTTATGCTATTCTGTTTTAGATATGTTTTGGTAAACATATTTAGGATTATAGTATAAACGTTATAATACTTTTCATCCTTAATGTCAATCATTTCGGGTCTCAAGCCCTTTTCCACAAGTTCTATTAAAAGATTGTGTGCTCTGGCTGGGTTTTCTTTGTACGCTTTAACCAATGGCTTAACCGGAATTGGTATTCCATAACGAATCAGTAGTTTACTTCTAACTTTAATGTAATTTGAGTAATCGAGCCCCACAGGAACAATGTGAATATCTAGTTCACCATCAAGTGCGCTTTCGGCCTGAAGGGCAATGCGAGCAATCCCTTTTTTTAGGGGCAATCTTAACCTTTTCTGATCGCCGTGATTTCCTTCAGGCAGAATTACTAATCCGTTTCTATTCCTAATTACATCAATGGTTTTGTTGAAAATTTCATCGTTCTTTTGCAAGTTCTCATATCCATCGCGAATGCGAAAAATTGGAAGAATTTTTAGGAATGTAAGAATTTTATTTACTGTAGGCTTGTTGAAAATATCGGCACGGGCCAAAAAAACGGGCTGCCATGTTTTAGTGCAAAGCACGGCAAGGGCATCCATAAGCGCATTCTGGTGGTTTGGTGCAAAAATAACAGGTTTGTCTGTAGGGATGTTTCCAACGCCCTCAATGGTATGTTTAAAGTAAAACCGAAAGCCAAGATCTACGTAATGCTTAAGAATGTAGTATGGCCTTGACCATTGTTCAATTCGTTCTCGTTTAGTTGGCATACTGATAAACTTTATTTAATCGGGTTTTGCTTTAACAAAGGGCTTTTTTGCCCAAAACGATGCTATTCCTAGGCCAGCAATTATGTGCCAAATTCCCCACCATGCAGCAACAAACGCCATTCCGCCTAGCCCATCGAAAAGGTTAGGGTTAAAAATGAGCACAAGGCCTAAACCTGAATTCTGAATGCCTGTTTCAATGGTTAGTGTTCGCCTGTCGGGTTTTGGAAGTTTAAATATACTTGCCAAGGAAAACCCCGTGGTTAGTGCCAGAATGTTGTGGATAAAAACCAGCAACAGAATCAGGTGAATGTACTCTAAAAAAAACTTAAAGTTCGACGCTAAAGCAGCTAAGATGAAACCAGCAAAAGCTAAGAGTGAAAAAAGTTTAAGCGGTTTTATAATTTTTTTTGTAATGGCCGGAAAGCGATTGGCAAACCACACACCCAGTATTATTGGTATTCCCAGAAGGATAAAAACAGTTTTCATCATTTCCCAAGCATCAATTTTTATTGGGATAACAAGTTCGGCAGTACCAGAGTAAAGCCCTCCCCAAAAGGCAAAGTTTAAGGGTGTCATAAAAATTGCCGAAAGGGTAGCAATTGCTGTAAGGCTAATTGACAGCTCGATATTTGCTTTGGCTAATGATGAGATAAAATTTGAGATATTTCCGCCAGGGCATGCTGCAACCAGAATCATACCTAGGGCTACACTTGGCGATGGTTTAATAATTAGAACCAGCAGGAAGGTTAGTGCAGGTAACGCAATGAACTGTGAAATTACTCCAATAATAACCGACTTTGGCTTAGTTAGCACTTCCTTAAACTGCTTAATCTTAATTTCGAGGGCAACGCCAAACATAATAAAGGCAAGGGTAATGTTCATAAAAAGTAAGCCGCCCTTGCTAAAGTTTAGCCTAATCCAATCGAGAATTTCTAGATCTTTTTTTATGTGCAACTCAACCTTCGAAACGCTTTGGCTTACTGTTTCAACACGATGCCTATCGGAGTAGTAAAAGTCAATTCCTTTTGCTTGGCTATCTGGCTGGCCAGCAATTGCGTTAACCTCGGAAGCGCTCATGCCTATTCTAAGCATCGAGATTCTGCGTGCAGGGGCAATGGAGGAATCTTTTTGGCGCTTTTGGGGTTTTATGCGCTGACCAATACGGATGTCAATTACTTCTTCATCTGCTATCACAACCTGATCGGTTCCGTAGTAATATCGCCAAACGCTAACGGTTTTTGTGGGTGAGCCAGCAATTTGGATAACCTCAGTAGTATCCATGCCTACTTTTACTCTCTCTAAGAGTTTATGGTAATTTTTTGCATGAACCGTTAACGGATTTGCAAGATGAAGAAGGCTAAGAATAACTCCTGTTAGCAAAGGCGTTCTAGGGAAATGCATTAGCTTATTCATAAGGCACAGGATTAAGAAACGCAAATTAGAGAAAAAAGGTTTAACTGCCAAATACGCCTATTTGTACTATTCGTTTAGTATTTCTCGCAAAAGTCTTCCTTGCTCTTCGTATCCTTTTTTTCCTAAAAGAGCAAACATGTTCTTTTTGTATGCTTCAACGCCTGGCTGGTCAAATGGGTTAACATCAATATAGTATCCGCTTAGCGCGCAGGCCTTTTCAAAGAAATACATTAGGTAGCCAATCCAAAACTCGCTAATCTCAGGTATTTCAATGTTCATGTTTGGCACTTTGCCATCGAGGTGAGCAAGGGTGGTACCTAGCTGTGCCATACGGTTTACCTCCGATAGCCTTTTGCCTGCTATGTAGTTTAGCTCATCGAGGTTTTCGCTGTCGGTTGGTATGGTTAAGCTTTTCGTTGTTTTGGCAACAGAAATAACTGTCTCGAAAATAAAGCGTTGTCCTTCTTGGATGTACTGTCCAAGCGAGTGTAAGTCAGTAGTGAAATCAACGCCAGCAGGAAAAATTCCCTTGTTCTCTTTACCTTCGCTCTCACCGTAAAGCTGCTTCCACCACTCCGTTAGATAGTGTAGCTTTGGTGTGTAGTTCACCATAATTTCAACGTTGAAACCGTTTTTGTATAGAGCATTTCGAGCCGCAGCGTACTGGCAGGCAATATTTTCGTTAAATGGGATATGTTCAGCAGTTTGCTCTTCAGCCTGCATAGCACCCTTAACTAGCTGCCCGATGCTATATCCTGCAATGGCAATAGGGAGTAAACCTACTGGGGTTAGAACCGAATATCGGCCACCTACATCGTTGGGTATGGTAAATGTTCTATAGCCTTCCTGGGTTGATAGCTGTCTTAAAGCACCTTTGCTAGCATCGGTAATGGCTACAATACGCTTTGTTGCCTCTTCCTTTCCAACTTTTGCTTCGAGGTGCTGCTTAAGTAGCCTAAAGGCTATTGCGGGCTCGGTTGTTGTGCCCGATTTTGAAATAACCACAATGGAGTAGGAGCGATTATCGAGCAGCTCGAGTAGGTCATGGTGGTAGTCTTCGCATATGTTATGCCCTGCAAAAACAATTTGAGGTGCACTTAGTGGCATAAGCCCTGCAAACGAATGGTTTAACGCTTCGAGAACGGCTTTTGCTCCCAAATACGAGCCGCCAATGCCAACAACTACAACAACCTCGCTTTTTTGGCGGAGCTCGCTGGCACAATTCTCAATCTCACGAAGCTCATCCTCTTTTATAGATGATGGGAGGTTAAGCCAGCCCAGGTAGTTGTTTCCTTTACCAATTTTGCTATGCAGCACTTTGAGGTTTTGTTCAAAAGCTGATTGCATAGCCTGAATTTGTTCTTGAGTGGCAAATTCAAAAATATCCTCAATGTTTACTTTAACTGTGCTCATATGCTAATTTTTTTATAGTGTTATCGTAGTTTTTCGGTTAGTATTTTCATTTCAACAGCGGGGGCTATTCCTTCGTAAAGGATGTTGTATACGGCTTGGGTAATGGGCATTTTTACACCATGTTTCTGGTTTATTTCATGTATGCATTGGGTTGCATAGTAACCCTCGGCAATCATGTTCATTTCAAGCATTGTTGCTTTAACTGTATAGCCTTTGCCTATCATGGTGCCGAATAGCCTATTTCGGCTAAACTGTGAGTAGCTAGTAACTAGTAGGTCGCCCAGGTAAGCCGATGTGTTTGTTTTGCGCTTGCTCGGGTACGTTTTATCCAAAAAGCGCTTAATCTCGCGCTGGGCATTGCTAACCAAAACGGCCAAAAAGTTATCGCCATAGCCTAAGCCGTGCGCTATACCAGTTGCCATGGCAAAAATATTTTTTAGCACAGCGCTATATTCTGTTCCGTAAATATCAGTACCGGTGGTAGTTTTTATGTAGTACGATTCGAAGTATGATGCTATATACTTAGCAATGCCTTGTTCTTTGCATGAGAAGGTAAGGTACGATAATCGGGAAAGGGCAACCTCTTCGGCATGGCAAGGACCGCTTATAACCCCAATATTGTCGAAGGGTACATTGTAATGCTGATTGAAATACTCGGCAACGGTAATGTTATCGTGGGGGATAATGCCTTTAATGGCAGTTACAATAAACTTGTTTTTGAGGTCGAGGTTTAGGGGTTCGAGCCAAATTTTCAGGAACGCCGAGGGCACAACAAAAACAACAATATCCGATTTTTCAATTGTTTCGTTAATGTCGTTACTGATTGTAAGGCGGCTATTATCGAAATTAACCGAGCTAAGGTAGTTAGGATTGTTTCGGTGAAGCTTAATGTTATCAATAATTTCCTGTTCGCGAATGTACCAGTTAAGGTTTTCTTGGTTTTCGTGAAGAATTTTGGCAATTGCAGTTGCCCAACTTCCACTGCCTATTACACCAATTGTTTTTTTTACCTCCATTTCAAAATATGTTATTTTTTCCGACCAATGCTGATCGAAAAGTATATTTATACATGAATTAGCAGCATGCTACGCGGAATGGTTAAGAAGTGGAAACGGAACTTTTTACTATACCAATTCATAGCCAGCAGCATAGCTTAAAACTAAAATAGTTATGAAACAGCTAAGGTAGAGAATATTTTTTTAGAATGTATTTAGCTGAGGCAACAGAAAAATATGCACACGTTTGTTGGGTGAAGTTTTTATGAATAAAGGATTATTGCCTTTAATAGAAAAGGGGGCCGAAGGCCCCCTTGCGCTATCCGAACCAAAATTTCAAGCTATGATAAGAAGGTCCGGTGGTCATGGTACAAAGGTATACAATTAAATTTAGTGCTGTGATTTTTATTTGCTTTTTTTAGAGGTTAAACCGCTTTTACAATTGTTATGGTTATTTCGCGGGCATCCCTTGGTCCATCAAACTCACATAAAAAAACATTTTGCCAAGTTGATAG
>Ga0334900_1000988_pt1 | contig 34997 bp, 24 predicted proteins | sample GraSluR3_MG_2_FD_207231 | JGI IMG/M metagenome (GOLD analysis project Ga0334900, IMG submission 207231) | Sludge microbial communities from methane-producing bioreactor in Wageningen University, Netherlands - Granular Sludge_31_08-R3 | ecosystem: Engineered > Bioreactor > Anaerobic >... | reverse complement strand
GTGTCAAAGAACCTCTATCTCTCGCCGCCCCGTGGCGGCCAAAATATGCTTGCTGAATAATCCTCGAACCGGCTCCGACGAACCGGGCTGCAAAGGTAACCATTCCTCCCGTTCCGGCAAGCGTTTTGGAAAAAAATTTATTTTTTTCAAAACCTGATCACCCTGCTTGCTCATTACTAGGAAACATTTTTCCTAAAGCGGCTGCAAAGGTAATCACCTTTTTTTTAAAACCAAGCATTTCTGTATTTTTTTTACCAATCCTTCACCACACAATGCCTGTCTTGCCGTATACGAACCAAAGAACCTCCCTTAAAGCGGATGCAAAGATAACGCATTTGATTCTACTTTTCCAAATAGAAATGCTGGTTTTTTTATATGTTTATTTACAAGTATTGATTACCAGCGTGATAAAATTACATTTTTCATATTCTGGTTCATCTAACTTGACGCATACTACCTAAAAACAATGTCATCGCCATCAAAATAATCAATAGTAATTGGCTTGCTGGGCTCTATTGTACCTGCAAGAATCTCTTTGGATAGTTTACTTAGTATGCTTCGTTGCATTACCCTCTTTATAGGTCTGGCTCCGTACAAGGGGTCGAATCCTGCATTGGCAATCCAACCAACAGCTGCTTCTGTTATGTTAATGGTAATACCTTGCTGCTGTAGTTTAGATGCAATACCCTGGAATTGAATGTGTACTATATCCTTTATCTCACTACTTGTAAGTGGTTTAAACATAATAATCTCATCTACCCTATTGAGAAACTCGGGGCGTAAGGTTTGCTTTAGCAGCTCAAACACCTGATCTTGCGTTTTGGACAACACATCATCGGCTGTTTGGTTTGCAGCATCGGTAAGGTTAGCTTGTATAATATGGGATCCGATATTGGATGTCATTATAATAATGGTGTTCTTAAAATCGACTCGTCGTCCCTTGTTATCGGTTAGGTGTCCATCGTCGAGAACTTGAAGTAATATATTGAAAACATCGGGATGAGCCTTCTCAATCTCATCTAGCAGAACTACGGAATACGGCTTATGCCTAACGGCCTCGGTTAGCTGACCACCCTCATCGTACCCCACGTAACCTGGGGGCGCCCCGATTAGTCGGGAAACGGAATGACGTTCCTGGTATTCACTCATATCAATACGAGTCAACAAATTCTCATCATTAAAAAGGAATTCGGCTAGGGCACGAGCCAATTCAGTTTTACCAACCCCAGTAGTTCCAAGGAATATGAATGAACCAATTGGCCTTTTTTGATCCTGCAAACCAGCCCTACTCCGCCTTACCGCATCGGCCACTGCTTCGATAGCCTCATGCTGACCCACTACACGTTTATGAAGCTGCTCCTCGAGCTTGAGTAACTTGTCGCGCTCACTCTGAAGCATGCGAGCGACTGGAATACCTGTCCACCGGGCTACAACTTCGGCAATGTCAGAAGAATCAACCTCTTCCTTTATGAGAGCAAAATCGGATTGGCTACTGGCCAGCTCCTTTTTCAGGTTTTCGATGGCCTCCTCGGCCTCTTTGATACGACCATACCTTATTTCCGCTACAATACCATAATCACCTCGACGCTCGGCCTCCTCCGCCTCAAGCTTGAAACTCTCGATTGCCTGCTTGTTTTGCTGTATTTTACCGATTAGTGATTTTTCAGCGCTCCATTTTGCACGGAGCTCATTGCGCTGCTCGGTGAGATCTGCAATCTCCTTGGATAATGACTCTAGCTTATTCTTATCTCCCTCCCGCTTGATGGCCTCACGCTCAATCTCGAGCTGTTTGATCCTACGTTCAATTTCATCAATGCTTTCGGGCACGGAATTCATCTCGAGCCTCAACTTAGATGCGGCTTCATCGATAAGGTCAATCGCTTTGTCGGGCAAAAACCTATCGGTGATGTATCGATTGGATAGCTCAACAGCAGAGATTATGGCCTCATCCATAATTCGAACCGAGTGATGCGCCTCATACCTATCCTTTAGTCCCCTTAAAATTGATATGGCATCGGAGACCGTTGGCTCATCGATAAGCACAGTTTGGAATCGACGCTCCAGCGCCTTGTCCTTCTCGAAAAACTTTTGATACTCATTAAGGGTTGTTGCTCCAATGGCTCTAAGTTCACCGCGAGCCAAGGCTGGCTTTAGAATATTTGCGGCATCCATTGCTCCTTCGCTTTTACCCGCTCCTACCAACGTGTGAATTTCGTCGATAAATAGCAACACTTCCCCCTCCGATGAGATTACCTCTTTAACAACCGACTTAAGCCTCTCCTCAAATTCACCCTTATATTTGGCTCCCGCAATGAGCGCCCCCATGTCGAGCGAGTAAAGCTGTTTCGACTTCAAGTTTTCAGGTACATCTCCACTCACAATACGATGCGCAATGCCCTCGGCAATGGCTGTTTTACCCACGCCCGGTTCACCTATTAATATAGGGTTGTTTTTTGTACGTCGCGACAGGATTTGCAGAACTCTTCGTATCTCCTCGTCGCGACCTATTACAGGGTCAAGCTTGCCGCTCCGAGCCATCTCGTTTAGATGGAGGGCGAATCGGTTAAGCGCATTGTAGGTGTCCTCCGCTGTTTGAGAGTCGACCTTAGAATCTTTGCGAAGCTCTTTAATTACCTTTTGCAAATCGGAAAGCGTAATTCCGGCATCCTTCATCACCTGCGAGGCTTGACTGGTTGAGTCGATTAACCCCAAAAGCAAATGCTCTATGGAAACGAACTGATCGCCCATTTTGCTGGCAAACCCGTTTGCCTTTTGCAAAACGCTTTGCGATGCGGAGCTGAGAAACTGATCGCCACCAGAAACCTTTGGATACGACTCGAGAATATGGGTAATTGTACTCTCGAATGTTGATGGATTTACTCCGAGCTTTTTAAGAATAAACCCAGTAATATTCTCGGCCTGGCTAAGAATACCCTTTAATATATGTGTGGGTTCAACAGCCTGATGGCTATAGCCTTGAGCTATGGTTACGGCCTGCTGAATTGCCTCTTGCGACTTTATGGTTAAATTATTCATACCTTACAATGTGGTTAAATTAAAGACTTCCATTAGGTATTCAAAATGTAAACCAGCAGCAAAAATCGGCCAGAATGTCTCATCCGAAGACCTTTTTGTGTCATAATGGCAAAAAAATAGGCGACCTTGTTGGGTCGCCTATTTAAATTTGTTTGACTATGCTTACTCTTTGGGACTCATAATTACCTCAAGCATATTGGCATTCTTGAATAGCTGCTCGGCAGCTTTCTGAACGTCATGAGTGTTAAGCTTACGTACCTGATCTTCGTAACCAGTAACTAAATCGATTCCATTTGAATAGTATTCTCGAATAGTATTTGACCAGAAACGGTTCTCGCGATAGTTCTCGTTACGGGACTTTAGGAAGTACTCACGAGCTTTATTCAAATCTTCCTCGGATGGGCCTTGATCCATAATCTTTTTAAACTCGGAATGGATTATTCCTACAAGATGATCGGCTTTATCGGGGTCGGTATCGAAATATATGTTAACCATTACTTGGTTTACAGGAGTTTTGGATAGGCGAGCACGAGCCGAAACCCCGTAGGTTCCTCCCTCCTTCTCGCGAATGGTTTCGGTGTACCTTAATCCTAGTATATGCTCTATTGCATTGACCATAAGGATATTGCTGAAGTTATACTCAGCCTCACTTTGGTAGGCCACGAAACAGGAACTCTTGGGAACTTGCATTTCGAAAGCAAATGGGTACTTGGTCTCTCCCTCTGGGAAACGAATATTATGATCGACAAACTTCTCTTTTCTCCCCTTACTTGGTAATGAACCTAGATAGGTCTCAGCTAAGGGCTTGAACTTATCAACATCGATATTACCAACAAACACAAATGTAAAATCGCTAGCATCGGCAAAACGATCGGAATAAATCGTTTTGATCTTGTTAAAATCAACCTCCTGCAGCAAATCAATATTCATAGGCCTACGACGAAAATGCCTATTGCTTGAGATAAAGCTGATGGAGTCGCTAAAGATCATGTTAGGATTATTACCTGCATTCTGGATAATTGCCTGTATTCTTGACATATAGGCATTGTATGAGGATTCGTCGAAGCGAGGGTTGGTAAAGTAGAGGTAAACCAACTGTAGCATCTCCTCCAGATCATTTGGTGAGGCATTGCCATTGAATCCCTCCTCATTCTCGCCAAGAGTAGGCATAACATTTACCTTCTTTCCAGCAAGCATCTTCTCCAAATCAACACGGCTGTGATCCCCAACTCCACTCATCATGGCTATGGCCGATACCATTTGGGCTGAAGGCACATCCTCATCTTTCACCAATGAATATCCGCCTGGGCTATAGGCTGAAAGAAGAACCTCATCCTCTTTAAAATCGGTGGGTTTAACAATCACTTTTACACCATTCTCGAACTCCCACTCAATGGCCTCGAGAACCTTATTGGTGGTTTCCGTCTTAATTTTGCCTGGGGTGGGTAGCTGGCTAACCAAAGGCTCTGTTGAAACATTATCAACATAAGCTTCAAGTTTAGACGATTTTACGCTCTGATACAATGCAAGAATCTGCTCTTCGGTTGGGATAGACTCTTTTTCCTTTTCGGAAGCGGTGATGAAAATTACCATATTCTCATCGGTAATCCACTTCTTAGCCATAGCGTTAACATCATCGAGCGTTATTGAGGGTACTAACGATTGAGAGAACATGTACTCAAACTCTACACCAGGGATTGGTTCGTTCTCGGTGAAATGAGCAAAATACTCCCAAACCAGGTTGGAGTTGTTCACCTTGTCGCGCTCCTTAAACTTATTCTCAATGCTTCGGAGTAACTCTGCCTTTGCTCTGTCGAGTTCAGTTTGGGTAAAACCATGCTGGTACACCCTGTAATTCTCCTCGAGTATTGCCCTTAGCGATCTTTCCGATTGATTCTCGCGTGCGATGGCCAAGGTGATGTAGGCAGATTTTGTGCTAACTAAGTTGCCATACTGATTAAAGGCAGCAACAAATGGTGGATTATCCTTTTGAACCAACTCGTTGAAACGAGCATTAAGCATTTGAGCGTATAAACGTTGAATCAAACCGCTACGGAAATAACCTAGATTCTTTTGATCAGCGGGCACAACAGGATGCTTGTAGTAAACCTCAACCATAGTGCGGGTAATTTCGGGATCGATGAAAGTACCAACTAGGGTTTCCTTATGGTCTGGCACCTCAAATTCGGGGCGAGGCTGGCGATTATCTCTGGCTGGAATTTGGTTAAAACGATCCTTAACCTTTTGCTCCATCATCTGAGGATCAAAATCACCCACAATAATAAGGGCCTGAAGATCGGGGCGATACCAATCTCTATAAAACTTGCGAAGGGTCTCGTATTCGTGATTGTTGATCACATCGATATCGCCAATCACATCGCGCTCGGCGTACTTCGAACCACGAAGTAGGTAGCTCATTTTCTCCCTCTGAGCCCTAAACTCAGCCGTACGACGTGTGCGCCACTCCTCACGTATTACACCACGCTCTGCATCAATCTCCTCATCCTCAAATGCTATGTAGCTGGACCAATCGTGGAGAATTAGCAATGCTGAGTCGATTATGGTTTCGCGGGTTAGCGGCACATTGGACAAGTTGTAAGCCGTAACATCTTGGCCTGTAAAAGCATTCACGTTATGGCCAAACTTAACACCAATATTCTCGAGAAAGTTAAGAACGCCCTTGTCAGGGAAGTTAACTGTACCATTGAATGCCATATGCTCTGTAAAGTGAGCAAGACCATCCTGACTATCATCCTCGAGTATGGCGCCCACATTGTGTACAATGTAAAACTCGGCGCGCTCTTGGGGCTCTGAGTTTTTCCGGATGTAGTAACGCATTCCATTGTCGAGCTCGCCAATAATTACTTTTGAATCAACCGGTAGGGGAGTATTCCAATTAACAGCGGGCTGTTGAGCAAACAGCCCTTGGCTAACTAGCAAAAAAGCTATTAGCAACATGTTTAACTTGGTATGTTTCATTTTAAGATTGTGATTTGATAAGTTAGGTTAATTTATTGAAGTAAATCAAAGGTATAGACTTTAACCTAAAAACATAGTTTAATTGAGCTAAAAAGTGTGTAATTTTTAGGTGTTACTGCATATAACGAAGAGTGGGATGACGTTGTGCCATCCCACTCCTTAATTTGAAGTACAAACTATTTTTGGGGAGCATTTTTGAGCACCTCAACAAGGAATTTCCAGAATTTATCCACTGTATCTATCTTCACCTTCTCATCGGGGGAGTGAGGGTAACGGATAGTTGGCCCAAAGGATATCATATCGAGATTTGGATAAACACCACCTAGGATACCGCACTCAAGGCCTGCATGAATGGCTTTGATTTCAGGAGTTTTTCCCCAGTTGGCCTTGTAAACCTCGCCCATAACCTTAAGGATAGCCGAGTCCATATTTGGTTTCCACCCTGGATAGGAGCCTGCAAATGAAACTTCGGCCCCAGCCATTTCGAAAACCGAGGCAATCTTCTCGCCAAGGGCTTCCTTTGCAGTATCAACCGAGCTACGAAGCAGGCATTGAACGTATATAAACCCATCCTCGCTGTATACACGAGCTAGGTTGGTAGAAGTTTCAACTAAACCTGGCATGGCATCGCTCATACGGATTACTCCATTGGGACACCCAAAAACGCCACGGATTATACCCCATTGGGCTTTAGCATCGAAAACTGACTTAGGTGCATCAACCTTATCGACAGAGAATGCCATATCGGGCTCAACCTTGGAAAACTCTGCCTTGAAAATTTCCAGATGCTTCTTGGCTGCTTGCTCTAGCTCCGATAGCTTATCGGCTGGAACGCCAACTACGGCAAAAGCCTCGCGTGGAATGGCATTGCGTAAGCTACCACCATCGATGCTGGCCAAACGAATATGAAACTGCTTCTCGGTGTAGCGAAGGAAGCGGAACAGAAGCTTGATGGAGTTACCTCTACCCGAGCTAATGTCCATACCAGAGTGGCCTCCCTTAAGACCGGTTACCGATAGCTTCACGAATGAGTAACCTGCAGGTGTTAACTCCTCCTTGTATGCCAATTTGATGTTAGCATCCATCCCTCCGGCGCACCCAACATAGAGTTCACCCTCGTCCTCAGAGTCGAGGTTCATTAATATATCACCCTTTAGCAAGCCGGGTTTAAGGTTGAAGGCACCAGTCATACCGGTCTCCTCATCAATGGTAAAGAGCGCTTCAATAGGCCCGTGTACTAGCGAATTATCCTCGAGCACTGCCATGGCAGCAGCAACTCCAATGCCGTTATCGGCACCAAGGGTAGTTCCATTGGCTGTTACCCACTCGCCATCGACAAATGCCTCAATGGGATCTTTCTCAAAATCATGCTGCTTGTCGCTATTTTTTTGAGGAACCATATCGAGGTGCCCTTGCAGAATGATACCCTTACGGTTTTCCATACCCGGTGTGGCTGCCTTTCTAATTATAACGTTACCCACTTCGTCTACTATTGTTTCAAGACCAAGATCCTTACCAAATTTTACCACAAAATCAACGGCGGCCTGCTCATGCTTTGAAGGTCGAGGAATTTGGGTTAGGCTATAAAAATGTTTCCATAGGATTTTGGGATCCAGGTTTGCAATTGAATTACTCATAGTTTAAAAATTTAAGATGTTAAACTTACATTAATGGTGATAAAGATAGCTGTTTTTCCGTCAGCATAAACCTGCTCTTTATCAATAAAAAATATGTTGTACTAAACATACCCTTGCTGCGTACTATTGATACCACATGCAGCCCAAAGGTTTACTCGTGGGCGCAATTTTTGCCATGGTCTCTTTGAAAACAAAATTAATTTAGCTTTGTTTATGGTACAGAAGGTAATCAAAAAATATTTTATCTATATATTTGCATATTTAACTAACCACAATACGTTATGAGGAAAATTGTTTTAATGGTTGTTTCAGCTGTGGTGTTTACTTTTGCTGCCTATTCGCAAAAAGAGAACACAGAGGTGAAATGGTATTCGTTTGAAGAAGCTGTTGAGCTAAACAAAACCAAGCCCAAGAAAATTTTTATAGATGTATACACCGATTGGTGCAGCTGGTGCAAGGTGATGGACCAAAAAACCTTTAGCCATCCTGAGATTGCAAGGTATCTAAACCAGTATTTCTACCCAGTAAAGTTTAACGCCGAATCGAAAGCTCCCATCACTTTTCAGGGGGTAGTGTTTGAGAATAGCGGACAAGGTAGGCGAAGCCCACATGAGCTGGCCGCTGCCCTGCTACAGGGAAAAATGTCGTACCCCTCGGTGGCGTACCTCGATGAGGAGAACCGCTTGCTAACATCAGTGCCTGGCTACTATCCACCCGATAAGATGGAACCAATCCTCAAGTTTTTTGGTGGCAACCACTACAAAACAACTACATGGGATAAATTTAGTGAAACCTTTAAGGGAACTATTCAGGCAACAGAATAGGTTTTAATTTTTTGAATAAAACGACAAAGGCTTTGGATGTCCAAAGCCTTTGTCGTTTTATAGCCTATTTATTAGTTCCCTTGGTATTCTAAGCATAGGACCAAACTGATAAAAGGTTAAGGTTTGATTAAGAAACTCCGACTTTGAATCATGAACCTTTACACGCACTGGTACAGGCATTCTGTAATACACAACATCTCTGCGAGGTCCTTTCTTTTCGGTGATTAGCTGATCCAATACGGAAGTTCCCTCCCACTGATCTGTTACGTTCAGTGAAATGAGTACTGGACTTCCGCTCAAGTCTGACGAGGGTAAAACGCCTCTGGAGTCGGAGAATCGAAATAGTATAGAAGAGGCATCAGGGCCATGGGCCTCTGGAGAGTAGTCGAACCAATGGGTAACGTTAGCTCGAAAAATTTTCCCCGTAAACAATGTGAGGTACTCCTCTTCTAGCCTCGATATCTCTTTTAGCACGGCTTCTGCAGCTTGACCTTCGGCCACAAAATCGGCATCGCCGGCAAGCAGCTCCATTCTCCTTTTACGAAGCGAAAAGATAAAATCGGCTGCTTCCTTGGCCTTATCCTCAATAGTTCTTTCTACAACCACCGAGCGGTGCACGGGCACTCGAACAAAAGTACTATCCTGAACCACACGTGAGTAGTGGGTTGTTTGCTCTGTAGCAATGTAAGGAGACGGGCTTAAATCGACATAATTCACCCCTTCACCTTGGGGGCTTACCTTCACCAATCTTTGGCTTGAGCTGAAGCTGGAGCTAGCAGCAGGAATGATTAACCCCTCATGGGTTACTTTCAAAAAATCAATCGCAAAATCCTCGGAAGGCTCAACCACAAAGAAGTTCTTTGGGTCGGCTTGATGATAAGTATCGGCAGTAACCTCAACAATTGCCCACGAACCTTCCTTTGTGGTTGGAGCATTGGCTATACCCAAATACTTTTGGGCAAACCTTGCATATGGCCCCGGTATTACCTCTGTATACTGGGCATTTACTTTAATCTTCAGGTTGGTTTTGGGAAGGGTGTAAATCAACCCTCCAGGCGATAGCTGGCCAACTTGACCTATGGGCTCGATCGTAGTTATTTGCTTTTTAGTGCATGATGTTGCCACAAGGGCAATAATCATTAATGAAATGAAGAATTTATTCATACCAAATTATTATAATGATTTTTCGAGTTACCTGTTCTTTCTGTAATTTAGCTATTCACAAAGATATAAACAGAATTGGCACAAATGGTTATTCTATAAACTAAATGAAGCTAAAACCTATTGTTCGAGCCGAATAAAAACTTCACCTAAGCTGCTAATCAAATCGGAGGGTACCATGGAGGCCTGTCCAACCTTTCTCACAGCAATATCAGCAGCAAGCCCATGAATGTACACCCCAACAATACCTGCTTGAACAGGTGTGTACCCCTGGGCCAATAGCCCAGCGATTATGCCTGTTAGAACATCGCCACTACCACCAGTAGCCATACCAGGATTGCCTGTGCTGTTTATGTATACATCGCCCGATGGACAGACTACTTGTGTGAAAGCTCCCTTCAGGATGATTATCGAGTTATACTTTGCAGCCATTTCTATCGCTAGGTTTAGCCTTTCGTTGCCCGAACTGATTGCCCCAAACAAGCGATTGAACTCACCAACATGTGGTGTTAAAATGGTATGGCTGGGCAGTTTGCCGAGTAACTCCTTATTTTTGGATAAAATATTGAGCCCATCAGCATCTATTACAAGTGGAACGGTACATTCTTTTACAAGCTGCTTGAATGCATCTACCGTAATATCACTTTGCCCAATTCCTGGACCTACTGCAACACAGGAATATTTTGTAAAATCGGGTGTTTGGGAGAAGTAGTCGGTATGGCTATCGATATGAGCTATGGCTTCGGGGGCCTGATGTTGAATAATGGAATATCCATTCGTTGGCACATGCGCAGTTACCAGCCCTGCCCCTACCCTTAAGCAAGCATTAACACACAGCACGGAAGCACCCATCATTCCAGTGCTGCCTGCAATAATATGAGCATGACCATAGGTACCCTTATGGCTAAACACTCGCCGTGATCGAAGCAAGCCGTTCACAAAGGGCGTATCGACATAAGTAAAGGGTGTATGCTCACGGGCAATTGCCTGCTCATGCAGCCCGATGTCCACAATGCTCCACTGGCCAACAAACTGTTCGTTTTCGGGAAAAATAAAGCTGAGCTTAGGAAACTGAAGGGTTACAGTGTAGGTAGCCTTAACGGTAGGATTAGCGTTAGGGTGTGGGTTATCCTCGCCATACAGCCCCGAAGGAATATCGACAGCTACAACGATAGCCTTTGATTGGTTAATATGCCCAACGAGGGTTGCTACAACCCCCTCCAAGGGCCTCGCCAAACCTGACCCAAACAGCGCATCGATAACAATAGAATCAGGCTGAATAGCTGGTAAATCTGCTGCATCAACAATAAAGTTGGGAACTACAATTCCTTGCCTAACCACTCGATCTATATTCTCCTGTAAATCTGGAGAATAATTTTTCGATTTTAATATATACAGATTAACATCGAATCCAATTTGAGCAAGCATTCGAGCAAGAGCCACACCATCGCCTCCATTGTTGCCGGGTCCGGCAAACACTACAAAACGCTTGGCGTAGGGAAAGTGGCTTACCACCCATTGCAATATCCTTGTCGCTGCCCGCTCCATTAAATCGACAGATAAAATGGGTTCATGGCTAATAGTGTAAGCATCAATCTCTTTAATCTGGCTACATCTAAATATTTTCATGGTGGTCACTGCATTATATCAAACAAATATAAAACATTAAAATGATTGCTCCTATTGGAGCAACGATTACTATAAAACGGTATTTTATTGCTAAATTGCAAGATTAAAAAATCATATAACTATATGAAAACCTTTAAAATTGAAGAAGAGCACATCCAGCTTACCCAACTTTTAAAAGCTTCGCGTTTGGCACAGAGCGGTGGCGAGGCACAGCAGCTGGTGGTAGAAGGGCTTGTTAAGGTAAACGGGGCATTGGAAAGCCGTAAAAGGGCAAAACTCCGGGCCGGTGATGTGGTGGAGTACAACAACCAAAGCATTAAAATCGTTTCAGAATAACCAAGAATAATGCAGTTGTAACTCCTATGGTAAAGATTGCTTCAATACTACTGCTGCTTATGGGAACCAGCTTGTTTAAGCTGGTTGGTCAGGAAAAATATTTCGTTGAATTTGTTGACAAAAAAGGCTCTTCTCATTCCATCCACGCCCCTTCCTCTTACCTATCGGGAAAGGCCATAGAGCGACGTGAAAAGCAGAATATCAGCATTACCGAAAATGATTTGCCAGTATCGAGCGCCTACCTGCATGAAGTTAGGAGGTTAGGAGTAGACATTCTCTTTACATCAAAATGGCTTAACGGCGTAGTAGTTAAAAACCCCAGCGCTAAGCAACTACGACAACTTAATAAAAGACCTTTTGTTAAAGAGGTTTTAAAAATTTTCGACCCCAACATCAAGGGTACTCCCACCCCTGAGTTCCCCACCTACACAGCGTATACCGAGCTGAATGATTCATCTAACTACTACAACTACGGATCGGCAGTAATACAGGTAGAGATGGTGAATGGTCATCATCTCCACAACCTAGGCTATAGAGGAAAAGGTATTACAATTGCGGTGCTCGATGCAGGTTTCTACAAAGCGAATACACTTCCCGCATTCGACAGCTTGTGGGCAAACAAACGAATTGTGTTTGAGAAAGATGTTGTTGATGCCAATACCAATATCTACCATGAGAATTCGCATGGGATGCTTGTGCTGTCGGTTATGGGCGCAAATATCGATGGGCAAATGGTAGGCACAGCACCTGAAGCTAACTATGTACTAATAAGATGTGAGGATACCTCCTCGGAACAGGTTATTGAGGAGTACTACTGGGCAAGAGCGGCCGAAATGGCCGATAGCATAGGAGCCGATGTGATTAATTCTTCACTTGGATATTACAACTACGATGCCCCATACCAAGCCCTTAGCTATAATCAACTCGACGGGAAAACCACACCCATTGCACGAGCAGCCAACACGGCAGGACTGCTCGGGATACTTGTTGTTGTGAGCGCAGGCAATGAGGCGCTAACCGATTGGAAACACATAATTACCCCTGCCGATGCTCATGAGTGTATTGCTGTTGGTGCCGTTAACCGAAAAGAGGAATTAGCAGCGTTTAGCTCATTGGGGCCTACGTATGATGGTAGAATAAAGCCCGATTTGGTTGCTCTAGGTGAGGGTACTGTGGTTCAAACACCCTCAGGCGAAATTGGAACTGTAGATGGCACATCAATCTCTGCACCCATCATATCGGGGTTTGCAGCATGCCTATGGCAAGCACTCCCACACCTGACAGCCAAAGAGTTGGCGCAAATCATTTTGCAGTCTGGAAGTAGCAGCACAAATCCGAACAACTCGATGGGATATGGAATCCCCGATTTTAATAAGGCAATCAAACTATCAAAAGAGATGTAGCAATGAGCGTAAAAAATGCCCTTTCGCTTTTTGAACTCAGTCAGAAAATATCTAATGCTTTAGAAATTGAGTTTCCAGGAACGCAGTGGGTTGTTGGGGAGATAAGTGAAATTAAGGAGAACATATCAGGGCATTGCTATTTAGAGCTTGTTGAAAAGGACGCAGCCAACGATTATCCCAAGGCTAAGGCACGGGGCACCATATGGGCAAGGACATACCGCATGATAAAGCCCTACTTTGAAACAGCTACCGGCCGTAACCTAAAAGCTGGCCTTAAAGTACTTGTGCAATGCACTGTAAATTACCATCCCGTGTATGGGCTTTCACTCAACATCATAGATATAGACCCAACATTTACCCTAGGGGATATTGAGCTGATGCGACAGCAAACCATCAACAGGCTTATAGCTGAAGGGGTAATGGATATGAACAAGGATTTTGAGCTACCTCTACTGCCTAAAAATATTGCCATCATCTCTTCGCCAACAGCAGCCGGATTTGAAGATTTTGCCAACCAGCTCAATAGCAATCCCTACGGATACATATTCAACATCAAACTTTTTGCTGCAACAATGCAGGGCGACAAGGCTGAAGAGTCGATTATCATGGCCATGGATAGAGTATACAACACCCTTTCTGACTGGGATGTGCTGGTAATAATTCGAGGTGGAGGCTCGCAAGTTGATTTAGGATGTTTTGATGGTTACAATTTAGCCAACAATATTGCACAATTTCCGCTACCTGTAATAACGGGTATTGGCCATGAAAAGGATGTAACTATTGCCGACATGGTGGCCCATACACGCCTAAAAACCCCCACTGCGGTAGCAGAGTTCCTCATAGATCAGTTTGTTAATGCCGAAAACTGGCTAATTGAAGCCAACGATAATTTTACTGATGCTGTGAAACTTGTTACAGTATCGAACGTTCAAGCCCTTAGTAAGCATACAAGCCGATTGTTACCAGCTGTAATAAAGTCGACCTTACTTGCAAAAAGCCGTTTACAACAAAACATTCATGGTGGGCATGAAGCGGTAAACAGATACTTGGGTAATCAAAACTTTTTGCTGCAAAGGGTTTTAAGCAAAGTAGCATCGCAAGCAGAGATTAAAATAAACAAACAGCAAGCCGTATTGTCGCAAACTAAAAGGCAATTGAAATTAGATGTATATAGCTATATACAAAACGAGAACAAAAATCTTACATATAACGAGAAGAATGTCAGGGCAATGGATCCAATTAATGTGCTAAAAAGAGGATACTCCCTAACCCTGCATAACGGCAAGGTGCTAAAAGAAAGTGAAGCAACCAGCATTGGTGATAAGATTGAAACCATACTGGCCAGCGGAAGGCTTGTTAGCGCCATAGAGGATATTAAAGACAAAAAATAAACCTTGCTCAAGTACTAGCTTATGCTTACATTCCAAATAAAAAACCTAACATTGAGAACTACATACATCGCAATACTTATACTTTGCCTATCAGCTAGCCATACAAAAGGACAAATAAATTGGGCTGCTGTAGATAGTTTAAAGCTGTTAACCCAAAGTGAGAATGCCAAAACACAGGTTGATGCGTACATTGACCTCTCCAGACTATTTTGGGGGGTCCACCACGATTCGAGCTATGTTTATGCCAACAAGGCGGTTGATTTGGCTAAGAAAACAAAGAACAATGAGATACAGGGCGATGCCTATAACAACCTAGGCAACACCTACCTCACCGATTCAAAGTTCCAAGAATCGCTCCCCCTGTACGAAAAGGCCCTTGAGTTCAGGAAGAAAGCAGGTGATCCGGTTAAGGTTGGGCATACACGTAACAACCAGGGATTTGCATACCGAAATGTAAGCATGTACTCCGAAGCGATAGCTGCTTTTAAGGAGTCGGCTGATATTCTGAAGCAACACGGTGAGGAGGAAGACCACGCATATATGCTGATGAATGTTGCCAGCACCTACTCAATAATTAACGAAAATACCAAAGCGCTTGAATATGCCATAAATTCAGCCAATTACTTTTTGCAAAAGAACGATGAGTATGGTATTGCATACACCTATACCTTTATTGGCAACTTACACAACAGCCTAAGCAACAACAACCTAGCCCTTGAGTACATTACCAAAGCTTACGAACTATATTTAAAAATTGACGATACCGAAGGGCTAACCCAAGCAACCAATAGCCTGGGGATAATTTATGGAGAGTTGAATGAGCCAGAGAAATCGTTAGAGTTTTACCAAAAATCGCTGGAGCTTGCCATCGAGAGAAACAGTATCAACGGCCAAGCAGTTGCGTACAACAACATTGGTTTTCAGCACACTAAGCTAAAAAACTACAGCCAAGCACTTGAGGCTTACGAAAAATCAATCGCTCTTAGCGAACAGGATAACCAGTTCGAAAGCCTGATGAATACCTATAACAATATTGCATGGGTTTACTTTCATCAGGGCGATATTAATCAGGCTCAGAAAACAGTTTTTAAAGCGTTAGAGTACGCCAATTTAGATGGAGTGAATCTTTTCCTAGCCGAAAGCCATGATATCCTAAGTCAAATATACTACAAAAAAGGCGAATACAAGAAGGGCTTTGAACACCTAAACAAACTGCGCTTGATGAACGACAGCCTTTACAAGTCGAGCAGCACAAAGGAGTATATGGAGATGCAGGTTCGTTTTGAGACTGAACGCAAAGAGAAGGAAATTGAATTGCTTAAAAAGAATGAGGAGATAAAAAACCTTGAGATACAAAGGCAAAAAAACCTAAACCTGTTTTGGATACTACTCTTTATTGTATTTGTTATTTTTGGAGTAACCACCATACTCAACCTTCGTTCGAAACATCGTGTAAACCAGCTGCTAACCCAAAAGAACCTCTTGCTAGAAGAAACCAATAAAAAGCTTATCGACTCTGAAAAGCACCTAAAAGAGCTGAATATCACAAAAGATCGTTTCTTCTCGCTCATTGCCCATGATCTAAAAAACCCATTCAATGCCCTTATGGGTTTCAGCGATTTGCTTTACAACAACTTTGAGGACTATTCTCAGGAGGAGAGTAGGGAGTTGATAAAGATTATATACGACTCTTCACAAAACCTATATAAGCTGCTCGACAACCTTCTTCAATGGTCTAAGGCACAGCTAGGAAGTGTTATGTATAATCCTGAGCTATTCCCCCTTCATACCATTGTTTCCGAAGAAATGGATATGCTAAAACCCATTGCCGACAACAAGGGGGTTAAGCTAACCTCAAGAATTGAGGAGTTTTTGATAGTGTGGGCCGATAAAAACTTAGTAGCCGTAATTATTAGGAATCTTGCCAGCAACGCCATCAAGTTCAGCAATCAGGATGACAAGGTACTGATCACGGCAATTGAATACGATAATTATGTTGAGATTTCGGTTAGCGATACCGGTATCGGGATTGATAAGGAGGATCGTGAAAAACTCTTCAGGCTCGATACTTCCTTCACATCAAAAGGAACAGCCGACGAGAAGGGAACTGGCCTAGGGCTTATACTTTGCAAAGAGTTTGTTGAAAAGAATGGTGGAAAAATTTGGGTTGAAAGCAACCAGGAGGGAGGCAGCACATTTAAGTTCACTTTACCCTCCATTCGCTCAGCACGCAATGCTTAAACTTTAAATAAAAAAACATCACAAATGTCATGCATCTCAACTGCACGTACCTTAGCTGTTTTTGCTATGGGCATATGCTTTAGTACGCTAAATGTAAGCGCAACTGGCAACAACACATCCATAGCCCTAACGCAGGCCAATCGATACCTCCACGAAAACCCGAGCAAGGCATTATCCCAAGCAAAGCTAGCGATTCATGAGGCCAAGCAATCAAAAGATACAACAAGCCTTATCGTTGGATACTCATTGCTTTGTAGGATTAGCATAATACAAGATGATGTTAACCTTGGCAAGCAGTATCTCGACTCGGCAAAACGAATTTCTACTCGTATCACCCCCGAAGCCATTAGAGCCGAAGTGGACCTACACACCAAGCTGAATAATCGTAAAGCGATAGAGGAGCTAATTGGAAAATCGATTAAGATGGCCAATGAGCTGGCCGACTATGCTTTGCACGTAAGGCTTCTACTCATCAATAGCGATGTGCTTCGTCAGGGTAAAGAATTTATGATAGCCCAATCCCAGGCCCAGAAGGCCCTTGAGCTAGCATTAGCCAACAACCTTACGGATCAGGTTGCCGTTTCACAAAGAACGCTCGGAAGCATCTACTTACAAAAAGGAGAGCATGCCAATGCGCTTGAACATTACGCAAACGCCGAGACACTATTTAAGGAGCTGAACGACACCAAAAACCTGCTCATAACCCAACGCAACATCAGCCTAGCATACCGGAACAAGGGGGAATACAACACCTCCCTATCCAAACTAAATGCCGCATTAAACATTGCATTACAGCAAAACAATCCCGATGAGCTAGGTCATATCTATAATCTTATTGGCAGCACCTACGCCCGAATGGGTATGCCAACGGAAGCACTTGAGAACTACAACCATAGCCTGCGGTACCGAGAGGAGAATCAACTTCTTGCCAGCTACGCATCAACGCTTGAAAATATTTCGAGAATACAACGAGACCTAGGACAATTTACCGATGCCCTCCATAACCTCAACCTAACCATAAGTATTAGCAAAGAGCTAAATGATGCTCAACGTTTGGCATCAACCTACAACGAAATGGGAAACCTATACGCACAGCAGGGACAACATGCCGATGCGCTGAAGTACTACCTCAGCTCTCTAAAAATTCGACAGGAAGCAGAACTCCTCAGCGAAGTTTCACGCTCGCTAATAAACATAGGAATAACCTATCGCCAGCTTAACTCACACCATAATGCCCTAAAATATTTTAGTCAAGCCCTCGAAATAATTGCAGATGATTCTGACCCCATAGGGAAGTCATGGGTTTACATTCATTTGGGCAATACGTATAGAGATATTGAAAATCTTAAGCAAGCAATTGCAAACTACTCAAAGGCCCTGGAGCTAAGGAAAAAGAGTGGTAACCAGCCGCTAATTGCGCAATCAATCCGTAGCCTAGCCGTTGCGTATGGAGAGAACAATGAATTCGACAAGGCACATCAGCTATTTAGCCAAGCCTTAACAATTGCCACCGAACAGAACGATGAAAGGGCAATTGCCGACCTATACAATGAGCTGGGTAACCTATCGCTCAGGGAAGGTAACTTACAAAAGGCGATTACGTTTTTTGAGGATGCCTCGGAGCTGTATGGCAAACATTTCGATCTTGAGCGAAGGGGCCTGTGCGTTAGAAAGATTGGTGAAATACATACTACGCTGGGGAATTCAACCGAGGCCATTGAAAACTTACAGCTTGCACTCTCACTGGCAAACCTAACAAAAAATGCAAAGCTCAGAGAATTAACCTTGCTGGCTCTATACGAATACCATACGGCCAAAGAGCAATACAAAGAAGCGTTAAGCTACTTCGTTAAGCATATTGAGATTAGGGATAGCCTTAACGCCATCTCGGAACAGGAAGCCATTTGGCAGGCAAGCCTCGACCTAGAACTCAACAAGAAAGCCGAGGAGATTAGGGCCATTGAAGGTGAAGTAGAAAACCTGAGGGCAGAGGCTCAGCTAAAATCCATACAGCTAGAGCAGCAACGATTGATTCGAAACTTCCTGACCATTACCTCACTATTTGTGCTGGTAATCGCAATTGGAAGTATTCTTGGTTATGTTATCATCCGGAAAAAGAATAGTAGGCTTAATATAGCCAATGAGAAATTAGCCCGATCGGAAAAGGAGTTAACCCGAACAGTTCAAACCAAGGACAAGCTATTCTCCATTATTGCTCATGACCTACGCAGCCCATTCACAGCCCTTGTTGGGCTTACCAGCGTGCTAGCCAATCAGTCGTCCGACATGAGCTCCGATGAGGTTAAAGAGTACGGCTCGCTTATACATGAATCGTCGCAAAGGCTGCTAAGCTTAATTGAGAACTTACTCTTCTGGTCGCGCAGCCAAACCGGAAAGCTAAAGCTTATACCCAAAGAGTTTAAGCTGCACGCCCTTGTTGCTGATGTTTTTAGCGTACTATCGTTACAAGCCAAAGCCAAAGAGATTAACATTGAGAACAATGTTGACCCTAGCACATCACTTTTTGCCGATTACGAAACCACCGCCACGGTAATCAGGAACATCGTATCAAACGCCATCAAATTTACCAACCCCCATGGCCACATATCCATTGATGCAGCTGAAAAGAATGGAATGGTTGAGATAAGAGTTACCGATAATGGAATTGGAATTAGCTCCGAGAACCTTTCAAAACTCTTTAGAATTGAGCAAAGCTTTAGCACTAAAGGTACAGGCGAAGAGGTTGGTACAGGCTTAGGATTAGTGGTATGCAAAGAATTTGTTGAGAAGAACAATGGTGAAATTGATGTGATTAGCAAGCTCGGACATGGAACCAGCTTCATCATTAGGTTACCGTTACCATAACCTTCAGATTATTACTGGGCCTAAAGGAATAATATAGCAAAAATTTGCTCACTCCAATATGTATGATAGTAAACATCCTACTCCTTGCGCTTGGGTTCGTAACCCTAATTAAAGGGGCCGACTGGTTGGTAAGTGGAGCCTCGGCGCTTGCAAAAAGGTATAATGTTTCCAATTTGGTCATTGGGTTAACCATTGTTGCCTTCGGCACCTCACTACCCAAGCTGGCCACATCGGTTGTGGCTGCTTTTAAAAAGAATAATGATATTGCTGTGGGGAACATCATTGGATTAAACATCTTCAATATTTCCCTTATCCTGGGCATTAGCTCAATTATCAGGCCAATGGAGTTTAGCAGCACTTTCGTCTTTGTTGCCATACTGCTTACCTTTGACACCCTCATCCTTTTCGTCTCAACGTTCACCGGGCGAAAGGAAAAGCTAGACCGATGGGAAGCTGCCACATTATTGCTGATTTTTGCAGTATATACAGTATATTTGGTGGGCAAAGAATTATAGAAACTCGCATGGAGTTACACCATGTAAACCAGAAATTGAATCACCGATGGCAAAGAAAAACCTATCATACTCTGAGGCAATTGCAGAGGTAGAAAGCATTGTGGAGCGTATTGAGAATAATGAGCTCGACATTGATGAGCTGGCAAAAAACGTGAAACGCGTTGCGGAGCTTATAAAATTTTGTAAAGCTAAGCTAAAATCAACCGAGGAAGAGGTAGAGCAAATCCTTAAAGATTTTGATGAGAGCTAAAAAAGGGAGCATCCCAAAGAATGCTCCCACAAGCAATTGCGTTACAAATCGCTACAGGCTTACCTTGCCTGGCTTTATCATATTTTCAGGGGCAAGTATCCTGTCGAGCTGATCCTGCGTAAGGATTTTATTCTCAAGCACCAATTCATACACACTTCTACCTGTTTTAAGCGCCTCCTTGGCTATCATTGTCGATTTCTCGTACCCAATTATTGGGTTAAGAGCGGTAACCAGCCCTATGCTGTTGTGCACCATCTCGCGGCACCTCTCCTCGTTGGCAGTAATCCCATCAACGCATCTGTACTTTAGGGTACTCATACCGTTCTTAAGCATCTCAATAGACTCGAACAGGCTTTGCACAATGATGGGCTCAAATACGTTTAGCTCTAGCTGTCCACCTTCTGCTGCCATAGTAACGGTAAGGTCGTTGCCAATCACCTTAAAAGCAATTTGATTCACCACCTCGGGGATAACCGGATTTACCTTGCCTGGCATTATCGATGAGCCGGGTTGCATTGGTGGCAAATTGATCTCGTTAATTCCAGTTCGTGGGCCCGATGAGAGCAGGCGTAGGTCGTTACATATCTTCGAGAGCTTCACGGCCAAACGCTTAACCGCCGAGGAGTACATGACAAACGCTCCTGTATCCTGAGTTGCCTCAACCAGGTTGGTGGCAAGCACCACATCCAACCCAGAAATACGCTTCAGGTGCTTCATCACCTTCTCGGTATACTCTGGCTCAGAGTTTATTCCAGTTCCAATGGCAGTTGCGCCCATGTTCACCTCAAGGAATAGCTGGGCATTCTGATTTAACCGTTCAACCTCCTCGGCCAGGGTAACGGCGTACGCCTCGAACGATTGCCCAAGCGTCATGGGCACCGCATCCTGCAGCTGGGTTCTTCCCATTTTTATGATATGGGCAAACTCTTTAGCCTTGGCACTAAACGACTCAACAAGGGTGTTGAGCACTGCTATCAACTTTTTGTTTGAGTTGATAAGCGCAATTTTAACGGCTGTTGGGTACGCATCGTTGGTCGATTGCGAAAGGTTCACGTGATTGTTGGGATGGCAGTACTCGTATTGCCCTTTCTCGTATCCCAATATCTCAAGCGCACGATTTGCAATCACCTCGTTGGCATTCATGTTGGTTGAGGTTCCCGCCCCACCCTGGATCATATCAACAGCAAAATGGTTATGGAACTTACCATTTTTAATATCTTCACAAGCCTTTACAATGGCATCGCGCACATCTTTTGAGAGTAAACCCAGCTCAAAGTTAGCTTCGGCTGCTGCCTCCTTAACAATGGCCAAAGCATCAATTAGGTTGGGGTAAAAGCTTAGGGTTACGCCGCTGATGTTAAAGTTCTCGATGGCCCTAAGGGTTTGCACCCCATAGTAGAACTCCGAGGGGACATCCCTATCGCCCAGCAGGTCATGCTCACGACGTGTACTCCCCGACTCGTACTGAGCCGCGGGATTGATCATCCTGTTGTTGGCATGGCGCATGCGGCGCGAAATAACCCTTGTAATGTTCGAGAATATCTTGAGGGTAGTTTCGGCACTTATGCTAAAGGCCTTATTCTCCAGTATAAAAACGGTAGTATCAACCAATGCCCTTGCCGATGTGGAATGGGGTGAGTCACTCGCCCACGACCCTTCGCCAAGGAAATCGCCTTTGCTGAAGTAGGTAAGCTTCAGCTCAACTCCAAATGAATTGCTTTTGAATAGCTCAACCGTACCTTTGTATATGATGAAGATACTCTCCCTTGCACCATTCTCGCGAAACAGTAGCTCATTGGGCTTATATGTTTTTTCCTTTATACAAGGTGTTAAGCTTGTGTACTCGTCGTCGGTAAGCCCACGGAAGAGCTCAATCTTCTTCAGAAAATCTATAACCTCAACATTATCCATAGCATGAGATATTAAAATGATTTGTTTAAAGGTGGAATATTTTGCTGTGTCGAGCTCATCAACGCGCTATGTTTTGTGGCCAATGCGCTCATCACAAAGGTATTTAAGTAATTTGTGATATACCAATAAAAAGTAATAATCTTACCAACCATTATAAAACATCTTTCTACCACCCTTACCTTTCCATTAGCTGCTCACTTCATGAGTGTTAAAAGGATCGAAGCCCCACGAGGGTAAGTAAATAAAAAACCCCGCCTCATGGCGGGGTTTAACCAAAACATAATTACAAACCAAGCTAACCATTAAAATACTTATGTTCTTTGGGGGCTTCTTCAAAGTCGAGATGGCTAGCATCTTCGTTAAAAAATGAGATAATACCATCGAGCGTTACGGCCTGCGAAACGCTGGTGCTAGAGTACTTATAAATAATATTAGCCAGCAGCTGAAGCTGATTCTGATTTGCAATAAGCACTTGAATTGGGTCAATATCGCCAAACCTTACCAGGGTCTCAACTTTTTTGAGCTCGCTCAGGTTGGTAGAGATTATACCCTTAAGCTGTGTGTTGGCTTTTGACGCGGGTGTATTCCGCCGGCTCACAATTCCTACCACCTCCATGGTCATGGGATCTACCAAGGGCGAACCGCTGTGGCCATAGCTAACCTGACCATCAAACTGTATAAACCTTACACCTTCGGCATTGGCAAACACAGAGGACACAATACCCGATGTGATCGCAAGGTTGGAGTAGCCAAAGTTAAACCCAAGGGCAGCTACCGATGACCCAACGATGAAGTTCCGCTGCTCGCTAAGCTTAAGGCTTGGTATGCTTGCAAAATCGGGTAAATCGATATTAAAAATGGCGTAGTGACCATTGCTATCGAGCACACCTATGCGGAGCTCCTTAATAAACTCGGCGTAGGGTATCTTCATTGATGCAGTAACGGTGTTGGCATCGGCATCAACAAAAACTATTTGAACCTTGTGCGCTTTCTCAAGGCAGAATGCATGCTGGGTGGTGACAAGAAAATTCTTCACTTTAAATCCGGTGAGTGAATCAATACAAATTCCCCTCTCATTCAGAAAATTTAATTGGCAAACCGAAGCATGGCAAGAAGTCCAAACATTACTTAACATAGGGGTAGGGTTTTGGTTTGTTGTTAAAAAAAGTGCAGGTTACATTAAAAAGAGCGAACAATGGTGATAACGAACAGCATGGTTACTACAAAAAACACAATAAATACACCTACATCAACGGTAATCCGATTGATTAAGCCTGATTTTAAGAAAGTATCAACTCGTTTCATAGCTAAAATATTTAATCTGTACTAATTGCTTTAAACTCCATAAAACTTAACAAAATGGCTTTTTTATGAAAAAGAAGTATCTTTAAACCACCAAAATGCTTTTAAACTTTTTTATAGCAACAAAACTATAGCTATCGCGAGGGGATGCCAATAGTCAAAATTGTCAATTTTTGCAGAATGGGATTACGGCAAGCTATAGCAAGCCAAACGCCAGATTTAACAACTGATATTCAAAGCTTTTAACGATTTCTAAATGGCAATATGCCAAACCTATGATACAAAAACTTAAAGAGGCCGTTGAGGCAAAATTTGGACGAAAAATAGCCTACCAAAAGGATTGTATATCTTTATCCAACAGCGTTTTAAACCTCACTTCTGAGTTGCTTAGTCCATCCACTTTAAGGCGTTTCTTTGGATTCCTTTCCACGAATTCTAATCCATCACGTGCCACACTCGATATACTCTCGGCATACTGCGAGTATAAAAACTGGGAAGATTTTAAGGCTAAGAATAGCACTTCGTGCTCAAAAGAACCCCTAGTAGATTCGTGGCTAAGGGCTAAAACTAAAGCCCACGAGATTAGCGAGAAGAATTGCAAATCGTTAAAACTCGAGAACCCCTTGGGCTTCTCCAACAGCATTGCCCGAGAATTTGCCCACGAGCGCCTTGGCACCTTTCTGGATACTGACCTAAGCGCAACCCCATTTATTGGTCCGGGCGGCTTTGGAAAAACAACCCTTCTGATAAAATGGTACGAGGAGTTTGTGACCACCCCAAGGAATGAAAATCACATTGTTCTATTTATCCCTGCCATACATCTTGAAAACTGGGTAAGCAAAGAGAGCTATATTGAGGATTGGATATTATCGCTCCTCGATCTATCGGAATCGGGGCTTTTTGAAACATTAAACGCTAACCCCAAGCTCGCTTTAGGAAAATTTATCCTAATAATTGATGCGCTTGATGAGATAAAAGTAAATCATGCTAAAATTGAAAGGATTTATACTGCATTGGACAAGCTAACCACCAGCTTGTCGAGCAAATGGTTCAGGTTAATCGTTTCGGCTCGTTACTCAACATGGGCCCAATTTACCAACCTTGCCAACTCGCTCGATGCATGGTATTTTGCCTCACCCGACAAGGTTATCCCCCAGGGCACAAACATGCCTCCGCTTAGCGATGACGAGATACAAAGCATTATCGACCTTACGCTAAACACCGGAAACCAGCCAAGGTTAATAATTGAGGAGATACCCTTCGATCTACTGCAGATTATTTCGCACCCCTTCTACCTTCAGCTGTTTATTGATACGTATAGCCCCACAGGTATCCATTTAATTTCCGATAAGATAGACCTGTTAGCGGAGTTTTTAAAAAAGCAGATTTTCCAGAGTAACTTGGCCGATGAGAAAAGCGACATTCTATATGCTATTGTTGAGCTATCGCATAAGGATAAGGCTTATGGTCTGGTTAAAAAGAATGACCTTAAAGAGAAATACCCTATTCACCTAAAGTCTGCCGGCAACTATGCTGCTGCTTACTCTCAGCTCATTTCATTCGGTATTATATCCGAGGAGGTAACAAAAAATGAATTCGGGTTATACACCAGCTACACCAAGATTAGCCAACGGGCTCTTTTTAGAATGCTTTTGGCACATTTGCTTATAGAAAAAAACCAAGGTATTAATTTTGAACTATTTAAAGCTATCGAAGAGCAATACGCAAAAACCCAGCTACTCGCCCACCTTTTGAATCTTACATTTGAGCTAGCCTATAAGCAAAAATGTGTAGATGCGTTGAAACCATTCTTCAGCCTAGCAGACGAGTCCCTCGATCAAGCATTAAAGTTTCCAAATATCCACAACGCTCTAACAAAAGATGAGCTAATGAGGCGTGAGCTAATACCCTACTACGCCAGCAATGCAAGGGCTCGTAAGTTTCTGTTCGAGAGGCACATCAATCTGAACACGCTAACAAACAGCTCAAGACTCCTGTATTTCAACTATATACAAAACTCAATCTCTGAGAAAGAGTTACTCATTGGCAAAACATTGCTGTACTCATCAAGTGCCTACGCAATGGACTTCACGTGGGTAAATCAGTTCGAAAATGATTTCCCAATAAACACACCATACGAGGGCACCTCGGCAATAATAGCAGGTTTATGGTTTACCTGTAGGTTTATAGCTGCCTTTGTTGAAGACGTAACCAATTACGATAAGGTTTTAACAGACATTGGCACATACGAAAGTGCACAGCATCAGCTGTGGAGCATTACCGATAAGCATAACTTTGAAATTGGACTTTTTCTTGGGCTAATAACTACAAAACAGTACAAAGTAATCCGCGACAGAATAAAGGCCTTGCTAAAGGATAAGCCATATGAGATGATGAATCAGGAAGAAATAGCCCTTGCCATTCATCTCGAATTGGCGCAATGGCATATCAACAAAAAGTTTGATGACCCAACAGTTCAAAAAGTCCAACAGCATATGGATAATACCCCCGAATGGGCCCGATACCAAAGCGCTATTATAGGGAAATCATGGTTGGCAATGTATTGCTTTACAAGGGGTCATATTGAAAAATCGTACGAATACTTCAAGAAAGCACTTGAGATAAGTAATATTGCTGGGTACACAATTTATGAAGCCAAATTACTGTATAGCCTTGCTAGCGTGCTTGAAAGTATTGGCGAGAGCGGACGAGCCCTTGAATGTAAAAACCTGATTAAGAACCTTACCGACAAGAGTAACGTTGAACTTGGATCGCTATAGTTTGGCTCGATGGAAGGTGGCTAACCCCTCGATGGGGAACTGCATAACCCTCTCAAGATTTGCTCCATATCGCTTAAGCACATCTCTAAGCTGATATTCGAAGATAACAGCTATTGAGCCAACCGCTCCGATGGACACACTTGTTACTTCTGAATACTTTAACAGATGTCTTTCCACAAGCTGAACTAAACAATCATCCACAAGGGCCACAATGCTTTCATGCGATGAGAGCTTTACAATAATATCAGAAAAACCAGCCAGGAAACGTGCTGGTGAATCACTTGTATACACATGGCCCAAGATATCATCAATGGATAGCGAGCAGTGTTGGGCTATGCTATTGCACAATGACTCTGGAAACTCTTTATACATCCAGCGCTTAATAAACTCTTTACCCAAATGCGCACCACTTCCCTCATCGCCCAGCACGTAGCCTAACGAAGGGGTATGCCGAACCAAATCGAGCCCATTGTAAAACCCAACATTCGATCCAGTGCCGAGTATAGCCACAAGCCCCTGCCCATTACCAAAAAGCGAACGGGCTGCTCCCATCAAATCGCTAGATACATCGACAGTGGAGGCATTATAAAATATATCCCTCAGGTTTAAAGCAACAATATCTTGCATCGACTGGTATGCACAGCCTGCTCCATAGAAGAAAACCTGGGCAACTCCGCCCCTATCAATTTTGTGGCCTATTGCATCGTCTAATACTTCCGCAAATTTATCGCCATGGTGGTATGGGTTTAGCCCTTGGCTAAAAAAATCCTGCTCCGTCCCATTGGGCATTAAAACTTTCCAATGGGTTTTAGTCGAACCGCTATCGGCTATTAGTATCATTCTCTGTGATTTTGCGTACCCTTTTTAAATTAAGCAGATTCATGGGATTTGTTGACATTCCTTCAACCCTGGGGTTTACAAATCGAACAACCTTATCGTAGAAAAGGGGTACAACGGGAACCTGCGACATGACCAACGAATCCATCTGATTATACAACACATATCGCTCAGTATCCGACGAAATACGAAGGGCTTTTAGATAAAGGCTATCGAACTCGCCGTTGGCAAAGTGAGTGTAGTTGGGCCCACCCGGGCTAAAATTCTCCGACAGGAATAGCGAAAGGTAGTTTTCGGCGTCGGCGTAATCAGCCACCCAGCTGCCCCTAAACAGCCTTAACCTTGAGTTGGCCATCATCTCGCGGTAAGCTGGCCCGGGAAAAACCTCAACTCTAAGGGGTATCCCCACATCGGCCAGCTGATGTTGAAGAAACTCAGCAATATCAAGATAATCGCTGGTTGTGCATAGCACAATAGGTTCCAAGCCACTACCATTGGGATAGCCTGCCTTGGCCAAAAGCTCTCTGGCAAGTTCAGGATTGTAACTGTAACCCTTGACCCTATCGGAAAAACCGGGCATCCCTTTAGGCACAAAACCATTGTGAGCAGGGTAACCCATATTGCTTCGCAGGTAGGTCATCATCCGCTCACGGTCAAATCCGTAGGCAATCGCCTTACGAACCTCGAGCTTACCTAGAGGATGGCTTTTCATAATATCCAAGGTGGTATCCACTAGTATGCCCAAATACTCAGTGTTCAGATAAGGACCAGTAAGCATCTTAACCCTGTGGGCATACTTCGGGTTAAGCGCTCCGGCCCTTGTGAGCAGCTCATCCTTTGAGGTGGTATGGATACCCGAGATATAATCGATACTGCCCAATAGAAACTCTAAAAATTCCGACTGCTTATCGGTGATAAACGAGATATTTACCGCCTCAAGGTATGGTAATGGTTGTCCACTTTCATCAACCTCAAAGTAGTTGGGGTTTTTGCGAAGCACCAATTTTTCACCCTCTTTCCAGTACTTAAAGTAGAAGGGCCCAGTACCTATTGGGTTGCTGCGGAAATCTTTTCCGTAATGCTCCACCACTTCATGCGGTACTACGTATGCGTATGGCATCGAGAGTAACCCAAGGAATGCGGGAAAGGGTTTAGTAAGATGAATTGCTAAGGTAGAATCGTTTATCGCCCTAAGGCCATACGTAGTGTTGGGGTGGTCGGTATCCAATACGGAGAAGATCCAAGCCCCCGGCGATGCCACGGCGGGGTTGAGTATTCGCCCAAAGCTGTAAATAAAATCGCCAGCCACCACTCGCCTACCTTTCCCATCGGGGAAAAGCGGCGAATCATGAAATTCCACATCTGTTCGCAGGTTAAAGGTGTAGCGTAAGCCGCTCTCATCAACCTCCCATGATTTGGCAATGCCTGGCTCCACTGTAAGCGAATCGGAAAGCTGAACCAACCCATTGTACAGCTGATGTACAGGCCATATAAGGGGGAGGCTACGGGCAAAGGCGGGATCGAGCGAGGTAATGCCCTTGCTCTCATTGTAGCGAAAAACCATTGAATTGTTATCCACCTGGTGCCTTTGGGCGCAACCAGCAAAAAACAGAAAAGTTACCAATGCTACACCAACTCTACTCATCCAAATGCAATTTAGTATTGCAAAGATATAAATATCGTTGTGTACACCGCCATACAAAAAAAGAAACCGGGCCTCCTCAGACCCGGTTTCACACCCTAAAAAATTAACCTAAAAGCAACTAACCTGAAACCAACTATAAACCCTAAAGATCAGGTTGTGTTACACTATGAAAAACGAAAAAAACTGCTTTTTGTTTCGAGCGACTGGGTAAAACTCCGATGATTTGCATCACCATCCTTCTCCTCATCCTCTCTTTGTTTATCGTCACTGCAAAGATAATACGGATTTACCTATTTACATATTTTGCTAACGTAAAAAAACGATGATTTAGAACACCTTTGGCTAATGGTGGGAGGTTGAGCAGTGTTTTGCGAATTGAATTGACCTCTTCAATACAGGCATGGTCACAAATAATTCCATTCTGCATTAAGTATGCAATTAGCGTTTTAAGGGTTGTTGCCTTTACTCTTATGCAGTAAGGCGAGTATCTTGCTGGATGAATATGTATGTACCTATCCTTAAATCGACCTAAGCGCAATACCCATACCGATGAATCGGAAAGGGTGAACATTCTGTATCCCGGGGCAGACACTAACACCCAATCATTGTATAGATCTTTACTGCCAACGCCAACCCTATGAACCTCATCAACAATTTGAGTTGCAATGCTACTGGGGGCAAGCTTGCCATAGTACAAATCAGTTACTGACCCTCCTATCTCTTGGCATTGCCTTGCTATACTATCGCGAGTAAATTCGCCGGCAAGGGAACGGCAGGCATAAGAGATGAACCCAAGGTGATGCTTCCACCCCGAAAAGGCAATGGGTTTGGGTAGCTGGGGATCATATGAGCTATACATCAAAATTTGCATGAAGCAAAATATGCATGGTTGGGGTTTCGAGAACAAATATAAAAAAAGGGTCAATCCTTTTGCAAGAATCAACCCCTATGCTGATGCGTTGTCAACTAAACAACGCCCATTAGAAACAAAGGAACACGTTCAATTACTAACGTTTTAAAAATCTACTCGTAGATCTTATTAGACACGAAAAACCGGGAACAAAAACAATGCTAGTACTCAGACCTACGGTCGTTGCTTCTTCCGCCACCGCGGTTGAAGCCACCCTTGTTGTAGCCACCGCCACCTCTTTGGTTTCCACCTCTGAAGCCACCGCCATTGCCACCTCTGGACTCTGTCCTTTCTTGAGCTTGGTTTACTACAATAGTACGACCATCAACCTCAGCACCATCAAGTTCCTCGATAGCTTTTTTGGCTTGCTCATCATCGGGCATCTCTACAAACCCAAACCCTTTACTTCTTCCGGAGAACTTGTCGGTAATAATTCTGGCTGCCGATACTTCGCCGTACTCTTCAAAAAATTCCTTTAGCTCTGACTCTTGTAGTCTGAAAGGAAGACTTCCACAAAAAATGTTCATCTGGTAACAGTTAAAATTAAATAGTTAATAATACGGTGCCAAAAGTACGCTTTATTTTAATAGCAAATGATATTTAAATATTTATTTTGATGAACATCATCATTTTTTACAAATGGCTATAGTACAACAAAAAGACCCTGATCCAACAAAGAGCAATAGCCTCTCTAAAACAAAAGCAAAAATCGTTTAAAATACAAAGCTATCTCCTCCCTGTACCATAACATGTTTATTGCTGTAGAATTAAAGTTGAATGGACTAGCGAAGACACAAAGCCTTCGGATGCTCGGGATTTAACACTATCGGGCTGATTATATATCGATTTGCATCGGATTCTGAGTATGTAGCTGGCAAACGAAGCATTAAATTTTTAAATTTTAAGGGTTAAGCAAAGGGCATTAATCTCCGATTGTAGAGTGTCCATTCGTATTCAGACCCTTAGAAGTTTTTACTCCTTACTGATCATAGCATCCCAGTTCTCGCTTTGTATTTTTCTTCACTCCGATAGTAAGCCAATATACTTTGTATCTAATTACTAAATGGGCTTTAGCATACTTTTTAACACTTTGCTACACACCTCTATTTACTATGGCTTTTGTATTAAACGTTTATTTAATTTTGATATAAATAGGCGGTCGTATGACACATATCATAATATTCATATTGCTCCATAGCATATAATTGACATAATAAAAAAGGGGTTAAATTCAAAATACACTGAGAGTACCATCATGCAACCAGCTTGCTAATGTAAGTTTCAAAACCATATTGTTAAAGTTTAATACTAAGAAATATGTGTATCGCTATATAATAATCAATCATTAACAAAAAACCCTAATCGCTATGGATGTAATTAAAGAAAAGGTTAAAGCGCTAGTTCAAAAGCATGGGAAGACCAGGGAAAACCTGCTGCCTGTGCTGCAAGGTATAGCGGAAAGCGAACAATACGTGAGCGAATACGCTATGAAGCTTATTGCCGAAGAGATGGAACTTTCATCGGCCGACGTGTACGGAACGGCTACGTTCTACAGCTTCATGGACACCACCCCCAAAGGTAAGTATGTGATTAGAGTATGCCGAACAATTTCGTGCTACATGAAGGGTAAAAACCAAATACTGCTTGCTTTGGAGGAGGCTCTGAAAATAAAGATGGGCGAAACCACCCCCGATAAAAAGTTTACCCTTATGGAGACCAATTGCATTGGCTGGTGCCACAAGGCTCCGGCAATGCTTATAAACGACGATGTTCATACAGAGCTAACCGTTGAAAAGGTGCATAAGATTATTACGGAATACAAACAGCAAGATTAACCTAAACTGGAACTCGCCATGGGAAAAAATATATTAAAACGAATTGATCTTATATTTAAGGATGAGGCCGATTACAAAGCGGTTCTCAAAAAGGCAGCTGGGCAAACCAACGATGAGCTGATAAACGAGCTCATTGCTTCGGGCCTTAAGGGGCGTGGAGGCGCAGGCTTTCCTACCGGGCTGAAGTGGAAGCTAACCTCGGAATCGAAAGCTGATAAGAAATATGTTATTTGCAATGCCGATGAGGGTGAGCCTGGCACCTTTAAGGATAGAGAGATACTTACACAAGTACCGCATAAGGTGCTAACGGGTATGGCTATTTGCGGTAAAATTATTGGAGCCAAGGAGGGTTTTATATACCTGCGCAAGGAGTATAACTACCTAACTGCCGATTTGAATAAAATTATTGATGATTTTCATGGGGTATGCAAAAACATTGGCCTCGATTTTAGAATTAAGATCTTCCTGGGCTACGGTGCATACATCTGTGGCGAAGAGAGTGCCCTGTTCGAATCGATGGAAGGAAAGCGTGGTGAACCACGTAACAAACCACCCTACCCAAGTGAGCAGGGGTACCTTGGGAGACCTACAGTTATAAATAATGTGGAAACGCTAGCCCATACCTTTACCATTTTCCAGTACGGGGCAAGCAAATTCAACGAGCTAGGCGTGCAGGACAGCTATGGTTCAAAGCTATTCTCAATATCGGGCGATACACCCATACCTGGAATTTATGAACTTGAACTGGGTATGACCGTTGAGGACTTCGCCAACGATTTTGGCGATGGTGACACCAAAGCCGTACAGGTTGGTGGTGCATCGGGCTTTTGCGTACCCAGGAAAAAATTTCGCGAAACCCATATTGGCTACCAAGGGAAGCTAACTGGCATATCCCTTCCTACTGGGGGCTCCATGATGCTTTTCAACAGCTCACGATCAATGTTTAACCTGCTCACCAACTATCTGGAGTTCTTCACCGAGGAGTCATGTGGGCAGTGCACACCCTGCCGGGTGGGTACCCAGCAGCTACTCGAGGGTAGCCGAGCGGTAAAGCGTGGCGAAAAGCCTGCGGCCTATTTGGATAAGCTACTGGCGCTTAGCGAAACTATGAAAAGTACATCAAAGTGCGGGTTAGGCCAATCGGTAGCTAACTCATTCCAATCGATTGTCGAGAACTTCCGCGAAGAAATGATTTACTAAAAATGGATTCCACTATGAAAAATAAGATAAACCTAACCATAAACGGTACCGCTCTATCGGTTGAAGAGGGCACCACAATTCTTGATGCAGCCAAGGTGCTTGGCATAAAAATCCCTGTTCTGTGTTACCATAAGGATTTATGTATAGCAGGTAACTGTAGGGTTTGCGTTGTTGAAGTTGTAGGTATTAGCAAGCTATTTGCTGCATGTGCAACCCCTGTTTGGGAGGGGATGGACGTGCTAACCAATAGCCTCATGGTTCGCAACTCTCGCAAGCATATCATTGAGCTGCTCCTATCGGAGCATAACGCCGACTGTACAAAGTGCTATAAGAATGGAAACTGCGAACTACAGGAGCTGGCTGCAGAATACAAAATTACCAATCAGGATTTTATAGACATCTACCACGCCAAGGACTATACCGTTGACAGCTACTCTCCATCGATTATTAAGGACGATAGCAGGTGTATACGCTGTCAGCGTTGTGTTAGAACCTGCGAGGAGCTACAGGGTGTTGGTGCGCTGACCGTAGCACACAAAGGCGACCATATGAAGATATCAACCTTCTTTAACAAGCCCATAAGCGAGGTGGTTTGCACCAATTGTGGCCAGTGCGTTATCCACTGCCCCACCGGTGCGCTTATTGAGCGCAACTACATTGAGGAGGTGTGGGATGCCATTGCCGATCCAGAAAAGCATGTGGTAGTGCAAACCGCACCAGCGGTAAGAATAGGCCTTGGCGAAGCACTTGAACTAAGCGCAGGCGAAAGGGTAACGGGTAAAATGGTATCGGCGCTACGTAGGCTTGGGTTTAACTCTGTGCTCGACACCGACTTTACCGCCGACCTCACAATTCTCGAAGAGGGCACTGAGCTACTCCACAGGCTTAAAAGCATACTCGTAGACAAGGACAACAAGGATCCTCTGCCAATGACCACTAGCTGCTCACCGGGTTGGGTAAAGTTCTTTGAACACATCTACCCCGAACTTAAGGCACATATGTCTACCTGCAAATCGCCACAACAGATGTTTGGCGCGTTGGCTAAAACATTCTATGCCAAAAAGATTGAAGTTGATCCCGAAAAGATTGTGAGCGTATCGATAATGCCATGTACCGCCAAGAAGTATGAGGCCGATAGACCCGAAATGCGTGACAGCGGTTTTAAGGATGTAGATTACGTACTTACAACCCGGGAACTTGCCATTATGATACAACAAGCGGGCATTGAGTTCTCTGAGCTACCTGAGGAAAAGTATGATTCCATCATGGGATCATCAACAGGAGCCGGGGTGATTTTTGGAGCCACTGGCGGGGTTATGGAAGCGGCTCTAAGAACAGTCTACGAGATAGTAACTGGACGTGAAGTTCCATTCGAAGGCCTAAACATCACCCCTGTAAGGGGGCTTGAGGGTGTGAGAGAAGCCACAATAAAAATTGAGGGGACAGTGCCCGAGTATAAATTCCTTGAGGGTGTTGAGGTGAAGTGCTGTGTAGCCCACGGACTGGCCAACGCCCGAACCGTAATGGAAAAGGTGAAGGAGGGTAAAGCAGATTATCATTTTATTGAGATTATGGCCTGCCCCGGTGGCTGCTTGGGAGGTGGAGGTCAACCAATTCCCACCACGCCCGAGATTAGGCAGAAACGCGTTGAGGCTATCTACGCCGAGGATGCATCGATGGCTATTAGGAAATCGCACGAGAACCCCGAGGTAATTCAGCTGTACAAGGAATTCTTAGGCGAACCCTACGGACACCTCTCGCATAAGTTGCTGCATACCGAGTACTTTGAGAGGGAAAGGTATTAGGAAATAAAAAACAAAAAAGGGGTAACCGATTTAGGTTACCCTTTTCGTTCTAATTATAGGATATTGTGCTACTCGTACTCCTTAAGAATATCCTTAACGCCATCGGGCGACACGCGACCGTAAACCTTCTCGCCCACTAGTACTACAGGGGCAAGACCACAGGCACCAACGCAACGCAGACAGCTGATGGAGAATTTACCGTCGGGTGTAGTTTCACCCACGTTAATGCTTAGCATACGCTTAAACTCATCCACCACCTTTTCGGCACCACGCACGTAGCAAGCTGTACCAGTACAGATGCTAATGGGGTGTTTCCCTTTGGGTGTCATAGTGAAGAAAGAGTAGAACGTTACCACTCCGTAAACCTTGGCAACAGGCACATTCAGCTCTTGTGCTATGATCTCCTGAACCTCGGCGGGTAGGTATCCAAAGTGAGTTTGTGATTTGTGAAGCACATTGATAAGCTCACCTGGCTCATTGTTGAAGGATTTGCAAATCTCCTTGA
>Ga0334900_1000983_pt1 | contig 35046 bp, 36 predicted proteins | sample GraSluR3_MG_2_FD_207231 | JGI IMG/M metagenome (GOLD analysis project Ga0334900, IMG submission 207231) | Sludge microbial communities from methane-producing bioreactor in Wageningen University, Netherlands - Granular Sludge_31_08-R3 | ecosystem: Engineered > Bioreactor > Anaerobic >... | reverse complement strand
CTTGCGGTCCCGGATTTTCCGTCCTATGCTTGTGGTATATGAAATACTTGAAGTACAAGGAAAAACTGGATTCCTGTTATTCCGCGGTTCTCATGGACGTGATGGATTCAATGGGCTACAGGATTCAGTGCATGGATTCGTCCATCCGACCGCTGAACAACACTATGAAAGCCTGGGGAGAGGCGGTGACCATTTACCAGGAAGCCGTGACGGAGGTACCGGAAAAACCCTTTCAGTTGGAGATGGAACTGATTGACGATCTTGAACCGGGGCAGATCGTCGTTGCCCAGTGCAATGCGGATAACCTTTCCGCATTCTGGGGCGGCCTTCTTTCAAACGCGGCCGTCGGCCGGGGTGCCTCAGGTGTAGTCACCGACGGGGGCGCCCGGGATTACAACGAGATAAGCGAGCTTGGCTTCCCGGTGTTCTGCAAAGGCTTGACCCCCTACGACAGCCAGGGGCGGATGGACGGCAAGGAGCGGAATATTCCGGTGGTCTGCGGGGGAATCCGGGTCTGTCCCGGAGACCTTGTCTATGCCGATGTGGACGGCGTAGCAGTTGTTCCCGGGAAGATCGCTCCGGAGGTAATCGAAAAAGCCTGGAAGAAGGTTCAAGGGGAAAACACTGTACGGGAGGAGCTTCGTTCCGGTGCGGGTATCGTGAAAACCTTCGAGAAATACGGGATACTCTAGGGACGTATCCCCGGGTTTCTGAACACTCTGTCTTGATTCCCGGCGCCACTCCCTGTAGAATGCAATGAGAATAAGTATCAACAAGGAGTCCCTATGGCTAAATTGCCGACAGAAGTACTTACCGCTATCGAAAAAACTAATCCCACCTGTATTGCCACATCCAGCGCCGACGGCGTTCCTAATATTGTGTATGTGACCTATGTTAAAGCCCTTGATGACCAGACAATGGTGGTGGCTGACAACAAGTTTCAAAAGACCCGGAAGAACCTGGAAGACAATCCGCGTTTAAGCGTGGTTGTGCTGGATCCGGATACGCGGAAGTCCTATCAGATCAAGGGTAAGGTTGATTGCGCCCTCGACGGTGCCAGGTACCAGGAGGTCGTGGATTGGGTCCATGTGAAGCACCCTCAGATGACTCCGAAAGCCGCCTTCTACATGACTGTGGAAGAGGTCTATTCCGGAGCTGATCGGCTGGCCTGAGCTATTGAGCTCTGCCTTTTCATAGATTAAACTGGTCTCCATGATTAAGAAAAAAGAATCAATTCAGGATATAGTCAACGCCGGGCTCGCAGGGCGGGAAAACCTGAACTGCGCTGAAACAATACTCTTCGCTGCTGACCAGGCCTACAAGCTCAAGCTGCCGCCGGAAGCTCTCAAGCTTTCAGCGGCCTTCGGCGGCGGTATGGGAGTGGAAAAGAGCTGTGGAGCGATTACCGGCGGCATCATGGCCATTAGTTCCATCTTTGTTAAGGGCAGGGCCAAGGTCGATGAACGTTTTAAAGATATCAACCGGGAACTCTTTAACCGGGTCCGGGAGGAGCTGGGCTCAACGGACTGCGACCGTTTAAAAGAGATGTACCGCGACGAGGTAATCGGATGCCACAATGTAATTGCGAGGATTGGCGGCATCCTTGAAAAGCTTATAGACGAAGAGTTGAAAGCCAACTGAAGCACAGCTATACGCTCTCTTTTTCTTCCTCTATGCCTTCCACGGTTTTTCGATACTTCTCGTGGATCATCTGCATGTCAAAGTCATAGAACTCCCGCAGCATGGCATCGAGTTCCTGCTTGTCGTAGTGTCGTTCCGTGTCGGGAAAGAAGCGCTCGTCCTCTTTTCGGATGTGCTCGGGGTAGAACTCGACAAGCTTGTTCACCGCATCCAGTAAACTCTCAAGCTGAGCCTCGTCTCCTTCCAGAACAGCCTCTTTCGCTGCTACCAGCTGCCGGGTCAGTTCCCGGCCGTACTTGTGCTCATCGATAAGTTCGCGCATGAGGCCTTTTTCTTCAGGGGACAGTTCCTTGCTTTCAAGACTTTCGAAGAGGATGTCCTCTTCTTTTCCATGGTGCGTACAATCTGCGTAGGTGCGGATAAAATCCACCATCTTGTCAATGAAAACCGCATCCAGCGATCCGCCGGCTTTCAAGCGGTCCCTCTCAAGCGCCAGGATTTCTATTGCTCGTTCGATCAGGCGATGCTCAATCATCAGACATCCCCGGGGTTTGAGGCACATATGCTTTCTCATAAACATGACCTCCTGTGTCATAAAATACGCAGGAACCCTGGGAATGGCAAATTGGATCAGGCCTCGAGAAATATGTTTACCGCCTTGACGTTATGCACTTATGTGCAATATGCTTGTCAGGTAATGACCACTGGAGGATACAGTGCCCCGGCCGCAGAAGAACAGAATTGTCAGCAAGCCTCCGCTCTACTCTTCATTTAAGCCCACGGGAGTCAGGAAACGGGGATTGGAACAGGTCGCGCTCTCTCTGGATGAATATGAGGCGGTACGGCTCGCCGACTATCTACAGCAGGAACATGAGGAGGCTGCTGTGCAGATGGAGATATCCCGTTCCACCTTTACCCGGCTTCTGGAGCGGGCGCGAAAAAAGGTGGCCACTTTTATGGTGGAGGGAAGGGAGCTGTGCGTCGAGGGAGGTTGCGTTCATTTCAGGAAAAATCTGATGCGCTGCCTCAGTTGCGGCGAATTGTTCAGTTCAGGCTTTGACGAGGAACTGTCAGTCTGTCCGATCTGCGGTTCAGCTGAAATAGAGGATATGGCCGATGGTTTCGGACATGGAAATTGCTGCCGGCAGTACAGCCGGGAAAAACTATACAACGACAGGCGGAAAAGCTGAGGATGAAAATAGCGATAGCCAGCGGGAAGGGCGGTACCGGAAAAACCACACTCTCCGTAAATCTGGCCTCCTACCTGGCCCAAAAACGGCCGGTGGTGCTGACGGACCTGGATGTGGAGGAGCCGAATTCCGGACTTTTCCTTCATGGAAGTCTGAAAGAGTCCAAAGATATGCACCGCATGGTCCCTTCCTGGGATTCAAACAGCTGTACCCTCTGCGGTCTCTGTCAGCAGGTCTGCAATTTCAATGCCGTAATCAGGATGGGAGACCGGGTCATGGTTTTCCCTGAATTGTGTCACGGCTGCTACGCTTGTTCCGAACTCTGTCCCGCCGGGTCCCTGCCCATGGTCCCGATTAAAATGGGGGAGATCCGGCGCTACCGGATAGACGGGGTCGACTTTATCGACAGCCGCCTGGATATCGGCCAGGAGCAGGCCGTTCCCCTGATTGCCCAGACCCTTGACTACGTGGATGAGTGTTTTCCCGACGATGTATGCAAGATTTACGATTCCCCTCCGGGAACCTCCTGTCCGGTAATCGAAGTGGTAAAGGACGCTGATTTTGTTCTGCTGGTTACCGAGCCGACTCCCTTCGGTCTGAACGACCTGAAACTTGCCGTGGAGACCGTCCGGGGGCTCAATAAACCCTTCGCCGTGGTAATAAATCGGGAAGGCCTGGGCAATGCCGATGTCCGTTCCTACTGTGAGGCGGAGAAGATCGACATTATCGCCGGAATTCCGAACAGACGAGAAATAGCGGAGATGTATTCCCGGGGAGAGCTTCTCTACCAGGACCTGCCCGAGGTCGCCCGGGAACTTGAAAAGATTTATGCCTTCCTGCAGAAGCTGGCAGAAGAGGTACGGGCCGAATGAAAGAGATAGTAGTAATATCCGGCAAGGGCGGGACCGGTAAAACATCACTGACCGCCTCCTTTGCAGTCCTTGGGGGAGAAGCCCTGGTCACCGCTGACTGCGATGTGGATGCCGCGGATATGCATATCCTGCTGGAGCCGGAGGTAAAAAAAGCGGAGGACTTCTACAGCGGCGTACTCGCCTCCATAGATCCGGTTCTCTGCACCGGATGCGGGGCCTGCGACGAGGTTTGTCGTTTCAATGCCCTGGAAGAAAAGGACGGCGTCTATTCGGTTATCCCCCTGAACTGCGAGGGCTGCGGCTACTGCGCCAGAATCTGCCCTCAGGAAGCCATACGCATGGAGGACCAGCATGTGGGGGAGTGGTATGAATCACGGATAAAGGCAGGAAGCATTATGATCCACGCCCGGCTTGGTATCGGGGCTGAGAACTCCGGAAAACTGGTAGCCAGGGTAAAAAACGAGGCAAAACGGATTGCCCGGGAAGAGGGAAAGGAGATAGTTCTTGTGGACGGTTCTCCGGGGATCGGATGTCCCGTGGTGTCCTCCCTTTCCGGGGCCGACTTTGTCGTCTTTGTTACCGAACCGACGGTCTCGGGACTTCACGATCTGAGGCGGGTCAACGAACTGGTCCGCAGGTTCTCCATCCCTTCGGGCTGCATAATTAACAAATCCGACCTGAATCCGGAGATCAGGGAACAGGTAAAGGCATTCCTTTCCGAGGCGGGAATCAAACATCTGGCGGATTTACCCTATGACGAATCTTTTACCCGGGCCATGGTACAGGGAAAAACAATTGTAGAACTGGACAGCGGCGAACTGAAAAATCATATATCCGCCTGCTGGAACAGAATACTCGATACTGTCAATGCATAAGGAGCATACGCATATGAAAATCGCATTTACCGCAAAGGGAACAGATCCCGAATCGATGATGGACCCCAGGTTCGGCCGTACCGAATTTATTTTGATTCTCGATGAAGAAACGAAGGAATACACGAGTTTTGACAATCGTGAAATCGATGGTGTGGCCCACGGGGCCGGCCCTCAGGCAGCCCGGACACTCTTTGAACTCAAACCGGACGTTCTGATTACCGGGAATGGTCCCGGAGGCAACGCCGCTACGGCCCTCTCACAGTCAAACATAAAAATCTACACCGGAGCAGGCAGCATGAAGGTCTCGGAAGCCTACGAGGCTTTCAGGCAGGGAAAACTGACGGAGTTCTGATCGTGTCCCTTCTGTACAAAGGAGGCAGTTTAATATGACCCACCTGTTCGGACCGGTTCCGTCCCGGAGGCTGGGAATGTCGCTGGGGATCGACCTTGTTCCCCATAAGGTCTGTACCTTCAACTGCGTCTACTGCGAGTGCGGCGTAACGACAAAGCTGACCCTTGAACGCCGGGAGTACATCCCGGCTGACGAGGTTCTCTCGGAGCTGTCCGGCTTTCTGCGGGACAACCCGAAACCCGATTACCTTACCTTTTCCGGGGCGGGGGAACCGACCCTTAACTCGGGGATCGGCAGGGTCCTGGCAGCCATAAAGCGCGAATATACTGATATTCCTGCCGCGGTGCTGACCAACGGCAGCCTCTTCAGCGATCCTGTCGTTCGGGAAGAGCTGCTTCCCGCCGATCTTGTGCTCCCGTCTCTGGATTCTGCATCGGAAAGGACCTTTCGCCGTATTGACCGCCCACACCGGGGGGTGGACCTTGAGGTCTATATCCAGGGACTTGTTGACTTCAGGCGGGAGTACTCCGGAAAAATCTGGCTCGAAGTCATGATCCTTCCCGGCTATAACGATAACAGGGACGATCTTTCACTGCTAAAGGAAGCCATTCTTCGAATAGGGCCGGACAAGGTCCAGCTGAACAGTCTCGACCGGCCGGGAACCGTCAAGGATCTTCGGACCGCTGATGAGCAGACCCTGGGGACTATCATCGAATACTGGGGCCTGAACAATGTGGAGATTATCGCCGCCCCGCCGGCACGAAAGAAAACCCGGGCCTACAGGACAGACATGGAATCCGCCATTGTGGAAACCCTCAAACGACGTCCCTGTACCCTCCCGGACCTGGTGGGGATCCTCGATATCCACGAAAACGAACTGAACAAGTACCTGGGGGTTCTGGAATCTTCAGGACAGATCGAGGCGGTCCCTGAGCAGAGGGGAATCTTTTACCGGTACTGCGGCGGCAGCTCCTGGAGTATTTTCAATGTAATTTAACCCATAAGACTAGGATATCCGGGGGACTGGTTTATTATACACGAGTTTTGCTGGACGAAATATCGTAACTCTTTATACAATATAGACTATTGTGAAGACTATTAACATCCTTATTGCGGATGACTACCCCATTATACGACGTGGTGTGGAGCTGATTGTCCGTAAAGCCTCCGACATAACTGTAATCGGAGAAGCAGGCAGCGGCTTCGGAGCCCTGGAAAAAGTGCGTGAAGCTGAGCCGGATGTGCTGGTGCTGGACATGATGATGCCCGACATCAGCGGTATTGATGTACTCAAGCAGCTTCGCAGCGAAGGTAATACTGTGCCCGTTCTTATTCTGAGCGGAGGGCAGGAAGATCAGTATGCAGTCCGTGCTCTCAAGGCTGGAGCCTCCGGTTATCTGTCGAAGGAGAGTGTCGAGAAAGAGCTTATAGAGGCAATCCGTACCGTCGGTTCGGGGCGAAAATATATAGGCCGGAGGACGGCGGAAAAAATTGCGGAATCTTTTTTTTTGGTAAAATGTGAAGATCCTCACAGTTCGCTCTCCGACCGGGAACTTGATGTAATGCTGCAACTGGCTCGGGGATATAAGAGCCGTGAAATCGCAGCCAAACTGAATTTGGGTCCTACAACCGTAAGCACCTACAGGAGCAGGCTGCTCAAAAAGATGGGTGTTTCTCGTAACGCTGACCTGACCCTCTACGTTATGCAGCACCGCCTTTTGTAGATCTTCTCTGTAGTATTACAACTACAGAAATAACTTATCAGAGACTACATACCAATACATCTCCAATATCTATAATTAACTTCTAATACCTTATATTGGGAGTGTGAGCATGAAATGGTTCTATAATCTGAAAATCGCGAACAAGCTGATAATCGCTTTTATGTTGATGACGGCTATTACAGGGATTGTCGGTTATGTCGGAATTTCCGATATGGAGAAAATCAATGAGCTCGCCGATTATATGTACGAAACTGAATTGATGGGTCTATATTACGTAAAAGAAGCCAACATTCAGCTTGTATATGCCACCCGGGCGGAGAAGACTATCCTGATCTCCGCAAGTGCTGAAGAACAGAGGGCCTACTACGATGATTATCTCTACTATATTGAAGCGATGGACAGTTTTCTCGAGCAGGCTGAGCCCCTGTTTTATACCACTGAAGCCGAGGAGATGTTTCATAACCTCTACAGCGCCATAGACGAGTGGCGTGCCACCAGTGCCCGGGTGGTCCAGCTTGCCCTGGCGGAGGGAACAGCGGAAACGCGGGAATCCCGGAACCTCTCCATGGGGGACGGGCGTGAAAAACTCGATGCGGTTGATATGCTCATGACAAATCTTGGGGACATAAAAGAGGAAAACGCGGCCGATTCCGCCGTGGTAACATCGGAAACCTACAGGGAAAGCCTGAAGTTCATGATCATTCTCGTGGCCGCCGGCATGGTATTCGGCATTCTCCTTGGTCTTTTCATCTCCAGGGTAATCAGTCTGCCCTTGAAAAAGGGTGTTGCCCTGGCAAATGCCTTATCCAGGGGGGATCTGTCCTATCGTATAGAAATCGATCGACGGGATGAGACCGGCGAACTGGTAAATGCCCTGAACCAGGCGTCCAGAAAGCTTAAGGAGATTGTCAGGTCTGTTAAAATCTCCGCGGAAAATGTGGCCAGCGGCAGTCAGCAGCTGAGCACGGCCTCGGAACAGCTCTCTCAGGGAGCGACGGAACAGGCCGCCTCCGCAGAGGAGGTAAGCTCTTCCATGGAAGAGATGTCGGCGACTATTCAGCAGACTACGGACAATTCAAACCAGACCGAAAGCATTGCAAACCGCTCTGCCGCTGATACCGCCGAGGGGGAACAGGCGGTTATTCAGACGGTTAATGCCATGCAGGAGATAACCGGAAAAATCTCCATAATCGAGGAGATCGCCCGGCAGACAAATCTGCTTGCCCTGAACGCCGCTATCGAGGCCGCCCGGGCGGGGGAATACGGCCGGGGCTTTGCCGTTGTCGCCGCGGAGGTCAGAAAACTCGCAGAACGCAGTCAGCAGGCGGCCCGGGAGATCAACGAGCTGTCCGAATCCAGTGTAAGCGTGGCCGAAAACGCGGGGAAACTGCTGAACAGCATTGTCCCGAATATACGCAGAACTGCAGAATTGGTTCAGGAGATAAGTGCCGCCAGCAACGAGCAGTCCAGCGGTGCCGAGCAGATCACGGAGGCTCTTATGCAGCTGGATACGGTAATTCAGCAAAACGCTTCCGCTTCGGAGGAAATTTCATCTACCTCTACGGAGCTTGCAGGTCAGGCAGAGCAGCTGGAAGAGGCGCTTCTCTTCTTCAAGGTCGAGAACGAATCATCCACCAGGTCAGAGAAAGAGATACGCCAGATCACGAGCAACGGCGGGGACATTCAAAACGGAACAAACGGCAGCAGAGCCAGAAAGACCGGCGGTGAAACGAAAGATCAGGGGAACACCTTGGAAGATTTTACACAGTCCCACCTTTCCTCCCAGGCGGACGAAATCGACGCTGAATTTGAAGCATTCTAAAAAAGGCTGATCCTGAATAAAGGGGAAAACGATATGAATTCGACGGAAAACAGGACAAGCAATGAGTATCTGGTCTTCAGTCTGAAGGGTGAACGCTACGCTCTTCCGGTAGAAGAGGTCCGGGAGGTCCTGGACCTGAGAAAAATAACACGGATTCCGGGAGCTCCGAGCTACATGCGGGGAATCATTAATGTTCGGGGGGCTGTGGTCCCGGTAGTGGATCTTCGGATGAAATTTGATTCCGGGATCATGGAAGCAGATGACGATACTCAGTCGATTATTGTTCTCGATCTGAGCAAACGAGGACTTTCAGCTTCTTTGGGTATCCTTACCGATACGGTGGATGCGGTTCTGCATATCGGGGAAGAGATGATCGACCAGCCGCCCCAGATTGGCGGTTCCGGCGGAAGCGGGGACGCCAATTACTTTAAGGGAATCGGTAAGCTGGAGGACAGTTTTGTCATGATTCTCGACACCGGGAAGATGTTCTCTGCAGAGGACCTGGTTTACGGCAGTGATCCGGCCTCCGTATGATGCAGAAATCGATGGGATACGGTTCTTTTCTGAAGGTAGGAACTGACGATGCGTTCGCAGGTGCGTCGTAAATGCAGCCGCATATAGCCTTCGGCTTCATCACGGTTACCGGCGATAAGACTGTTAATAATGAGAATATGCTCATCCCGCGAGATGGATTCAATTTTTGAGGTGTACTTGCTCAGGTTCCGTGTAAGCGCCGCGACTGTGGACAGTTCCTGGTAGAACTTGTAGAGCATCGTATTATGGGCAGTTTCTGCAATCAGGTTATGCAGTTTACTGCCCGTTTCTATTACTTTTTCCGGATTAACGCCCGGATCAATCGCTTCCATCTCGATTTTCATGTTTTCCAGTCGCTGTTTCAATTTCTCATTGAGATGGGAAGCCGAAAGGTTGGCCAAAGTTCCCTCGATGCTTTCACGGGCTACAAATACTTCAATGATATCTTCCACGCTCAGCTGCCGTACTGAGTATCCCCGCCCCCGGCTAAGAACCACGAGACCATCGGAAACCAGCTGCCGGAGGGCTTCCCGGGCGGGTGTCCTGCTGACATTGTAACTGATGCTCACATCCCGTTCCACGAGGACTTCCCCGGGGTGGAGATCTTCCTCCATGATGCGGCGTTTAAGATCTTTGTAAACGTCCTCGCTGTGGTATACCAAATTGAAGAACCTTCCATTATCAGTAGTTTGTCATAAGCCTTTACAGGATATAGTATTTGTTCTCATTTGTAAAGCAAGCACTGAGAAATATATTAAAAGGTTATTGTATAAAGAGTAAAGAGATAATTATTCTCCATGAATTTCTAAGTTCCCTTATCAGAAACATGAAACGATCTTGAAAACGTTGACAGATCGATGATCCTGGCATACCATTACTATACCAGTTATCAATCAAGCGTCACCTGTCACTGTTTGGACAGAGATGAGGAGGTGATGATATCGATCGATAAGGTGCTGGTTTCGTTTGATTAGTAATCTTTAGGAGGAAACAGATGAAGAAAGCAATTATTGTAATCGGACTGATTGCGGCGGTATGTTTCAGTGTAAGCGCCGGCGGACGGGGGGAACCGAAGGAAGGTGAGCCAAGCTATATGCTGCGCTTCGGACATGTGCAGACAGAGAAGGAAGAGTACCATAAAGCCTATATTCGATGGGCGGAAGCGGTGGAGGAACGTACCAATGGTGATTTTGTCATTGAGGTATATCCGAACGCCCAGCTGGGAGTGGAAGAGGACATCCTTGAACAGATGCGGAAAGGAAGCAACGTCGGCTGGCAGACCGATCCTGCCAGGCTTGGGGACTATGTAGGGGAGTTCTCCGTCCTGTACGGAGCATATCTGCTTTCCGGCTACGATGATTTTGAAGCCCTGCTGGGATCTCCAACGATCAACAGCTGGTCAAAAAAACTCGAGGATGAGTTCGGAATTAAAGTAATCTCCTACGCCTACGCTCAGGGATTCCGGAACGTAATGGCAAATGTTCAGGCAAGAAGCCCTCAGGAACTGAGGGGTGTCCGCATTCGGACTGCTCCTGCCCCCGCATGGCTTGCAACGGTCAATTCTCTTGGCGCTACAGCCACTGGTCTGCCCTACGGCGAGTTGTATAACGGAATACAGACTGGAGTTGTCGACGGTGCGGAGCTACCCGTTTCTGCAGCCAGGGCTCTCAGTGTGGAAGAGGTGGCGGATTACCTGATTGAAACCCGACATATCTATCAGATGAACGTTCTTGTGGCCAGCGCTAAGTGGTTCAACTCTCTCCCGAAGGAGTATCAGGATATTCTTCTTGAAGAGGCAGATAAGGCCGGTCTTGAAGCGACTCAGGCTCTGGAGGCCAAGGCTGGTACGGATATGCAGTATCTCCTTGACAATGGAATGACCCTCATCCCCTGGGATGAACTTGATTCCTCTGCCTTCATCAGATCTGGTCAGCAGAGCTACGAAAAGCTTGGTGTCGTCAATGCCAAGGAAGCTATTTACAAGGAACTCGGTAAATAACTCCCGGTATCTGATTAGGAACCATACTGCTCCGGCAGCATACACCGGGCGAACAGGTTTATGCTGCCGGACAGCTTTTTAAAAGAGGACCATCATATGGACACCCTTAGAAATCTATTGAAAAAGACATACGCCGGCGTTTGTGCTGTTGAGGCTGCATTATCGGCTGTATGTCTGATTACGACAGTTGTCGTGATATTCTCCCTGGCTATTTTCAGATCCTTTGGTATCCCCATCCACTGGGCCTTGGATACCGCGCTGCTCGTATTTACCTGGGGTGTATTCCTGGGGGCCGATGTTGCGTTTCGGGAAGACAAGCTTGTAAATGTTGATTTCGTATATACACGACTGCCGGGAAAACTGCAGACACTTGTCAGCATTTTTCTTTATCTGCTGATGGCTGTTTTTCTTATTACTCTTATCTACCATGGCATAGATCTCTCGATTTCCACCAAGCACCGTTCTTTTCAGGGAATTCCGCATTTGAGTTTTACCTGGGTGACCATCAGTATGCCCATATGCTCGTTTTTAATGCTTATAAGTTTATCCATCAAAGTCTACCGGACATTCGTCACCAGGAGTTGATAGATGGAACTTGTTACAATCGTTTTTCTTGTATTGCTGTTTCTGGGAATGCCGGTGGGTTTTGCTGTTGGAATAGCCGGAGCCACCTTCTTCCTGCAGCATCCTGAACTGCCCATCATAACCATGATACAGTTACCGATTTCGCAGACCCAGAATGTTACATTGCTGGCTGTTCCTTTGTTCATCTTCGCTGGTACCCTGATGAATGCTTCCGGAATTACAAAGCGTATGGTCAAATTGTCCATGCTTCTGGCAGGTCACATGAGAGGCGGAATGGCCCAGGTCAGTGTCGTATTGAGTACCCTGATGGGGGGCTGTTCCGGATCTACCAATGCGGATGCTGCCATGGAGGCGAGGATTCTCGGTCCCGAAATGGAACGCCAGGGATATCCGAAGGCCTTCACCGCTGTTGTAATCGGATTCACAGCTTTGATTACCTCGACTATTCCTCCGGGGATCGGAATGATACTATACGGCACGGTTGGGCAGGTTTCGATCGGCCGTCTGTTTGCAGCCGGACTTACCTCCGGGCTTATTCTTATGGTAACCCTCATGATCGGTGTCGCCATCATGTCCCGGATACGACATTTTCCAAGGGGACGGGAACACCGCGCTAAGATTAAAGAAATTCTCGGTTCCCTGAAGGAGACGATCTGGGCCTTGATATTTCCTTTTGTTCTCCTGGGAAGCCTGCGGATCGGGATATTCACCCCCGCAGAGGTCGGCGGTCTTGCATGTGTCTATGCAATAGTCATTGGATTTTTTGTCTATAAGGACCTGACGGTTAAATCACTTATCAAGACTCTGCTTGAATCGGTACGCGATATAGGCGGTATTATGTACATGATTGCCATGTCCGCCATATTCGGCTACGGAATACCCATTGATAAGGTCCCGGCACGGATAAGTGCCCTGATTACCGGTTTTACCGGAAGTACCTTTCTTACCATGGCAATTGTGATCGGTATTCTCATCCTGTTCGGCATGTTCATGGATGGTGCCATCGTGATTATTCTTGTAACTCCGATTCTGCTGCCCCTCGTGGAGGCGGTGGGAGTCAATCCGGTTCTGTTCGGTATAATTACCACGGTTGTCGTTACCATGGGAGTACTGACACCCCCCTTCGGTATTGCCATGTATGTTGTGAACGGGATTCTGGGCAGTAAGCTGGAAGACTATCTTCGGGAGAGTATACCCTTCATTTTTGTCATTCTATTGACGGTTTTCATATATCTGGTATTTCCAAAAATAATTCTGGCAGCCCCCAATCTGCTGTATGGTTGAGCTGACAAGTATTATTCAGAGAGGTAGGAAGCATGAAGAATTTTTACGGAATTATCCCCCCCCTGGTTACACCCTTTAAGGATAACGGTAAACTGGACGGCGATGCCTTGCGCAGAGTAATCCGTTATGTTATGGACGGCGGAGTGCATGGCGTATTTATCGCAGGCAGTACAGGCGAAGCCTATGCCATGAGTGATGCGGAACGCATAGAAGCTCTGGAAATAGCCATCGATGAAGTACAGGGCAGGGTTCCGGTTTTCGCGGGAACTGCCCGTATTACAACTGATGAGACTGTATCCCTCACTAAAGCGGCTGAAGCTGCCGGGGCGGACGCGGTTTCCGTTGTTACGCCCTATTTTATCACTCCCACCCAGGATGAATTGTATGATCACTACAAGGCAATAGCCGGAGCGGTAAAGCTGCCCATACTTCTGTACAATAATCCGGGAAGAACGGGAGTCAATCTCAATCCTGATACAATTGCACGCCTGGCTAAGATCGATAACATAGTCGGAATAAAGGATTCCAGCGGCAACATGGGAAATGCCGTGGAAATGATCCGGCTGTGTGGAAAGGATTTTTCTTTCTTCTGCGGCTTTGATATGATCATCCACCCGACGCTGTTCGCCGGCGGTTCCGGTGCCGTTCCGGCTTCGGGAAACATCGCACCACGCTTGATTGCGGATCTCTATGAGAGCTTTATTAAGGGAGACCGCGCAGGAAGCCTCGAACTGCAGCAGAAACTTGCTCCCTTACGGCAGGCCTTCGGGCTTGGTACCTTTCCTGCGGTTCTGAAGGAAGGGCTCAATCTGATGGGTGTTAACGTGGGCAGACCGAAACTCCCTGTGCGGCCTCTCAGCGATGAAGCAAAGAAGAAACTCAGGAGCGTCCTGGAAGGACTTGGCCTGCAGCCTGTTGAATAGTTTCTGAGGCACCGCCAGATTTCCTGCTCTTACCGTTGATCATCGACGAAAGTTTAGCTAAATTTACTCCCGTCGGCCTCTCTGTGAAAGGGAGGCCGGTTAATATGTTTCCGTCAGGAGTAGTGTGCAGTATGTCCGATCAGGGTGCCCGGAACTTCGATTCGGAAGTAGTTGAAAAATCGGACCAGCGTCTCAAGGAACCGGAGATGTACAAAGTGGTTCTCCACAATGATCATTACACAACCATGGAGTTCGTGGTTGAGGTTTTGATGGTGGTTTTTCATAAAGAGGTACCTGATGCGACCCGGATCATGCTGGATGTACATAAGAAGGGCCGTGGCGTGGTTGGTGTGTACACCTGGGATGTCGCTTCGACCCGGGCAACGAGAGTCCATCGAATAGCCAAGGAGCGGGAGTTTCCCCTGCGCTGTACGGTTGAACCGGCATAGATGCCGGATATGCTGCAGAGAATAAGAGTATAAAGGTAAGGTTTTGTAGATGAAGGTCAGTGAAGACGTTCAGAGCATTCTGAATGCCGCGTATCTGGACGCGAAAAACAGAAAACACGAGTTTCTGCTTCCCGAACATATATTATATGCCGCTCTTTTCTTTGACTCCACCAGGGAGATTGTCAGCCTCTGCGGTGCGGATCCCGATGAGCTCAAGGATGAACTGGTCGCCTATTTCGACGACAAGGTCCCCAGGGTGGAAGACTCCGAGCCGGTCCAGTCCATCGGTTTTCAGGGGGTCATAGAACGGGCGGTTTTTCATACAGAAGCATCCTCCTCCAAGATTCTGGAGGTGGGGGACCTTCTTGTATCGATTCTGGATGAGAAGGAGTCCTTCGGCGCCTATTATCTCAAGAAGGCGGGGATAAGCCGCTATACCCTTCTGAGTATAATTTCCCATACCCCGGAAGATTTATCCGGGGACGGGGCAGGGCTTTCCGGCAGCATGGACAATGAAGAAGAAGCGGAGCTTGAACCCGATCAGGAAGCCGGGGAGGATCAGGAAAAAGGCAAAAAAAAGCGTAAGGCCCTTGATTCCTTTACCCGGGAGCTTACCCAGGCTGCCCTGGACGGTTCCCTGGAACCCCTTATCGGCCGGGAGGATGTGCTGGAACGCACAATTCAGGTCCTGTGCAGACGGCTCAAAAACAACCCTATCCTGGTCGGCGACCCCGGGGTAGGTAAGACCGCCGTGGCCGAGGGGCTCGCCGCGAGAATAGCCGAGGACAAGGTTCCCGCCCTTTTAAAGGAATACCGGGTTTTTTCCCTGGACATGGGTTCCCTCCTTGCTGGAACGCGCTTCAGGGGCGACTTCGAGGAACGGATCAAGATGATTATCAAGGAGCTTGAAAAAGAGGAGAAGGTGATCCTCTTTATCGACGAGATCCATACCATCGTGGGGGCAGGGGCTACTTCCGGGGGCTCCATGGATGCTTCGAACCTCCTGAAGCCGGCCCTGGCTACAGGGAAGATCCGCTGCATGGGAAGCACCACCTACGATGAGTACAAGAAATTCTTTGAGCGCGACAGGGCCCTCTCCCGGCGTTTCCAGCGGATAGAGATCGATGAGACGAGTCCGGAGGAGACCTACCAGATTCTGCTGGGACTGAAACAGCGCTACGAAGAGCACCATAACGTGCACTACACCGACGGAGCCCTGCGGACGGCGGTGGACCTTTCCCATCAGTACATCAACGACCGTCATCTGCCGGACAAGGCCATCGATGTAATCGACGAGGCCGGGGCCTATACCCGCATTATGGCCTTCCGGGAGAATGCTGAAAACAACGACACAAAAGAGATTGGTGAAGACCTGGTGGAAAAGGTAATCTCGAAGATTGCCAAGATCCCCGAGCGCAGCGTTTCGGTTACGGAAACGGACCGGCTCAGGAGCCTCGAATCCGACCTGAAGAACCGGATCTTCGGCCAGGATGCCGCCGTGGATGCGGTTGTACAGGCGGTAAAGAGGAGCCGTGCCGGCTTCAAGGGACCGGACAAGCCGGTGGCCTCTTTCCTTTTTGTCGGTCCCACCGGGGTTGGAAAGACCGAGCTTGCCCGGCAGCTGGCGGACCTTCTGGGCATCCATCTGCACCGCTTCGATATGAGCGAGTACCAGGAAAAACATACCGTCTCCCGGCTGGTCGGGTCTCCCCCGGGATACGTGGGCTACGAGGAGGGCGGCCTTTTGACGGATGCCATCCGCAAGACCCCCCACGCGGTGCTGCTCCTGGACGAGATCGAGAAGGCCCACCAGGACATATTCAATGTACTGCTCCAGGTAATGGACTACGCGACCCTTACGGATAACGCCGGACGCAAGGCGGACTTCCGTAACGTGATTATCATAATGACCTCCAACGCCGGGGCCCGGGAGATGGGCAAGCCCATGATCGGTTTCGGCGAACGGAACGTTACCGAACAGGCCATTGGAGACGCGGTAGAGCGGGCCTTTTCGCCTGAGTTCCGTAACCGGCTGGACAAGGTTGTCACCTTCGGCCGTCTGGATAAGCGGGTGGTCCTGAACATCGTGGACAAGGAGATCGACGCCTTCAGGCAGCAGCTCAAGGAAAAGAACGTCGAGCTTGAGCTGACCGAAGCCTGCCGGGAGTACCTGGCTGATGAAGGCTACAGTCCCGATTTCGGCGCCAGAAACATTGCCCGACTGGTGAGTGAGAAGATTAAGCACTACTTTGTGGATGCAGTGCTCTTCGGCAATCTTGCCACCGGCGGCAAGGCCGTTGCGGATTACGTTGACGGCGAGGTTGTCATTACCCCGGCGGAACAGAAAAAGGGCTGATGTTTCCCTACTTGTCAGTAAAGGACTCCTTCCAGTTCCCTGACCCCCGGGAGGCCGATCCTCCGGGTATCGTCGCCTCCGGGGGGAACCTCTCTCCCGGCATGCTGGTCTCCGCTTATCGACAGGGGATTTTCCCCTGGTTCAGTGAGGAGGATCCCATCCTCTGGTGGAGTCCTGATCCCCGTTTTGTGCTGTACCCCCAACGGCTGCATGTTTCAAAAAGCATGCGTCGGGTCCTGAAACGCGGTGTATTCACCATCACCTTCGATACCGCCTTTGATCATGTTATTTCCGAATGTGCCGACAAGGAGCGGCCCGGCCAGGACGGAACCTGGATAACCCGGGATATGCGGGACGCCTACTCCGTGCTCCATCGTCTGGGTATTGCCCACAGCGCCGAGGCCTGGCAGGAGGGGCGGCTTGTGGGAGGTCTCTACGGCCTCTCTCTGGGGAAAATTTTCTTCGGGGAATCCATGTTCGCTCACTGTACCAACGCATCCAAGGCTGCTTTTATCGTACTTGTGCAGTCCCTGGCCTCCCGGGGAGTCCGGCTTATCGACTGTCAGGTCTATACTCATCATCTCAGCAGTCTCGGCGCCGAGGATATTCCCCGGTCCCGTTATCTTGAGGAACTGTCTGTTTTGCTGGATGAGCCGGGGCTTCCGTCATCCTGGTCTGATTGGGTCTGATATAAGGTGAGCTTTCTCATTTAAGGGTTGTCAGGTATATAACTATACGAATAAAGTTATGTTATGATTCGTAACCACCATGGACTCGTAAAACCGACTGTCATAAAAGGAAACAGGAATCATTTTATGCCTCATAAGGAGAAATATAAACAATGCTGCAAATATTAATTATCGATGATGAGGCAAATATCCGTAATACGTTATCATATTGTTTGACCGGAGAGGGGCACACTGTGGTGGCGGTGAACAAAACCTCAGATGCCGTAGAAGAGGCCAGAAGAAGGTCTTTCGATATGGCATTTGTGGATTTAAAGCTTGGAACTGAAGACGGTATGGATTTGATTCCGGTTCTGTTGGCTGATTCACCATGGATAAAAATAATCATCATAACTGCATATGCTTCTATAGAGACCTCTGTGGAAGCCATAAAAAAAGGGGCTATGGATTATATCGCCAAACCGTTTACTCCTGATCAGGTAAAAATTATGGTCCACAGAATTGAGAAAATTCGGGAAATGGAAACAGAAATCACTGCTCTCAAGGAGAATATTCAGCGTATTGGTCCTGAGGAACGGCTGCAGAGTCGTAATCCCGGTATGCAGCGGATGATAGAAACGGTAAGAAAAGCTGCAGCCTCAGAAGCGATTGTATTACTGCAGGGGGAAAGTGGAACGGGTAAATCAGTTTTCGCCAGAGCGATTCATCATTGGAGTTCTCGTTCCGGTAAACCTATGGCTCTTGTTTCTTGTCCCGCAGTTCCTTCTGAATTGCTCGAAAGCGAGTTGTTCGGGCATGCTAAAGGTTCTTTTACCGGAGCTGTGCGCGATAATCCAGGAAGGATTGCAACCTGTGAGGGCGGTACTTTATTTCTGGACGAAATCGGTGACATGGAGCTTGCAGTCCAGGCCAAAATTTTGCGGTTTATCCAGGATAAGGAATATGAGCGTCTTGGTGAATCGGTATCCCGTAAGGCAGATGTCCGTATTATAGCTGCTACAAATGCTGACCTTACAAGGAATGTAGAAGAGGGACGTTTCAGGGAAGACTTATTCTACAGGCTTAACGTAATCAGTATAACTATTCCGCCCCTTAGGGATCGGAAAGAAGATATCATGCCGATGGCTTTGGATTTTCTTGCATATTTCAGCAAAGTAAATCATAAGCATGCGTATGGTTTTACATATGATGCAGAAAAAGCACTTTCTTCATATACTTGGCCGGGAAACGTAAGAGAGTTACGCAATACGATAGAACGAGCAGTAATTCTTGGAAATATGGAAAAGATAAGTGTCAATGAATTATTCGGAAATATATCTTTAAATAAAAGCGCTCCGGTGATTGGAGATAAAATTTCACTGGCAACTATAGAAGAGTTGCATATCAGAAAAGTCCTGACTTCAACAACATCTTTCCAGGAAGCGGCAGATGTCCTGGGAATTGACCAGGCTACTTTGTGGCGCAGGAGAAAAATGTACGGAATCTGAATTTAAATATCCAGTTTGTGGACCTTGTAAAATGCAAGGTTTGATATGTGTTTCCTTTCAATTTTCAATACCTTATGGTTCAAACACCTCAGAATAGGCCAATAATTGGCGATATTTTCGTTGGCATGAATATTGCATATATTGTGTGGATATTTCAGTTCTTTAAAGGATGATTGGAATGACGTTAAAAAAGAAAATACTGATTGGCTACGGAGTGGCTTTTATCCTTATGGGGCTGGTCGTTGCCTGGTCTGTAACTAATCTTGTTTCCCTTGGGAAAGCGTCCAAAGCTATCCTGAGTGAAAATTACAGAAGTATTCTTGCCGCAGAAAACATGGTGGACGCTCTGGAACGTCAGGATAGCGGCATTCTTTTAATTCTCCTTGGTGAATTTAAACAAGGGGCCGAACAATTCCGTGATAATGAAGCTGTTTTCTTGGAGTGGTTTACCCGGGCTAAGGATAACATCACCATTGAGGGCGAAGAGGAACTGGTCAACGATCTGGAGTCGAATTATACCGCCTATCGGCAATTCTTTTACACATGGATCGACCTTAGAGACAATGAAAAACCTAATTCTTCATCTTCATTGTATCTGGAATCTGTCTATCCTATCTTTTCTCAGGTTCGGGATTCATGTATCAGCTTACGTCGCCTCAACGAAAAAACTATGTATACCGCCAGTATTAAAGCTGAGATAGTTGCACAACGGGCCATTTGGTCAACCTCGATTGTAGCGCTATCCGCGTTGACTGTAGCGCTAATCTTCAGTTTATTTCTCGCGGAAAAGATCGTTAGACCTATCCGACGGTTCATGGAGGCATCCAGAAAGATTTCAGCGGGTGACTACACTGTACAGGTACCCGCGGAAACTAAAGACGAACTGGGTAGATTGGCGAGGGAATTCAATGAAATGGCGAGAAAACTTCTTGGGTATCATGAAATGAATATTGAGCAAATTATATCAGAAAAGAACAAGGGAGAGGCAATCCTGTCAAGCATTGAAGACGGTTTGGTTGTATTTGATATAAATTTAAAAGTTAATGGTATAAATCCGGCTGCACGGGAAATGCTTGGAGTTACCTTTACGGAGACAATCTCATTACGATGTGCCGATATTATTCCAGATTCAAAAGTCAATGATCTGATCCGCAAAACAGTCGAAACCGGGATACATCCGGACTTACCGGATGAACAACGAATAATTGTCTTATCCATTGGCAAGCGAACCAGGCATTACCTCTTTTCTGTGACAACTATTCGAGGAAGAGATCATAATCTTTCAGGCATAGTTTTATTGCTGCGGGATGTTACACGATTAAAGGAGGTTGAGCGGCTGAAAAGTGAGTTCATCATGGCTGCATCGCATGAGTTGCGGACTCCTCTGACAGGCCTTGGCATGAGTGTTGATCTTTTGCTGGAGAATGCATCCAATCTGCTTCAGAGAAAAGATCAAGAACTTCTCAAGATGGCACATGAGGAAGTTCATCGAATGAAGGCCCTTGTCAATGATTTACTTGATCTTTCTAAAATTGAAGCTGGCCGGATAAATATGGAATTTGATGACATTGATATAGAAACCCTGTTTGACAACGTTAGTACGGTGCTTAAAAATCAGCTTGAAATTAAACATATTGACCTTAGTTCGGACATTCCTGGTGAGTTGCCAAGAATTCGGGCGGATGTAAATAAAATAACATGGGTACTGACAAATCTGGTTTCCAATGCGCTGCGATATGTGAGTAGTGGAGGATGGATCAGGATCACGGCACATAGAATCGGCCAAAGTATTCACTTGTCCGTCCAGGACAACGGACCAGGCATACCTCAAGAGTACCAATCAAAAATATTCCAGAAATTTGTTCAAGTTAAAGGTCAGGAGTCTGGAGGCACAGGACTTGGACTAGCCATATGTAAAGAGATTGTTCGGGCTCATGGCGGAACAATTTGGGTGGAATCGTCCCAGGAAACAGGAAGTACCTTCACCTTCACCCTACCGATAGCAAATACATAGGAGGATTCAATGAAAGAAGAAGCTATACTCATCGTCGATGATGAAAAAAACATCCGGTTTACAATGTCCCAATCACTGGAACCGCTTGGAATTCCTGTGCAGGTAGCTGTAAATGGCGAAGAAGCAATCCAGGAGTTAGGGACCGGTCGATTTGGAATTGTGTTTCTTGATCTTAAGATGCCAGGAATGGATGGGATGGAGGTCCTGCAAAGAATTAAGCAGAATTGGCCGCAAACGCGAGTTATCGTCATTACTGCCCATGGAACGATCGAATCGGCCGTAGAGGCTATGCAACTCGGGGCAGTCGATTTTATTCAAAAACCCTTCAGTCCTACGGAAATTCGAGAAATAACTAATAAGGTATTGGCGCGTGACAAGCTGGACGAAGATGCTGCAGTTGATTATGCCTCGTTTATCGAGCTGACAAAACGTCACATTTCTGACCGTGATTTCGCTGCTGCCCGAGCATCCGCCAGAAAAGCTATTGCTGCTGATCCGGCAAAACCTGAGGTGTACAACCTTCTTGGAGCGCTGATAGAAATTGAAGGTGACTGGTTAGAGGCTCAGAGGTTCTATCGGGCATCGTTGGATATCGATCCCACATTCAAAGCAGCCAGGGTGAATCTTGAAAGGACCTCTACTTTTAATAAGACCGGTAAAATTGACCTCGGACAGAATTCGAAAGGGAAGTAAGTGGTTGGAGATTACAGCGAGGGGCATGATGAAAAATAGTCGATACATTATCGTCGTGGGATGTGGCAGGCTGGGATCCCATCTGGCGAACTGCCTTAGTCGGGACGGGAACCTGGTTGTGGTGATCGACCGGAAAGAAACAACGTTGAACGAGTTGTCTCCGGACTTCAGTGGGTTCCGTATTAATGGTGATGCAACTCATATGGCGGTTCTCAAGGAAGCCAAGCTGAAAGATGCCGATGTGCTGATTGCGACGACACATGATGACAATGTCAATCTGATGGTGGCTCAAGTTGCGAAGAAGATTTTCCACGTATCACATGTTTTAGTCCGGGTTTATGATCCAAAACGAGAGGAAGTTTATGCTCAATTGGGCGTGGACACAATTTGCCCGACTTCGGTAGCTGCCGACATGTTTCTGCGCACTCTTTACGGAAGCGTAAAGCATCAAAATGGAGCTGTATCATGAAGGTAATTATTGTTGGAGGGGGAGAGTCCCTGTTCTTCCTTTGCCGGAACTTTACGGCCAAAGGTCATCAGGTTGTCATTATTAATCGGGATAAAAATGAATGTGTTCAGTTGGCACGTCAGCTCTCCGCTGTGGTAATTTGCGGAGACGGAAGTGATGCTGGAATTCTCAAGGAATCCGGGGCAATGGGTGCTGACGTTGTATTGGCGATTACCCCCAATGATCAGGATAATCTGGTAATTTGTCAGTTGGCCTCAATGAAATACGGGGTTCCAAGAACAATCGCTCTGGCAAATGATCCTGATAATACTGAGATATTTGAGAAACTGGGAGTTGCTTCGTTTTCTATAACACAAATTGTTGGCAGCCTGATTGAGCAGCGAGCCTCTATGGATCAGATTCTGAACCTAATGCCCGTAGGAGAAGGCAAGGTAAATGTGACAGAAGTTATTTTAGAAGCGGATTCTCCTGTTGTTGGTCAGCAGTTGAAAAACGTGGATCTCCCTGAAAACACTGTGATCGCAGTTATCATTCGCGACAACCACCCGATAGTTCCTCGCGGAGGTAATGATCTTCAGTCAGGTGATCGGGTGGTAATTATTACACTACCAGAAAACCACGGTACAGCTTTGAAAGTGATGACCGGAGAGGGAAGTTAATTCTAAGGAGAGTACAGTTGTGCGGGAGAAAGAATATCAAGAAAGACGCTATGCAGCCATTCTCTCTTCTATAGGTGTGATTCTTATCTTGGCCAGCATGGTCATGCTAACCCCACTTCTTATCCTGATTTCGAATCCAGCGGAGTATACGAATATTCTCTCTTTTTGTTTTCCGGCGGGAAGCCTTGCGTTTTTGGGAGGTCTCTTGTGGATGATATTCAAGTCAAAGTCCGTTACTGCCTTATCGGTACAAGAGGGCGGTATTATTGTTCTTGTCAGCTGGATTACGGTCATTCTATTCTCTGCCTGGCCTTTTGTTTCTGCACAGGACCTCCCGATTTCCAGGGCGATTTTTGAGTCCATGAGCGGTTGGACCACAACAGGATTATCCGTGGTAGACGTTACAGCTGCAAGTCCGATTGTTCTATTATGGCGTAGCATTATCCAGCTGGCAGGAGGCGCTGGACTGGCCATTATTATGGTATCTGCAATAATAGGACCTACCGGAGTCGGTATCTCCAGTGCCGAAGGGCGAAGTGACCAGCTCGTGCCTCATGTACGTCAATCAGCTCGACTGGTTCTAATTATTTATACCGCATATGCTGGTGCCGGGTTTATAGCGTACTGGGTGGCAGGAATGTCTCCTTTTGATGCTGTCAATCATGCATTTGCCGCTGTCTCCACAGGTGGCTTCTCTACCAGACCCGAAAGTATTGGATATTGGAACTCTATCAGTATTGAAGCTGTTACATTGCCATTGATGCTGTTGGGAAATTTAAGTTTTGTAACAGCCTGGTTTCTTTGGCGTGGTAAAATCCGTTTTGTATTAAAGAATGGAGAGGTTCGAATACAGGCTGTATTGTTTCCTCTGGCTGCGGCGACTGTCTTTTTACTTACGTCAAAAGGTCTGTACCCTTCTTTTGAAAAAGCGATAAGGGTTGCGATATTTGAAACAGTTACCGCATTAACGACCACGGGTTTCTCAACTGTCAGTTATGACAATTGGAACTCTTTTGGAATGTTCCTCCTCATTAGTCTGATGTTAATTGGTGGTGGTACTTGTTCCACCGCTGGTGGAATAAAACAGTTTCGGGTCTATCTGCTTCTTAGAATGTTGTTGGCCGAAATTAAACGGAATATTGCTCCAAGAAACGCCGTTACAGCAATTCCAATATGGGAGGGTAACAGACGTGTTTTTACAGATGATTCCAGGTTTCGTCAGATAGCGGCGTTTGCTTTTATATATCTACTTGTATATGGGTTGGGAGTAATGATTCTGTGCTCTTATGGTTATAGTCTCAGTGATTCTCTTTTCGAATTTGCTTCTGCCTTGGGTACTGTCGGTCTTTCTGTGGGGGTGACATCAGCTAACATGCCGGATGGAGTTCTTTGGGCACAAATTATTGCCATGTTCCTTGGAAGACTTGAGTTTTTCGTTGTGATCGTAAGTTTGATTAAAATTGGTAAAGATTTTCGCCTGGTTTTTACTCGGACCTCGAAATAGCAGTTCCAAGCCTCCTGCCTAAAGGTGTTAAGGAAGGAAATCGCCTGTATGTGGCAACTCGTAAAAGATAAGGTTGGATAAAAACCATTGACGAACGAATGAGCATGCGCTATACTGTTATAGTAAGGTAGTACACTAAGTTGCTAAGGAGAAAATGCGGATGCTGAAAATTGAAAAACTCTCCTTCGGGTATTCAGGGGAAGGGCTTTTCCGGGACCTGAATCTTGAGCTGGAACCGGGAATGATCTACGGCCTCCTGGGAAAAAACGGGGCGGGAAAAACATCCCTGCTGCGTTTGATTTCCGGGCAGCTTTTTCCGTCCGGTGGAGACCTGGAGGTCCTCGGTTTTGACCCCCGACTGCGGCAGCCCGGAATGCTGCGGGAAATCTATTTTCTTCCTGAGGAGTTCCCGGTGCCCCGGCTGACAGGAACCCGGTACCTGGCACTGAACTCGCCGTTTTACCCCCGCTTTGACAGGGAACGTTTTTTCGACCTCTGCGAAGGCTTCCAGATAGATCCGGCTCGATCCCTTTCGCAGGTTTCCCTGGGACAGAAAAAGAAGTTTCTGCTTGCCTTCGGCCTTGCTTCCGGGGTTCGCCTTCTTATTCTGGATGAACCCACCAATGGACTCGATATTCCTTCCAAGCGGCAGTTCCGCCGTCTGGCGGCATCCTCCCTGGGAGAAGACCAGACAATTCTGATTTCCACCCACCAGGTACGGGATATGGAGAACCTGATTGACCCTGTGGTCATCCTCGATTCGGGACATATCCTCTTTGCCGGGAACATTGAATCCATCGCGGCCGAATTTCGTATGAGTCTGGAGCCTGCGGAACCTTTGCCTGACGATGCCTTCTATTTTGAAAAAGTCCCGGGAGGATATTCGGTGGTGCGCAGAAACCGTGAAGGGCACGACTCCCATGTGGATCTGGAGGTGTTTTTTAATATGGTCATAGAAAACGGCGAAAAAGTTTCCGCCATACTGAAGTCCGTGCGAAGGGAGGAGCGGGTATGAATGAGTATTTCAATCCGGAACGCTTTCTGCTTCTTGTCAGGAGGGAAGAGTTCATGCGACTGCACTCCCTTGTTTTCAGCGCCCTGGCGATTGCCGGATCGGTGGCGGTACTGCTTCTTCTGACGGGATTCCAGGCCGGCGGTCCCGAATATATGAATACTCTTTTTCTCATGTTTCTTTTTGCCGGGGGCGCCCTTAACTCCGCCGGAGCATTCCGGAATATGCATTCCAGGGACACCTGTCACGACTGGCTTATGCTGCCCGCCTCCACGGAGGAGAAGTTCCTCTCCCGTCTTCTGGTCAGTTCCGTGGGCTGGTGGGTGTACATCAACCTGGTTTTCTTTACGGGCGTTCTGGTCGGCGAATTTCTGCGCTTCCTTGTAATCGGGGAGTTCCGGGCCCTATTCAATCCTCTGTCACCGTTTCTGCTTCGGTCGGTTCTTCACTATATTATTCTGCAGTCCCTGTTTTTTGCGGGAGGGGCCTGGTTTCGCCGCCATCAGTTTCTCAAGACCGTGCTCTTTCTCAGCATTCTTGCAATGGGCCTGGGGATTATATCCCTTATCGCCGCCAGAATTATCTTCGGTTCCTATTTCGATGATGCCTTCTCGTTTGATATGAGCATCAACATCGGAGACCGCTTTTTCGGTAATACCCTCGAGACGGGGGAGGCGATCCTCAGGCTCGTAAAGGCCCTCTACCTCTGGTTAACGGCACCCTTTTGCTGGCTTGTCGCATACCTGAGGGTCCGGGAGGCGGAAGTAAAGAATGCGCTTTGACGAATCCCGAAGCATCTTCATGCAGATCCGGGATTATGTGGGAGACATGATCCTGAACGGAAAGTATCCGGAGGATGAGCGCATACCCTCGGTCAGGGACATGGCAGCCACCATGGAGGTCAATCCCAATACCGTGCTCAGGAGCTACGGGCAGCTTCAGGATGAGGGGATTATTTACAACCAGCGGGGTCTGGGCTATTTTGTAAGTCCCGGGGCCCGGAAAAGGGTTCTGGCCTCCCGTAAGGAAAACTTTCTTCTCCATACCCTTCCGGAACTTTTCCATACCATGGAAGTGCTGGAAATAGACTTTACGGAGGTTCGGGAGTATTACGAAAAATACACAGACGAACGCACCCTGAACGAAGCAGAGCAAAGCCGACGGACCTGATCCCGATGGCGACCGTGTAGAAAGCGAAGTGACGGCTTTGCCGGCTCTGAGCGATGAAGAGCGGAGTCGGAGGACTTATGTCCGATGGCGACCGTGTAGAAAGCGAAGGAACGGCTTTGCCGGTCCAGAGCGATGAAGAGCGGAGTCGGAGGACGTATGTCCGATGGCGACCGTGTAGAAAGCGAAGGGACGGCTTTGCCGGTCCTGAACGATGAAGAGCGGAGTCGGAGGAGGTATGTCCGATGGCGACCGTGAAGAAAGCGAAGGGACGGCTTTGCCGGTCCAGAGCGATGCAGAGCGGAGTCGGAGGAGGTCTGTCCGATGGCGACCGTGTAGAAAGCGAAGGAACGGCTTTGCCGGTCCAGAGCGATGAAGAGCGGAGTCGGAGGAGGTCTGTCCGATGGCGACCGTGTAGAAAGCGAAGGAACGGCTTTGCCGGTCCAGAGCGATGAAGAGCGGAGTCGGAGGACGTATGTTCGATGGCGACCGTGTAGAGAGGAGAAGTCAATGAAAAAAAGCAGACTGCTGCTGACCGCAGGAATCACTCTTGCGGTGCTGATAATTATTGTTGCCCTGTTCCTGCTCAGGATGAATGTCGGCAGGGACCTTGAAATTGTCACAGGCCCCGGGCTTGACTACAGCGGCGAAAGGGTCACGGTTCCGGTGGATACCACCGATGTACGATCCCTGCACTTTGCAGGAAGCTGGCAGATTCTGCTCAAGCGGGGATCGGGAACCCGGGGAGAACTGAGCCTGCCCGTAGAAGCTCGGGATATGCTCAGGATGAATAAAAAGGGGGATGTCCTTAACCTGAGTTTGGGAAAGAATTTTACTCCAGGAAAGGACATGCCTTTCCGGGCGGAGCTGGAACTTGAGAAATTGACAATGCTCAGGGTCGAGGGAGCGACGGACGCGGAAATACGTGACTTCAGGGGGGACGAGCTTGAGCTCATCTTTGACGGAGCTTCAAATATACGGGGAATCGGAATCAATGCGGAGACCCTCAGATTGAAGACCGCAGGGGCTTCGAACATCGATCTTTCCGACAGCAGTTTCGTAAATGCGGATCTCGATCTGGCGGGAGCATCCAATGTGGAACTTTATATGGATGGTGGTCGTTTAAGCGGAAAGATTGCGGGATTCGGTTCCGTGGAATACAGCGGCAGCATTTCTGAACAGACGGTTCGTACCGACGGTTTCGCCGCTGTCCACCGGCGTTAATCCTCTTCAGCCCCCTCTTCGTGAAACAGGAAGGCAAGTTCCGAGCCGATTTTGTCATAGTTTTCGGTGTTGTACTCCATCAGGCTGCGCAGGTGGATCATGCTTTCCGCGTCGATGCTGGAGAAGCGTATCCCGTATTTACTGTCTTCCTTGTGCACGATTTTTCCTTCCGTGTCGATGCTCAACTCGGAGTTGGAGAGGTGTATCAGCAGTCTAACCTGGGTGTCGATGGAGAAATCTACATCCGAGGAGAAGAGTGCGCCTTTCAGGGAGAGGTCGATTACCGATACCTCTATGCGCTTGTCGCCCAGGAGGATTTCTCCGGATGTCTGAAAACCTGTGCGGGAAAACCTTCTTTTATCCATAATAAACCTCTTCTTAAACTATGCGCTGTGAGACATACGCTGTCAATATTACAGCTGCAATTTCATTGCGCAAGATGCCTGCCAACGATAGTATATATATAGAACGCGGGAGGTAGTAATGCAAACTCTTGTTCACTTTTTTGTCGAATTCCGCGATTTGATGAGTAACCATGCCCTGTTTACCCTGGGAATGCTCCTGCTTGTCGGTTATTTCATCGGAAAACTCGCCTCCCTGTTCCGCCTGCCGGAAATTACAGGATTTATTGTCGCGGGTCTCATAATGGGAGAGACGGTCACCGGGATTGTTCCTCACCATATGGGACAGGACCTCAAAATCGTTACGGAAGTCGCCCTGGGGCTTATCGCCCTGACCATTGGCGGCGAGTTTTACTGGGTCAAGCTCAAGCGGGTAGGGAAGGAGGTGGTGATCATTACCATCGTTCAGCTCTTTGCATCCTTCGGAGCTGTGCTTGCTGGTATGATTCTTATGGGATTTGATTTGCCCTATGCCCTCATGCTGGGGGCTATAGCTTCGGCTACCGCTCCCGCTGCGACGGTGGCGATTGTCCAGTCCCTGAGGGCTTCGGGGCTATTCGTTGATTACCTGTACGGAGTGGTAGCCCTTGACGACGCCGGGGCGGTTATTCTTTTCGGTCTCAGTTTTGCCATGGCATCAGGGCTGCTCGGTGTCTCCGGTGCCGATCATGGATCTGCACTTGTAATCGCTCATGCCCTTGGGGAGGTTTTTCTTTCCCTGGCCGTGGGGACTGTGGCGGGTTTTCTGATCCACCGCGTTACCAGAAAGAAGAGCAGTAACGAGATCATGATAATTACCCTGGGCTTTGTGTTTCTTGCCACCGCTGTTTCGGTTATCTTTGAACTTTCGCCTCTTCTGACGAACATGGCCGCCGGTGCTGTTATCATTAACCTGTCCCCATCCAATCACCGGATCTTCCGTATTCTTGAACCTCTTACTCCGCCAATATACGCCCTCTTCTTCGTTATAGCGGGAACGGAGCTGCAGCCTTCAATTCTGATGCAGACAAGGATACTTTTGCTGGGAGGAGGGTATATTCTCTTCCGGGCCATGGGTAAGTACTTTGGCGTTTATTTCGGGAGTCTTTTAGGGAGGGTCAGGGGTACAATCCGAACCTATCTGGGCTTCTGCATGCTGCCCCAGGCCGGGGTCGCCATCGGCCTGGTTCTCATGATTCAGGCCTCTCCCCTTGTTTCCTATCTGCAATCGGAGCAGATTGCCATTATCGACACCATGGTCAACATCATCCTGCTGTCGGTGTTTATTAATGAGCTTATCGGCCCGCCGATCTCAAAATACGCCCTGATCCGGGGCAACGAAATGGAGGCCTGATGGAACTGTACCAACTGACGGAGAAAAAATGCTGCAAGCTCGGACTGAAAGGAAAAACCAAGGATGAGGTTCTTCTCAGGCTTGCTGAGCTGGCGCATAAGAGCGAGAAGCTGAAAAACCTGACGCAGAAGGATATCTATGAAGCCCTGCGGAAGAGGGAGGAGCAGGGATCCACGGCCTTCGGCGGGGAGATCGCCATTCCCCATGCACGAATAGATGAGATGGACGAGTTCCTGGTCTTTTTTACCGTGGCACCTAAAGGGGTGGAGTTCGATGCCCTGGACAAAAAGAGGGTAAAGCTTATTTTTGTTATTCTCGGGCCTTCCACGGCGGTGAATGAGCACCTGCAGATTCTTGCGGCGATTTCACGCATCGCCGGTATTCAGTCGATCCGAAACGAGATACTGAAGGCCCCCACGGAGACGGCCATGTACGAAGCCTTTATCCGGCACAGCCGGGCGGCCGCGGCGGAAAAGAGCGGAAAGACACAGAAGATGAAACTCCTGATTCTTAATCTCTACCTGGAGGACTTCTTCTACAATGTACTGGAGTTCTTTATTGAGGAGGGCATAGAAGGGGCGACGATTATAGAGTCCTTCGGAATGGGACAGTTTATCTCCAATATACCCCTATTCGCCGATTTTATAGGGTTCATGAAGGCGGACAGAAACAGGAGCCGCACCATCATGGCTCTGGTTCCGGAGGATAAAATAAACGAAGTTCTTGAAGGAATCGAGGAGATCACAGGAGACATGGAAAAGAAGCAGGGTGCTATGGTCATGGTCCTGGACCTTGCCTTCCACAAGGGGAACATGAAGATGATGTAGCTCCGGGAGGTTTTAGAACAGCAGCATGATTGCGGAGATAAGGGTAGCTGTGAGAATGAAGGCTTTGTAACCCCGTTCCGGTATTTTACGGACAATCAGTATACCCGCTACTGCTCCCAGGGCAATTGCAGGAGCGAGAACAAGATTGAAACCGAGAGTTCTGGGGCTTATCGTCTCCCATATAAAAAGGTGAAGGGGAACCTTTATCAGATTGATAATAAAGAAGAACCAGGCTCTGGTGGCGATGTATTCATTTTTTGTGTGCCGCAACGATACAAAATAGAGGGTAAAAATAGGTCCGGCGGCATTGCCTATCATCGAGGTGAAACCGCCGATAAGGCCGATAATGATTGTTATATACCAGTGTTTTTTCGGATGAAAATGTTTGCCGCTTAGTTCACTGAGGACTGTCATTATCAGCAGGGAGAATACAACAGCGGCCAGTATTATTCTGAAATATTCATCCGCAATTATTTCTCCCACATACAGGGCCACAGCTACACCAAGCAGAGCCCAGAAAAGAATGGTAAAGAGGTGATTCCAGCGGACGGATTTGCGGAAATGGCTGATGGCGAAAATATCAGCCATGATGAGAAAGGGCATAAGGACTCCGGTTGACGCTTTCCCTCCGAAAATTGCTGCAAGAATCGCAACAGAGAGCAGATTAATACCCACAATACCTGTCTTGTTTGCGCCGATACCGGCAACTGCAATGATCGCCAGCAGCCACTGCCAGAAGTCAAGATTAAAAGATTGCAGGAATTCAAGCATCGGGTCCATCCGCCTTTTTGGTGAAAAGTATCTCTGAACCCTAGGCAATCGCCGGGGGCCTGTCAAGCCGCATCTCTGCACCTTTTTTACAGCTTTCAAAAAAAAGTACAAGCAAATGGGTCTGACAAATGATAATCTGTTTCACTAATGAATACAGTACAGCTTACCATGCTCCGGGAGGGGATCGAAGAGGTCCGAAGGGTCCCCAGAGGAACAAACCTGCTTGAAGCTCTGCAGGGTTTTGATGATTTTGATTTTGACGCTCCCTGTGGTGGTATGGGCACCTGCGGCAAATGCAAGGTTCTTGTGGACGGCGATGTGTCGGCCCCGGAGGCACATGAACAGCGCTTTTTGTCTCCCATGGCTCTGGAAAAGGGTGAACGCCTGGCCTGTATGGTCACGCTCCGGGGAGACTGCCTTGTTACTCCTCTTTTCAGCTCTTACGGGGCGTCCATTGTCAGCGATCACGCCGTTTATGAAGGACCGGTGGATCCTCCTTTCCAGTCCGTAAGTATTGATTATCCTGTACCATCCCTCGAGGACCAGCGCAGCGATGCGACCCGGATTTCCGAAGCTCTGACCCGCGCCCTGAAGGGTTCTGAACAGTTCCAGTCTGGGAGGCTGCCCCTTCATCTGCTCAGCCGGCTTCCCGGGCTGGAGGGCGATACGAGCAGAAGCCTGACTATCTTCATCCTTGACGGCCTTCCCTGGGCTGTGCTTCCCGGGAAGGCCGGGTCCGGTTACGGGGTTGCGGTGGATATCGGAACCACCACGGTGGTGGCCTATCTGGTAGATCTGGGGTCCGGAAAAGTCGAGGGGATCGTTTCTGGACTGAATCTGCAGAAGTCCTGGGGAGGAGATGTAATCTCCAGGGTGCAGGCCGCAATAGATTCTGGTCCCGAGCCCCTGCAGGGGGCGATTGCCAACCAGCTTTCCCGTATGATCTACCGGCTGGTGGAGGAGGCGGACATCCTCTGGGAAGATCTTCGGGGGGTATCCATTGCGGGTAATACGGTAATGATGCACCTTTTCGCCGGGATAGATCCCCGTAACATCGCAGTAGCTCCCTTTATTCCGGCCTTTACAGAGATGAGGATCGAGTCCAGTGCTCTTCTTCTGCCCAGGCTGCCGGTCACGATCCCTCTGATCCTGCTGCCTTCAATTTCCGGTTTTATCGGGGCGGATATCCTGGCAGGCATGCTGGCCACGGGAATTCGGGAACAGGACAGACCTGCCATGCTCATAGATATCGGTACCAACGGAGAAATCGTTCTTGGAGATCGGAGAAGGACTGTCGCCTGTTCCACCGCCGCGGGACCAGCCTTTGAAGGGGCCACTATCTCCTGCGGACTGGGGGGAATCCCAGGGGCGATCAACAGGGTGTTCCTCTCCCAGGAGGAGGAACTGAAGCTGACCACCATCGCGGAGGAGGCTCCCTTGGGGATTTGTGGTTCCGGTATTATCGACCTGATGGCCCTCCTGGTACAGACAGGCCTTGTGGACGAGACGGGCAGGCTGTTGCCGCCGGATGAGCTGCCAGGGGATGTTCCGGAGGAACTGCGGAGCCGCGTCAGGGATGAGGGCTTCTTTATCGCCTTCCATCGGGACGGGCACGACCTGCTCTTTACCCCGAAGGATGTGCGGGAGGTCCAGCTGGCAAAGGCCGCCGTGGCCGCGGGTATCGAGGTTCTTCTCGCGGAGTACGGTACCGGCGTCGAAGAAATCCACCGGGTGTACCTGGCCGGCGGCTTCGGCAGTTTTATCGATGTAAAAAGCGCTGTGGCAATAGGGCTTCTTCCCGGGGCTTTGATAGCGCAAATTGTTCCGGCGGGTAATACCGCGGGTGCGGGGGCAGTACGGGTGCTCCTGTCGTCCCGGGATTTTTCCCATGCCCAGGAACTCGCGGCCCAGGTGGATTATGTGGAGCTTTCGGCGAGTATGAGTTTTCAGGAGAAGTACGTGGAGCAGATGTTCTTTTCCCGGAGCTGAAAACTTGCTATAGTAATCCCTGATCATGAATTCCGGCATAAACGAACTGAACAGAGAACAGGCCAGGCGTCTCGCCGAGGTTTACGCCAAGGCGACGGGCTGCGGCTGCTCGGTAATAGACAATACCGGGGATACCTTGTACCCCGGAGACATCTGCAGGTTCTGTTCTGCCCTGCAGCCACTTCTCGAGGAACGCCTCAACTGCCGACAGGTGCATCTCTGGGGCGGGTACCAGGCTGAACGCTTCGGAGGAAAATACATCTATTTCTGTCCAGTCTCCCTGGTCCATTGGGCCTCGCCGATTATAATTGATGGAATCATGCAAGGGGTTCTTGTCGGGGGTCCGGTACTGATGATTGAGCCGGAAGAGGTCCTGGATGAGCTGACCCGAAAATACGGGATCACCCAGGGGCTCGATTCGATCCTGGCGGAGCTCAGAATGGTCAAGCAGGTCTCTCCGGACAGGGTAACCGCCCTGAGTGAGCTTCTGGCCGTATCCGCGGAACATCTCTCTTTTCAGGGAGACTCCCGCTTTCTCGTATCCACCGAGGCTCTGGAACAGCAGTCGAAGATCAGCGAGTACATTCAGTACATCAAGGACATGGAAGATGAGGAGTCCCACAGCTACCCCTTCGACAAGGAGCGGGAACTCCTCCGGTTGATTGCCCAGGGAGACAAAAAAGGTTCCCAGCGTCTATTGAACGAGATTCTTGGAAGTGTCTTCTTCTCCGCCGGGAGGAATTTTGAGGTGGTCAAGTCCCGGGTTCTGGAGCTGGTGGTACTCTTGTCCCGGGCTGCAGTCGAAGGGGGAGCAGAGGTGGAACAGGTTTTCGGTCTCAACCTCAAATATCTGCGGCAGATCCACAACTTCAGCTCTGTCGATGATCTGGCGGCCTGGCTTTCCCGGATCATGCTGCGTTTTACCGATTTCGTCTTTGATCTGCGGGAGGTCAAGCATGCCGACGCCATTTACCGGGCGGTCCAGTATGTGCATCAGAACTTCGCTGAAAAGATAACCCTGGATGCCGTTGCCAGGGAGGTCTATCTGTCTCCCGCCTACTTCTCCAAGGTTTTCAAGGATGAACTCAAGGTGAGTTTCAACAATTATCTTAACCGGTACAGAATAGACAAGGCCAGGGACATTCTCCGCAACACCAGCATAGCCCTGGTTGATGTTGCCGCCATGGTCGGATACGAGGACCAATCCTATTTTTCCAAGGTGTTCAAAAAGATCGCCGGAGTAACCCCCGGCAGGTACCGGGAGTCCCGGGGCAGAGTTGCGGGAGAAACCCAGGAGATACATTAGAATATTTGTAAGGTATAATTCCGATTTTTTTGGTAAAATACTAGAAAGAGTCAAAAGAAAATTCAAAAAGAATCCATTTTTTTCAATACGAAGGTGCAAAGGCATTGGATAATATCGTACACATACGAAAGGAGAACGGAATGGCTGACTGGAATGAAATCTCTGAAATGCTGCAGAAGGGAAAGGCCAAAGATGTTGCGGATCTCTGCCAGAAAGCGCTGGATGAAGGTTCCAGTGCCAGGGAGATACTGAATGAAGGCCTGATGCTGGGAATGGGCATCGTCGGTGAGCGTTTTAAAAAGAATGAGGTATACGTCCCTGAGGTTCTTATAGCCGCCCGGGCAATGAACGCCGGTATCGAGGTCCTTAAACCCCATATGATCGCCGGGCCGGGGGACCGGAAGGGCAAGGTTGTACTGGGAACGGTAAAAGGCGACCTTCACGATATCGGAAAAAACCTGGTCAAAATAATGATGGAGGGCAAAGGCCTCGAGGTTGTAGACCTGGGGGCTGATGTGGCGACCGAAAAGTTCGTAAGCGTCGCAAAGGAGGAGGGGGCCCAGATAATAGCCTGCTCCGCGCTTCTGACTACAACCATGACTGAAATGGAGAATGTAGTAAAAGCGGTTAAAGAGGCTGGAATGCGGAATTCAATTACCATAATGGTTGGGGGGGCCCCGGTTACCCAGAATTTCTGTGAGTCCATAGGCGCGGATATCTACTCCGCCGATGCAACCTCCGCTGCCGAAGCTGCCGTTGCCGCCTGCGCCAGATAAAGCTTAACTGTGAACAATTTTTTGCCCGGTCCCAGGATCGGGCTTTTTTTATGGGGTCAGGTTGAACCGAGGCTGAAAATTCCAAGGATCGGAAAAAACTACAAGAGAAGCCGGCTCCCCTC
>Ga0334900_1000977_pt1 | contig 35247 bp, 30 predicted proteins | sample GraSluR3_MG_2_FD_207231 | JGI IMG/M metagenome (GOLD analysis project Ga0334900, IMG submission 207231) | Sludge microbial communities from methane-producing bioreactor in Wageningen University, Netherlands - Granular Sludge_31_08-R3 | ecosystem: Engineered > Bioreactor > Anaerobic >... | reverse complement strand
TCACCAACCATCGTCATATGCCTGAGATCCAGGAAAAACTCCAAAAATATGGTGATGTTCGTGTTTCCTTCACTCCCCATTTAGTACCTGTTATTAGAGGTATTCTAACCACTCTGCATTGTTTCCCAAATAAGGATGTTACTCCTGAAGAGATTCTAGAGATATATCGCCAGCAGTACACTGCTGAACCATTTTTACGTGTCCTGGATATTGGTGAAATGCCAAGACTGAGTTCTGTTCGTGGTTCTAACTTCTGCCATATAGGTTGCTTTGAAATTGACGAAAACGGCAGATTAGTAGTTGTGGCTGCTATTGACAATTTAGTTAAAGGTGCTTCTGGTGTGGCAGTTCAGAATATGAATTTAATGTGCGGATTTTCTGAAGACATGGGGCTTGAAGGTGTGGGTTTACATCCCTAAACTTTATAAACTTTGATCCATATATCTTATGAGAAGAAGGGAAAAAAGTGAAAACCCCATAAACATCTTATATTTCGATTTATTCTGAATATGAAAAACATATATTATCATTATTAGAATTAAACGAAGATATAAAGAGATATACACCAAAATAACTATGGTTTCATAATATATTCCATGAGTATTTCATAATGTAATTCCCTGAGTATTTAATCTCTGATTATTTTGAGGTGAACATGAAAACCCTGATCCTGTTTTACTCACGAACAAGGAAAACAGCTCTGGTTGCCAAAACCCTTGCCCATGAAGTGAATGCTGATTATGTGGAAATCACCGATTTAGATGATCGGATGGGTCCTCTGAAGTATTTAAAGGCAAGTGTGGATGCTTTTCGTGAAAATAAAACTTTAATAAAACCTGCAACCGTTGATCTTAAAGATTATGATTTGATCTATGTGGGAAGTCCCACCTGGGCCAGTAAACCTGCACCAGCAATAATCACTCTTATTGACCAGTGCAATTTCCTGGGTAAAGATGTGATCCTTTTTGCCACCATGGGGAGTTCCGGAGGTCAAAAAGTAATTGAAAGGATGCGGGAAAAAATAGAACCCCGTGGAGGGCGTATGATAAAATCCTTCCAGGTTAAAACGGGTCACAGGAAAACTGGAGAAATAATTGAAGATGTTAAGGAAATAGTCATGGAAGAAGACCTCCCTATCTATGGTATATGAGTATAAATAGAATTATAATGATAATACAAATATAAAGATTTGAATTAAAAATTGGTGATTTAATTGTTGAATATAAATAGGTTTCTAGAATCATACAAAACCCTCATTGCCATTCCAGTGGCGATCACCGTAATTGCCCTGATACTTGTGGCCGTACTCGGCATCAACGAGGGTATAGAACTTAAAGGTGGTACCACTGCAGTACTACAACTTGAAAAACCTATAAGTGAAAATAACCTTGAATCCTTAATCAGTTCATCACTTGGAAACCCCACAGTTGATGTTACATCCATTAAGAACAATCAAGCAACTGTAGAAATTGCAGGAGACACAGATGTGGTTAAATTATCCTCTGCATTATCAGGGACAGCAACCATAACCAGTTACCGACAAGTTGGACCAGTATTAGGTGAGGAAGCCATGACTCAAGTTTATTATGCACTGGCTTTTGCCTTTTTATTCATGAGTATCACGGTTTTCATCATCTTCCGTAATTTTGTACCCAGCATGGCGGTTATCTTTGCAGCTCTTTCTGATATCATCATTGCCCTGGGAGGGATGAGCCTCTTTGGAATACCACTCTCAGTTGCTTCAGTAGGGGCCCTGCTCATGCTTATTGGTTACAGTGTAGACACAGATATTTTGCTTACCACCAGAATTCTGAAAAGAAAAGAAGGAACAGTTACAGAAAGGGCTGTTGAAGCCATGAAAACTGGTTTTACAATGGCCGCTGCAGCCATCGGTTCAATGGTGGCTCTGTACGTTGTGGTTATGGTTTTCATACCTGCGGCCCAGACCCTGGCAGACATAGCTGCAGTTCTAATTATCGGTCTAACAGCGGATATTCTCACCACCTGGCTCATGAACCTTGGAATACTGAGATGGTACCTGGAGGCACGTAAATGAAATTCAAGGACTTTATCAAAGACAAACGAGTCATACTCCTCATTGTACTGGTTATTGGTAGTATAGCTGCCATTTCTGTCTTCGGAATCCAGGAAGGTTTAGATCTTAAGGGTGGATCCACCATACAACTCCAACTGGAAAAACCTGTTGACACTGACACCATGAACACAGTAACTGCAGTCCTGGATAAGCGATTGAACATATTCGGGGTTAAAGATGTTAAAGTATACCCCAGTGGGAATCAGAATGTGATTGTGGAGATTGCAGGTGTGCAACCTGATGATGTGGCTAAGATCGTTGGAAGTAATGGTAAATTCGAAGCCAAAATCAATAATCAAACTGCACTGGTAGGATCCGACATCACCAATGTACAGCCCTACCAGGTTACAGGTACTCAATGGACTGTTCCCTTCACCGTATCAGTAGAAGGTGCTGAACGGTTTGCTGAGATAGCTAAGGGTCAGGCTGGTACCCCAGTGGAAATGTACCTGGATGATCAGTTAATTACTTCCCCTGTACTTGATGAGGGACTGGCTAATGGACAGGCATCCACTGATGTGTCCATTACCGGAACAGCTGAAACTAAAGAAGACGCTGAAAATGAGGCTAAAAGCATTCAAACCCTGTTAAAATCAGGTGCTCTGCCTGTTAAGGTTGAAATAGTGGGTGTGAGTAGTGTATCTGCAGAGTTAGGTGATCAATTTAAAAATGGTGCACTCATAGCTGGTGTTTTAGCCCTGCTGGTTATTGCTGCTATTATCATTATAAGATACCGCAGACCCATACTGGTTGTTCCCATCATGTTAACCAGTCTGGCAGAACTCGTTCTGATATTGGGTACGGCTGCTGTGATTCAGTGGAACATTGACCTGGCAGCCATTGCTGGTGTATTGGCAGCCATTGGTACTGGTGTGGATGACCAGATTATCATCACTGACGAGGTTCTTAAAGGGTTTAAAGAGAAAAAAAGGATGGCTGGACTGCGCACGCGCATTAATAATGCATTCTTCATTATATTCGCAGCTGCTGGAACCCTCATTGCTGCCATGTTACCACTGGCCTATATAGGGTTCAGTCGAGGAGCCACCGGAATAGGAGTGCTCTCTGGATTCGCATTCACCACTGTCCTGGGAGTTCTCATTGGAATATTCATCACCAGACCAGTGTATGCTAAATTCATTGAAATGGTATTGGATAAAAGGTAGGGAAAATCTATTAAGATCCCTACTAAACTTTTCCAATCCAATACACCCCCCTTAACCTTAAATTTTTTTTCCCATTTTTTTTGGATGTTATTTTTTTTATATTGTTTTATTTTGAGTAATTTCTAAGTTTTTCGACTTCTAACCCCATTTAAATCCATAAATTATTTTCTCCCTGGAATGGATAATCTTATAAAATATTATCAGAATATAATCCTTTAGAACAGAACTTAACCGGGTGAAATATGAAAACTCCCAGGGAATTGAAGGTAAAACCTATTAAAAATGGTACAGTTATTGACCATATAAGTGCCAATAAAGCCCTTAAAGTCCTTAAAATATTGGGGCTTCCCAGTCCAGAAACTGCGGTGACTGTGGCCATGAATGTGCAGTCCAGTCAGATGGGAAGTAAGGATATTGTTAAAATAGAGGGAAGAGAACTGGCATCAAGAGAAGTGGATGAAATAGCACTTATAGCCCCCCACGCTACTATTAACATCATTCGAGACTATGAAATCATAGGAAAGGGTAAAGTTAACCTCTTGGATGAAATTAACAACATTCTCACCTGTTCCAATCCTAACTGTATCACCAACACTGATGAACCAGTGAATACACGATTCAGTGTTATGGAAAAAGAACCCTTAATCCTCCGCTGCCATTACTGTGAAAGAATTATGGACCAGGCAGAAATTGAAACTCAGTTCAGATTATTTTAGGATATAGGCTCCCTCAACCTTTTTATCCACTTATTATATTACTTTTTATCTTCTGTAAATTTTTAATTAAGGTCATGAAAAATTAACATCACAAAAATTTTAAAAGAGGGGATATTGATGGAAACTGCACGTGAAATACTAGAAATCAGAACATCCGAAAGGGTGGAAATCAAGGACATAACCCGAGAGGTGGAAGAAGTTTTAACAGGTACTGGTGTTAAAGAGGGACTTCTTAACGTTTACAGTCGTCATTCTACATCTGGAGTGGTTATAAATGAGAATGAATCTGGTTTAGTTTCAGACTTTCAGTTAGCCCTTCAAAAGCTTGTTCCGCAGGGTGCAGGTTACCAGCACGACCGTATTGATAACAACGCGGACAGTCATATTCGTGGCTTCCTGTTGGGGGGTAGTCAGACCATTCCTGTGGAAAATGGTAGGATGATGCTGGGTACCTGGCAGAGTATTTTCTTTGTGGAACTGGATGGTCCACGACATAGAAAACTAACCATTACCCTAATTGGAGATTAACGAATTTTTTTCATAAGTAATAATATGTTAACAGGTAAATGATGGGAATTAATCTAAATAAAATTGATTATGGAGAATCCATGTCCACACTAATAACCAATATCCAAGATTCACTATTAACAGACGTATTATCCCAAACAGATATTAGTGAAGTTATTTTTATTTATGAAGGTTCAAACCTTGAAGAACCCGTCCATGAACATCAGGATAAATCATTATTTTCCAATTTAAATCTCCCAACGGATGTTTTAATAGAAAAACAGGGTGTTTCTCTTAATGATTCAGAATCAGCATCTCATGAATTATATGACCTGGTTTCTGATATATTTAAAAAAAGTTCTGATGTTTATTTTGCTCTGGAAGGGAATTTACTGGGGTGGCAGATCCTAAAAGCAGCAAAAACATTCAATATCAAAAAAGTGTATGTGTTGCAGGCCGGGAAACTGAAAGAATTTGAAGTATGTTTCATTGAAGGTTGCTAAGACCTATACAAAGCTAAGACCTATTAAAATAATATTAAAAAGAAGGTTAACAAAAGATCTTTAAAAAAATACTTTTAAAGACCTTAAAAAATATTCCAAAGGCTTTGCATTGATTAATTAATATTAATTAATACTTTTGAACTCCACTTCCAGAGCTACCACTGGATACTCTAATTCAAAGTTGGTAATGACCTCTGGATTGATTTCACCGAAGAATCCTTCCACCAGAACCTCTGAGGTGCCAGTTTTCATAGCCTTTAACTGTGCACATCTGCCCTGGATGAAGCTGGGATGTTCCAGGTCTTCGATTGTTATTTCTAATCCCAGGTTGCTTATAAGAGTATCAGTGATGGATTTTATCTCGGTGAAGTTGGCCTGGGAATGGGTTAACATTCCTGCCAGTTTTTTAACACCCACAGTTCCGGTTTCTTTCTCTGAGTCCAGGAAGACTGTTTCTCCTATTTCAAAGATTTTCTGAGGGAGTTCTTCATGTTTGTTATCTTCCAAGAATTCCAGGAGGCCGTTGAGGAGACTTTGACGGATCATAGTCCTGTCCTGGCTTATGGGTTGAGCTACTTCCACTCTTTCTGTTTCAGGTAGTCTCATTTTCTGGTAATGGTTCTCTTCATTGGTGAGCATGAGACTCATGACCTCAGCAAAGCCTAATCCGTTCATGATCTCCCGGATGCTTTGATCAAAATCATGGTAGGGATCTTCCCTGGCCACTGTTGCCACCTGGGGAATTTCTGGCTGTATTTTGCGGAAGCAATAACCAATAGCCACATTTTCTATTAGATCCACTTCATGGAGGATGTCCACCCGGTAAGGGGGAATCAGTACCTTAACTTTATCTTCGTCAATGGCTTCAGCATCCAGGCGAACTTTCTTTAAGGCTTCCACTACTATAGCTGAGGTAAGAGGAATGCCAATGATCTTTTCAGCATTTTTAACACTTACCTGACGTTCTTTAGGAGTTAGATCTGGCCTTATGAAGGTTCCGTCTTGATAAATGTTTTCCATGGTCTGGATGCGGGCCCCATCTTCAGCAAAACTGGTGGCAATGATGTTTAAGGTTCGTTCCACAGCCTGCCGGTCAGTGCCAGTGACATCCACAAAAAGATTTTCAGTATCAACTGTGAGTTTAGTGAGTTCTCCGTTGATTATAGGTGGCATTGACAGGATGTTATCTTCTGAATCCATTATCAATGGATATCGGTTGTGTTGATCTATCAGGCGGGCATAGGATCGTCCCTTCTTGTGTTCGGTGAGTATTTCCCGGAGAGTCATTTCTTCTTCCATTTCCAGGGGTACAAATGATGTTTCATCAGGATCTGCTGCCAGGTACCGGAATGGTCCTTTGAGAACATCCAGGTTATGAATACCTATGGCTACTTTTTTCCGGTCCCGGCCCAGTACCCAGTGCAGGTCTTCCTGGAAGTCCATGACCTGGCGTAGTTTATCTTCAGTAAGATGGATATCCCTCACCAGACAACAGGCCGTGTAGGGGCGGATGTTGCGGAGTTCAGGGTCTATGGTAATGCTGGTTCCTGAGGGTTCCAGAGGATACTCTGGTAGTCCTTCCTCAATTTTCAGGAACCCTTTCAGGGCTCTGGCCACTCCTTCCACACTCAAATAATCAGGACGGTTAGGGAAAAACTCCACCTTCACCTCTTCATCATCATAACCCTCAATATCACTCCCTATCATAGGTAAAAGGTCAATAAGTTCATTTTTATCAATGGGTTGTCCTAATAGTTCTTCCAGATCAGTGTAGGTGAATTTTATAACCGGCATATAATTTTCCTCATTTTTAATTACATTTTTATTATAATCGTGTAAACCTATTTTTGTGGATTTATTTTCCTCATTTTTTTACTTAGATACTATTGAACCTTAAATCTCATTAACTTATAACTCATTATAATTTACATCTCACAGGACTTACATCTCACAAAGTACCATGGAGAGTAATTATTGGGGGGAGAGTACAGATTATCTGTAAATTAATCTGTTTATATCCCCAGTATCATAATAAAGAACAATGATTCAATTGTGAAGTGCAATGCACGATGTTGAAGCCAGTTCATTTCTAATCCAGCGGCTTCATGGTAAAAATCAATGACCAGATGGATCATTGCAGCTAAAAACCCTATTTCTATGGATAGGCATAAAATGGATAACAATATGAAGTGAAAGATGGCTTCCAAAAGTTCATGAACTATCCATAATGCAATGTAGGAACCCAACATTTTCTGGATTAACCCTGCCAGAACAACATAAAAATCAAAGAACAGTTTCCAGAATATCTGTGTGTGTGCTTCATCACTTATAGCCAGGATAACTGCAATGTAAAACCACAACATTTCCATTGTTCTATCACCATTATGTGTTCCCCTCCTAGAATAACCTAGATAAGATAAAACACCTAAAATAGGATAATTTTGGGGGGATTTAGAATTTTTAATTCCCGTGTTGATATGTTAATTTTGCATATAACTTTTATCTATTTAACCTAATATAATTTGGATACAAATTTTTTTTTAGAATACAATTTTATGGGATGTAATTCAATTGTTATCACCGTAATTTTATACCATAAATGGCTATAAATTAAATTAATATCCATATCTAAAATATCCATTTGTATAGTAAACTATAGAAATACTTAACTAAAAGCATATATATTAATTTGTATTATATTATGGCTATTTGGCTGATTCTAGAGTTACTAATGATTAACATTAAGAGGAGACCTAAGATGAAGGAAGTTGAGGTTCCCAAGGACTACGATCACGAAACAGAAATTAAATGGCAGGAAGCCTGGCAAAGAACAAACTTATATCAGTTCAATGCAGATGAAAACCGTCCCCGTTACATAATCGACACCCCACCACCATACCCCACTGGTTCTATCCATATTGGCCATGTTTTAAACTGGCTCTACATGGACCTGTTAGCCCGTTGGAAGCGTATGCAGGGATATTCAGTGTTATTCCCTCAAGGGTGGGACTGTCATGGTCTACCTACTGAGGTTAAGGTGGAGGAGATCCATGGCATCAAGAAGAATGATGTGCCTCGAGAGGAATTCCGGGATATGTGTATTGAACTTACTGGTGAGAATATCATGGGTATGAAGACCCAGATGCAACGTATGGGCTACTCTCAGGATTGGAGTCGTGAATATGTGACTATGACCCCTGAGTATAAGGCAAAAACTCAGAAGAGTTTCCTGAAGATGTATCATGATGGTCTTATTTATCGGGCGGTGCATCCTGTGAATTGGTGTCCTCGATGTGAAACTGCCATTGCTTTCGCTGAAGTTGAGTACCAGGAAAATGAAACTTACCTTAACTACCTTGAATTTCCTGCTGCGAATGATGAATCTGGTGTGCCTATTGCCACCACCCGACCAGAATTGTTAGCTGCATGTGTAGCAGTGGTGGTGCATCCAGAAGATGAACGCTACCAGCACCTTACAGGAAAGAAAGTTAGAGTGCCACTTTTCAACCGAGAAGTGGAAATCATCACCGACCAGGAAGTAGATCCTGAGTTCGGTACTGGAGCAGTTATGATCTGTACCTTCGGGGATAAAACTGATGTTACCTGGGTTAACCGTTACCACCTGGACATTATAGAAGCCATTGATGAACAGGGAATAATGCAGGACGTCTGTGGAAAATACAGTGGACTAACCCTGGCTGAATGTAAAGAATCTATAGTGGAAGACCTGGAAAAAGAAGGATTCCTAAAGCGAAAGGAAAAAGTTGACCAGAACGTGGGGCAGTGCTGGAGATGCAAAACACCTATTGAGATACTGGTTAAAAAGCAGTGGTTTGTGGCTGTTAAACAACTGAACACCCAGATTGAAGAGGCAGCTGAAAGCATGGAATGGATACCAGAGCATATGAAAACCCGTCTTTTAAACTGGACTGGTAGTATGGACTGGGATTGGTGCATCAGCAGACAGAGACTATTCGCCACACCCATACCAGTATGGTACTGTAAAGACTGTGGAGAAGTAATGTTACCTTCAGAAGATGAATTGCCCATAGATCCAACTCAAACTAAACCTAAAAAAGCCTGTAAATGTGGAGGAACTGATTTTCAGGCGGAAGTTGATGTTCTGGACACCTGGATGGATAGTTCCATAACACCCCTAGTTATTGCTGGCTGGCCGTCTCCAGAATACCGGGATCTTTTCCCATCCACCATCCGACAACAGGGACATGATATCATTCGTACCTGGGCATTTTACACCATCTTACGTAGCATGGCCCTTACCGGAGATACACCATTTGAAAGTGTGGTGGTAAATGGAATGGTATTCGGGGAAGATGGTCATAAAATGAGTAAATCCCGGGGGAACGTTATAAAACCCGAAGAAGTGGTGGTGGAGTATGGTGCCGATGCCCTCAGGTTATGGGCTGCCAACAGTGTACCCGGCTCTGATGTTCCTTTCGCATGGAAAGATGTTCAGCACGGTTACAAATTCCTCAGGAAGTTCTGGAATGCCTTCCGATTCGTTAACATGCACCTGGAAAATTACCATAAAACCAATAATGAAGATAAGATTATAAAAACTTTAAAACCACTCGATAAATGGATTTTATCTTCTTTAAACCAGTTAGTAGGTGAGGTTACTCAGGCAATGGATGAATACAATTTTGCCCATGCCCGTAACCGTATTCAATCATTCATCTGGCATGATTTCTGTGATGACTACATTGAAGCAGTTAAATACCGTTTATACACTGATGATGAGGGAGACTCGAAACAGACTGCCCTTTACACTCTGAACACAGTTATATCCACTAGCCTGAAATTACTGGCACCATTCACTCCCTACTTTACCGAGGAAATCCATTATTACCTCAATGGATATGCAGATAAAGGTAGGGAAGCTGAACTTAAAGAGGGTAAAAGTATCCACATGGAACACTGGCCAGAAGTCCATGCGGATCTCTTGGATGAATCTGCTGAGGAAGCAGGTAGAGTGGGAGTGGAAGTTATCAGCCAACTGAGACGTTTTAAGGCAAGTCATAAAATGCCGCTTAACACTCCCCTGAAAGCAGCCACCATCTATGCCAGTTCAGAAGATTTATATCATGAACTTAAACTTCTTCATGAGGATATTGAAGGCACCATGCGTATTGAACAGTTGATGATCCAGGAAGGTAAACCTGATGTTCGAGAAATAGTAACTGAAGTTGCTCCCCGCATGGATAAAATAGGACCACAATTTAAAGGCCAGGCCCCAGTCATCGTGAAATACCTGCAATCCCATGACCCACAAGAAATAGCAGGAACCCTGGAGGAAAAGGGTTACCTTGATATTGAAGGATCAAAAGTGACCATGGATCATGTTTCCACCACTAAAGAACTGGTAGGTCGTAGTGGTGAGAAAGTGGAATTGCTCCTTATGGAAGATCTGGATCTGGTAGTAGAACTGGTGATTTAATAATTCAATTCATACCATCTCTGTTGTAAAAAAAGGGTGATTTAAGTGGAACTTAAGGTAGAAAAGGCCGGGCAAATAAAGGGAGTGGTGAAAGCTCCCCCTTCTAAAAGTTACACCCACCGGGCATTCTTATTAGCCTGCCTGGCAGATGGTAAATCTTACTTGCAGGATCCTCTCTATTCTGCTGACACCATGGCAACCTTAGAAGCCTGTCAGTCCCTGGGGTGCCACATCCAGGTTGAAAGTGATCATTGCATAGTTCAGGGCACCGCCGGAAATCTTAAAACACCCGAAAATGTCCTTGATCTTAAAAATAGTGGTACAACCCTACGTTTTCTGACTACCATGGTCAGTCTAGCCCCTGGATGCACTGTACTTACTGGTGATGATTCGCTAAGGACACGGCCTATGCAGAACCTGTTGGATGCCCTCCAAAAACTGGGAGTTAAAGTTTACTCCACCCGCAACAATGGACTCCCACCTATTGTTATTAAAAACGGCTTTAATGGAGGAAAAACCGATATTAAGGGTGATGTGAGTTCACAGTACATCTCTTCCATTTTACTTTCCGCACCCTATGCCCAGAATCCCGTGGATTTGAAGGTGGTGGGTGAATTTAAGAGCAGACCCTACGTGGAGATGACTCTGGATATCATGGAAAAGTTTGGAGTGCACACCCAGCAAGAACAGGAAAACCAGTTCCACATGGAAAATCAGAACTACCAAGGTCAAGATTACACCATAGAAGGAGATTACTCTTCTGCATCCTACCTTATTGGAGCTGCTGCCATTTTAAATGGGAATGTTACTGTAAAGAACCTCTTCCCTGATTCAATGCAGGGAGATAAGGTAATACTAGATATAGTTAAGAAAATGGGTGCCGAAATAAAGACCAAACAAGATCAACTTATAATTCAAGGAACCAATACTGAGAATGAAAATAAGCCCACATCCCATGGAGAATTAATTACAGGAGGGCTTCAGGCTATTGATGTGAACCTGGAAAATTCACCCGACCTTTTGCCCACGGTAGCTGCCCTGGCAGCTATTTCCAGAGGCACATCCCATATCATGGGAGTGGAGCATGCTCGTTTTAAGGAAACTGACCGGGTGCATACTATGGCCCTTGAACTGGGTAAACTGGGAGTTAAAGTCACCGAAGAGAAGGACGGTCTCATTATCCAGGGGGGTGCACATGGAGGTGTGGTGGAAAGCCATGGAGACCATCGTCTGGTTATGGCCCTTACTCTGGTAGGGTTGGTCACCGGAGGAGTGCACATACAAAATGCATCAGCCTATCAAGTATCCTTCCCTAACTTCCCCCAGGTTATGGAAGGATTGGGATGTCCAGTGGAAATAGTATAGAACCTCAATATCCATGTGGACAAAATATAGAGTAAAGACTTGAAGGGCAATACGCATTGATAGATGATACCCATTAGAAATATCACATAATAGATGATATCCTTAAGAATAGTATCTCTGCAGAATATATCTAATATTAGATGATGGACAATACCCTGACAAGGAAATACTTATATAAAGACCATGGTTAATACCATAATTATGGAATAGACTATTCATACCATCTTTGGAGAAGGTAAATCTAAAAAGAATGATAAAGATGGCATCTGAGATATCTTTTAGAAATTTTCAGAGAATAGTTAGTTAGGGAGAATTTGGGTTTAGCTATGGAAAACTTATAACAGGTCTGCAGGGGTTAAAATGAAACAGAATAAGGAAACTAAAATCGTGGTTTTGGGCGCCTATAATTCGGGAAAAACCACTACTTTAGAACAAATCTGCAATAACAGGGCAAAAGTTGAATATAATGGGACCACAACCGCCCTTGACTATGGAAATACCGTGATCAGTGGAGAAAAGGTGCATTTTTTCGGAACCCCTGGTCAGGAACGCTTCCGGTTCATGCGCAGAATTCTTTCTGAGGGTTTAGATGGAGCCATACTGGTGGTGGATAACACTAATGGTATAACCAACACAGACCAGGAGATCATAGAACGATTAAATCAATATCAAGTTCCTTATGTTATTTTTTCCAATAAACAGGACTTGAACTCTGATGAACTGCAGATGGTTTTTGATGCCCCTGTAATTCCCACCATAGCCCATGAAGGTCAGGGAATAATGGAGGGTGTGGAACTTCTCTTGAAAATTGTTAAATCGGGGTGTTAACCATCACACCCCCTGGAGAAGACGAGGTTGATTGTGCAGATAATCCACATAAGCCATCACCACACCACACTAATGCAAAGAAAAATATAGATGTTATTGTTGAACGTCTGCACCAGTTATATGATTTGAGGGTTTTTGAAGATGGTGACCCTTACCGGGTGCTTATTAGAACCATATTATCCCAGAGGACTAGGGATGATAACACTGATCAGGCCTCAGCACAGCTTTTTTCTAAATATCATACTATGAAGGATATTGCAGAGGCGGATCCTGTTCTTTTGGAGCCTTTAATTCGTCCTGCTGGTTTTTATCATGTTAAGGCTAAACGTATTGTAGAGGTTTCTCAGATATTGTTAAAAGAATTCAAAGGGGAAGTTCCACAGGATATAAAGGGCCTTCTGAAACTTCCCGGAGTGGGACGCAAGACTGCTAACTGTGTCCTGGTTTACGGTTTTGGCACTCCTGCCATCCCGGTGGATGTACATGTCCACCGTATCAGTAACAGACTGGGTCTGGTGAACACCAAAACCCCTGAAGAAACTGAGGAAAAACTCGAAAAACTGGTTCCAAAGGAATATTGGATTGAACTTAATGATTTAATGGTACAATTTGGGCAGACTATTTGCCGTCCACAATCTCCCCGGCATGAAGAATGTCCCCTGCAGGAATTATGCGATTTTTATCAGACTCTGGTAGATTGAAGAAGTATGATAGATCGAAAACTGATAAATCGAAGAGATACGATTAAATTTTGATAATCTTATCTTAAAAATAATCTCATTTTAAAAATAACAATATTCAATACGTAGTTAATTCTATATGAAAATGTAACATTAAAGTCTAGTAATGTTATATACTAATAAGAAGAATTATAATAAATGCAAATTATATAATGTGAGCACAAAGTAAAAAACATAAAACATGACATATGTTTTATGAGGCTATTTCCAGTAGCCATTTATAATGATAGTGGGGGCAATTAATATTACTCTTGAATATCTCGATATTTATAATGAAACCAAAGATCTCCTAAGATACACTTCCAATTCTTCAGTCCGTGTGCAAATTTTAATCTGCTTAAATGAAGGCATTCAGACCATGAGCGAACTGAAAAAATATACCGGTATAAGCAGTTCCACTATATCCAATAACCTGAGCAACCTTGAAAAAAGAAATATTACCACAAAGGAGGGGGAAAAATATGCTTTATCACCTCTTGGAGATATACTTACCCTGAACCTTATAGAAAATATAAAAACAGTTTCTGTGGTCAGAAAATTTCAAAAATTATGGTTGAACCATGATTTAAGTGACATTCCTCCTGCACTACTTAAAAAAGTTGGGAGTCTATATAAAGCTAACCTGATTGAAGCAGAATCTGAAGAACTTTACAAACCCCATGAAATCTATGAGGAAGTTATACAAAACTCAAAGTATGTTAAAGGTGTTTCCCCTATTTTCCGTTTCAGTTACATTGAGTTATACAGGAACATAGTTGAAAACGATATAACCGTCGAACTCATATTAACTAAATCTATACTAAGTGAAACCCTTTCAGGGATTGATTCTAAGAGTTTAGAATATCTTAGTGAATTCATGTCACAAGAAAAGGTCAAATTTTGGGTTATCAATGATGCGAAAACTGCTTTCACAGTCACTGATAAATATCTGTCCCTAGGATTATTCCATGAAGATGGAAATTATGATCATACCCGAGATCTTATAAGTGATGATAATGACGCTGTTACCTGGGGTAACCAGCTATTTGAATATTATAAGAACCAGGCTGAGAAACTCGAACTATAACTTATTCAAACGGTTGTTAATAATTTTAACATCCAGTTCCCTATTCATAGCCCTTAGTGGCACTTTAAAAACCTTTTTTTCTTTTTTATTATACGGATCTCCCCTTTCTTATCCACTCTTACTGGCAACTTTTCTTGTGATCTACTCAGTTTATGCTCTAAACAAAATAACAGACACTGAAGAAGACCAGTTAAATACCCCCGAAAGATCTGACCTCATACTAAAACATGAAAAACTATTTAAATACACGTCCTGTGCTTGTTACATCTTTGCAGTGTTGATAGGATTAATATGTGGATGGAAGGTGCTCTTGGTACTTATATTCCCTTTACTGGCCGGTATTATTTACAGTATAAGGATCCATCGCCGAATACCTAGATTAAAGGATATATTCGCTGTGAAAAGCATAATTGTTGCTTTAAGTTGGACTGTGGGTAGTACTTTTCTCCCGATCATATATTCAAACCAAAATTTCATGATTGTAGGATTGGTGTTCTATTTCTTTTTTATTAAAAGCATGATTAACACCGTCCTTTTTGATCTGATGGATGTGGAAGGGGATGAAAAAATCGGGGCAAATACTATACCTGTGGTTATGGGACCTTCAAGAACCATAAAGTTACTTCTGATACTGAATTCCACCCTGATAGTTGTGATCCTTTTTTCAAGTGTTTACGGGTTTTTCCAAGCCTATTTACTCCCCTTAATATTCTGTGTAATCTATGGCTACCTATACATTCTCTACTTTTACCATAACAAAATCCGTCTACAACTAGAAATAATGGTAGATGGAGAATGGGTATTAATGGTTTTTATCAGTTTAGTCCATCTAAAAACATATCCTTAAAAACATGTCCTTTCCTTAAAAACATATCCTTAATAGTCACTACACTTACTACACTGGCCCAAATCACCACACTCACTACATTGGCCAAAAAAATCTAATTTTTAGAAAATTAATCTTTAGAAGATTCTGGAATTGGGGAGCTAAGGGAGGGGAGCTAAGGGAGGGGATCTTAATTGAATTGAGGATCCTTGAATTTTATGCGGAAGGTGGTTCCTGGGTCGCGTTCCAGTTCCACTTCTCCCTGGATCTGAGAGGTTAGACTAGTCACCAGTAACATACCCAAACTGTCACTTTTATCCAGTTCAAAATCAGTGGGGATGCCCACCCCATCATCACTAACCTCCAACATGTATTCATCACCCTCCTTATGGAAGTTTATACTGATAATTCCTTCCTGTTCATCAGGGAATGCGTATTTAAGGCTGTTGGTAATCAATTCATTAATTATCAACCCCAGAGGTACAGCATGGTTAACATCCAGCATCACATCCTCCACATCCATCATCAACTGGACCTTACCCTTTTCTGTGGAGTAAGCATGGAAAAGATCCCTAGTAAGGGAACGAATATAATCTGCAAAGTCAATACTTTTCAAATCACTGGAACGGTATAATCGTTCATGGATAAGTGCCATGGATTTAGCACGGTTCTGACTCTCCTTGAAGATACCTCGTGCATCTTCATCCTCAATATATCTTGCCTGCAGGTTCAATAAACTGGATATGATCATTAAATTGTTTTTCACCCGATGGTGTATCTCTTTCATGAGCATCTCCTTATCATAGAGAAGCTGATTAACCTGCACTGAAAGTCGTCGCGTCTGCAATAAAACCCGCACCCTGGATTGGAGTACCATCTTAGTTATGGGAATAGTGATAACCTCATCGAAACTTTCCCAGACCTCTCTTTTAATCATTTTAAGATCTTTAGAAGATGTGACCAGGAGGTAAGGAAGGAAAAGTGGTTTTTCTTTTTCTTTTTTCGATTTCATTTCCTCCTTTTTAGCTGCCCATGAAGCCATGTCCATAATTATAAGGCTTAAATCATCTTTCAGATCTTCTGAAATTTCTGATTCATCATAATAAATCTGATAATCAGCACCTAAAAGCTCACCTACCATCTCACTATTTTTACGGTTCACCATGGATATTAATACAGCTTCTGTTTCCATAGTAACACCTCCCAACTATTCCCATGTGGTTATTATCTGGCGGATTTATTGTCGTCCTTAATAATTTTCTGTTGATTAACTAAACCTACCCTACATTTCTGTTGATTAACTAACCTATCCTACATTTCCGTTGATTAATTAAACCTATTATTTTCCTATTAAACTTCCTATCAGTTGTAAAAGTTCTTTAATCACAAGGGGCTTAATAAGGACTCCTTGGGCGCCATGCATCATGCTCTGTTTTTCAACTGCCCGATGTTGTTGTGGGCTGAGGACCAGGAAAGGAATTTCAAGAAGTCGAAGATGTTCACATGAATCCCAAACACTCCGGTTAAATCCAGATATATCCATAAGTACCAGGTCAATTTTTTCTCTAGCTTCCACTTCTTTATCCAACTGTACAGGATCCATCATCCCTACAACTTCATAGCCTCCTTCTCCCAATACTTTAATTAAAATATCCAGATTTCGTTGATTGCGGTTTAAGGCCAGTATTAATGGCTTGGAAGACATTTCAATCACCTCCAAGTTCAATCACTATTCAGTGTCACTACCATCATTCTGGCGTTCTGGGGTGCCTGTGAGAATCCCCTTAACATCTTTAAGGGGTAGACCTACCCTGATTCCATACTGGGTGATACGCACTTCACGGAGACTTTTTTCAAAGTCGCTTAAGCGTTTTTTAAGAACACCTATTACTTTGTGAAGCTCCCCATTGGTTTCAAAGTAGCGGAGGAATATTATGTTATCTGCCAGGTAACTGATACCAATTTCAGTGACTTTAAGGTTTCCACTGATGGTTTCAACCTCGTTTATCAGGATAACTGTGACTCCTGCACGGGTCATGTATTTGGTTATAGAGTGGAGGTGGCTTACAGGATCTTCACCACGAAGAGATAATTTATAGCCAGAGGTGCTGTCAATCATCACGATCTTGGAACCATTTCTATCAACATCTTTACGCACTAACTGGGCGAATTCTTCTGGAGAATATCTTAAAGGTTCCACTGGAACCACAGAGAGCATACCTGTCTTGATCATGCTTTTGACTGGTATGTTAATTGATTCACAACGGTTTATCAGGTTTTCCTCACTTTCTTCAAAGGTGTAAACTACTGAACGTTCCCCTCTTCCTGCTGCTTCCTTCATGAACTGGATACCAACTGTGGTTTTACCCACCCCACTGGGACCACTGATGATAGTGGCAGTACCCCGTTCAATTCCACCATGGAGGAGTTCATCCATCTCTGGAACCCCTGAAGATATAGTTTCACGTACAAATTCTCTTTCCCCGACGCTGGGGCGTAACCTGGGATATATTTCAACACCCTGAGGAGTTATGCGCATTGAATGAGCTCCGAAACGAAAACCAGATCCTCGGTATTTACTCACAGATAAATTTCGGCCTTCTTCAAAAAATTCAAGGTTTATGATACCGTCACACATGAACTGAAGATCATCATCAGGATCATGATCACTGAATTCTGAGGTGAAAAGGACTGTGGCTCCTTTATCAGTTAAAAAGCGGAGGAATGATAGTGCCTGTTTTCTAAACTGGAATTCATCAGTGGAAAGATATCTGAACTGAGTAATGGGGTCAAGGAAGACCCGGGTAGGTTTAATGGATTCCATTTTTTCAATTATCAGAGAAGTGGTTGACTCCCGTTCAACTTCAGCTGGTGAAAATATATCATAGGCCTCCATATTGGCAAAGAAATCTTCGTCAGGACTCAGATCCAGGAATTCTACACCTTCTGTATTAAAACCCATCTGCTGGGCATTATTGATAACTTGGGCTGTTGGTTCGCCCATGTTAATAAACAGAACTTTTTCATTATTTTTCACCCCTTCCGTGAGAAAATGCATTCCAATTGCTGTTTTTCCGGTTCCAGGAAGGCCTCTAAGGAGGTAAGTCCTATTTGGTACGAATCCACCCATCAAAATCTCATCTAAACTTTTTATCCCACTAGACAATTTTCCAGTTTCACTGTCCACAATATCACCACCAATTATTTTACTCTGTTAAATTTTGTTAATGTCTAACAATTTTCATATTATGCAGGTAAATTTGGTATTATCCCTTACACACATATTATAACCCATTCACAATAGCATAAACCTTCAAAATTTTTTAGTGAAAAAGGTCACAAATCAGCAGCAGAACTATGAAATCCAATAAATCTCCCCCTTACAAAAACAAACAATTAAAAAAAACTAATTTACAGAAGTTTATTGGTTTAAAGAGTTTTATGGATAAAATATCAGCATATATTCCCCAAAAAAAGAAAAATATTATGAAAAATAGAAGTGTTTAAAAAAATTAGTATTAACTTTGAAATACTAATTTTAATTGTTTTAGCTAATATCTGATGTTGTTTTAGCTACAGAATATCTGCAGTTGTTTTAGTTATTGAATCTTTGCCTATAGTTATGTTGTTTTAAGCCCTGCAACTTTAGCTGCGAAGCTCTGTAAGACCTTTTTGGAAAGGCCTTCCACAAATTTCAGGCTACCTGCACATTCATGTCCTCCACCATCAATACCTGCTTCTGGTATCTCCTCAACCAGATCCAGGATTATGGTGTTTAGGTTGAACCCGAACATCTCGTTAACTGCATCGGTAGCTCGAATAACACCAAAGTCAGGACCATAAGCCAGGGTGATAATGGGTGTTTCCTCCCCATATTTTTGGACTATCTGGTCATGAACAAAACCACAGGTCTTACCCGGGGCTGGAAAGGTGAATTTATGGGCGAATTTTTCCACATCCAGTACATTAAAGATAATTCCATTGGGTAACTCCTGGGTCTTGAGGTTGGGCATTGCTGCTGCCAGTTGCCACTCCACTCTCCTCTGAGATTCATTATACAGGGCATCCACCAGTTTAGTGTGTTTTTCCCTGTTTCCCAATCCCAGTATGGTGTCCATTATACCCCGACCATTCATGAAGCGCAGATAGAATGCTTCAAAGTCAACGGCAGTGGCAATTTTCTCCAGGTCTTCCAGGTCGTATCCTTTTTCTTTTGCCAGGTCTATGTACCATTCTGCTTCTGGTGAGCGGGCATGATCTCCTACTGCTGCAATTCCAGGTAGGTGCAGTAGACGATCCTTCACCGTGGGGTTGATCATCTGGGCCAGTTCCACTGCCAGGGCTCCCGCTGTAACCTGACTGTCACCCCCCTCCAGGTAGGGGTTAACATGCACATCCACATAGTCATCCACTGCCACTCGACCGTCCTTTACTTCTCCAGGGTAATGATGGTCCACTACCACCACTTCCAGGTCATAAATTTTAACCTTCATAAGTGCCAGTATATCCTCTTCAGTGGAACCATTATCCATGAGGACAATTAGTGGTAGTTTCTGACCATGACGTTCCAGGTCTTCCAGTGCAAAGCTCAGGTCCTTGACCACATCTTCAATTTCATAGAATGGTGCTTTGCTGGGTGAACGGCGAAAATAATGCCATTCCGCATCATTAGCCGGGTTGATCTCCTGCAGAAGGGGGATCACCGCCTTTTCTACTGCTACCCCGGCACAGATACCATCAGCATCAGCATGATGACGAACCAGAATACTTCTACCATCCATAACTGCCCTGCGGATGGCCTTAGCAGCTTTCTTAAGTCTGGGTTGGAGTTTCCTGATTATAGGGGCATCCTGGATGAGTGCATCGTTTTCTGGTTCTGCACGCTCATCCAGGGCTTCGTCAATGAGTTGTCTGGCTTCTGTGGCTTCAGAACCATGGAGACGTTCTATAGATTCTGATTCTATCTGGATCTTACCACTGTGGAGGGATACTTCTCCCAGAACCTCCACCATATTATCAATGTTGATGTTGGGGTAGACCCTTACTCCGGGTTCATCAAATGCTGCAGCCCAGGTTATTCCAGTCTCATCAGAGATGGTGAAGATGGTGGGTCCACTGGTTTGCTGGATCTGGACAACTTCTCCCACCAGGCGCACATTTTTCCCCTTCATTTTAGGAGTAATATCTGTGACCCTGGTACGGGGTATGTCTTTTTTGAGTTTCACCAGTTCATAGGTTCCTTTGATGGCGGCAGGTGCCAGGTCCACTTCTCCCCTCTTGTGCTTGATCTCCATGACCTGGACAAATAATTCATCTCCTACATTGTAAGGAGGGTTCCGGAGTCTTAAGAGTCCGTAGAGTTTCTTGGATAAACTGACAAAAACTCCATAATCCTCTACCCTGGTGATTTTTCCCTTGTAATGTTCTCCCAGTTCCAGATCACGTAGTTCTGAGGCAGGATGTAACTGATAGACCCTGGTTTTATCCTGGCAATCGTCACAGTAGTCACCATGTTCTATAGGGCGACCGCATTTACTGCACAGGTTAATTTCTCCCTTACCCTGACAGTCTGGGCAGGGTTCAGTTACTTCCACTTCTCCCTTACCACCACAGGCACTGCAGGGTATTTCTTGTTCCTCATCCAGTTCGAAACGTTCCCTGGCACCTCCAGATAATCCTTTTAAATGATTTTTAACATTTACTTCACCGGTAACTCCGGTACCATGACAGGTTTCGCATATCTTGTAGCTTATAACCTTACGTCCTTTCCCCTTACATGTTGAGCAGGTTTTTTTCATGTTTAACCTCAAAATAAATAGTGTATTCTTATAATAGCGTATTTTATGGTAACATATTCCATTATAACGATTCAATGATAGGATATTTCTCTGATTAATACTTTAAAATAATTGAATCATATGGTTTATAAGATTTGTGATTTCTTTTAAATTTTATTTGAATTTGGTGGGATTCTGTTGTACTATATCTTCCCTTTGTTTCTGATAATCCAGTGATGTTTCCATGTATTGATTTGCCAGATCCACATGTGTGTTGGCTGTTTTAGTGTCATTATTCTTAAATAGAGGTATGGCCATTTTAAGTTCATTGGTGGCATTGATTTTGGCATCCACTTCATTGAGAGTTACCTGTAGATAATTGATGTAAATCTGATCCTGCAAGTTTTTAGCATAGATCAGGGCCTCCTGGGTGGATATTCGGGCATTATTAAACTGTGAACTTGCATTGTTACATTGTTGCAGTGCAGTTTCGTACTGGTATTTGTTGGTGCTGGTTGCAGCCTGGTTGAAATAAGTATCTCCTTGTTTCAGATAACTATTGATGGTATCTGTTAACTGGTCTATCTGGGCTACTTGTGTATCCAGACATCCGGATAAGGAGACAACCAAAGTTACCAGTACCAGTACCATAATTATTTTACGCATAAAACACCTGCAACACTAGTTAATGGATTATTCTATGTTAATAGATTATTTTTTTACTCATTAATAAATTATCATCATGGATTGGGTTGTATTATAATTTGATAAGAAATATTATAATATCTCCATGTAATTTTGATAGTTCAATTAAGGTTTAACTCATCAGTGTATTCCACAGTTCTGAATTGATCATAACTATTCATGAACTCTCCTTGGAACTAGTCATATATTTCTTAACTAGTTACTGATCATTATACTAGTTACTGATCAGTATAATTCATTCTCAACTAGTTGAACTGATCAATATTAATTCATGAACTGGTTGACTGATACGAACTATTAATTTTCATCCAAGGGATTTATAATAGTTTCCTTCCTCTTAAAAAAAAGGTAAGAAATAAAGGTGGAAAACTGCAGTTAACCTGAATCTGACTGCGTATAATCCCTGATTAAAATATTATGGATTTTATCGGTTTTTTAGGTTTACGATATCCAAAAACCATGGATATTACAGTAGATTCTGGCCTTAAGATCGGTTTCTGAATCCAGATCAACAGGGAATTCTGCTTCGGGTTTATCACCTGGTTTTAACCATTGCAGGAATATTTGTTCACCAGTGTTAAGCTCCACCCACTGGATGTAATGTTCTTCCTCCATAGGGTGGGGAACTGCACCTATTTTAACTTTAACTCCTGCATCAGACTTTTCTATAATGGGTATGTGTTTTTCAGGGCCAACATCCCTCTGTTTTGCTTCTAAAAGTTCCATAGGAACTTCACAGCAAACTAATTCTCCTTTTCCACCGCAGAGAACAAATACAATGTTTCCGCAGACGTTACAACGATAAACCTGTCCTTTTTCAGTCATAGTCATTTTAACCCCTTATCTACATTATTAAAAAATAAAAATGAAGAGTTTTAGTACTCTTCACATCTGATTATGAAGTATTCTGTTGGATGGTCACAGGATGGGCATTTTTCTGGTGGTTCGTTTGCTGTAATAGAGTAACCGCATTTAAGGCAGGTCCAGGTAACTGGTTCTTCCTTCTTAAATAGAGTGCTGTTTTCAACCTGTTCCAATAATTGGATGTATCTTTCTTCATGATGAATCTCTGCCTTAGCTATAGACATTAACCGTTGGGAAATATCATCTAAACCTTCCTCTTTAGCAACTTTGGCAAATTCCGGGTACATTTCACTGTTTTCATAATGTTCTCCAGCAATAGCTGCCTTGAGATTCTCAGCAGTATCTCCTAAAGTAAGAGGAGCTTCAGCTTCCACAGTTATAGCATCAATATCCTGACCCATTTTTTCTTTAAGTTGCTGAATAAGCCTGAATAACCATTTAGCATGTTCGCGTTCGTTATCAGCTGTTTCCAGGAATAAATTAGAAATTTGAGGATAGCCCTCTTTTTTAGCCTGTTTAGCATAGAAAGTATAACGGTTCCTGGCCTGACTTTCACCAATAAATGCCTTAGTAAGGTTTTCTAATGTTTTTTCCATCATAAACACCACATAAACTATTGTTACTTTAAGTTTATAAATTTTTTATTAAATTTTTAATAATGGAGATTTACTCACCTGCAGCATAAAGATAAATTTTATTAACAGAATATTAATAACAATATGTGAATAGAGCATTGACCCATTTCATGCGGATTTCATCTGAATTTACCCCATTAGACGTTACCATATGGATTAATAGGATAGTATGAATATAATATTGGGGAGGGTTTTTTTAGTTGGAAAAATTGAATGATAATTTGGAACTCTTGAAGAAGGAGGGGGTGCCTTTAGAAGATGATGAAGTGCAACTTACCATCTACCTAAATCGTCTTTCTCGTTTTCGAAGGTATTCCCAAATCTTAGCATTAACAGTTATTCTTTTAGGAATTGTAAGTGCATTAGGGTGGTTTTTTAACATACCCCTCCTCAGAGGAGAACTCCTAGGAATACCGGGCAGTAAACTAAACACTTCATTCCTATTCATACTGGCTGGTTCCTGCCTTTACATACTCAATTGTAAGCCAAATAACCGGGAACTCTTGATTACCAGGGTCTTGGCTGTGATAGTGGTTATCTTCGGTGTTTTAACATTGTTGGAATATATCATCGGTATAAATTTGGGTATGGACCAACTTTTTACCACATTTCTACCAAGTACAGGTGTTTTGAGTAAGAGCAGATTTTTAAGTGCTGTTAACTTTATTTTAATAGGTTCCGCTCTATTAATGGCCAGTTATACCTATAAAATTCGTTGGGTTCAACTTTTTGCATTTCTCTGCGGATTTATATCTTTGTTAGGTTTTTCATCCTATCTTTATGGGAGTAGCACGGATTACACCCTGGATATAGTGGTGCAAATGGCTTTCCTCTCATCAATAATACATATCTGCCTTTCTGTAGGTCTACTATGCCTGTTCCCTGACCAGAATTATATGGGAAGAATCACTGCTCAGAACAGTGGTGGTTACATGGCCCGGCGCCTGTTACCCACCTCATTGGGAGCAGTGTTCATATTGGGACTTTTAATATCTATTGGTCGTCATTTACATTTATACAGTCCCCAGTTTGGTGATCTTTTCACCATAATTCTTACCATGGCTGTTCTGGCCACTATTATTAGTTGGAATGCTAAAATGCTTAACCAGATGGATCGGCAAAGACAGGAATCCGACAAGAAACGTCTTAACCTTAAACAGTTCTATGAAAACCTGGTAGAAGGCATAAATGAAGGCATATGGGTAACTGACAGTCATGATCGGCTTTATTTTATGAATAGGGGTATGGAAGAGTTAACTGGAGTTAAAACTGAGAAAATGAAGGGATTGCATATCCTGAAGGATCTTCCGGATGAAACTACTGCCCAGTTGAAAAAATTTTATTTGGAGGCTAAGGAAAGTCTTGAACCTATGTATTATGATTCTATAAGTATCACCAGCCCTGATGGTAACAAATCATACCAGAGTGGATGGATTATACCTCAAATAAATGAGGGTAAGTTTAATGGAGCTATATGTACTGTTGTTGACCAGACAAAACGTAAAAAGGTTGAACAAGCTCTTTTGAAATCTGAAACATTTTACAGGACTATTTTTGAGAATACCGGGACAGCCACCCTAATAGTGGGGAATGATGGTATGATCACCATGGCCAATAGGAAGTGTGAAACCTTGAGTGGTTACCAGGTGAAAGAACTTGAAAATAAGTTAAGGTGGATGGATTTTGTACATCAGGATGATCTTAAAATGATGGAGAAAATTCACAAGATACGCAGACACCCTGAAAGGAATGTTCCATCTGAATACGAGTTTCGTCTCATTAATAAGAAGGGGGAAGAAAAGCAGATCATGCTTTCGGCATCTCTGATTCCTGGAACCACAGATAGTGTGGTGTCCCTCCTGGATATAACTGAACGGAAAAATGCAGAGATCAAGATCAAACAGTCTTTAAGTGAGAAAGAACTTCTTCTGCGAGAGATACATCATCGGGTGAAGAACAATATGCAGATCATATCCAGTTTATTGAATCTGCAGCGTAACTATATTGAAGATAAGGAATCAGATAATCTTCTGCAGGAAAGCCAGGGAAGAGTGAAAAGCATGGCCTTAGTGCATGAAAAGCTTTATCAAACTGCTGACCTAGCCCGGATTAATGTGAAGGAATATATACGTAGTTTAACCATGAACCTGTTCCACAGTTACTCGGTCAATGCGGGTATTGTGCTCCAATTGGATGTGGGTAATGTGTTCTTCGATATTGACACCGCTGTACCTCTGGGATTGATTATTAATGAACTGGTTTCCAATAGTCTTAAATATGCATTCCCCAACCAGGAAAAGGGAGTGATATCCATATCTCTCCATGAAAAATCAAATAATGGTGGTGCTGGAGAATACAGTTTATGTGTGAAAGATGATGGTGTTGGTTTCCCAGTAGACTTGGACTTCCACAACACACCCAGTTTGGGACTTCAACTGGTAAATAGCCTGGTAAAACAGTTGGATGGAGGTATTGAATTGGTAAATGATGCGGGTACCTGTTTCCATGTGCTTTTCATGGAACAACGGTATAAAGAGAGGGTTTAATTTTTAAAACTCCAGACATTTATTGCCTCCTGATCTGTAATGTGATATGTAATTCTAGAAATTCAACCTTATTTTCCTGGATAACTGGGATAAAAGTTGTTCCAGTTTAGACATAACTCCTTTTCCTCTGTATTCAGGAAGGGTGTAGGCCGGGTTAATGTAGTATGTCTTTTTCACTTGAGAAATAGATCGATAGCAGGGAATTATTATCTCCAAATTTCCGGTGGAGTTTGGTTACTTGAGAGATGTCCTCTGGTTGCATGGATGCAAATTCCCTACTGATATTATTTCAAGTGATTTTTATTTACCTGCATCTCAATATTAGTATCCAAAAATTTTAATACTTATTAAATAAATAGTAAGAATAATTAAAAGAATTGAACAAATTTTTTATACGATTGAACACAATCTTTATACATGTTAGATAGATTATTCACTTCACGAACTCGGGTAAAGATCTTGACCCTGTTTATGATGAACCCTGGTCAGGACTTTTTCTTAAGAGAAATATCTCGCCTTATACATGAAAATTACAACTCTGTTCGAAGAGAATTAAAAAATTTAGAAGATTTAGGCTTATTAATAAGCAAAAAACAGGGCAATCTTAAGTATTTTTCAATTGAAACTAATTATCCCATTTATCCTGAGCTTAGAAATATAATTATGAAAACAGAAGGAGTTAGCAACTATGCAAAAGAGTTATTATCCCAAGTCAGCGGAGTGGAAGTAGCATTTATTTATGGTTCATTTGCCAGTGCCGAAGCAGATAAAGGAAGCGACTTGGATCTTTTCATAGTGGGTGATGTTAACGAAGATGAATTATTAAAAAAGATATCTTCTTTGGAAGAAATGGTTAATCGTGAGATAAATTATTTCCTGATTACAACAGATGAACTTAAAGCAAGATCAAAAAAGGAAGATGCATTTCTTTATAATGTCCTTGAAGGACCTAAGATAATGATTATAGGAGATTTAGATGTTGGATGATCTTTTAAAGGAAGGATACCTAAAAAGGATTAGAACCAACAAGGGAATGGTTGAAGAATCTTTAAAAATTGCTGAAAGAGATCTGATAGTTGCCAGAGAAATAATTAAAACTGATACTGATTGGGCCTTTAACATTGCATATAACTCTATCCTGCAAGCAATACGTTCCCTAATGTTCAAAAAGGGCTACAGACCATCAAGTAGAAATTCACATATTGCCGTGGTTAAATTTGCAGCTGAATATCTGCCAAAAAATGATGTATTATATTTGGAAAGGATGCGTAGGAAGCGACATAGGGCAGTTTATGATATGGTAGGCATTACTTCTTTCACTGAAGCTCAGAATGGAATTAAAAAAGCTGAAAAAATTTTAAACACCATTAAAAGTTTAGTTACAGATTGATACCCACCCTGTTGTATTAATCTAACAAAAGGATTATGGTCAGCATTTCCAGGTTTGTAATGATTTCATTAAACCAGAATAAAACCAACCCAGACCCATTATAACCCCTCATCACCTATTAATAATTAATAACTAACCATAATAACTAACCCTTAGCTCAACAAGGACTAACCCTTACCTCATTATAGATTAGTTAGTACTGATATTAAAAACCTTAATCCATATCTTCAAATCATTTAATCACGTTCTTAAGGAGTATTTTACGTGAACCTGGAAAGTCCTAAAAACCGTGTATTAGTAGGATTAGTGCTGCTAATTGTTCTGGTGGTACTGTGCTCATATTATGCAGCCGAACATGAGAATCACCTTAAATATCCCTCTTACCAGGTTATCCTATCCGATTATCCTCAGGGAGAAGTGGTAAATGTATTTGGAACCGTAACTCATACTGATGATGGTTTTTTCCAGATCCAGGAAAACTATAATGGCCAAATAGTGACCATGACCATCCGTAATAATACCCCAGTATCGGTGGATGATCGGGTGTCAGTGGTTGGAGTTCTGGGACAGGATAATCAGATTGTTAAGGTAGAGAAGATTGAAGTTAACGAGTACTGGAAGTATATCTTCCTCCTCGTGCGTTCTTTTCTGGTTTTGATTTTTTTATTATATATTTTCCATCGTTACTGGAGTTTTAACTGGGAAACTTTCCAGTTCAGGAGGCGTTAGAATATGCCTGACTGGGTAGTTCATGTGGCAGTGGCCTGGAGCCTTTGTAGGATACTGCGCTTCAAATACCCTCAGTTTAATCAACCCAATACTGTGTTAGTTATGGTGGGATCCGTGTTCCCTGATGCACTTAAAGTTTCCATATTATTCGAGTTAATGGGACAGGACTGGTGGGATTATATCTACGTGGTTCACCTGCCTATTGGTTCATTTTTACTGGCAGGTATTGCCTCCCTACTTTTCCAGAAGAAAAAAGAAGCATTCCTGTTTCTATCCCTCGGTATCATAACCCACTATGCCCTGGATTTGCTCCTGATACAAATGGGATATGGGATGTATCTATTTTATCCAGCCAGCTGGATGGGTTTCACGGTGAACCTGGTGCCCAATGATGATTACTACATAACCATAGTGGCCCTCTTCATTGCCCTGGTAGTTTATGTGCTGTCAGAGTGGAAGGAGAAGAAAATTAGAAGTGAAGATTAATGGAAAATGGATAAAATAAGGGAGGATTTTAAGTTATGGTGCGGATGATGGTGTTAACTGTCTGATTCAACTTGTAGTTCTCATTATTAAAGAACTGTGAGGGATCAGAGGTGGTCATATCAATTAATATCTGATAGTATTTCCCGTTTTTCTGGAAGTAATAATATTGAACAGTTTCCCCACCCCCTGTCCTGGTAACCTGAATGGTTTTAACCTGGATTCCTTCCCTGTTTTCCGTGTTGGTGGATGATACTTTCCAGTCATTTTTCTGGCTGAGGGCAAGGTAGCTGTTCTCATATGCAGACTGGTCCTGGAACTGATCCACCATGATCATTAACACCGCTTTACTGGTTGAACCGTTATAGTTGAGTTTGGCTGATTTCACATAACCTGTGCTGAAATTCTGGTACCAACCACTCTCAATCTGGAATTGGGAATTATTCACCACACCATAACCCTGTTTTAGTGTTGTTTCCTGACTGGAACCTGTTGAAAATAAATAAGTGTAACTGGCGGCTATTAATACCAGGAAAATCAGGGCACAAATGAAGATTACGATTTTTGATCTCCTTTTAACCATTGCATTCCTCTATCATAATTGTAAAGTTTAGACTATTGCAAAGTTTAGACTATTGTAAAGTTTAGACTATTGTAAAGTTTAGACTATTGATTGGATTTTACTAAATTAATCCATTGATTAGTGTTAAATCCATTGATTATAAACTTACATCATTGAATTCTTCTTCTGTGAATTTGATTAAAAAACAGGTCCCTCTGGTGCGGTCGAGTTCTATGGTTCCATTCATCTGGTCCACCAGAGTGTTAACCAGGCGCATTCCCAGGGATCTGGTCTTTGTAAAGTCCAGGTCTCCAGGTAATCCCACACCAGTATCTGCTACCATGAAATGGAACTGGTCACCCTCTTTATGGAATTTCACAGTTATTTCACCAGGGACATTATCAGGGAAGGCATGTTTAAGACTGTTGGAGATGAGTTCATTAACGATCAATCCCAGAGGTACAGCAGTGTTGATGTCCAGTAGGGTTTTACCCAGATCCAGGTTGAGTTTGATATTGTCTCTAGTTGCATAGGTCCTGAAAAGTTCTCTAGTGAGGGTTTTAATGTAGTCTCCGAAGTCTATGCATTTAAGGTCTGTGGACTGGTATAACATTTTATGGATAAGAGCCATGGAACGCGCTCTGCGCTGACTTTCCTTAAAAACCTCCAGTGCAGCCTTGTCTTTGATGTATCTGGATTGGAGACTAAGTAGGCTGGATATGACCATGAGGTTGTTTTTCACCCGGTGGTGGATCTCTTTAAGGAGTAATTCCTTTTCTTCCAAGGATTTACGGAGTTGTGCTTCGGCTTCTTTTCTGCGGGTGATGTCCCGTGCTATGGAAAGCACCATCTTCTCACCTCTGAGATTGAAAAGGTGGCTGCTCATCTCCACTGGTATTTCACTGCCCTCCTTGGTTACCTGCACAGTTTCAAAGGTGGCTGTGCCCTCAGATTGTATTTTTCCCATGAACTGGGGCATACTTTGACGGGTTTTGGTACTGTCAATGTCAGAGGGTGTCATTTTTAATAGTTCATCATGAGTGTATCCAAGACGCTGACAGGCCACATCGTTAACTTCAGTGAAGCTGCCTGGTTGTCCATCTGCTTTAATAAGATGGAGGAATATGGCATCATTGGCATTGTTAAAAACTTCCCTGAATTTTTCTTCACTTTCCTCCAGTTTCAGTTCCAGTTTCCGATCCGCAGTGATGTCCCGGGCAATACTGGATGCTCCCACCACTTCACCAGTGCGGTCTTTCATAGGAGATACACTGAGGGATACACTGACCAGAGAACCATCTTTACGTCTGCGTAGGGTTTCGTAATGAGTTACCCGTTCACCACTTTTGATCCAGGCCAGTATAAGAGATATTTCATCGGTGTTGTAGGGTGGTATGAGCATGGTCACCGAGTTACCCACTGCTTCCTGGGAGGTGTAACCGTAGATCATCTCTGCACCAGGGTTCCAGGTGAGAATGGTTCCATCCAGACCTATACCTACTATGGCATCTTCTGTGTATTCAATTATTGATTTAAGGTAACCTAACTCTTCTTCAGTTTTCTGAAACTTGGTTTCAGTTTCCTGGAGTTGTTTAAGAATTTTTTCAGGGTTTAAATCTTGCTGGTTCATGATAATTACTCAGGTTAAATGGGAATTACTCCAAATTGTAATCAGTAACTTTTCTAGGTTTTATGGTTAATTTTTTAACTTTAACCTTTTTTTGGTTTTTTTCTGACCTAAAAACAAAAACAGGAAAATGTCAATGAAACTTTATATAATAAACACTATTGAGGGTGAACTTCCAGAGTACGGAAATTGTGTAGGATACTAATAGATATAAAACACTTGAGTTGGATAACACTCACTTTGGCAGCTATTTTAATTACATGTGTGTTAAAAAATTAGTTATTTTTTCTTTTTAGTTTCAATAAGATTTAATCCTTATCTTAAAAATTCCTTAAAAAATGTACATTTGAACCCTAAAATAATAATGGAAGTTAATAATATTATCAGTATATTATGAATAAAATCCAAAATTTGATTCTAAATTGAATATCAATGAGTTAAGTAACATTCACCTGTAAATGGAGAGACCGATAAAGATCCTCATCATCAGGATATTTATATAATAAAAACTCTAATTTCTGGTCAGTATAATCATAAACTGTGAATGTGAAGGGTATTTCCTGTTTTTCATTATTGGAAAGGGTTATATTTTCTTTTTTTAGGGTTACATTATTGGATTTAACTATCAGAAGATATTTAGTTTCAGAATATTCATGGTTAAAAATGCCTATAATTACCTTCCCTTCATCTCCCACAGTCAGGTTTGTAGGATAATCCGATGCATTACCACCTGGACCGAGTATATATAATTCTGTGAATGTTTCTTCTTTCATAGGGTTAGCCATAATATAAATCATCATGAAAACAGCTAAAACAATGGAAACTATCAACACCGTTGAATATATTTTGTCATTCTTTGATTTTCCTTCAATTGAGGTTTTAACAGTACCAAATATTTTCTCAGGGTTTATACTGAGTTTTTCTCCTGAGGGAAGTTTTAATCTCCCCACATATGCAATTAGGCCTAATATAATAGTTAACAAGAATATGATGATAGGGGTGGTGGTGACTCCGTAAGGAGTATAATTTAGTGCGATACCAGTTAAAGAGGTGATGGCCACACTCAATGCCAGGCTCAAACCAATCCATTCAATCACATTAAAACTATCTTTTTTAGGGTACAGGGCAGCCAGGAGTACATATCCTGGAAAAAATAACAAAAGAAGAATGCCAAGGATTATTCTCAAGAAACTTCCATTAAAATATGGGATGAAAATAACTATCATCAACAGAAAAGTCAGCACGATTATACCAACAATGTCTGGTTGTTCAATTGTCTTCATGGAATTCCTTCTATTTTTTAAATCCTTCTCTTCTCTATTTCGATCTTTCTCTATTATATTGTTCTCTATTTTATATAGTCCCATAAATATAGATTTAAATCTTTTAATTATAGACGCATCCCTACTAAAAGTTCCAATTAGGAGGTGGATAAATCTTTGTCAATTGGGATTGTGCTTAAATAGTTAAATTAAGGGGAAATTTATGATTATTAATCTTTTAACTCCTTTTTTAAGTTTTATCCTATCTTGAGTTATTTATGAGTTTTGATATTTGGAATGGGTGAACTGAAATTTTTTTAGTAGAACCAGAAGATCTATCATGACTTAAGTTTTATAATTCAAATTTTAAAAAAACCATTTCTCAGGTTATATTAATAATATTGTAATCCGAACTGATCATAATCAGAGAAACCAGGGAAAAATGATTTTAAATAATGATATACGTCAAAAACCGTTCAATTTTCTATATTTTCAAATTTATCCACTAGGTCAGAATCCTTCCTGGTTAAAGGATTGAAAGTGAGTGCATGGGAATATATATCCCACAATTTTAACACTAGATGGTAATTTATAAGGTATATAAGATTTCCAAGTCGTCTAATAGTTTTGTCAAGGAAGATGTAACTTAACTGTCCAGAGGGGGTTTTAAAATCAAGCCAGCGAAACAATTCCTTCCGGTTACAATCTACCTTAATCACATCCGCATTTATACCATCCCTAGTGCCTTTTAATTTAAATTTAATTCCGGATAATCCATTTAATATTGAATATCCCCATGTGAATATTTCACTTACAATTAAAGATGGTGAGAACATTATAAACTCTTTCCAGGTGAAATATTTCTTTAATATTATGTATCGACCCTTTTCAAGGTGATATATTTTTTCGGGGGGGACTTCCAGCACATAATCATGATAGATTACTGCCTGGGGGATATATAAAATTTTTAAACCTGCGGAGATTATCTTCCAGGAGAGATCAACATCCTCCATGTACAAAAAGAAATTCTGGTCAAAACCACCTAATTTCAGGAAATCAACTCTTCTGATGGCAAAACAAACACCAGACAGTCCATTAACAAAGTTTGATGAGATACAATCATCTTTACTCCCACCCAAACCTCTGGTAAATGATAGACCAGTGAAATGTTCGATGTTTCCACAGGTATTTATCTTGGAACTATTATAAAGAAGGACCTTGGGAATGGTTACTGTGATATTCTCATTTAATAGAGGATTAATCATTTTTTCAATGGATTCCTTTTCTACCATAGTGTCTGGATTCATAATAACTAAATATTCTCTCTCACTTATCTGAGCGCCCTGGTTAATCCCACTACCAAAACCGATGTTATCTGTGTTTCGAATCAGCTTAACTCCTGGAAATTTCTCTTCAATAAAATCTGCAGTTCCATCACTGGAGTTATTGTCCACTACAATGATATCCAAATTTTTTAAAGAAAAAATAGATCTCATCTCATCCTTCAATGCAAGTTCCATGTAATCCCGGTGGTTGTAGGTAACAATGATCACACTAGTTTTATTTAGAAGTCCCATTCAAATTTGCTCCCCGTACCTCATGTAAAATATTATGGATATATGGCAGATTAACCAATCATATAAATGTTATCTTCAGTATTACATTTATTGGATTTAAAGGCTTGAAAATAATACTTATAGAATTTTTATTAACTTGATTTTTTTGTTTAGTTAATTATCTTTTTCCTGGATTGTGAACTATTTTAAGATTATTTTAAATAGTATATTGATTTTTAGGTCATTTTAACTTATTATAATGCTTATTTTTTAAACAACGTTAGTATGTTGGTTCTTGTAGCATGGAAAATTGTTTCAGGGAAGTTGAATCAAAAAAACATGTTGTTAACGTTTGCATACTCTAACCATGGCAAAAAGGTGTGTTCTACCCAGTACACCATCTTTAAATTTTTCTTAAAATGATTTTAGATTCTTAAAATGAGTTTAGACAAAAAACTATCCTGATAATCAATGTTAATGATGTTACCTCCAAATAAAAGACTATCTTTTTGTATTATTTTAATGTTTTTTTAAAGTCCTTTTGTAATACTTTATTTAATGTAATACTCACTATAAATGTATATCTTTAAAAGTTATTAATAAATGTATATTAAATAGTATTATATGATAGTTGTATATATAGATTTTCATAAAAAATAAGGGGAGTGGTAAGAAAACCGGGATTAATAAAAAGAGTTGTAACGATTTAATAAAAAATAAAATTACCAAATATTGATTGTTAATTAAATAAAATTAATTAAAAAGATAAATAAACCAATTTAATGGAGGTGAACCGTATTTATCCTGAAAAAATGAATAAATATCTCATGTTTTTGACATTAACCATTGTTTTTAGTCTGGTTATGTGTGGTGCTGTTTCTGCAGATTCTTTACCTCAAAATACCACAGATAATGGTACTGTTTCAGGGGATCTGTATGTGAACACCACACAACCAGTGGATTTCGTCGACCAGACCATTGGTGAGACCCACGAAATCACACAAAACAACACTTTACCTACTTATACTGATATTGAGTGGGCTAAAGTGTATGTGAATGTGTATTCTGGTTCAGGTCAAAACAACTGGCCGGTACGTACCACAGTTAAAATCGATGCCAATGGGGATGGAGACTATGATGATGCTGGTGAAATCCTTGGTGTAGAAGAGATGAACATCCAAAGTGACATGACAGGAACGGTTTACTGGTTAAATGACCATTGTAACAAAGTTTATTCAGATTACATGGTTTGGTATGATGTTACTAGCCTTATAACCTGTAATAATCCATCTATTTATGTAAAAACTGAGGATATGGGTGGTGATGGTTATGATGGTCGTGTGAAACTTATTGGATTATTGGTAGCCTACAACGATGGTGATTCAGATAAAGTGGACTACTGGGTGAACGCTGGACAGGACTGGATCAACAGTGGCACCTCACAAACCACATTTGCCACCAGTACCGTCACAGGAAATATTACCAATGCCACCCTAGATACTGTAGCTTTGTCCAGTTATGATGGAAGTTACACCTTTAACGGTGCATTACTGTACACTGGTACCGGTGATATCAGCGAAAAAAATTATAGTTATTTTGAAACACATCACTGGGATGTTACCAGTAACATCACAACAGGATCAGACAGCACACTAGAATATGGTTTTGTTAAAACTTCATTTAAAAACGTTTTAGCAGCATTAACCATCCGTGAAGCTGCTGCAGCTCCTGTGGCTGATTTCAGTGCCAGTACAACTTCAGGTGTGAGAAACTTATACGTGGAATTCACTGACGAATCAACCAACAACCCCACATCCTGGAAATGGGAGTATGATTCCGGA
>Ga0334900_1000971_pt1 | contig 35419 bp, 26 predicted proteins | sample GraSluR3_MG_2_FD_207231 | JGI IMG/M metagenome (GOLD analysis project Ga0334900, IMG submission 207231) | Sludge microbial communities from methane-producing bioreactor in Wageningen University, Netherlands - Granular Sludge_31_08-R3 | ecosystem: Engineered > Bioreactor > Anaerobic >... | reverse complement strand
AGATTCCCATGCTTTATCCGGTCCGGTAACAGTAATTCTTAAAGGATAATTTCCAGGTATGAGATAATAATCATTTTCTGTAGAATTTGATGTGGTTATTCTGTGAAATCCTTTTTTAGCATCCAGAGAAGCTAAGTCCAGAGAGAACGGTACTACTGAACCTTCATATAACACCTGATTGTTACCATAGTCTATTCTGATGTTTCGAGTGTTTAATCCGACTCCTAAAAAGAGTATTGCCTTCTGACTGTCCTCAGTTAAGGTAAAAGCTTTTGTTTGACGTTCAGTTTGACTATTATCCTGATGACTGTCAAATGGATAAGTATCCCATTTGATCTTGTATTCACTGGTGGAAAGCATAGTGTAACAATCCTGCAGACCAACCAAATCATAATCTGAGGAAGGTACATTGTCCCAGGTCGTTATTCTAACCTTGTTATGTGCCCCTTGCTTTAATTCATCACCTATATAAATTGTTCCTGGAAGATTACCATAACCATCAGCTCGTTCACTGTAGTCGTTTCCATCCACATCAAAGGAACAGAATACAGTTCGCCAAGTGTTGGATTGATCATCCCACACTTCTACCAAAGTATTATCTACTGCTCCCCAACTGTTTACAACTACATAAGCATCTAAAATGTTACTGGTGGATGGTACATTAATATCCTGGACAACACATACTGCAGATCCATCTTCACCATTCACACCTGTAATGACAAATGGGAGGCCATCTGAATAACTATGATCATGACCTCTCATATCATCCCAATCAATTTCTCTCAAATAATCAAGATTAGTCACCTGACCAGTTTCAAGGTCGTATATACGACCATAACCCTCACCATCCCCTAGGTCAGTTAATCTATCTACAGCTAAACCAGCAGCATTCTGGAAGGGAATTTTGTTTGTGCTCACATTAACCGGAACCGTGATATTAGTGGTATAAGTAGAAAGAATAGAAAACCAGGGCATGTTGTAATCATGATAACTATCTGTGATGAAATTAACATAAAAATTGTTTAAACCATCATGTAGTAAATTTGTGGGTATATTTCCCTGATAATTGTACATACGTTCCCTTGAATTCACCCGTTTATTAAGAAATGTAAACTGGTTTGAATTCACTACAATTGGAGAATATCCATTAATTACAGTGTTAGTCCCAAATGAAGCTTCTGGTACCCACCAATAGTCAAAACGAGTACTTGAAGAACCTTGCAAATATGTAGCTTCCCTTATAATAGCCCCTTCAGGTATTGAAAAATCAATTGCTTGAGCTGTACTTCCTCTACCCCAATATGAATAATCCCTTAAATTACCACTTCTACTCCATGGAGAAAAATTGGTGAGCCAGTTGTGGAATATCCAAGAGGTAGTTGTGAGATTAATTTCCTGATTGGTAAATTCAACAGGCTCCGATTTAAACCATGCACGTCCCCAATATCCTTCTTCCGGTCCAGAAATAACTCTTACTCTCGTTACAACATCTTTACTGTATAAGTAACTTGTGTTAGTGCTTGTATTTCTTTCCACAGAGACTGGTGTTCCTGGATCGATAGTTAACTTATATCCAATTCCATTAGGTATCAGAGTTTCTATAGATTGGGTTAAGATCTCCTCAGACGCTTCAGTGGCATTAGATGAGTTACTAATAGCAGTAACAGAAGCATAATCAAGAGTGCCATCTTCTTCCATAACCTGTAATGCACTATCAGCCAGAGCCTCAAGATGCTGGTGATCCTGACCCATATACATGGGGAGCATGGTATAACTTACCACAGTTACAGTAAATACAATTACAACTACCAAAGCAAGAGTAGTATCCGCAGTAAATATAAAACCTTTTTCATCCATTTATATCACTTCGTCCATGCATAAAACTGGAATAGGTAACTTTTGGGTAATACATCACCAGATTCTATATCATCAGGCGAAGTACCTTTGGGAACTTGAACCACATAAGCATCCATTCTAGCATTAGGATTACTGGCAACTTTCTTTAATGTTAAATAATTATCTTCAGGATTTATCCCATCTTTTAAATAATCTTCAGGTATGATCATAGTCCAATTTGAATACTTATCATGCCCTTTAAAATCATTTTCACTCATTACTTCATATTGATTTATCCAAACAGATGTGGATGTTACCCCTCTATTAAAAATAAGAATATAATAGTCATATATCTCCAGATCATATTGGCTGGTGGGGAAAGGTTTATCAGCTTCATAGTCTTTTGGTCTTCCATAATCATGCCCAGCATTTTTAATTGAGGAAACTACTTCACCACTAAATTCAGTGTATAAAACATTTCTTTCTATTTTTACAACATCTTTAGCACTTTCTTTGGAGGTTCCAGTGCTGCTAAGGTTCCATATGATCTCATCCGAGTTAATAGGGGTGAGAACAATATAAAAACCATACTGATCACCAATTATGTTTTGTATGGCTTGCTCCCCTAAAGAACTTTTCAACAAAGCCATCTTTTTAGTGGATAACGTATATTCTATTGGTTTTTCATTGGTAGGATCATACTGAGCAAGACCCACAACATTTACTTGTGAAGGATTGGTTTCCCAGTTATAGGGATCACCTGAAGTTTTCAAAAGAGTGTTAGTAGTATCGGCAGCAACACGCTCTAATGAACTTCTATAAATAGTATCCTGTGTTTCATACATGATATTGCCCATATTGGCAGCTACCAAACCTAAAACAAGTGTCAGTGGAATTAGAGCAAGTAATAAATCAAGAGATAATGCCACTCCCTTTGAATCATCATTGAAAATTTTCAGAGTCTCCATCCCCAATTATTTTATCTTTATAATTATTATAAACCGTACTAATATAAATAAAACATACTATTATTTATTTTATTTGATAATTTGTATTAATTTATGATTATTTTCCGGTATATAACTTTGGATGTGCTTTGGATATTACTTTAAGTTGATAAATTAGTATTAAAACATGTTTTGTCATTTTAATACAAATTCACACAAATAAATAAACTATAACACTTTTAAGGATATGAATAACATATATAATAAAAGAGACAATATAAAAAATCAATTAATTTTATACATAAAAAGAAAATGATTACCATGGAAGAGAGAGGACAATTATCAGCAGAATACATCCTTTTTTTTGGTTTGATCTTGGTAATTATATTGGCATTTGCTTATTATGTTAGTGACCAGAGTGAACAAAATAACATTGCCACTGCTGCCAGAATCGGTGCAGAAAATGCCACAACCGAAATGGGGATCCTGAACTCCACCATGGCACCAGTAAGAGTAACTGCCATCCAAATGACTGGTACTCAAAATATAACTATAAGCATCAGTCTTTCTTACAAACCTCCAGGCGTTCAAAATAGTATATTAAACAGTGTTTATAACTCTCTCGTTTCACAAGGATATAATCCCCAAAAAAATATTGTATCCAACAACATCCAAGATTTGACTCTTAACACTTCTAAACACAATTATAATATCAGTTTAGCATAAAACCTTTTAATAATTAGAAATACGGAAATTAAATACAGAAGATAAAAAATATATTAAATGTAACTTTATTTAGATAATTAGGGGATTAAAATGGACGAAGATGTAAACGAAAACATGAAAACCAGTACCCCCAAAAGTGTCAAACCCAAAAAGAAAAGGAACATTAACACTTGGGGCATTTACATAAGTTTATGTTTTATCATCATTGGATTGGTTTGGTATGGAGTGAATCTAGGAATTATACCCATCCAGTTCCTGCAAGAACAGGCTGGCCCTATAATTCTGGTCATAATAGGGCTTTTGATCTTAATCAAATCATTTTAAACCACCTTACTCATATCAATTAATGTAACAAATCTAACACCATAACTAACATTAATCTATGATTTTTAATAAGTAATTTAAAAAAGTTAATCTATTAAATTAGTGATTATAAACTAAAGGATAAATTAATGTAATTTAAAAGTTAATCTAAAATTAATGATTAAATTATGTAATTTAAATTTAAATATAAATGGTTTTAATCCATTAATCTATGATTTTTAAAGAGGCCATAATATGAAACAGTTACTTGAAAAACTATCTAATGCATCTGGTGTATCTGGATTTGAAGATGAAATCCGTAACCTTATGATGGAAGAATTGAAAGGACATGTTGATGACTTGGAGGTGGATGAAATGGGTAACCTCATTGCCACCAAGGAAGGAAAACCTGACGGTAAAAAGATAATGTTAGCCGCTCACATGGATGAAATCGGTCTCATGGTAAGATACATTGATAAAAAGGGATTTATCAAGTTCTCCAAACTGGGTGGGATAAACGATCAAATGCTCCTTAACCAGGAAGTTTACATACACAGTAATGGTGAGAAGATACTGGGTGTTATAGGCAGTAAACCCCCTCACAGGATGAAATCAGCGGAAAAAAAGAAACCTGTTAACTATGAAGACATGTTTATTGATATCGGTGCTTCCAATAGGGAAGATGCCGAGGAAATGGTAAATGTGGGTGATCCCATTACCATTAAACAGAAATTCGCTGAACTTAAAAATGATCTGGTAATGGGAAAAGCCATGGATAACCGGGTGGGCTGCGCTGTACTCCTGGAAGTCATGAAACGAGCCCGTAGTGATGCCACCATCTATGGTGTGGGCACTGTCCAAGAGGAAGTAGGTCTTAAGGGAGCCAGAACTTCTGCCTACCGTGTTAACCCTGATATGGCCCTGGCCCTAGATGTCACAATATCCGGAGATCACCCGGGTATGAAGGAAGAGGAAGCACCTGCCAAAGCTGGTGAAGGTCCCTGCATCATACTCACCGATGCCAGTGGAAGAGGAATCATCACCCATCCTCAGGTGAAAGAACTTCTGATAGATGTGGCCAAAGAAGAAGAAATACCCTACCAGTTAGAGGTGAGTGAAGGAGGAACCACTGATGCCACTGCCATCCACCTAACCAGAGAAGGTATTCCCACGGGAGTTATATCACCACCTTCCCGATACATACACACCCCGGTAAGTGTGGTAAATGTTCAAGATGTGGAAAATGCAGTTAAACTTATTTTAGCTGTCCTTAAAAGAATTTAACACTTAATTTTTTTATTTAATTTTTTTATCTGGAGAAATAGTTATTTAATAATTCAAATCAAATATTCATATGAAAAAAATCAGTTCTTAATCTCTAAGACAAGTTAATCCTTGATTAAACTGATCTGATTAAACTAATAACAGATTAAATGGTGGTTCTAAGTGAATAAAATTATAGTGTTGATGATTATAATCTTGCTAATCATTGGAGCAGTTGCCTTGAATAAGATAATAAACTCTCCTGATACTGAAAGCACAACCCCAACAGATCAACAAAACCAGCCATTAACAACTACTAATACCAATGAAAATTACACTAACAATGATACGAACAGTAATCCCCCCAATGTACCAACCACGAAAGTCTTACAGAAATAGTAGTTTAAGTAGGTTGTTACTTAAAAAATAAGGAAGATTTTGTTTAATTAATTGAATATCTATTCTTTTATTTATTTAAAATTGAGAATCTTCAATAATTAATTGAACATGACACTCAAAGTAACTAATAATTAGATTATTTTAGTTAGTAGATTATTTTAATTTTTAATCTTTATTACTATCCACACCTGAAATTATTTCAATACCATTATTATTAATCTCATAGGTCATGAACTGGGTGGGGGTTTTGGTGCTTCTCATTTTCACTACATCCATCACTCTCTCCCGTCGACCAGTGTAAGGATTTTCACGCTTCATAAGTTTTATAGCTCCATAGACTGAGAAAAGAGCTATTTCATTGAATTCTTCGGAAGTGGCACTGTCTAAAATAATGAGAGCTGTTATATTACGCTCTTTAAGTTCATATACCAGGAGGTCGAAACGGTCCCGGAACTCATAGGGAGTGAGTTTTGCTGTGTAACTACCAATGTTATCTATGATCACTGTATCTGTATCTTCAGGCAGATCTTTAATGAACTTGGTGAAACTTCCTTTCATTGCACCTACATCTATGCTGATCTCGGCCTCAGTTACTCTGGCCCTAACACCAGCCAGTTCAATGAAACGTAACAGGCCATTATCTGTGGTAGATTGGATATTCCATCCAAATGTTTCACCTTGGATGAAAAGATCCTTAGAATCCTCCTCAGTAGTGATGTAAACTGTTTTTAGATTTTGTTGGCAGCTGGTTAAGGCGAATTGTAGCCCAAATATGGTTTTACCTGAACCTGCGTCGCCAGTGATGAGTATTGTTTTCCCTCGGGGAAGTCCACCTGTAAACTGGTCAATTCCTTCGATTCCTGTTTTTATTCGTTCCAAAGACTAAACCCCCTAATATTAGGTTATAGGCTAAATCAATTAAATTATTACTTCATTACAAATATTATATCCTATCTTCAGGTTAATATCCTTACTGTATTACTACACCTTGAATTACCAATTTTCTATATTTTGTTAATCACAAAAAAGGATTTTATTTAGATCATTTATCCGGATTCCATGAAATAATAAATTCAAAGGAACACTGTTTGTCACCATCCAATAAACACTGACTTTGTTCTACATGTCCCCTCAGAGAAGTCCATGTAAAACTGCGTATGACAATAGCCCTGCAGATTAAGCAGAAAATTGGACTGACACCACTTTCATTTGTCCAGGGGCAGTTACCAAAGTTTAAATAACTTTTAGCACTATCCATATGGACCTCAGTATTGGTATCAATACCCAGATTGGACATGAATTCACTGATCCAGGAAAGATAACATTGGAATAATGATTCTTCATATATTTGTGTATGATCAGCAGTATTGACACCCTTATTCATCTGACATTTTTCCATTTCCTCCATGAACATGGGTTTCATGTTTTTTTCAAATCGATCTGCAAAACTTCGAGCAATGTTATTTCTGATTTGGGGTGGAATATTTGAGGCAAATACGGGTAGGGCGCTAACCATGAAACTGGAGAGCTCTCCTCTGGCCTTATCCTTAAGTAATTCCTCCCTTTCTTTGGCTTCTCTTCTGCGTTGGGTGACATCTCTGAAAACTAGGGCCACACCTATTATACCACCATTTTCATCCTTTATAGGTGCACTACTATCATCAATAGGAACCTTTTCTCCATTTTTATTTATCAAACATACCTGGGGAGGTAAATCAATGATGGCATCATTTTCTACTACTTTAGCCACAGGATCATCTATTGCTACACCACTTTCTTCATTAATGATGTTAAAAACCTCATTTAATGGTTGACCAATAGCGGCATCATGATCCCAGCCTGTGATCTGACTGGCTACTGGATTCATAAATTTAAGTTTACCATCCTTATCCGTAGCAATAACTGCATCTCCAATACTTTCCAGGGTGGTGGAGAGCCATTTTTCACTTTCTTTAAGTTTACTCTCCATTTGATGTTTGTAAAGGGCTACTTCCACTGCACTGTGCAGTTCCCGATCTTCAAATGGTTTGATTATATAACCGAATGGTTCAGTTATTTTAGCCCGTTTCAAGGTTCTTTCATCAGAATAAGCAGTTAAATAAACAACAGGAATGTCATATGCATCTCTTATCTTCTGTGCAGCCTCGATCCCATCCATTTCTCCTTTCAGAACAATATCCATCAGCACCAGATCTGGCGTGTTTTCAGCCACATGTTCCAGAGCTTCCTCCCCCGAGGGTGTTATGGCTGTAACCAAATAACCCAGACCTTCAGCACGGTGTTTGATATCCATAGCCACAATGCTTTCATCTTCTACAATTAATATTTTCACTTCAGACATGTTCTCCCCATAAAAAAATATAATCGTTATCCATAGTTATCTCTTTAATTTGAAACATATAAGATTTATTATTATTTATCCGAAAAAATCACATTTAAAGAGGAGTTTGTAATCCATTATAGTCCTAATGAAGATAATTATATATTTCAAGGGCTAATTTTCTATTTATACCATTAACATCAGCTATTTCATCAGCATTGGCTTTTTGGATGGATTCAAGGTCACCAAAATGTCTTAATAAATTCATTTTACGTTTAGGTCCAATGCCTGGAATTCCATCCAGGGGCGAAGTTTGCAGGTTTTTTTGTCTTAAATTTTTATGATAGGTAACTGCGAATCTATGGGCTTCATCCCGTACTCTTTGCAGGAGATGTAATGCTGGGGAGTTAGATGGTAAAATAATGGGAATGGGAATTTCAGGAATGAAAACCTGTTCAAATTCTTTAGCTAAACCTATTACACCTGTTTTTATGTTTAATGAATTCAAAACATCTGTTGCTATATTTAATTGTCCTCTACCACCATCAACCACCACTAATTCAGGTGGTGTTCCACCTTCACGGGCTAATTTCTCATATCTTCTGGTAAGCACTTCTCGCATCATAGCATAATCATCCGGACCAGGAGTTTTAAGTTTATATTTTCTATAATGATTTTTTTTGGCTTTACCATCTTCAAATACCACCATGGAGGCAACTGCCATTTTCCCTCCCAGATTAGATATATCAAATGCTTCGATGCGGCGAGGAATTCTAGGAATTCCCAGGTAATTTTTTAAATCAAGTAAAGCTCCTCTGGACTGTTTATGATGATTTAAAATGAGATTAGCATTTTTGGTTACCATTTGAAGGAGACGATACTCTAAACCTTCTTCAGGTACTCTTAAAGATACTGCAGAAGATTTTTGAACTTGTTTTGAATCCATACCTTCCATTTCGGCACCAATTTTATCTGAAAGCCATTTAACAATAAGTTTTTTATCTTGGATCATTACCGGGAGGAGAATTTCCGATGGTACTTGTCGGGGTCCTGAATAGTATTGTTTAATGAAAGCAGCTAATATTTCCTGGGGAGTGTTTTCCTGGGCCCCTTCCATGAGAAAATCCTCTTTTCCCATGATTTTACCATCTCTAACTCTGAAAACAACCACTACTACAATTTCACCATCATTGGATAGAGCTATAACATCTTGATCAAGGTTGCGGTTGAATTCCATCTTCTGTTTTTCCATCACCTCTCCCAGTGAGAGTAACTGATCCCTTATAACTGCTGCTTTTTCATAGTCCTGATTTGCTGCAGCGTGTTCCATTTCCTTTTTTAAAAGATCCAGTACCTCTGTGTGCCTGCCTTCCAGGAACATTTTAACTTTTTCCACATTTTCCTGGTATTCCTCTTTGGTCAATTTACCAGTGCAGGGTGCAGGACATAGATCGATCTGATAGTTGAGACAGGGACCATCCATACGTTTACAATCCCGAAGGCGAAATACTGGCTTTAACAATTTTAGAATGCTCCGAACAGAGGTAACATCAGTGAAGGGCCCATAATAATAAGAATTATCTTCCCTGAGATTTCGAGTAATTAAAAGACGAGGATAATCTTCAGAAGTAATTTTAATATAAGGATAACGTTTATCATCCTTTAAACGTATATTATAACGAGGTAAATGTTTCTTTATGAGGTTGGACTCTAAAATCAGGGCTTCTTTCTCTGTATCAGTCACCAGGTAATCTAAATGATGAAATTGGCGCATTAAAATACGTGTCTTAGGATCTTCCAGTTCATCTTTAAAGTAACTTTTAACCCTTTTTTTTAGAGATTTAGCTTTGCCCACGTACAAAATTTTATCATGAACATCTTTAAGGAGATATACGCCTGGTTTTTCAGGTAGATCATTGGGGTTGGTAATCATAGTTGACAAAATGAATCCTCTGATTAAATGAAATCATTTAATCTAATGAAATCATTTATTAATTAATTTAAATGAGATGAATATTTTATAATTTAAATGTGGATTAATATCTTAAGTAAGTCATGCATCTATAAGTAGATGAAATACGAACAGTTCATAGATCAGTGCATTATATATATGGATAGTAATGATAGAATTATTGTAATCTAATTTTATGATATAACGAAGATGTTAATTAACATTTTGTTTTTGCCGAGAGGATTGATAAATGAGAGAATTTGAACTTGTATCAAATTATAAACCTTTAGGAGACCAACCTAAGGCTATTAAATCATTATCTGAAGGAGTCCGGAGAGGAATGGAACACCAGACTCTTCTAGGGGTTACTGGTTCTGGTAAAACTTTCAGCATGGCCAACGTAATCCAGGAGGTGCAGAAACCAACCCTGGTGATATCCCACAATAAAACCCTTGCTGCTCAACTTTATGAGGAGTTCCGGGAGCTTTTCCCCAATAATGCTGTGGAATACTTTGTAAGTTATTATGATTATTATCAACCTGAAGCCTACGTACCCCAGACTGACACTTACATAGATAAAGAATCTTCCATCAATGAAGAAATCGATATGATGCGACACAGCACCACCCAATCTCTTTTGAGTAGGAAAGATGTGATTGTGGTGGCCAGTGTGTCCTGTATTTATGGTATTGGTGCCCCTGAGGATTATGGGAATCTGGTTCTTAAACTGGAAAGGGGACAGCTTATAGATCGGGAGGAAATTCTCTCTAAACTGGTGGAAATGCAGTATGAACGTAATGATATTGATTTTACCCGGGGTAAATTCAGGGTACGTGGAGATGTAGTGGAGATCTTCCCTGCCCAGGGAAAAAAAGCCATCAGAGTGGAGCTTTTTGGTGATGAAGTGGATGAACTATCATTCATAGATCATGTTAGGGGCCAGGTGGAAAGTTATCTGGATAAAGTGATAGTATTCCCTGCTAAACACTTTGTAACATCTCCTGAAAAAATGGATAAGGCTATAAAAAGAATTGAAGAAGAACTGGAAGATAGGCTTCGGGTTTTAGAAGCAGAAAACAAGTTAGTGGAAGCTCAACGCCTAGAACAGCGCACCAAATTTGATCTGGAGATGCTCAAAGAAATGGGCTACTGTCAGGGTATTGAAAACTACAGTATGCACATTTCAGGCCGTAACTGGGGAGAAACACCCTACAGTCTCCTGCGCTACTTCCCAGATGATTATTTGACCATCATTGATGAATCACACGTTACTGTGCCCCAAATTAGAGGTATGTATGCTGGTGACCGGGCACGTAAGAATGTTCTGGTAGATTATGGGTTTCGCTTACCATCTGCCCGGGAAAACAGACCCCTAAACTTTGAAGAATTTGAAAGTCTCCAGAACCAGGTGATCTATGTTTCTGCCACCCCTGCCCAGTATGAACTGAATCATAGTCAGCAGGTAGCAGAACAGATCATCCGACCCACTGGTCTGGTGGACCCAGAAATAATGTTACATCCAGTGCAGGGCCAGGTGGACCATTTACTAGGAGAAATCAGGACAAAAGTTGAAAATCAGCAGAGAGTGCTGGTAACAACTTTAACCAAGCGTATGGCTGAAGATCTCACTGATTATTATGCCCGGACAGGTGTGAAGGTCCGTTATCTTCACTCCGAAATAAGCACCCTGGAACGAATTGATATTATTGATGACCTGCGCCGAGGGGAATTTGACTGTCTGGTGGGAGTTAACCTACTCAGAGAGGGCTTGGATCTTCCGGAAGTTGGACTGGTTGGTATACTTGATGCAGATAAAGAGGGATTCCTTCGTTCAGAGTCATCTCTTATCCAGACCATTGGCCGGGCTGCACGTAACGTGGAAGGTCAGGTGGTTATCTATGCAGATGAAATAACTGATTCCGTGCGTAACGCAGTGGATATTACCAACAAACGTCGCCAATTACAATTAGAATATAACCAGAAACACCATATCACACCCCGGAGCACAGAACGAACCTTGAAGGAGAAAACCCGGAAAAAAGATGTGGTTATGCGTGATGATGTGGATAAAATGCCCAAGGATGAATTACGTCTCCTTATTAAGGATTTGAAAGATGAAATGAAAAAGGCAGCCACCCGTCTTGATTTTGAAGAGGCAGCCAAGATCCGTGACAAGATATTGATGCTGGAAGGAGTTTCAGATGAGTAATCAATATAAAAATTAGACTCAGGGAATAACTAGAAGAAACTAAAATAGTATCGAAATTAATAGAATAATTGGACCAGTAGAATTTGTTTTCAGATTATAGAAGGAGTTTCAGATTAATGAACAAGAAAGATAAAATTTTAATTAAGGGTGCCAGGGAGCACAATCTTAAAAATATTGACTTGGAAATCCCCAGGGATCAGTTCGTGGTGATAACTGGAATCAGTGGTTCTGGGAAGTCTTCCCTGGCATTTGACACTATTTATGCTGAAGGACAGAGGCGTTATGTGGAATCACTCTCTGCCTATGCCCGACAGTTTCTGGGACAGATGAAAAAACCAGAAGTGGATTACATTGAAGGATTATCCCCTGCCATCTCCATCGACCAGAAAACCACCAGGATGAACCCCCGTTCCACAGTGGGGACTGTAACTGAAATATACGATTACTTAAGATTACTTTTTGCCCGTATTGGTACCCCCCACTGTCACCAGTGTGGTCAGGCCATTAGTCAGCAGACTGCTGGTCAGATAGTGGATAGCATACTCCAGGAGGAGGAAGGTACCAAGATACAGATTTTAGCACCTTTGGTACGGGATCGGAAGGGGGAACATCAGAAAGTATTTGAAGAACTGCGTAGGAAAGGGTTTGTACGGGTAAGGGTTGATGGCAAAATCTATTCCCTGGACCAGGATTTTGAGCTGGAGAAAAACTTCAAACACAGCATAGAGGTTGTGGTTGACCGTCTGGTGATCCGGTATGACCGTGACTTTGAAAGTAGACTGGCTGATTCTGTAGAAACCTCTCTGGAACTGGGTGAAGGACTCTTAATTGTAGTATATGGGGAAGGTAAAAGTCAAAAAAATGAAGATAAAGGACCAGATGGGAAAAATAAAGCTGGAAATAATCATGGTGAAAAAGTATACAGTGAACATTTTGCCTGTACTGATTGTGGTATAAATTTTGAGGAGATCAGTCCACGTATGTTCTCCTTTAACAGTCCCCATGGGGCCTGTCCTGAATGTAATGGACTGGGAAGTAAACTGGAGATTGATGCTGATCTGGTGGTTCCTGACTCTGAACTCTCACTAAATGAAGGAGCCATTCTTCCCTGGAGTAAATCTAAACATCGGGATAATTATTACATGCAGATGTTAAGGGCGGTGGCTGATCACTACGGTTTCAGTATGGACACCCCCTTCCAGGATTTGCCCCAGAAATATCAGGAAATCGTCCTTTATGGTTCTCCTGATAAGATAGAATTCGTTTTCCAGAGGAAAAACAGACTTCACCGGGTTAATCGTTATTTTGAGGGTGTGGTGCGGCGGATGGAACGGATATATATGGAGACCAAATCCAATTACATGCGCAGTTACATGGGTCAGTTTATGAGTGATCATAAGTGTCCTGCGTGTAATGGTACTCGACTGCGACCTGAAAGCCGTAGTGTGACTGTGGGAGATAAATCCATACCTCAAGTAGTGGAAATGCCCATTAAAAACTCATATACATTTTTTGAAAACCTGGAACTATCTGAGAGGGATGAGTTCATTGGTCATGAAATTTTAAAGGAAATAAAGGAACGTTTAAAATTCTTGAAAGATGTAGGATTGGATTATATTACTTTGGAAAGGTCTTCAGGCAGTTTATCGGGCGGTGAAGCTCAGCGAATACGTTTAGCCACTCAGATCGGGTCACAACTGGTGGGTGTACTGTACATTCTGGATGAACCCAGTATCGGTCTTCATCAACGTGACAACCACCGTCTTATAGAAACCCTTAAAAAATTGCGGGATATTGGAAACACCCTTATTGTGGTGGAGCATGACGAGGACACCATTCTATCTGCAGATTATGTGGTGGATATTGGTCCTGGTGCAGGGGAACATGGAGGCTGGATCAGTGCCACTGGCACTCCTCAGGAGATAATGGAAAATCCAGAATCTGTAACTGGACATTATCTTTCCCGTCAGGAAACCATACCCACACCATCCCAACGTACTGAACCTAATGGTAATTATTTAACAGTTAAGGGTGCTAAAGAGCATAATCTTCAGAATATTAATGTTAAATTTCCTATGGGAGTTTTCACCTGCATCACTGGAGTTTCCGGGTCGGGTAAAAGTACCTTAATCAATGATGTTCTCTACAAAGGACTCTACGGTACTTTGAACCATAAACATATGAACCCCGGTAAACATGACACTATCACCGGCACAGAACACGTGGATAAGGTTATTATTATTGACCAGTCCCCTATTGGGCGTACCCCTCGCTCTAATCCTGCAACATATACTGGAGTGTTCACTTACATCAGGGAGATATTCGCCCAAACACCCACCGCTAAGAAAAGAGGTTATAAACCTGGTAGGTTCAGTTTTAATGTTAAAGGAGGAAGATGTGAGGCTTGTACTGGTGATGGTATTATCAAGATTGAGATGCATTTTTTAGCAGATGTTTACGTGCCCTGTGAGGTTTGTAAAGGTAAAAGGTACAACAAAGAAACATTAGAAGTCCGTTATAAGGGTAAAAACATCTCTGAAGTCCTTGATATGACTGTTGAAGAGGCATTGGAGTTTTTTGAGAATATTCCTCGTATTAAGAAGAAACTCCAGACCCTGGATGATGTGGGCTTGAGTTACATTAAACTGGGACAGCCAGCCACCACCTTATCTGGAGGAGAGGCTCAGAGGGTGAAACTGGCTAAAGAATTAAGCCGTCAGAGCACTGGCCGCACACTATACATACTGGACGAACCCACCACTGGACTGCATTTCGCAGATATCAGAAAGCTTCTTCAAGTCCTGGGACGGTTACGTGATGGTGGGAATACAGTAGTGGTTATTGAACACAACCTGGATGTTATTAAAACAGCTGACCATATCATTGACCTGGGACCTGAAGGTGGAGATGGAGGAGGAAAAGTAGTTGCCCAGGGAACTCCTGAAGAGATTGCTGCAAGCGGTTCTTACACTGGTGAATTTTTAAAAGAAACCTTAAACCAAAAACCAGGACCCCTAAATCAGGATGTAATTTCTGGAAAAGAACTTGGTAAAACCAGCTCACAAAATCGCTGATTGAATTAAACTAGTCTCTCCCTCTGAAAATTAAACCAATACCCCCACCCACTTCTTATTTTTTTTTAATTTCTCTTTTTTTATCTACAGATATCCCCTATCTATAGATATCCCCTATATTTTCAGTATATTCCAAAATATATTCACATATTCACATGCCTTTCAGTATATTCTGATATACCCAATAATCAATATATCCACATGCCATAATTACCTTATCTGCTGTTTTTAACACATTTTGACTAAGATCCCAGTTTCTTTGAATCGGTTAGGTAGATTATAGTAACAATTTTTTATTAGACAGTACATACATAAATTAAATGATCTGTTAAGATCACAATTTCAGGATTGATTATTTGTCTTTGCCTCCTGAAAATTACCAGTAAATATGTGATAATTGTCCCAAACTTGGGTGAAATATTTATAATATTGTGAAGAGGGGGTAAATTACATGTATATTAAAGAACATAAATCATTTAACAATTTACTAAAAAGGGGGTAACATATGGTATTTACCCACGTGTTAACCAGTTTTTTATACGCAATAGAACCCGTGTACAATGTTTTAAACACATCGCTAAATGAAGATTATTTTCGTTTGTTAATGCTTATTATTGTGGTGGTTCTTGTAGCTATTCTCGCTGAAAGACTTGAAAAAATACGAAAACTTAATGAATTAAACCAAAAACTGAAAATACAAACTGATAAACTTGAAGATGCAAATCAAGAGCTGGAAGCTTTCGCCTATTCAGTATCACATGACTTGAGAGTTCCATTAAGAGCTATTGATGGTTTTTCACGTATACTGGTGGAAGATTATGAGGACAAACTGGATGAAGAGGGAATAAGACTCCTAAATATTGTGAGAGATAACACTGCTAAAATGGGACATCTTATTGATGATATTCTCCTTTTATCCCGTGCTAGTCGACAGGAAATGAAAATGAATGAACTCGACATGGCTGCCCTGGCAAAAAGTGTTTATGATGAATTCCAGACAGATGTGGAAGGAAGAAACATTGAATTCACTGTGGGAAATCTTCCCAATGCCTATGGTGACCGGGCCATGCTAGGCCAGGTATTTCAAAACCTTATTGGTAATGCCATAAAATTTACCCGTAACAAAAACCCTGCCATCATTGAGGTAGGTGGGAAAAAGGAGGGTAAAGAATTTGTTTATTATGTCCAGGATAATGGAGCCGGTTTTGATATGAAATACATTAACAAACTCTTCGGACTTTTCCAGAGGTTGCACAGTCCTGAAGAATTTGAAGGAACCGGTGTTGGTCTTTCCATAGTTCAAAGAGTTATAAGGCGCCATGGGGGGCATGTATGGGGCGAAGGAAAAGTGGATGGTGGTGCAACCATTTTTTTCACTCTACCTAAAGATAAACCTAAAAAGAAAAAATAAACGACTAAATCAAGCTTAAAATAATTTAAAAGAAAAAAAAATCAGATATAAAGGATATTGAAAGAATTTTAACGGAATAATATCCAAATACTCACAAAACAGAAGGTGTGTTAATGGATTTAGAAGAAGCAGATATTTTATTGGTGGAAGATAACCCTACCGATGCTGAACTCACCATGCGAGCACTTAAAAGGAAAAACCTAGCCAACCAAGTGGTATGGGTAAAAGATGGAGCAGAAGCCCTTGATTTCATATTCGCCACTGGCCAGTACGCTAATAGAGATCTTGAAAACATTCCCAAACTTATATTGCTGGATTTGAGGATGCCTAAAGTTGATGGTTTGGAAGTACTGCAAAAGATCAAAGCAGATGAACGAACTAACCGCATCCCCGTAGTTATTTTAACCTCCTCCCAGGAGGATAGAGACATAGTGGAAAGCTACAAGTTAGGAGTTAATAGTTACGTCAGCAAACCTGTGGAATTCGATGACTTTATAGAAGCGGTATCTACCCTTGGATTTTATTGGATGCTAATAAACAATCCCCCTTAGTGATGTTATGGAAGAAGAAATTAAAGTTCTAATCCTGGAAGACGTTCCATTAGATGCAGAATTAATAGAAAGGGAACTAAAAAGGGAAAGTTTCGATTTTAAGAGTCATCGGGTTGAACGAGAAGATGATTACCGGAGAGAAGTGGACAAATGGCAGCCTCACATTATACTGGCTGACCACTCTTTACCCCAGTTTGACGGTGTTTCCGCCCTTAAAATTGCCATGGAAAACTCCCCTAACACCCCCTTTATATTCGTTAGTGGGAAGATTGGGGAAGAATTCGCAGTAGAAATGCTGAAAAAAGGTGCTACGGATTACGTCCTCAAACATAACCTTTCCAAATTAGGTTACGCTGTTAAACGAGCTTTAAAAGAAGCACAAGAACATTTGGAGAAAAAATTAGCTGAAGAAGCTCTTTTAGAGAGTGAAAAAAAATACAGAGCCCTCTTTGAGAAAACCAAAAATCCAATAGTGGTATTTGATCAAGACGGTGATTTCACAGATTTTAATGAAGCAGCACTGGATTTTTTAGAAACAGAACCTGGTGAACTGCTTAAAGATAAAATACAACACTACCTTTCACCAGAAGCAGACCCTATCCATATAGAGGACTGGTCAGTGGGACGTATAGTGGAATTACCCCTTAAAATCAAAGATGAACTGAAGATCCTGGAATTAACCATCACACCCGTGGAAATTGGTGGGAAAAATATCATTTTCGGCACTGGACGGGACCTTAGCGAACAAAAAAGAATGGAAAATGCATTGAAAGAAAGTGAAGAAAAATATCGACTTTTAGTTGAAAATCAGACTGATATGGTGGTTAAATTTGATCCAGAAGGGAAGGTTCTCTTCGCCAGTCCATCCTACTGTGAAGTACTGGGCCGTACCGAAGAAAGTATTCTGGGAAATAATTTTTTACCACTGGTACACCAGGAAGATCAGAAAAAAACTCACCGGGCCTTGGAAAAATTACATCGCCCCCCATACGTGGTTTTCCTAGAGCATCGTCTACTTACCATGAATGGATGGCGCTGGATTGCCTGGGCAGATAAGGCCATAATGGATGATGAAGGAGAGTTAGAGGCATTTGTGGGTGTGGGGCGTGACATAACTGAGCGTAAACTTGCTGAAGATCGGATCATGAAATCTTTAAAGGAGAAAGAACTGTTGTTACGCGAAGTTCATCATCGAGTGAAAAACAATTTACAGATCATATCCACCCTTCTAAGTCTTCAATCCTCTCAAATTGAGGAGGAGCAGGTTATTGACCTTTACCGTCAAAGCCAGAATCGAATATTATCCATAGCTTTGATACATGAAAACCTTTACCAATCTGAAGATTTAACCAATATCAACTTTGCTAACTATGTAAAAAACCTGGTAGATGATCTTTTCCACTCTTATGGAGTGAATTCTGAAAATATCCACATAAAACTGAATATAAAAGATATTATAATGGGTATTGAAACTGCTATTCCCTGTGGACTTATTATCAATGAACTTATCTCCAACACTCTGAAACATGCATTTCCAGAGGGAAAAGGAGAAATTGATGTGGAACTTTCTGAAAAGAATGCTGGAAAGTACTTATTGAAAGTTAAAGATAGTGGGAAAGCATTCCCCAAGGGATTTGACATTGATAAAACTGATACATTGGGAATGAAGCTTATAAGCAGTTTAGTATCTCAGTTAGACGGGGAAATGGTTCTTGATAAAGATAATAAAGAGTTTAAAATTGAATTTGAGGAACTTAAATACAAGGAGCGGATTTGATGACAAATTCCAGGATACTGGTGGTTGAAGACGAAGCAATTGTTGCCATGGGCATTAAACAAAAATTGGAAGATTTGGGTCATCAAGTAGTGGATATTGCATACACAGGAGAAGATGCTGTTCAAACAGCTTTAGAAACTAAACCTGACCTGATTTTAATGGACATAGTCTTAAAAGGGAATGTGGATGGTATAGAAGCCGCTGCCAAAATAAGAAACCAACTGGACATCCCTGTCATTTACTTAACCGCCTATTCAGATGAAGAAGTTCTGGAACGAGCCCGTACCACCGAACCATACGGATATATCATCAAACCATTTAAAAAGACTGAACTTAATGCTAACATAGAAATGGCCCTTTACAAACATGCTGAAGATCAAAAAAAGAGTGAAACTGTTAAAAAACAGATTTTAGCTGATTTTTATGACTTTATTTTCAACTCCATGCCCACTTCAACAGATAAATCTGAGGCCGAGATCAGAAACACCATACTTAAACTCTTTGCTGCCCGCCTGGAAGAGGATATGAGACCTCATTTCGAGCAAGAACTGGGAGATATTGTGGAAGAACAGGATTTAACTGATCTTAAAAGTATTTACAATGCATATCTTGATTGGGTGGCTAATCTTTTAGCCGATTTCGGTATTCAAACCCAAATCGAAGCCAATGGCCCGGTGCATCTTTTTAAATTCTTAAACTGTCCCTGGATCGAGGATGCAAAGAAAAAACCGGTTTTTTGTCTTAACTGTCAGGCTATAATGCAACAAACTTTTGACTGGACTGGTATGGAAGGTAAAGTAGAAAAAAAAGCCACCATCGCTGATGGTTCAGATTCATGTATCTTCAAATTCAATGTGCCTTTTATGAAAAAAGAGGAATAAACATTCCCCTTTTACTATAATATTCAGTCTATGCCTAATACAAACATCAACTAAGTTCTTTGTCACCTTATAAAAAAATTTAAGAATTAAAAATTAATTATTTCTTTAGTTTAAACTGTGTTCATATTCTATAATTTTTTTATTCATTCTTTAATTCAATTGAATATTTAGGGGTAATAGGAGGGGGGTTTAAGTTGAAAAATAATAAGTCTAAAGTGCTGATAACTAAAAATAAGGACAGAACATCAGCAGTTGAAGAAATTCTTAAAGTTTTCGATCTGGAAAATTTTTCAGGACAAAAAGTGGCTTTGAAGGCAAACTATAACAGTGCAGATCAATTCCCAGCATCAACCCATCCTGAAACACTGCGAAGTCTTATTGATTGCCTTAAAAGGGCTGGAACTCGAAAGATAACCTTACTTGAACGTAGTGGTATGGGAAACACCCGGAAAGTTCTGGAAAAAAGAGGAGTGTTTAAACTCTCCTCAGAAATGGACTTTGAGGTAGTGGTTCTTGATGAAATAGAACGTGATAGTTGGGTAAAAATTGAAAGGAATGGAACACACTGGTTGAAAGGTTTTTACCTTCCATCCCTGTTATGTGAAGCAGATAAGGTTGTGCAAACCTGTTGTCTCAAAACCCATGGGTTTGGAGGGCATTTTACGATTTCCCTTAAAAATTCTGTGGGTCTGGTTTCTAAAAGGTTGCCAGGAAGTCTTTATGATTACATGGCTGAACTTCATATCTCACCCTACCAGCGTTCAATGATCGCTGAGATTAACCATTATTATCCTGTTGATCTACTTTTGATGGATGCTACGAAGGCATTTATTGATGGTGGCCCTGCTACCGGAACCATAGTAGAACCCGGACTCATTTTAGCATCTAAAGACAGGGTTGCTCTTGATGCAGTGGGAGTGGCCATACTCCGTTATCATGGAACTACCAGGAATGTTTCTCAGGGTAAAATATTCGAATTAACCCAGATCAAAAGGGCCGCAGAACTGGGAGTTGGTGTTTCTTCAGAAAACAAGATCGAACTGGTTCCCCTTGATGATGAAAGTCAGAAATGGGCAGTTGATCTGGAAAGAATTCTTAAAACCCAATGAAAATAACAATCTAAGTTGGTAATAACATTTATATAGCCTTAGTCTTATTTTAACCTGGACCATGGAAAAATACTAATTATTTAGTTATTAAAGTTAATCATACACCATAGGATATGTTTAGATAAATCTGTTTAGATAAATCTGTTTAGATAAAAAAACGATACAAATTGAGAATATTATAAAAATTGATAAATAAATAAGATAAAAGATTTGTATAAGGATTTTTATTTAAAATAGAAATATCTAATTAATAGTACCTCATTCAAATGATGATGAAATTGCTTGTTCCGTGAATTTTATGTATATTAATAAGTATAGTTGGTGATCTGATGAGTCTTATTATGACTTATGTTGGAAGTAAAGGCTGTGTAATGGTTGGTGACAAAAGGAGTATAGGTTTTTTAGGAGATAAAACCCAAAGAGAACTTTTAGAAGAGGAGTTATATTCGGGTAAGATTAAAACCACAGAAGAACTCTTTCAAAAGGCTGGAGAACTTGATATCGCCCTTAAAATCACTGATGAAAGTGAAAAAGTTCGTAACCTTGGTAAGGTACTGGTGGGTGAGGTTAAACTTCGCACTACCACTGAAACTAAGCGTAAAAGAATATATGCAACCACCAATGGTTATCATCAGGTTGAACTTTCAGGTTCAGATATTAAAAAGGTGCAGAGTGGTAAAAGCTCAATTGTGGTTTTCGGGAATAAATTTACCAAAGAAATTGCCAATAAAAGTCTGAAAAAACATTGGAAATCCAAAATAAGCCTGAAAGAAGTGGGGAAAATATTCCAAAGTGTAATGGAAGATGTGGCAAAGATCACTCCTACAGTAAGCTCCCAGTATGATATCTTCATTATCCATCCTCAACTTGACCATAAACAGGCCATGGAACTTCTTAGAAATACCCTAATTAGTGATGTTGAGGAACTGAGAAAATGGCGTGAAAAACTTAAACAGGATATGCTGGAGAAAACCCGGGACATTCAAATGGCTACCAGGATCATCACCCAGGGTGAAGTGGGAAGAGTGAAAAAAGTGGATGGAACCGAAGTTGAAGTAATCCTTGCCCCCGGTGTGGAAGCATTGAACATGGATTGGAATGTTCTTGCCAATGCTGGTGATAGCATTATCATGAAAATGGAAGAGCCAAATCCCTTAAATTTAGGTGATCTGGTGGTGATTGAAGATGAAAATCTGTGTGTAAAAAAGAATAAAACAGGTTTAAGCTGTGATATTATACTTTGCCGAACCAGTGAATAAACAGTCCAAAAGTAAACACATGCAAAAACCAGTGAAAAATTATATAAAGTCAAATAGCAAATTCCAATAGATACTCCATTAAATAACCCGAAATCAGCATACAACATTGGTATAAATTTATAAAAATTATAAAGATTAAGGTGTTATACTAACCATAATAATCAAATCTAGGTGAATATATGAAGTTAACTTTTTTAGGAAGTGGTGGCGGACGCTTTCGCCACTATAACTCAGCGCAGGATGACCGGCGGATTTAGAATCGACGGCATAGATGGTAAAAACCTGCACCTGGATCCTGGGCCTGGGGCTCTGGTAAGAAGTTACCAGTTCGGTGTGAACCCCCTTAAACTCCATGGAATCCTGGTATCACACTCCCACACCGACCACTATAGCGATGCTGAGGTCTTAATTGAGGCTATGACCAAGGGGATGACTAGGAATAAGGGACTGGTAATTGGTAGCCAGAGTGTTATTAACGGCTACCAGAGATGGGGACCCTGTATTTCCAATTATCACTTAAGCAAATCTAAGGTAGAAGTTATGAATGCAGGGGATACGCTTATATTGGATAATCTTAAAATTACGGCAACACCCACCCACCATGGTGACCCTAAAAATATTGGTTTTCGCATGGAATGGGATGGATTCACCTTATCATATACCTCTGACACTGCCTATTTCCCTGAGTTACACCAGCATCATAAGAATGCAGATGTGCTTATTGCCAGCGTGATCAGACCCGGAAATGAGAAAATCAGGGGCCATTTATGTGCAGATGAATTTGCAAGATTAGTTAAGGAAACTTCGCCTAAACTGGCTATTATGACCCATCTTGGAATGAAAATGATTACTGATCATCCTGTTGAGGAGGCTATTAAAATAACTGAAGAAACAGGTATTGAAACCATAGCAGCCTATGATGGTATGGTAATGGACCTGGATAAGTTCCAGAATAAACAGCAAACTCTTGATGAGTATTAATCTAATTAAAAAAACCTAATTATCCGAATTAAAAAAATTATCCTAATTAAGAAATATTATATTAACGGATGAATAGAAAGATTGTTATGCCTCGGTGGCTCAGTCTGGTAGAGCGCGTGACTCGTAATCTCGTGGTCGGGGGTTCAAATCCCCCCCGAGGCTTTATTTCCTTGTTTTAATGGGGAAACTTTAGAAATACCCTTATCATTTAAACTTAATTTAAATTTAATACTAATTATTTAATTTTATAGATTAAGAAACTAGTCCTTAAAGAAATAGTACATCCATCAGGAAGTGATTTCAAAATGAAGGTAATGTTTAATGAAGGTCAGGTAATGTGCAGGGAACATTACCACTGTCCTTATGAAAGTTGCAAGCACAATAGATGGCATGAAGAAAAAGAATCCTGTAAGAGTCGTAGATGTCAGAAAATTCGACAGATGGTTTCCTGTACCAAAACACCCCTTGAAAAAGAACAATAGAGTCTAATTTTAATTAAAATTTACATTTAATAGTATCTTTAATTTGGGAAAATTCCAATACTTATTCTGTCATTAGACTTTCATAAACAAATTCTGGCTTTAAATACTGGATGGATTTATGAACCCACTTCTTAAGAGATGATCTACCATGACCATGGCCACAGCAGCCTCGGCAACTATGGTTACACGAGGACAGATACAGGGGTCGTGGCGTCCCTGGATTTTTATCTCAGTTTCTGTCATGGTTTTAAGATCTACTGTTTTCTGGACTGTGCTTATGGATGGTGTGGGTTTAACTGCCATTCTGGCCACAATGGGCATGCCATTGGATATTCCACCAACGATCCCTCCACTAGTGTTGGTGGTGGTTTTGATCTGGTCACCTTCCATATAATATTCATCATTGGTTGCACTGGCTGTGGATTCTGCTAATTGGAATCCGAAGCCGATCTCCACACCTTTCACTGATCCTATCCCCATGAGAGCTTTAGCAATGTCAGCGTCTAATTTGTCAAAAACGGGCTCCCCTATGCCTGGGGGAACACCAAAGGCCAATGTTTCAACTATTCCTCCAACAGAATCTCCTTTTTCTTTAGCTTCTAAGATTTTTTCCTCCATGAGTTTGGCCGCCTTTCGGTCAGCACAACGAACAGGATTTTCACTTGCATATTCTTTTATATGAGTGTAGGCAACGTTTTTGGCCTTCACATCAGCCACCTGAGTCACATGGGAAATAACCTGTATGTTCAAGAGTTTCAGAATTTTTTTGGCAACAGCCCCACCTATTACATGTCCAATGGTGGTTCTGCCACTCCCCCTGCCACCTCCACGATAATCATAACAGCCGTACTTGGCAGTCCATGTGTAATCTCCATGTCCAGGGCGAGGTTTATCACGGAATGGTTCATAGGCAGATGAATCAACATCTTTATTGTACACAACAGCAGTGATGGGTGTGCCATCGGTTTTTCCCTGGAATATTCCTGATAGAATTTCTACCTGGTCTGTTTCTCCCCTTGATGTGGTGATTTTACTGGTTCCAGGTCTTCGAAGGTCAAGTTCGGCCTGTATGTCCGCTCGTGATAGTTCCAGTCCTGCCGGACAACCATCAATCACAGCCCCCAGTGCTGTGCCATGACTGGAGCCAAAAGTTGTAACCTTAAACAAGTTGCCTGTTGTGTTTCCTGCCATTTAAATCAACTTCCATTTTCAAACTTCTATTTAACTATTATCTAAACTATGGTAAATAATTCATTAAACCATGCAATGAATATATTCCTATTGAAAAAATCTTCAATTATTTATCAAATATTCATGGTACTAAAAGTATTGCTGGTTAAAAATACCAGCACCTATCTAAAACTGCTTTCACTAGAAAAACTGCTTTCACTTAGATAATTAGTTAATTTTCTCTGGTTAACGCATATAAAGCCTGGTTATATATTTTCCCTTCTTTAATAACACTCTTTTTCATAATACCTTCAAGTTGGAAACCATTTTTCTCAAGTACCCGTCTTGATGCTGTGTTATACTCCAATGGTTTGGCGAATATTCTTTCCAGCCCCAATTCATTGAATCCATAATTTACAATTCCTTTAATCGCAGATGATGTGATACCTTTACCCCAATATTTTTCCCCTAACCAGTAACCTAGTTCTGCAGATATCCTTTCAATATCCTCTCCAAGTGTTAGACCTATTCCACCAACTGCATGATTATTAACGGTTATGGCAAGAAAGCAGTTTTTTTCTTCACAAGAAGTGATCTCTAACCAATTTTTACCATCTTCAAGTGTGTAGGGGGAGGGGAATAAATCTCTCATATTGATGGCTATGTGGTAATTGTTGGCATTCTCTACTAAACTTTCAAGATCTAAAAGGTTCCACCGCCTTAAAACACACTTTTCACCTTTGATTCTCATTATTTGCACCATTTGAGATTATATTTATCACTTATTAATAATGTACCATCTACATTCAAACATAAAATATCTTACTATCGCTGCCCATTGTGTATGTTATAACTGTTAGTTCTTGTTTTTCTACTTTTTTGCCTCCCTTAAAATAAATCTGTCTACAGAAACCTAAGTAATCCAAAATTTATTGATTGCAGTTACAAATCATTGCAATCAAAGGGTATCAAGTGAATAAATCAGAGCAATCAATGCCAATGTGTTCCTATAACTCTAGATATTGGTTTTGAAAAAGGGGATTGGTGCTTATAAAAATAAAATCAATTAATGTTCTGTTTTTGAGAAAAAAATGAAAAAAGGGAATGAAAAAATTAAATTTCCCGGGTAAATAGGGTTGGATTATTTTCTTTTTTCAATTACAAATCCTGCTAGCACCATTAACACTGCTAAGACCAGTACAACTATAGGAACTCCAGTAGTTTGCATCCCAATAGTTGCAGCCTGTGCCTCAGCCTGCTCCTGAGCATTGATTGTTGTTATAGCTACTATGACAGGCTGACCAGTGCAAGTTGTGCTGATGATGGTTGGTGCGATGTTAAAGGTTCCTGCCCGGAGAACTCTCACATTTAGATATAATAGTGGGTCTCCTACAGGTACATCTCCCAGAACCCAGGTTAAGGTTCGTGTTGCAGGGTCGTAGGTTGGTTGTCCCCAGTCTGGTGAATATGCACTGACAAATTCCAATCCATCAGGTATGACATAGGTCATTATAACACCATTTGCCGTGTCCGGTCCATTGTTACCTACTTTGTAGGTGATGGTTACAGTGCTTCCCACAGTAGTGTTAATGAGTGTTGGATTTACGTTAACTACCAGATTACACTTTTTCACATGTAGACATGCCTGCTGGTCTGGAACTGGTTCTAACAAGTAAGTGCAGGATGAGAAATCAGTTGCATTGTTGCAATAGTCTTTACCTGCATCTTCCGGTGTCATGACTTTTGTGAAGTTTAAGGTGGCAGTGGTTCCATTTACTAGAACTCCAATATCCCAAAGTCCAGTTAAAGGGTTATAGGTTCCCTGTGAAGGTGTACCGGGTGTAAATCCAGCCAGAAGAATATCGGTTAGGGTCACACCCACTGCATCATCTGGTCCATTGTTGGTTACACTGACAATGAATATACCAGTTCCACCAACATTTACTGGTGTGTTGCTGGTTTTAGTCATTGTCAAGTTTGCTGCTGCTGGCACGTTTATAGTGGCATTGGCTTCGTTAGCCCAGTTGGTCAGTTCACCTGTTGCATTTACCAGTGCTGTTATGTTTAGTGTTGCGTTGGTGTTGTTTAATAAGGTTCCAACGTTCCATAATCCTGTTATGAAGTCATATGTTCCTTGTGTGGATTGGTATGAGGCGAATACTAATCCTGTTGGTAAGTTATCTACTACCTGCACGCCTGAGGCATCGTTTGGTCCGTTGTTATGTGCTATTACCGTGAATACAATTGTACTTCCGAAGTTTGGTGTGGGGTTGTTCACAGTTTTTGTAATAACTATGTGGGAATGTGGTGGGATATCCAATTGTGCGCTTGCGTTGCCGTATGGTGATCCTTGTGGGTATTCAGGATTGTAAGTGGATTGTGTTGTTTGGAATACTGTGTTGTTTAGGGTGGTGTTTGCTGCTGTTATCTGTCCCGGTATTGACACCCACAATGTATGGCCTGTACCAATAACTGCACCAAATGACCCTGGCCATGTGACGGGAATGTTATTCCAGCTTCCTGCATCAAATTTAGATTGGAAGTAACTGCCGGGTGCGAATCCTGCTGGTAGAGTATCACTTAGAGTGATTGCAGCATCACTAGGGCCGTTATTTGTTGCACTGAAAACAATCCAGACGTTATCCTGGTACTGTGCTGTAATTATTGTTTGTCCGTCTTGGGTAGCTCTCCACTCTTTAGTGAGGGTAAAGATGGATGCAGGTGGTACATTTATTGTTTCGTTGTCTTTGCTCCATGGAAACGGATCAAAGGTTGTCTGGTTGGTTACATAAGCCCAGTTGGTTATGGTTCCCACTTCGGTTACGTTGGCTGTTATGTTCAAGAATGCTGATGTGCCGTTTAATATTGTACCTATATTCCATATTCCAGTATTTGGATTAAATGTTGTTCCGGGTGTAAATATTGATGAAACGTAGGTTAATCCGGTGGGTAAGAAGTCTGTAACCTCTACACCTTGGGCATCGTTTGGTCCTGTGTTCAATGCTGTGATGGTGAATGTTACTAAACTCCAATAATTTGGTGTGGAATTGGAAACTATTTTGTCTAGTACTACGTGTGCAGCTTCGCTTACAGTTATGTTAACGGTTGCGTTGTTGTCCGGGTGCGGATCGAAGGTGGTTGTGGTAACATTTACGAAATTGGTTATTAATCCAGTGGCATTCACTATTGTTGTTATATTTATGGTTGCATTTTGATTGTGGTTAATGGTTCCTAAGTGCCAAGTGTATATGTTTCCTACAATTGAGAATGGGACTGGTGTTGAAGACACAAAGATCAAGCCGGTTGGCCATACATCCTGAACCACTACATTTTGAGCTGGATCCGGTCCTGCATTGCACACACCAATGGTGAAGTGGATGGTATCACCAAAATCTGGTGTTGCACTGTCTACTTTTTTGCAGATTGAGAGATCTGCTGTGGGTACATAGGGGTTTTGGACGAAAAGTTCTATTAAATCATGGTTGTTTAGGGGGTTGGGGTCGAATTCAGTTCCGTTGACGGTGGCTATGTTGGTTATGTTTCCAATGAACATATTGCTGATGGTGGCGTTAAAGATAAGGGTCACTATTTGACCAGAAGTTAAAGTTCCTATGTTCCATATTCCCGTGAGATGATCCCAAGTTCCTTGACTAGGGGTGGCTGCGCCAAATGATGCTATTCCAGTGGGTAGGGGGTCATATGCCATTACGTTATTTGCAGTGTTCGGTCCGAGGTTTGTAACTGTCAGGGTGAAGGTTACGTTTTGTCCAGATGTTAGGTCTTGTGTTTGGTTGGCTGATTTTAATATGGCCAGATCTGCAGCGGGTATTAAATTGCTGATAAACGTTGCATTTTTACACAAAGTTCCATTAACATATGCACTCACTATGTTAGTGAGAGTGGTTGGGGGTACTGTGGCAATATCTACTACTCCTCGAACCCAGAAATTGACAATTTGACCAACAGAAAGGCTTCCGAGAACTACATTCTGCCCTGAAGTGTAAGGACTCCAGTTAACATTGTCCAAAGAGTATTGGACACTAGTATGGACTTGACTAGGTAGAGCGTCAGAAAAGCTTACAATCCAGGCAGTATGGGGCCCATTGTTTCTTATGCTCATTTCATAGGTTAACAAACTTCCAGGCCAAACAGGCTCAGGATTACCCTCTTTAGTCACATTAAGACATGCTGGGAAATCTACTAGGGGAATAGGTAATGTTAAGTTACCGGTGATGTTATTGGGGTCTGTGTAAGTGACGTTTGCAACTACGTTGGTGGGAATATTGAATCCGTTCTTCAGTGACATTAAATTGTAACTGACATTCCAGGATTGTCCTTGACCAAGAGTGGGTATATACCAGGTTAAGGTTCGGGTACCATCCGGGTTTAAAACATTGGTTGTTGGGGCAATGGTAGCACCTATATAGGTCATATAGTCTGGTACAACATCTGTGACTGTGATATTTTTAGCTTTGGTGGTTATACTTTGGAATATCTGGTTATAGATACTGTCAATGACAGATGCATTGTTGGCAAAATAATATTGTGGCACGCCATTTATAACAGATGCCATCTGTGTCAATACAACTGGATCAACATCCGGTCCCAAACCTATGGTATAAACATTGTATCCCAGACTTTTAGCCAGTGTAGCAAAATATATTGCCCTCTGGTCAGGATTGTCGGTTGCATTACCTCCTGCATTAAAGATTCCATCGGTTAGTAAGATGATGTTTCTTTGATTTGCAGGAAGTGACGATGAACTAAGTATATTGATAGATGTTTCCATGGCCAGAGCACCATTGGTTGTTCCTCCGGGAGTGTTCTGGTTCACCACATTAATAGCCTGATTGAAATTACTGGTTAAACCTTGCTGTTGTTTTATTATGTTAGCCCAGTTAACCACACCAACTTGGTCGGTGGTGTTGTTCATTTTGTTTATGAAACTGATGGCTCCGGTTTTTCTAAGTCCAGTGGGGTCACTGGTACTCATACTTCCAGATGCGTCTATGGTAAAAACCACATCCGCAGGAAGTCGGGTTGTGTTACTCGATCCATTCACTTCTATGTAAACCGTGGCCGTATCAACCCCGGTCACTTGGGCAGTTTTATTTGCTTCTACAGGCTCCTCTTGAGCAAATACTGCTCCAGCCATAAAAAGCACCATGACTACCATAAATAAACTTAAAATCAATTTTTTTTGCACTTTCCCCCCCCCTTATGTTTAAATAAGTTTTAAGAATTAGAATTAATGAAATCAATGTATTCCTGAAATCAATGCATTCCCTTTTATAAGGAAAAAAAATGTATAAACAAATCGGGATATTTTGTAGGTTTCTTCTTATATTGGGCAAATTTGATTGTTATTTATACTTATATTGTTTATTATATATTAATATGCCACTAAATGGTTAGGTGGCTCTGTCAAAAACTTGGGGGTTAAGAGTCAAAAACCTTTTTTTGGTTTAGGATTTCTATTCTGATATTTATTCGCGACATTGCGCCTTTTTTAATCTTCATTATTCTTTTAATACTTTTAGGAAAGCTTTTTTGGAATTGATTTTCCAATTTATTTGAAGTTCGTTCAATATTTTCATCTAAAAGATACGAAAAGTATGTTTTGAAGTAAGGCATTAACGAATCCATGATAATTGATTGAATAACCTTTGAATAATCTTTTATTTGATTTAATATTTCATCCATTCGGGTTCTAGCTTCTTTAAATGATTGACTGTTAAATAAACTGAATATATCTAGTTTTTCTTGCCTTATATTCTCTAATTCCTCATAAGACAGTTCATTATCTCGTATGTATTCTTTTATTTTCTTATTTATGTTTTTAAACACATGAAATAAACACCATTGATGCTTAAACTCTAATCCTTCAATTATGGGTTTATATTTTTCATCTAAATCGCTTGTTATTGCTATTTTCTTTTGATTTCTGGTGGATTCCTCTAAAAACTTTTGTATGTTCGTGGAATTCTCTTTGGAGTATATTTCATCAGCAACGATAATATTCTGTTTGCTGTCGAATAAAGCGAAACGGTAATTCCAAAAGCCGTTAAGCTTAATCCACTCCACGTCAAAAATGTAATAACCACTATAACAATTTTTCACTTCTTTTTTAGGGATTTCATATCCAAGTATCCAGTTTTCAATTGTTTGCCTTGAAACACTGATCCCCGTGTCTTTTTTAATTTTATAAGCAATTTTACGGATTGATCCAAAGAATAAACCAGCTAATTCAACGCATTTTTCTTTGAATTCATTTGAAAAGTTACTATTATCATCAACAATGTCTGATATATCTGTTTTAAACTTTTTACCACATTTTTTACACTTGTACATTTGAATTTCAGCGTTAACAACTCCTTCATCATAAAAATAAAGTTTTCTTTCTTTAACTCCATTTTTAATCACAGATTTACTGAAACACTCCGGACAAAAAGAAACCAGCACCTCAATATGAAAAATATCCTTTTTATACCAAGTATTCAACGATTTAAATACATTATCATCTCTTTCAACCGATTTTAAATGATTTTCCTCATATTTCGATAAATCTTCACAAAAATAGGAAAGTTTATAACCCTGATCAGACAAATTACCAACTGGAGCAAGTATTTTTTCTTTAGTCATGAAAATTACTATGCTCCACTTAATATAAAAGCTTTTAGGTTTTTATTTCAGAAAATAAGAAATTTTAACAGAATAAAAAAAATTTATTTATCAAAAATGGAAAATCAAAAACCATCAAGTTTTTGACAGTGCCATAATTACATGATTAAAATATTTGAGAGGATTTCATGGTTTCCAACGATGAAATTAAGTTAAGGCTTGAATGTAAAAAAGAGGGATTAGATCCAGATAAAACCTTGGGAAAAATTCAAGTGCCCTATGAATGGACAGGTGCATCTTATTTATTTAATTTTGGTTCAATGCCTGTTGAGGAAGTAACTAGTCGTATTGATAAATTATTGACTAAACGAGGATATTCTTTGGAAGATGGAACACTTTCACATGGTGTTTGTATAAAATTAACTTATTCAGGGGTATGTGGAGATATACCTAAATTGTATCGATTTGAGTTTGAAATATATTCAAGTAGAGGAAGAACGTATTTTACGATTACCAAATCATTTAAAGGATTAATCATGGCAATGGACAAAATATGGAATGGAAAAAATTATCTTGATAGCGAATTAGAAAAAATAGTTAATAAAATCAAATATTTAAAACCATTCAAAGGTTATCTAGTATGTAATAAATGCAACAAATACTACAAACTACAGTTTGGTGAATCACCTTATGACTTCACCGATAAATGTGAATGCGGTGGAAAATTAAAATATTATGAAAATATAGATTTCCTATTAAAATAAGAATGATGAATCCATTTTGTGGGGATGATTAACAAATTAAAATATACTATAGAGGAAATATTTTTGGTTTTATTTTTATAACAAATTATATTAAACTTCTAAAGATATTGCTAAATTAAAACACATTACTCCACCTAAAGAGGATTAACAACTCCAGAAATGTTTATAAGAATAAAACATAGTCTATTATATGAATAAAACTTAACCTATTTTATCTTTTTGAAGATAAAGCTATATCAATCTGTTATGTTACTAAAACTCGTTACTGGGAGACTTAATAAATGAGAAAATATTACCTGGATAATCTACGCTGGCTTATAATTTTGATCCTATTCCCCTATCACGTGTTACTCATCTACAGTAGCATTGGATCCTATTATTTCCATGTTGCTAACTCAGTTATTGCCAATGCATTCATTCTAACTTTTGCACCCTGGTTCATGCAATTACTCTTCACAGTTGCTGGAATCGCCACCTATTACTCATTAAAAAAGAGAGATGCAAATCAATATCTAAAAGAAAGAGTATCCAAACTCCTCCTCCCTACCGTGGCAGGTGTTATTCTGGTGATTCCAGTTAGTGTCTATTTTGGTTACCTTTACATGGGATACACTGGAAACTTCCTTAACTTCTTCGTAAATCATTTCACCAACTGGATACCTAACTTAGAGTCCGGAATAATTATAGGCCCCTTATGGTTCTTATTATATCTATTTATCATCTCTCTGGCTGCACTACCATTTATCATGAAATATAAAAATGGAAAATGGAAAATCCCCCTAGAAAAAGTTACAGTACCTAAATTATTATTACTTATTATCCCCTTAGCCATTGGAAGTTTTTTCCTGGATTTATATCCAGAAAAAAGCATATTGCAATTCTTCCTACTTTTCGTCTTCGGCTACTTTCTACTATCTGATGATAGTGTTCAGCAAAGATTGGAGGATAAAAGATGGCCACTTTTCATCTCCTTTGTAGCTATAACCATCATTTATCTGTTGTTAAGTGTACCTAACATAGATTCCACTGGAAGTGCTGCCAGTACCTCTGCATTCACTTTCTACACTATTCTAGGTGCATTCATCATGAAACTATTTGAAAACACTATCCTGTGGCTGGGAGTCCTGGGTGTTATGGGAATGGGTAAACATTATCTGGAATTTAAAAACTCTAAAACACTGTATCTATCCGCAGTTTCCTTCCCTATATACATCTTCCACATAGTCTGGATCAACCTGTTTGCCTATTATATCATCAACTGGATACCCAACCTCATGGCCCTGCAGGTAATTCTCATCATGGGACTGAGTTTCGTGTTCACCATAGCCACCATTGAAGTGGTTAGAAGGATCAAGGGAGTTAGATTCCTGTTCGGAATCAAAGGTTAAACCTTATCAGCCCAATAATAAATATTCTCCCTACTTCTTTTTTTATCAAATAATTTGGATAACAACTTTAATTTTATAGCATAAAAACCAGATTAAAAAGTAACCAACACCTCAGGCATGATCTATGACTTTAAAGAAAAGAAGTCCCAGAGAATTTCTGGACAAGCGTTTATTCACCCGTTTACGAATTTTAACTGCACTATTCATTGTAATGTTTGTTGCTTCTGTTTATGAAGTGGCATTTGAGGGTTTTTACATATTATATGCTATTATAAGTATTATTATAGGTGTGGGTGTGGGGATTATAGCCAGCCGGATGTATCACCTGAGCTGGGATGATGAAACCCATAAGGTGGTAAGTAATATGGACAGGCTTGGTGCTATCATCTTTATTTTTTACATGATCTTCATGATCAGCAGATCCATTGTGGTGGGTTACTGGGCAGAGGGAACCACCTACATGGGCATTATTATCAGCATAACCGCAGGAGTTACCTTCGGCCGAATATCAGGCACTAAACATACTTTAACCCGGATAAAAAGTGATCTGGAAAGTATTAAAGAAGCTCTGGTTAATTAGTTTAAAAAAAAAGTAGGGAAAAATTTTATTACCCTAAATTACCCAAAAGTCCACCCAGGTCTGTCCGGTCCTCTGCAGAACTCTGACCAGAGTATTTGAAGAGTGTTTTGGATAGGGAATAAACATTCATGGACTGGATCCATACCTTTCCATTTCCACTCAGTTTGGCGAAGAATATTCCTTCTCCACCAAAGACAATGTTCTTCAATCCCTTCTTGTCCAGGCCTCCAATGAATTCTATGTCATAGTCAATGCTATCTTCAAAGGCCACCAGACAACCAGTGTCCACATGTATGGTTCCCCCATAGTCAGCTGGGTTCAGTTCCATGAAATTCCCACAGGATCCTATGAACAGAGTCCCTTTATCTGAGAATCTTTCCAGGATGAAACCCTGCCCACCAAAGGCACCAGCCCCTAGTTTTTTAGTTAATGCAATGTTGAAGTCTATGGTGCTTTCGGCGGCCAGTAAACCATCAGACTGGACAAACATTTCCTTGGATCCATCCAGTTCCATGGCTATTATTTCACCAGGAATCATCTGGGCAAAGGACACCTTTCCATCTCCATTTCTGGGTGAAAAATGCACAAAGGCCACACCCTCCCCAGCCAGGCTTCTTTTACCCACATCAATAGCTGTACCTATGGCTTTATCCAGGAAACTTTTACCCTCATGTTTCTGACTCCCGAATCGAGTGTCCATATCCACATTGGAAGTTTTCCATAAGAATTTACCAGACTCCCCATACACTTCATCTGATGGGGATAATTCAGTTATAAGCATCTGCATGGCGTTACCAACAATACTGTGTTTTATCATTTACAAATCACCTTTAAAATGAAATACAATCAGGGGATATATTAATAATTTCCCAAATAATTCCAAAACGAAAATTTTAAAACCTTAAAAGTTTCATCAGTCAACAGCTTGCAAAATTCCTTGTTTAATTAGTTGAACCTATTATTGAAAGCCAGGAATCTGTTGAATAGACTGTACAGTTGCTGCCTGGGATGTTATAAAGCTTTGCTGTAGACTATATAGCATATTAGCGAGAAGTATTCCCTGTTCTTGTGCAAGAGACAGGTACAAGTTCATAGAGGATACTGCTGGCTGAGTATAAGGTGAATTATTAATACGGCTGTAGGCTTGTTGAACTATTGGTTGATTAGATACTTCCTTAATCACTTTTTTAGTGGCATTACTAACTGCTGGGTTTTCAGATAGTTCATGAAGCACGTTAGATGTATTTAACTCTTCTGTACGGGTAGTGTTATCTGCTGCAAAAACAGCACTACAAAGTGGCAACATCATTATCAAAAATAAAATAGAAACCAGTAAATCTTTCCCAGTCAAAATGTTCACCTTCCTATGGAATCTAAGAATGTCTTCACCATCATTTATAGACTGTTGTGAAATTTA
>Ga0334900_1000968_pt1 | contig 35439 bp, 28 predicted proteins | sample GraSluR3_MG_2_FD_207231 | JGI IMG/M metagenome (GOLD analysis project Ga0334900, IMG submission 207231) | Sludge microbial communities from methane-producing bioreactor in Wageningen University, Netherlands - Granular Sludge_31_08-R3 | ecosystem: Engineered > Bioreactor > Anaerobic >... | reverse complement strand
CTTTAATAAAAAAGTAGATTGGATATAAAAAATGCCGGGGACGGGACTTGAACCCACACAAGCGTAATGCTCACTAGAACCTGAATCTAGCGCGTCTACCAATTCCGCCACCCCGGCTGATTTTTGAACGTTTTTTAGTCGGTAGATTTTATCAGGAAAGAGAAAATTTTGCAAGATTGAGGATAATAAAAAAACGGCCGGGTTTTAACCCGACCGTTATGATTGTTGTTTTTTTAGAATGCGTAGCCTAAGCCGACACCGTAGATAAAACCGGAATAGCTTGGTCTATTGTAGGAAGCGCCTGTCCAATTACTAAATCCGAAACCGATTTTGAATCCCAAATAAGGTTCAAGGAAAAAGCCGGACTTTTCACCGAAAACAAATTTGTAACCGGCTTTAATGGGAATTGTTATTACGGTATCTCTCCAAGTGCCGATTGTCCAGAACTGGAGATTTACACCGGCTCCGCCCCATAAACCGCTAAGCGCCCTTGAATCCCCAAATTTGAAGTCGGTTTTTTCAAGGTCAAAATAGGCAAAATAGTAACGCCCTTCTGCGCCGAACGACACGTAAGAGTATGTCCATCCCCAACTTGATAAGCTAAGATATTCTACGGGAATAAATATACCTATGCTCGGACTGATAGCGAACTCCAAACTGCCCTCAACACCAATCCCTCCGAGAATCAAAGGTATCAAAGTAGCAAACGGGTTAATCGAAATAGCAAAATTCGGGCTTTCCTTCGCGTTAAGATTCGGCGTTACGCATATCAACACGGCAAATACAAAAACCACTCCTAAGACTTTCTTCATAACATATACCTCCCTTTTTAGGTTTATATTTTATCCGTTTATTATACAGCACAAAGTAATTCGTGTCAAACATTGTTTATTTTATTGGTAATTTTGGCGGTGTAAATTATTGTTTTGTTATATGTTTGAAACTCTTTAAATTTCTTGCCGTTTTGTATGTTGTAGAATAGATATATTTCTTGCGTTCAAAAATTAGACAAATGTTTGGTTAGACTGTATAATATTATAAGTCAATTCTTGTTTTAAGCGAGGTCAAAAAATGAACGAAGCGAAAGTCAGAGAGATTAAAGCGTCGGAAGAGAAAGCGCGTTCTATCCTTGAAGAGGCTAAAAAAGAGTATTCTAAGATTATCCATGAGGCAGGCGAGGAAGGCATCGCTCTTTTCAATAGTGAAAAATCCAAGATAAAAAAATCCCATAAAGACACTGTCGAAAAATTTCGTTCGGACGGCGAAGCTGAGGCTAAAAAAATTCTCTCAACGCTTGACGGCGAACTTTCAAAGATTTCAGAATCATTCAAAAAAAACAAATCCAAAGCTGTCGATTATTTAATTAACGAGATAAAGGTGAGATATGGCAATAGTTAAAATGAAAAAGCTGTCTCTCTCCGTATATGACAACCTGAGAGACAAAATGATGGCGGATTTACAGAAAGTCGGATGTTTTCATCCCGAATATGTTGAGTATGAGGATGATGCCGATTTTACGCCTGTTTTTATCGACAACGAGGAAACGGATTTTCTGATTAATGAAATAAACGATGTTGTTTTATTTTTGGAAAGTCATATTCCTGAGGAGAAAAAGGGCTTCTTTGAAAAGCTCGGCGAGGCTCCCCCCATTGTTTCGGTTGCCCGTATGAAAGAAATTTATTCCCGTTTTGAGCTTGAACTTACACTTCGCGATATTCGCTCGGTCGAGAAAAACTACAAGGAAAACTTGGCTAAACTTGATGCTTTGCTTAAAGAAAAGGAAGACCTTACTATGTGGCGAGAGGCGGGGGTTGATTTGGATATTATAAACGGCAAAAGCGAATATCTTGCCGCAATTACCGGCTACATTCCATCCTCTACTTACGAGGATTTCGTTAATGCGTTGCGTGCCTCATCGCCCTATGTCGAGATTTTTAAGGCTTTCACTACCGTCAGCGATACCTACGTTTATATCGTTTTCCTGAGGGAAGTATCGGAAACTATACACGATACGCTCAAGGATTTGAGTTTTGCTCCGGTTCATATTTCCACACGCACCGGTAATTTAGTCGAAGTCCTTGATGATATAGACGAGCAGATTGTAAAGTTTTCCAGCCGTATTGAGATACAGCGTCTTTTTATTATCGACTTTACCCATTTTATAGATACCCTCAAAATTATTTGCGACTTTTTGATTATTAACCGTAAGCGTCTTGAGGCGCAGGGTAAGGGGGCTAAAACCGAATCGGTGAGCTTTTACGGCGGATGGATTCCCGCTAAGAAAGAGGCGGATGTTCGCGCTATCCTTGATAACTACACCGAGATTGACTATTCTATTGAAGACCCTACCGATGAGGAGTTTGAGCAGGTTCCCGTTGCGCTTGAGGCTAAACTGCTTTCCAAGCCGTTTGAGGTTTTGACGCGGATGTATGGGCTTCCCGCTTACGGAAATTCGGTTGACCCAACCCCTCATTTAAGCCCCTTCTATTTTATATTTTACGGGTTTTGTCTAAGCGATTTCTTTTACGGACTTATTATGTTTGTAGCTTTCGGGTTGTTGGCGCGCAAGTCAAGGAAAAAACCCGCTATGAGTAATTTTATGATGTTTTTATCGCTTGCGGGTTTTTCCGCTATGATATTCGGGGTTTTATTCGGTTCGTTTTTCGGGGACCTGTTTACCCATCCCGGATATTTCTATTCCGAATTTTTCGCAAATATCGGGCTGATTGATACCCTTGAATCCCCGATGCTTGTGCTTTATTTGGCATTGATACTCGGCGCAATCCAGCTTATTTACGGGCTGTTTCTCAATATGTTTATACAGATGAAAACCGAGGTGATTCCCGCGCTTTGGGATAATCTATCGTGGATAATTTTCCTGTTCGGGTTTTTCGGATGGGCGGTGCTTGTATGGCTTGCCGGGCTTGCCGGTATCCCGACTTTAGGTCCTGTCGGGGTGCAGATTGCGGTTTACCTGATGATAGGTGGAGCGGGCTTGATTGTTTTAAACGGCGTGCGTAAAGCCAAGAAAACCATAGGCGCTAAGATTGCCGGTTTTCTCGGCGGGCTTTACGACCTCTACGGCGCGACCGGTTATATCAGCAATCTTCTTTCCTATGCAAGACTTTTGGCTCTCGGTCTTGCTACCGGAGTTATCGCAAGCGTGTTTAATTATCTGGGTTTTATGGTTTTAGGCGATTCGCCCAACCCGTTCACTGCTATAATTATGGTAGTGATATTAATATTCGGGCATGTTTTTAACCTTGTCCTTAGCGCTTTCGGGGCGTTTGTTCACTCTCTCCGTCTCCAATTTGTAGAGTTTTTCTCGCGGTTTATACGTTCCGGCGGAAAGGACTACGAACCATTGCGCGAGGAGGGGGTTTATAATCAGGTTGAGAGCTTGGAAGCCGTAAGAAAATAGACTTTAGACACTAAAAATAAAAGCATATTTTGGAGGATAATAATGAAAAGAACTTACCGCAACATAGCAATTTTAGGGCTTGGAGCTTTGGTTTTAGCCGTATTTGCCGTTTCCCCTGTATTTGCACAGGAAGCGGGTGAGGCGGTTTCCGATGCCGTAGCGTCTATTCCTGATGGAAGTATAAATCTCGGTATAGCCTTGGCTATTCTCGGTGCGGCTTTAGCCACTTTCGGCGGAGGTTTCGGGTCGAGTGTCGGTGTCGGTGTTTCCGGTGAGGTCGGCAACGGCGTTTTAAGCGAAGATGAAAAGAAATTCGGTTCGGTTCTTCTGCTTCAGGCGCTCCCCGCTACTCAGGGGATTTACGGGCTTTTGATTGCTTTTATCATTCTCGGTAAACTCAACGCCTCTTTGTCTGTTGCAGACGGTCTCGGAATTATGTTTGCCGCTTTGCCTATTACTATTACCGGACTTATTTCGGGTATATGGCAGGGTAAGGTTTCCGCCGCTTCCATGCAACTTATTGCAAGAAAGCCCAAGCAGATGGGACAGGCTATGATTCTTCCCGCTATGGTTGAAACCTTTGCGGTTTTCGGGCTTCTTATTAGTATCCTTCTTTTGGGTGAAATTGGATAAGTTTGAGCCGATGATACGTTCCGTCGAAATAATGATGCCTTTTACGGCTAATTTTAATGAGGAGATAATTTATGGCTCTTGAGGATATTAAAAACAAAATTATGAAGGATGCAAACGCGCAGAAAGACAAGATGATTGATGAGGCTAAGTCGCGTAAATCGCAGATACTTGGAGACTATAAAAAGAAAGTCGATGATTACCGCAAGACTATGATGGAACGCGCCGACAACGAGGGCGAAACCATCAAACGCGGTATTGTTATTGATGCCCGTCAAAGCGTCAAAAACAGTGTCCTTCATAAAAAGCGCGGGATGATTAACGAGGTTTCTTTGGAGGCTGTAAAAAAGTTTTGCGAATCATCCGATTATCCCGCTTTTATGGCGAAACTTGTAAAGAAAAGTGTCGTTACCAAAGAAGAGGAAATAATTGTTTCTAAAAACGATAAAAAACTTGATTCAAAGTGGCTTGACGGTATCAACAAGGAACTCAAGTCTAAGCTCACGGTTTCCAAAGAAAAGGGAGACTTCTTAGGCGGCGTTATTGTTAAAAACGACAGGGTTTTCGTTAATATCACTATGGAAACCCTGCTTTCCGTTATGGCTGAGGATGTTGAAAAAGAGATTGCCAATATTTTGTTTTAAGAGGGTCCTATGGTTGACTGGGGTTATTGTTCGGGACGGTTACGCAGTCTCGAAAACTATCTTTTAACTTACAATTTGATGCTTCGATGGAGTGAGGCTAATTCCCGCGATAATTTTTCCAAATATGTTGCGGATTCCTTTTACGGCGATGAGTTTAAGGATAAAGCTATCGAGGATTACGAGACCGTTTTTGAAAATCATATCCTTGCGCTTTATAAAGAGATTGAGGGTTATATCCCCGATGATACCCTCTTGAAAATTCATAAACTTATCTACGATGCCAACAACATAAAGATTATTTTTAAGGCAAAAATTACCGGCGGTGAGATTAATTGGGAGGTGCTTTCCGAAAACGGGAAATATCCCCCCGAAGAGCTTTACACTATGATAGAAGAAAAGTTGTATCGCAAGTTTCCATCCTCTGTTGAAAAGGCGCTCAGGTTTGCAGAGGAAGAGTATAAAAGAACCGGCAATATTCAGGTAAGCGACTTTATTATCGACAACGGGGTAAACGATTACCGTTTTGAGTTGCTTAATAAACCCGGTTATGAATCCGTGCGCGGTTATTATTCCAAGTGGGTCGATTTGGAGAATATCAAGAATTTGATTCGCTCAAAGCGTATGAATTTCGACCGCTCAATTTACGCGCTCGTTATACTAAACGGCGGAAATATAAGCGATGATTATTTTTTAAACCTTTACGGGTTGTCGTTGAATGAGATTTGCGAGGAAATCAAAAGGGGGATATACGGCGAATTTTTGGAAGCCGGTATTTCCGAATTTGTATCGACTAAAAATTTCTCCAAACTTGAAAAGCTGATGGACGAGTATCTTGTCAAGGCGATTACCCCGTTTAAGTATGTCGCCGAGGGTCCTGAGGTTTTGGAGGAGTTTTTGTCGATGAAAAAACTTGAGCTTAAAAATCTGAAAATCGTATTTATCGGAAAACTGAACGATATGCCGTCGGAAAAAATTACGCAGAGGATAAGAAATAATGGTATCTAAAAAAATAGCTATAATCGGCACTGCGGACACCGTGCTTCCGTTTAAGGCTATCGGCGTTGACGGATACGCGGCGGAGGATACAAAAAAGGCTGATATTATGCTTGACGACCTGATGGTGCAGAACTACGGGATTATTTTTGTCGAGGAAGCCTACGCGAAAGACTTTAGCGATAAAATCCAGCGCCTGAATTTTTCTCATCGCGAGGTTTCGATTATAGTTTTACCCGGCTCAAAGGGCGGGGAGGGTTTGGCTAAAGAAAAGCTCGCGGGATTGGTTAAGCGCGCTATCGGTATTGATATTTTCGCCGTTAAGTAGCGGGATTAATAATAATTCGGCGCTTTATAAGTGTCTTTAATTATAGACTACTAAAGGAGATTTGTTATGATACAGGGAAAAATAATCAAGGTCTCAGGACCCCTTGTAGTAGCAGACGGGATGACCGGAGCTAAGATGTTTGATATGGTTAAGGTGTCAAACGAGGGTCTTATCGGGGAGATTATTCAGCTCAAGGGCGATACGGCATTCGTGCAGGTTTACGAGGACACATCGGGCATAGGACCCGGCGAACCCGTAATATCCACCGACGCCCCGCTCTCCGTAGAGTTAGGACCCGGGCTTATCGGGAATTTCTTTGACGGTATCCAGCGTCCCCTGTCGGGTATCGCAGAGGCATCGGGAAGCGCTTTTATCGCGCGGGGTATTGAGGTTCGCGCGCTTAATGCCAAGAAAAAATGGGATTTCAAGCCTGTCGTTAAGGAAGGCGACGAGGTTGAAAGCGGCGATATTATCGGCGAAGTTCCCGAAAGTGAGCTTATTTCCACTAAAATTCTTGTTCCCTACGGTGTCAAGGGCAAGGTTGCTAAAATCAACAAGGGTTCGTTTACTATAGATGACGTTGTTGCCGTTCTCAAGGGTGATGACGGTAAAGAGATAAACCTTACTATGACTCATAAATGGCCTGTCCGTGTCCCGCGTCCCGTGAAGAAAAAACTTCCCCCTCGCGTGCAGATGTATACAGGGCAACGGATTATCGACACTTTCTTTCCTATTGTAAAGGGAGGAGCGGCGGCTATTCCCGGTCCCTTCGGGAGCGGAAAAACCGTTACGCAACACCAGCTTGCAAAGTGGTCTGATGCAGAGGTTGTGGTCTATGTGGGGTGCGGCGAGCGCGGTAACGAGATGACCGACGTTCTTATGGAGTTCCCGGAACTTATCGACCCGAAATCGGGTAAGCCTCTTATGGACAGAACCGTGCTTATAGCCAACACGTCAAATATGCCCGTTGCGGCGCGTGAGGCTTCCATATACACGGGTATTACGCTTGCGGAGTATTTCCGCGATATGGGATATAACGTTGCGCTTATGGCGGATTCCACATCACGATGGGCGGAGGCTCTTCGCGAGATGTCGGGGCGTCTTGAGGAAATGCCCGGCGAGGAGGGGTATCCCGCGTATCTCGGTTCGCGTCTCGCTACGTTCTATGAACGCGCGGGTATTGCGGAAATTCTCAACACAAAGGAAACCGTTGTGGCATCGGTTAGCGCTATCGGCGCGGTATCGCCTCCCGGGGGCGATTTCTCCGAGCCTGTTACCCAAAACACGCTTCGTGTTGTAAAGGTTTTCTGGGCGCTCGATTCCAACCTTGCTTATCAGCGTCATTTCCCCGCTATTAACTGGCTTACAAGCTATTCGCTTTATAACGACAGCCTTGTCGAGTTTTGGAACAACACGCTTGGCGAGGAATGGTATTTTACCAAAACGGAAGCTATGAAGGTGCTTGAGGAGGAGGCGGAACTCAAGGAAATTGTCCGTCTTGTCGGTATTGACTCGCTTACACGCGAGCAGAGGGTTATCCTCCTGACCGCAAAGTCTATCCGTGAGGATTTTCTCCATCAGAACGCAACCCACGAGGTTGATACCTACACCTCAATAGAAAAGCAAATTCGTATGCTTTCGGCGATTGTACTTTTTCACCATCTTGCGCTTGAAGCGGTGGAAAAGGGCGCCGAGTATGATAATATAGAGCTTCTTCCCGCCAGAGAAAAATTTGCCGATATGAAATTTGTCGATGAGAAAAAGAAGGATGATTTTTTTGATGAACTGGAAAAGGATATTCGTAAAGATTTCTCCGCTATAAATACGGTAGAGGGTAGTGTCAATGCTTAAAGAATACAAAACTATTATCGGAGTAGAAGGCCCGTTGTTGGTGGTTGACCAAGTCAGCGGCGCAAAATATGATGAGCTTGTCGAAATAGAACTCGGTAGCGGTGAAAAACGTCGCGGAAAGGTGCTTGAAATAACCACAGACCGTGCGCTTGTTCAGGTTTTTGAAGGCTCATCGGGTATAGACGTGGACAACTGTAAAGTAAGATTTTTGGGCAAGGTTGTTACAATCCCCGTGTCGCCGGATATTCTCGGACGCGTTTTTGACGGTTCGGGCAAGCCTATTGACGGGGGCGCATCGATTATCGCCGATAAATATATTGATATTAACGGTGCGGCGATTAACCCGTTTAACCGCGACTATCCCGCAGAGTTTATCCAGACCGGGGTATCGTCTATTGACGGGATGAATCCTCTTGTTAGAGGGCAGAAGCTCCCGATATTTTCGGGTTCGGGGCTTCCTCATTCCAGAATGGCGGCTCAGATTGCCCGTCAGGCTCGAACCCTGAAGGCTCACGAAAACTTTGCCGTGGTTTTTGCCGCGATGGGTATTACCTATGAAGAGGCGAATTTCTTTATGGAAGACCTCAAGAAAACGGGCGCTATTGAAAGAACGACTATGTTTATAAATCTTGCCGATGACCCCGCTATTGAGCGTATTTCGACTCCGCGTATGGCGCTTACCGCCGCAGAGTATCTGGCTTTCGACCTTGATATGCACGTGCTTGTTATATTAACCGATATGACCAATTACTGCGAGGCTTTACGTGAGATATCCGCAGCGCGTAAGGAGGTGCCGGGACGGAGGGGGTATCCCGGGTATCTTTACACCGACCTTTCCACGCTTTATGAAAGGGCGGGGAAGATTAAGGGCAAAAGCGGGTCTATTACTATGATTCCGATTTTGTCTATGCCGGAGGATGATAAAACTCACCCTATACCCGACCTTACGGGATATATCACCGAGGGGCAGATTATTCTTGCAAGACCGTTGCACGGCAAGGGAATTTACCCTCCCGTTGACGTTTTGCCCTCGTTGTCCCGTCTCCGCGACAAGGGTATCGGTAAGGGGAGAACCCGCGAAGACCACGCCGACCTTGCAAACCAGCTTTTTGCGGCGTATGCAAGAGGTAAAGAGGCTAAGGAGCTTGAGGCGATTCTCGGTGAGGGCGCTCTTACTCCGGTTGATTTGAAGTTTTCAAAATTTGTTGATTTATACGAGGGGCGGTTTGTCAAGCAGGATGAGCATGAGGAGCGCGATATCGAAAAGACTTTGCTGATAGGATGGGAACTTGTCGCTACTCTGCCCGTGCCGGAACTCAAGAGAATTAGGGATGAATACAAGACCAAGTATTTGCAACCGATTCTTGAAAAAGAGGAACAGGTAAATGCAGAAGATTAATCCGAACCGTATGGAATTATCCAACCAGAAGAAGAAACTTGCTATTGCCAAACGCGGGCATAAGTTGCTCAAGGATAAGCAGGATGCGCTGATAAAACTGTTTTTGGATACGGTGCATAAAACCCGTGAGCTAAGGGAATCTGTCGAGGATGATATGAAAAACGCCTATGACGGGTTTCTTATTGCGCGAAGCGTTATGGAAAAATTTACAAGCGAGTCGATTTTTCTTGTTTCAAACGTGAAAATCGAACTTACGGAAAATATACGGAATAATATGGGTGTCAGAACGCCTGTTTATGATTTTAAGCAGGTGGGCAACCTTCACGCATACAGCCTTGTCGGCACGTCCGGCGAACTCGACTCCTCTCTTGAGATATTTTCAAATCTTCTTGAAAAATTAGTAAAGCTTGCGGAGTTGGAAAAGATGGTTGAGCTTATGGCGCTTGAGATAGAAAAAACCCGCAGACGGGTTAACGCGCTTGAGTATCGTCTCATTCCCGATACTCAGGAGATTATTCGTTTTATTAAGATGAAACTTGATGAGATGGAACGCTCAAATCTTTCAAGGCTTATGAAGGTCAAAGAGATTGTAAGAAAAGAAGATTAAGCGTTTTTTAACGTCGGGATATTTCTTGCGCTGTTTTATTAAACGGTGTAAGATTATCAATGGAGATATTTTGGTAGGGAGGGTAAGTTATGGCAAATGTGTTGGTGGTAGATGATTCGACTGTTATGAGAAAAAATCTCAGGTCGTTGCTTTCGCAGGCGGGATATTCCGTAGCCGATGAGGCAGTCAACGGCGTTGACGCTTATAAGAAATACAAGCAACACAAACCTGATTTCGTTACTATGGATATAAATATGCCGGATGCCGATGGGATAGAAGGCGTGAAGCTTATTTTGAAAGATTTTCCCGATGCGAGAATTATTATGGTCAGCGCTATTGACCAGCGTGAAATGGTGGTTGAGGCATTGAAAGCGGGGGCTAAACATTATATCCTAAAACCCGTTACTCTTGATAAGATTATCGAGGTGATTAGTAAGGTTGCAAAATAATCCGTTTCGGAGTTTGTTTTGACAAATGGTATAGATATAACCGATTATCACGGTTTCAAATCTTTTTTAAGCAATCTCGATAAATCGTCAATTTATGAAATTAAACCCGTGTTTCCCGAAAAGACTTTTAAAATCTTAAAGGAGAAACTTTTGCCTTTTATGTGCGCCGTGTCCTGTGAGATGGTATGCGATGAGGGGGTGTTGGCGGGTTTTGTGAGTACAAAGTCTTTGTCCCTTAATCTTATGGATTATTCGGCGTTTATTTACGCGGGAAAGATTTTGAATTTTTTGCTTGTATTTGACTGCGACAGCGGCGGTGCATCGGATGTTTTAAAGTTCTTTTCAGTTGACTTGTCTCAAAATACTTCGGAGGACGAAGAATTGCTTAAAAGCGGTGTCGAGGAGTTTGCTAATATCATTCTCGGCAATTCGCTGAATTTTATAATCGAAAGCTGCTCCATTCAGGAAAAAGCCCCGCTTATTTTCGGGATACCTCTAAGCGTAAAATCGGATAAACTTTCAGTGCTTTCCGATGAGGACATTATTTCCTACGAAATTAAAACTCCGTCCGGTAAAATGAGATTATCATTTGTCGCTTAAACGTCTTTATAAATCCAATCCTCTTTCGCAGTATGGTTTCGGTATATTTCGATAACCGTTTTCCCGAAAAGTGTCATTCTGATTATACCCTTGTCAGTCTAACCCTTGAAGAATCTATCCTGTCGTAAGGAGATTCTTCACGGGTAAAGGTAAAGAAGCAAAATCAGAATGACACTTCATAGGTGGTTGTTACAAGTTACGGTCATTGAGTTCTGAGTCTCTTCCGAGGTAAGGACTTGCTCTGAGGCACTTATTTCAATTAATCGTTGTTGTGTGGACTAAATCCCGTTTTAGTTTTATAATATTGTCTATTAAAAAATGCAAGCGAGGGTTTATGTTTGAGTATCCCGAACGTTATGACGTTATAGTAATAGGCGCGGGGCATGCGGGGATAGAGGCGGGGTTATCATCGGCGCGTATCGGCGCTAAGACCTTGCTTATCACCTCCAATATCGACCTTGCAGGGCAGATGCCGTGTAACCCCTCTATCGGTGGTATAGGCAAGGGGCAACTCGTTAAGGAAATAGACGCGCTCGGCGGCGAGATGGGACGGGCTATCGACGCGACCGGTATCCAGTTTCGCACCCTGAACACCCGAAAGGGTCCCGCAGTCCGCTCATCACGCGCACAGGCTGATAAAACCGAATATCGCAAATATATGCAGAAAGTCCTGTTTAGCCAAAAGAATCTTGATTTGAAGCAGGGGCTTGTCGAAGACCTGATTATTGAAAACGGGAAAGCGAAGGGTATTATCGACAGGTTGGGTAATGCTTATCTCTCATCGACAGTGGTTATTACCCCGGGGACTTTTCTTGACGGAGTTATTCATATCGGGGAAAACTCGTTCCCGTCGGGGAGACTTGGCGAGGATGCATCAACGGGGCTTTCCGCCACTCTCAAGAGATTGGGTTTCAGGGTGGGACGGTTTAAAACGGGGACTCCCGCGAGGATTGACGCCAAAACCATCGACTTTTCCCAACTCGATATTCAACATGGGGATATTCCCGTAAAGCCGATTTCATTTTGGACTGAAAGTATAGATATTGAGCAGATGCCCTGTTATATTTCCCATACCAACGAAAGGACGCATAAAATTATCCGCGACAATATAGATAAAGCGCCGATGTATTCCGGGAGGATTAAGGCGACCGGGGTTCGCTACTGCCCGTCTATTGAGGATAAGATAATGAAATTTCCCGACAGGGAGCGTCATCATATATTTATCGAGCCTGAGGGGCGGTTTACCGATGAGTATTACCCTAACGGGCTTTCCAACGGGCTTCCGATAGACGTGCAGATTGAGCTGTTGAGGAGCATAGAGGGGCTTGAAAACGTCAGGATGACCCGTCCCGCTTACGCTATTGAGCATGATTATATCGACCCGACCGAGCTGTTACCCTCGCTTGAAACAAAGCGGGTGAGTGGGCTGTATCTTGCGGGGCAGATAAACGGGACTACCGGCTATGAGGAGGCGGCGGCGCAGGGGCTTGTTGCGGGGATTAATGCATCTCGCCGCGCTCTCGGTATGAGCGAGTTTATTATCGACCGTTCGCAGGGATATATCGGGGTGCTTATTGATGACCTTACCACTCTCGGCACTAACGAGCCTTACAGGATGTTCACCTCGCGGGTGGAATACCGTCTCGTTTTACGCGAGGATAACGCCGATTTGCGGTTGTCTAAAATCGGGTATGAACTCGGGGTTTTAGGCGAGGAGTTCTATAAAAGGACTTCGGAAAAAGAAAAGCGTATCCGTAACGAGATTGAGCGTCTCGGCAAAACAAAAATCACCCCGACAGAGGAGAATATCGCGATGCTTAAAAAGATGGAAACTACTGCGGTAAACAAACCTCAATCCCTGTTGGATATACTGAGGCGCCCCGAAATGAATTACGCTAAGATTGCCGAAGTTTTCCCATCGCCTGTGCAGCTTAACCCCCGTGAGATTGAGGAGATAGAGATTGAGGTAAAATACGAGGGCTATATCCGCGACGAGGAGAGGTCGATTGAAGGGTTTAAGAAACTTGAGAATATAGCGATACCTGAGGATTTTGATTATTCCAAAGTGTCGGGATTAAGGCTTGAGGAGGTGGAAAAACTCGGAGCGTTGCGCCCGTTAAATCTGGGTCAGGCATCAAGGATTTCCGGTGTGCGCCCCGCCGCTGTCCAGATTTTGATGATATATTTAAAGGGGTAGTTATATACACGGTTCCCGGGCGGTCATCTCGATACTGCAAGCCCTTCCTTCGGAAGAGGCTCGGAACTCGATGACCGGATGGTTTGAGAAAAGACTTTTAGGCAACCGCCGTTGTGTCATACTGATTACACCCTTGTCAGTCTAACCCGTGAAGTAACTCCTGTAATGGAAGTAGATTCTTCAGGGGAAAAACTAAAGAAGCAAAAATCAGAATGACACTTATCGATGACCGGGTGGTTTAAGAAAAGACTTTTAGATAATAATTCGGTTATCGAGTGCCCCTCACCAATTTATATAGCCGGTAAATTGGTGAGGGGTGTATCGAGGCAACCAACCAAAAATAAAGGAGAGAAAAAACAATGATTAGACATATCACCAAAGCGATTATTTTATTAACCATAGCCGCAGGGCTTGCGGGGGTATCCTGCGCCCCGCACCTTTTGCGTCCTACCGGTTTGTCTCATTCCGATAGCGAATCCTGCAAAAGGTGCGGGGGGGAGACTGTTAAACCGGACGAGCCTGCCGAAACCGAAACCGTTGCGACTGAGGTCGCAGGGGAGAAGTCTGCGGAGGAAGAATCGGAGGAATGGAGATATATTTACATAAAAGGAGCATTGATTTATTGCTACGGTAATATAAATAAAACGAAAATATTAGGAGTTTTAACCAACGGGCAGAAATTGACATTATTAGATAAAGCTTTGGAGATGGTTAAAATTCAATTAGATGATGGAACTATTGGTTATGTAAACGAAGTCTTTGTCGCAGATTCTAAAGAAGAATTGGAGCGCTTGACTCAATCGGGGATTGAGGTTAAGGAGTTTAAGGAAAGGGTAATCAGCAATTTAATGGCACCTTATGAACTACAGCTTCTAAATGATTATAGATATATAGTTATGCATGATAAGGATAGAAATATAGTAGGAGCTTTTAATTGGGGCGTCCGTAAAGCGATAGCCTTAGACAAAGAGATGAATGTTGTCAAAGAGCTTACGAATGTATATGAGCGCGGCGGAGGATATGTAAAATTAAGAAAATTCTTAGTTTTGCCTTATTTTGCAAAAGCAGTTGAAACGGCATCTTTTCATAATATTGAAAATAACCAGTTTGCTGAATTAATAACGAAACAAATTGATGATTACTTATTTAAAATCGATTATATTAATTTATATGATAAAGGATTGAATTTAGTAAATTCGATTCAATTGAAGAGCGAAGTTATAATTCAAGAGGATGGTGAAATAGCGGAAACAGCTTTTAAAGCACTAATCACGAAAAATAATTTTATTATTCCGGATATGATTCGCCGGAAAATTATAATTCTTGACCTAAATGCTGGTAATGAATATGAATTTCCTTATGAAGGGGGAAAACTTTATTTGGATATTTCCGAAGATCATAAAACATTGGGTATATTAGTTACAGATTTTTCTGGAATAGAGGATAAAAGCAAAAGTTATTATATAAAATCCATTGATTTGAATAGCAAGAAAGTATTATTTAGTAAGAATATAACTAAGGATGACCCTTACTATGGAGTCTTTTATACTTCTTATAAAGGAAAATATACTGTTTTAAAAAGAAATCTATTTGACAGAAATGGAAATCTATATTCACTGAATCAAAAACAATACCTTCTTGATTTTAGCAGTGATGATAAATATATGTATTATTTTTCCTTAGACGGGAGACTTGGCAAATATGATATGGAAGAAAAAAAAGTAGTCTATGAGGTTGTAGATAAAATATGTTCATGGGAAACAAATAAATATGGTGGTTTCCAATTAGCAAATAGATTTTATTTCAAGCTTTTTTATGATAAATATATTATTGTAGCTGATCAAGTTATTTCATCTTTAATATGGTATCTTACTGTGTATGATAATCAATTCAATGTTGTTTTTACAAAAGAATTTAACAGAGATAGTAAGACATATATATCTAAGAGCATGCTTTCAATAATTGAAGATACACTTCATGTTTATTTATCAGATGGAACATATAAAATTTTTCCGTTGAAGGAGGAATGAAGATGAAAAAGATATTATTAGCTATATTATTTGTTTTTATAGCAAGATCTGCATATACTCATTTTTGGCCGTTTACAGATTATCAAAACGTATCCCAAGATCATAATATAACGGGTGTAGTGGGAGGAGAGCCTCGTTTCGGTAGGCGATTTCATGGTGAAATTGATATTGCGAGAGTATAAGATAATAGTCTCATTTTTTATACCCTATGCGGGGGTAAAGGTATTAACATAAAACCGAAAAGGAGAGAAAAAACAATGAATAAAATCATCACCATAGCGTTTTTATTAACGGTCTTATGTTTCGGCGTGTCGTATGGGTCTTTGTTTGAAACGGGGCATAAGCTGAGCGTAATCGAAACGGAAAATTTCGATATAATTTTTTCCGAGGATTCCCGCAAAACGGCGGAGTATATAGCAAAAGTCGCAGAGGAGAGACTCGCGTATTACGATAAATTCCTTCAAACCCAAAACTTCTGGAGGACTGTCGTAGTTGTAACATCGGATACCCATATTGCCAACGGGATGTATTCCCCTGTGCCGTATAATACAATCGTAATATATGATTTTCTTCCCCAAGCGGGGTCGAGTATCGGGAATTATTCCAACTGGATGGATATACTGTTTGACCATGAGCTTGTGCATGCCGTATCGTTAGGGATAAGAAGTCCTTTGTTTTTTGAAATAGGGGCGCAGATTTTCGGTAACTGGGTGTTGCCGCAGATGTATATGAATTCGGGGCTTATGGTTGAGGGCGTTACTGTGGCTTTCGAGAGTTTGCAGGGTTTCGGACGGGTAAACGACCCCGCTATCAGGCATTCAATTCAACAGGATATTGTTGAAAGCAGGTTTAAACGTCTTTCACAGACTACCGCCTCGTATGATTTATACCCGGGCGGAAGTATCTTTTACCATTACGGGGGATATTTTTCTCATTACCTTATCGAAACCTACGGTATGGAAAAATATCGCGCGTTATGGCATCGGATGGGGCAGGGCAATATTTTCCATCTGCTGCCCGGCTCTTTCAGGAAGGTTTACGGCAATTCAATACGTTCCGAGTGGAATAAATTTCGCGAGTTTATGGAGCTTAAAACCCCCGTTTTTACCAATACCAACGTTATCAGCCCGCGTTATAAGCGTATTCGGTCTGTTGCTGCGGGGGACTATAAAATTTATTATTATGACCTGTTTAATCTTGAGATACGATGTTATGATACGGTGAGCGAGGCGGATAGTCTTGTATTGAAAACGGATAGCTTGGTCGGAAGTATTAACTTAAATGATGATGAAAGCAGGATGCTTATAAGCAGAAATTATCTGAGGAACGGGTTTTATAAACTTGCGGTAGTGGAATACGATTTGCAACGGAGACGGTTTACGGATTTCAGTCTTGAGGGGGTAAGAGAGGCGATATATTTTGACGGTGAGAACGCCGACGGTATTGTCGCGGTGAGGGTTAGAAACAGCGAAAGCGACCTTGTTTATATTGACAATTTCGGCGAACGGGTCTTGCTTAAAGGCAATACGCATACCTTATTTGAATCCCCCGTGCGCGTGGATAAAAACAGAGTTGCTTTTATAGTAAAACAGCATGGGATTAACCGTATCGGGGTTTATGATTTTAAAAGCGGTAAGGCGCAGGCAATAACCGGAGCGCATACGCCCTCCGACCTCTATGTAGAGTTTGAACCTCGCGGGATTATTATTCCCGAAGAGCTTGACAAGTCAAAGGAATACGGGGATTTTACCCGAATACAATATATCCGCGACATATCCGCTAAGGACGGATGGATTTATTTTGCATACAACAACGGAGGGGTATATAAGCCCGGGTTGATTAATTTGGATAAAAGTATCGTTAATCTTTATACGAATGATATATCGGGCGGAGTTTTTTTGCCTGTATATTCCGGGTTTGATATTTACTATACAGGCAAATTTTCACGCGGAGACCGTCTTATGCGGATGGGTAAAACCGGGGACGGGGGTTTTATAAGCTACGGCTTAAAAAAAGAGATTTTTAATACACAGACCGTTACCCGTAGTGAAAAAAAGTCCTTTGAGGAAAAAAGATATTCCGGCGCGCGCTATTTGCTTCCCCGTATGTGGATGCCTCATATTACCGCCTCTGGGCGATTTGATAATATCGGGATTGCAACAATATTATCCGACCCGCTAAGGGCAAACCAAATTATACCTTCAGTAACATATAATTTTTACAATCATTTCCCGAATATAGAAATTTACTGGGATAATTCCGCTTTGCCCGTAAATCTGTATTTTGACTTCAAGGATAATTTGTATTTTGTCGGCTCCGGCAAGTTTTATTACCGTCGCACCGAGGGCGCTTTCGGGATGTATTATATATATAATTTTTTGAGGGCAAACAATGCAATCCGAATAGGAACGGAGGTTTCCTATTATGCGACCTCGTTTGAAAATGAACTCCATCCGTATCAATGGACTTATAACCCCGGCAGATTTCTGTTAAGTGTCCACACGGCATTCAGTTCTTTTCGCAGTAAATACCGTTTCTTTGATTACCGGGGAGTTAATTTGCAGGTGTTTTTTGACCACCTTCCCGAAAAGTCAATTGCGAAAGGCGAGTTTCTGATTTTATATTCGCCGAATTTCCTGCGTGTTTTGCTGTCGTTATACGGGGCTTACGGACACAATCAGGAGTTTTACGCATCGGGGCACAATCCCGATTTCGGACGCACCCGTTATCCCGCATATATGGAGTTTTCCGGTTTAATGAGCGCGGGAGAGTATTATATCGGAGGGCAGGCGACCCTGCCGATTTTTAATATAGAGCTTCAGATGGGTCCCGGCTTTTTCCCTTTATATTTCAACCGTATCTATATGACCGGCGGTTACAGGGGGATATTTCCCGATAATATATACCATCACTCGGTTTTTCTAAGAGCCAACCTTGAATTAAGGTTATGGTATGAGTTTCCTCTTGTTCTTTTCTTCGAGACAAGCTATGATATAAACAACAATGAGTTTTACTACGGGTTTAGTTTTAATATAGCGTCGCTTTTTGACTATCTTGCCGACAATAGGGAAACGCCGCTCAGGTTTTAGCGTGAACAGGGATGCTTTTTGGCGCAAAGCCGTGGACGGACACTCAATAACGGTCATCTCGATACTGCCCCTCCGTTCCATCGGGGCAACTCGATAACCGATTGGTTTAAGAAAAGTCTTTTAGATAATAGTTCGGTCATCGAGTGCTCCCGCACCAATTTACCCGCTTCTCCGGGGGGTTTCCCAATAAATTGGTGCGGGGGTGTATCGAGATGACCCTACACCGTCCTTTTACCTATCCCTAAGGACCATAACCAGCATCCCAAGCAACATTTAGAGGCGCATTCCCGCTTCCCCAGATGATTGTGCCGATACCCTGCGGGTTGCTGTTGCCATCATAACGCTCCACGCCATCCTGTAAGTTGCCCGATATGGTGGGCGATACAAACGTATGCGTATTATTAGCGTAATTGTCCCGAAAATACACCCCGCCTCCGTTATTCGACGTGTTGCCCGTGATAGTCCCGCTTATAGTGTGGCCTGTGCCGTAACCCACAAACACCCCGCCTCCGTTAGCGAACCAACCCCCCGTCGCCGAGTTGCCCGTGATAGTTGCGCTTATTGTGTGGCTTGTACCTACGTTCACAGACACCCCGCCTCCGTTATACGCCGAGTTGCCCGTGATAGTCCCGCTTATAGTATGGCTTGTGCCTCCCTCCTCATACACCCCTCCACCGCCATAATTCGCCGTGTTGCCCGTGATAGTCCCGCTTATTGTGTGGCTTGTGCCTCCATACACACGCACCCCGCCTCCGTTGTTATTCGCCGTGTTGCCCGATATAGTCCCGCTTATTGTGTGGTCTGTGCCTCCGGCCACAAACACCCCGCCTCCGTTGTTATTCGCCGTGTTGCCCGATATAGTCCCGCTTATTGTGTGGCTTTCGCCATACCACACAAACACCCCGCCTCCGTTAGTAGTCGCCGTGTTGCCCGATATAGTCCCGCTTATTGTGTGGTTTTCGCCTCCGGTCACAAACACCCCGCCTCCTCCGCCCCATCCCTCCGCCGAGTTGCCCGTGATAGTTGCGCTTATAGTGTGGCTTGTTCCGTTAGTAACATACACCCCGCCTCCTGCGCTACTCGCCGTGTTGTTGGATATTACCGTGTTTTCTATATTATGCCCGCTACCTTCATTAATATAAACCCCGCCTCCCCTGTTATGAGCAGCGCTTCCGTTGGCAAGCCCCCCGCGGATAACAAACCCGTCTATCGTTACGTTTGCAACGTTATCAATCCAAACAACGTGCTTCAGCGCGGAGTTCCCGTCAAGTTCTGATATACCGTTACGCTCCGTAAATCCGGCGTTCCACCCGCCGAGAATAGTCAACCCCGCGGTATGTATAAACGCCCCGCTGTGCTGATAAGCCACATTTTCCGTATTCAGTCCGTTGCCGGGGGTATAAATACCCTCTGCTACAAATATATGATGATTTTCCGATGCTACGGAAACCGCCTTTTGGATACTCCTGAAAGGAGAATCTTTTGTCCCTTCATTATCATCATCACCGGTTGCAGAAACATAATTCCAGTTATTATTTCCAGGCGTGTTATCTGTCCCCCAGTCGATTGTATCAATCCCCTGCGGGTTGCTGTTTATATTGACAATAGCCACGCCGTAGTCGGAATTACCGTATATAACCGCGTTATTGAATGAATGTGTAACGTTAGGAAATGTGTCATAGAAACAAACCCCTCCGCCTAATTCCGCCGTGTTGTTGGATATTACCGTGTTTTGTATCAGATGCCCGCTACCTTCATTAATATAAACGCCTCCTCCCCTGTTATGAGGCGCGTCTCCATTAGCATTACCCCCGCGGATAACAAACCCGTCTATCGTTACGTTTGCAACGTTATCAATCCATACAACGTGTTTAAGCGAAGATTCCCCGTCAAGTTCTGATATACCGTTACGTTCGGTAAAGTCGCTATTCCACCCGCCGAGTATAGTTAATCGCGAAACATTTATAAACACACCGCTATACCGATAATCGGCGTTGTCGGTATTCAGCCCGCTTCCCGGTGTGTAAACCCCTTTCGCAACGTATATATAAGAATTTTTCGGCGCTTTACCGATTGCGGCTTGTATGGATTTTAAAGGTTCGGTTCTGGTTCCCGGGTTGTTATCATCACCTTCAATAGATACAAACAAAACGCCGCCTTCACGGTAATTAATAATAATCTCAAATACTACCGAAATCTTGTCGTTATCCGCAATGGCGCGTGCCTTTATGATATTATTCCCGTCGGTGAGGTTTAAATTTATACTCCATAAGGTTGTCCCGTCGGCTTCAAGCCAATTACCTTCATTGAGTTTAACCTCGACTTTGGTAATAGTATAAGGCTCATCCACCGATGCAGTTCCGCTGACCGTGATAGTTCCCTGATTGGTAAAAGTCCCGTATTCGGGGGATAATATCTCTATTGTTGGATACGATGTTTCTAACGTTATACTCCACTCGGGCGAAACGGCTACCTTGCCGTTATCCGAAACAGCCCGCGCCGTGATAACGTTTTCACCATCGATAAGCGCAATGCCGATAGTCCAGTTGTCGGTCCCGGTTGCAGTCTGCCACGCCCCGTTGTTGTGTTTAACCTCGACTTTGGCTATGCTGTAAGGCGCGTCAACGCTTGCAGTCCCGCTTACCGTGATATTCGCGACATTCGTTACAAACCCGTTCTCCGGCGATAATATTATCACCGATGGAACCGCGGCGCGCTCCACCCATACGGTATTGGTAGGCGAAATATTGCCCGCCTTATCGACGGCATAGACATAATTCGTATGCGCACCATATTGCTCGGTTTCGATAAGCCCCGTCCAGTAATTCCCGTAAAGACCGGCTTCCGACCATTCGCCGTCTCCGATACGGTAATAGACCGTTTCAACCCCCGAACCGTCATCATCAGCCAACCCCGTAAGCTGGTATGCCCCGCCGACCTCAGTCCCGTTTGTCGGCGACAGAACCGTCAGCGAGGGAGGGGTTTTGTCCTTAACCTCTTTCCCGCTTTTATTGTCGGTATCCCCGAACTCCGCTTCTAAAATGTCTCTTAGCGATGTGCAGGAGAATGCCAAGCCCGTCGCTACCAAAGCCCCGAGTAAAAAAACGAACAATCTTTTTTTCATAATAACCTCCGTAACGTATAGATTTTGGAGTATAAATTTTAATATTAGCTAAATTATTGTATGTTTGTGTTTAAAATATGTCAAGTAAAAAGCAAGACCGTTCGGTCCCCGGTCGCCTCGATACGCTCGCTTCACTCGCACTCGGCGACCGAAACATTACATAAAAGTCCTTCCTTAAACCATCCGGTCATCGAGTAGCCGAGCCCCGCACCAATTTGCGGACTACTCAGGTGCGGCTTTACAAATTGGTGCGGGGCGAGGCATATCGAGATGACCCGCCCCCTACGGCTAATCCAGCCACGCTACGTTAAGTGGCGTATTCCCGCTTCCCCAGTTGATTGTATCCAGCCCCTGCGGGTCGCTGTTGGCAGTTGAACGCGCCACGCCATACTGCGAGTTATTGGATATGGCAACAGGCGCAACAAACCTATGCGTATTATTAGCGGGAGGAGTGTCCACAAAATACACCCCGCCTCCATTATTATTCGCCGTGTTGCCGGTGATAGTAGCGCTTATTGCGTGGCCTGCGCCTTGATACACAAACACCCCGCCTCCGGTTGTATTCGCCGAGTTGCCCGTGATAGTAGCGCTTATAGTGTGGCCTGCGCCTTGATACACATGTACCCCGCCTCCGTTATTCGCCGTATTGCTTGTGATAGTTGCGCTTATTGTGTGGCTTCCGCCTCCCTCCATGCGCACCCCGCCTCCGGTTGTCGCCGTGTTGCCGGTTATAGTCCCGCTTATTGTGTTGCCTGTGCCTCCGGTCATATACACCCCGCCTCCGTTATTCGCCGTATTGCTTGTGATAGTTGCGCTTATTGTGTGACTTGTGCCTTCGATCACATACACTCCGCCTCCGTAATTATTCGCCGTGTTGCTTGTGATAGTTGCGCTTATTGTGTGGCTTGAGCCTTGATATACAGACACCCCGCCTCCTCTATCATTCGCCGTATTGCCGGAGATAGTCCCGCTTATTGTGTGGTTTGTGCCTGTATGCACATACACTCCGCCTCCGTATGACGAACCAGACGTTGATTTATTCCCGTATATAGTTCCGCTTATTGTGTGATAAGCCCCTCCGGTCACAAACACCCCGCCTCCGTGGTTATTCGCCGTGTTGTCCGTGATAGTTGCGCTTATTGTGTGACTTGTTCCGTTAGTAACATACACCCCGCCTCCGTTAACCGCCGTGTTGTCGGATATTACCGCGTTTTGTATCTTATGCCCGCTACCCGCATTAATATAAACTCCGCCTCCCAAGCTATGAGGCGAGCTTGTCTCGTTAGCATTACCCCCGCGGATAACAAAACCGTCTATCGTTATATTAGCAACGTTATCAATCCATATAACGTGCTTCAGCGAAGATTCCCCGTCAAGTTCTGATATACCGTTACGCTCGGTAAAGTCGGTATCCCACCCGCCGAGAATATTGAAATTAGCGTTAGCAATAAACGCCCCGCTGTTTGAATAGCTCGCGTTGTCGGTGTTCAGCCCGCTGCCGGGAGTGTAAATACCCTCTGCAACAAATATATGATGATTTTCCGATACTATGGAAACCGCCTTTTGAATACTCTTGAAAGGAGAATCTTTTGTCCCTTCATTATCATCATCACCGGTTGCAGAAACATAATTCCGGTTATTATTTCTAGGCGTGTTGCCGCTTCCCCAGATGATTGTGCCTATTCCCTGCGGGTTGCTGTTTATATTGACAATAGCCATTCCGTAGTCGGAATTACCGTATATAATCGCGTTGTCGAAAGAGTGCGTATCGTTTGGCGATGTGTCGTAAAAACAAACTCCTCCTCCGAGATTCGCCGTGTTGCTCAATATTTTTCCGCTAATAGTATGGCTTGTGCCTTCGTTCACATACACCCCGCCTCCTTTAGTCGCCGTGTTGTTGGATATTACCGCGTTTGTTATCAGATGCCCGCTGCCTTCGTTTATATAAACGCCTCCTCCCCTGTTATGAGGCGCGTCTCCATTAGCATTACCCCCGCGGATAACAAACCCGTCTATCGTTACGTTTGCAACGTTATCAATCCATATAACGTGCTTCAGTGCGGATGCCCCGTCTAATTCGGACATACCGTTACGCTCGGTGAAGTCGGCGTCCCACCCGCCGAATATAGTCAACCCCGCAATATTTATATATGCCCCGCTATGCTGATAAACTGCGTTGTTGGTGTTCAGCCCGTCATCGGGTGTGTAAATCCCGGATTCTACATAAATATCGTTAATTCCCAAATCACCGGCTTTGTTTATTGCCGTTTGTATGGTTTTAAGCGGATTTTCTTTTGAACCGAAATCCGTATCGTTTCCGTTTGTGCTGACATATATTTTATCCAAACACAATACCCAAACCGTATTTGTTTCACTGGTATTACCGGCTTTATCCACCGCGTAAACATAGTTTGTGTAAGAACCAAATCCGGGCAATGTAATATCGGCAGTCCAATTAGAACCGTCTAAATTAGCCGAACTAAAATCGCCGATTTCGCCAACTCTGTAATGCACACTGCTTACACCTGAAGCCGTATCAACAACAGTTCCGGCAAGAGTATAGTCCATACCGACACTATCTCCATCATTGATATTTGTAATCTCTATGGTCGGAGGTGTTGTGTCTAAATTTATAATCGTCTCCGCAGAGACATTTGACTTTCCGCTGTCGGCAAAAGCCATAGCCCTTATCGTATTTGCGCCTTCATTCTCATTAAGCATAATGTCGGCAGACCAGTTTGTTCCATTAACAGACCCTGCTACCCAATCCCCATCATCGACTTTAACCTTAACATTAGTAACCGTATAAGGAAACCTGATACCCGCCGTTCCGCTTACAGTGATATTTCTTTCATTTACGAATGGAATGTTTGTATGTGAGGTTATCACTATTCCCGGAATATCGGTTTGCTCAACCCATACCTTTTCAACGGAGGATTTATTGCCGGCTTGGTCAACGGCATAAACGTAGTTCGTATGTTTTCCCAAATCATCTTCATCCAACACAATAACAACAGACCACTTCGTACCTGAAAATGAAACATTATTAAAAGATTTCCCGTCGGTTGAATAAAAGACGTATTCTACCTCAAGTCCTCCTTTGACAAAGTTCCCTTTCAATTCATATAGAGTTCCAACCTCCTGCCCGTTAGTAGGATGAGTGATATTTATTGTGGGAGGAGTAGCCGTTTTCCCCAACACCGCTACAACATCCTGAGGCTCCCAAATCTCCTGTAAAAAACTGCAAGCGCCCCATATAAGTATCACTGCAACACCGAAAATACCAAAAAACCTTCTTACCACCCTTTCCCTTTTCATATCAGCCTCCGTTAATTAAAAATATTTTGATATGTTGTAAGAAAAATAGCTATTATACATTAAATAGATTTTACAAAAGCCCTCTGTTTTTGTCAATATTCAGCTAATATATATATATGAATATCCCGCCGTTTATATTTGATTTCCCGCTGATTTATGGACAATCCGCGCTCTATATATTATCATTTTATCATATTAATTCGGAGGATAAATGAAAGTTTTTGTTACTACGCTCGGATGTAAACTCAACTACTTTGAGACTGAGGCTATAACGGAGGGGCTTTGCGAGGCGGGGTTTGATATTGCACCCGATATGAACAGCGCCGATACGGTTATAGTCAATACATGCACCGTTACGGTTAAGGCGGATGCTAAATCGCGTCAGGCTATGCGGAAGGCTAAACGCGCAGGCAAATTTGTCGTTGCGACGGGGTGTTATGCCACTACGGATTTTGATGAGTTATCCTCGCTTGATTTTATTGACCTCGTTGTGGATAACTCCAAAAAATACGAAATAGGGTCTATTATCTCAAAAGGCGTATCCGTTGCGGATAATAATGATTTTCCTGCGGTTACGGGCTTTGAAAGGACGCGGGGGTTTGTTAAAATACAGGACGGATGCGATAAGTTTTGCAGTTATTGTAAGATACCCTTTGCTCGTCAAAGAAGCAGAAGTCTTGCGCCGGATAAGGTCGGGCAGATTATCGAAACCCTTGTCGAAAGCGGATACAGGGAGATTGTCCTGACGGGGGTTAATATCAGCGACTATCGTTATGATAATAAAACGCTTGCCTCTCTTGTGGGTGAGATATTAGACATAGGAGGGGACTGGCGTCTCCGTTTAAGTTCGCTTCAGCCCGATGAGTTTGAGTTAAGCCTTTTGGACTATCTTGACCATCCGCGCTTCACTAATCATTTTCATCTTTCGTTGCAAAGCGGAAGCGACACCGTGCTTGAACGGATGAACCGTCATTACACCTCACAGGATTTTCTTTCTACGGTAGAAAAAATCCGCACAAAGTCTCCCGATTGCGGGATTACCACGGATATTATAGTAGGTTTTCCCGGCGAAACCGACAAAGAGTTTGATGCCACCTTGGATTTAGTCCGCAAATCGGGATTTACCCGCGTGCATATTTTCGGTTATTCCCATCGCAAAGGAACGCGCGCTTATAAACTGAAGGCACTTAACGGGAACGTTATCCGCGAGAGGGAGACGGTTTTGAAGCAACTCGCAATAGAAACCTCGCTTGATTTTGTTAATCGCAACGTTATCGGGCGGGCTTATCCCGTGCTTATTGAGACTATCGGGAACGGGAAAGCAAGCGGATATACCCCGAATTATTTTAAGATTACAACGGGGGATAAGGGTCTTGCGGAAAACGAATTTGCGATAATCAAGCCCGTAAAAGCGGCGATAGATAAAGACGGGATTGTGGGTTTGGAAGGGCAGCTGTCATCTTGATACGTTCCCCTCGATACTCGGTCTTACGACCGAACTCGGGGTGTGGACGGTTTAAGAAAAGACTTTTAGGTAATCATTCGGTCATCGAGTGCGAGTGAAACGAGCGTATCGAGATGACCGTATTGAGGCAACCGCCGTATTATGCTGATTACACCCTTGTCGGTCTAACCCGTGAAGTAACTCCTGTAATGGAAGTAGATTCTTCAGGGGTTAAGCCCCGCACCAATTTGTAAGCACATACGAATTAGCCCGCTACGAGTAGCCCGCAAATTGGTGCGGGGTAGAGCAATCAGAATGACACTTATCGTGGAACGGATTGTTTAAGAAAAGACTTTTATATAATAATTCGGGAGATAGATTATGAAGACATTGCTTTTGTTTATATCGGGTATCCTGTTGCTGTCGGGATGCGGGATTTTTAATACCTGTAATGAAATCCATATCCGCGGCGAGATTACAAGTATCTCAAGATACGGGGACACAACCTCTATCCTTATTGAGGGCGAACTTGAGAAGGACACGGCCTACGATAAAGCATCGGCAAGCGTATCCTCAAAAACACGTATAATCGACAAACGCGGAGGACAGGAAACCAAAACCGATGCCGGTATTCTTGAAACGGGACTTACCGTCGAGGCGTGTTTCGAGGGTGCGGTTGCCGAATCATATCCCGTTCAGGCAACGGCGGGAAGCGTTTTTGTAATAGACTAAACTACTATAAGCCTGCACTCAAGCGCGGGAATAATATCTATTACGTTTCCCGGCAGGGTTTCGCTTTTTGCCGAATAGGGGTCCGTTATCCGCGCGGTTTTGATATCGAAACCCGTCTTAAGTTCAATATTCTTAACCGCAGACTTTGAGCTTGTATTTACAACGTCGATAATTTTCTTATGCCCGCTTTGCAAAACCCAGTATGCGACCTTGCCCTTGAAAGTAGATAATTTTACAAACGAGGCGGCTTTAAGTATCGGCAAAAACTCATCAAATAAATCCTCTATATTATGATACATCGCGTTCATCCCGCTATCGGATTTCCATTCTAAGGATTCGATATTGTTGTTAGCCGAATAAAGCCCCGTGGTGCCGTCCTGATTGCCGATAACCTCATATTTGGCGCGCACCGCATTGCCCCATCCGCAAAACCGCGAAATAAACTGCCGAAGCGCAACCCCTTTCGCCCCGTAGTTAATCATAGGCGTAAGGTTAAAAAGCGGATGACCCGTGTCGTGGGAGTCTATCGCAAACTGGATATTGGATTTTTTCTTGGCGCGTGCGTTCATCCTGTCTATCTTTTTGTTTATCTTAACCGTATCCTTGATTAAATTAACCCCGATAGGCGACAACACATCCGTTCCAAGCGTTAAGTCAAACCCGACCTTTTTGTAAAGGTTAATATCCGTTCCCATCCGTTCAGCCATTGCGCCGATAAATTTCTTTCCGCCCGACCTTGCTCTTGTGATGGTCTTTTTCAGGATATACGGGGTAAGCCTGTCGGACACGGGGGTAAGCCCGCTTTTATCCAAAATCGAATCAAAAACATGGTCAACGTAATCAAAGCGCAGGAAGTCAAAACGGAACTTTTTATACAGACGCGGAAAAATACCGCTGAAATACTTAACCGCATCGTTGTTTATAACGGGAGGGTTAGTCAGTTTGGGGGTTTTATTAAGAGGAACTTCATCATAAAACCTGAACGGCGTAAGCGTTCCGAAAGCGTGGTCGCGATGGTTTTTTCCTTCGTTGCAAAGATACTTGAACTCGGGATACTCGTACCCGTCCTTTCTTTCGTAATGGGAAAACTCCGGCAAGCCCGCGCCTTTCCACGTGTGCGAGGGTAAAGTCCAAAGTCCCGCCGATATGAGACGGTTTATTGCCTCATAGTGCGCGGGTTTTGTGATTTTATCCTTGCCCTTCTGCTCAAGCGAACGAAGTTTGTATTCACTTAAAACCTCATTACGGATTTTCACAACCTCATCGCGGATTTTTGCCTGATTTTTCTCTTTAAGCATTTCCGTTTGTTTCATATTGCCGTAAAGCGTCTTGCGGTCATCGGAAAGTTTAAGCCATCGGAAAAGATGAGGATTTTCTATCGCGATACGGGAAAACTGCGAGGTGTGAGGCTCTATATCAAACCCGACCGTCATCCCGAGAAGATGGGCAAAATCGGTGAAAAACCGAACCTGCTCATCGGCTTTCATTCCCGCTTTAAGAAAGTCGGGGTTAAGCGCGTTCTCATCTATAATATCAAGCGAATCTATACCGTAAACAATCTCAAGCGCGCATTCAAAAAACGGTGCAAGATGGATACCGTTTACGCGAAGTATCGGGAGGAGTTTTGCGGCGTTGATAAAGTCGCCGTGGGTGTCTTTGCTTTTGCCTGTCCCGCGAATATTGATAAAACAAAACGAGGAGGCTGCCATCCAGCTTGAATCGGGATTGCCCGCAACCGGCGATATTACCTCATTTTCGGTCGCGGATTTTTCCGTCAGATAGTCCAACAGAGGTATAAGCGAATAATAATCAACGTTAAGCGCCTCAAGAGGAAGTTTTTTCAGGCAACCCTTTTCGCGGTATTCCCTGAGAAGTTCATTGCCCTCGCGGGTAAGTTCGTTCAGGTCTTTTTTATTTTTAAGCGCGATTTTTTCGGCAATTTTCTTGAATTTTTCAATATGTTTTACAGGCATACAAAACTCCCTATTCCATAATCCTGAGCATAACGCCCCGTTTCTTTGTAAAATCCATCTTTTCTATAATATCAAGCGCATTTTTGATATTTTTTTCCTTAGCCGTGTGAGTTGTCATAATAAGAGGGACAAACTCCGTTTCGCTTCGCTCCTCCTGCAAAACGGAAGCGATACTAATATCGTTTTCGCCGAAAACCCCCGAAATCTTGGATAAGACACCGGGTCTGTCCACCACGTTAAAGCGGATATAGTAACGACTTTCAATTTCACCGATAGGCTTCATCTTGTAGTCGTTGAAGCTGACATATTTGGTTGTTTTAATCGGGGCTTCGCGGAATCTCGCAATAGATATAACATCGCCGACAACTGCGGTAGCGGTAGGCAGAGAACCTGCCCCGCGCCCGTAATACATAGTCCTGCCGAGATATTTGCCATCGACAAGCACGGCATTAAATTCATTGCGCACCGAAGCGAGTTGATAATCTTTCGGGACAAGTGTCGGGTTGACTCTAAGCTCAATAGTGTTATCCTCGTGGATTTTTGATATTCCCAAGAGTTTAAGCACGTATCCCATCTCCGATGCCACCCTGACGTCCTCAAGGTTAATCTTTGTTATCCCCTCTATATGGATACCGTCGTAAATGAGACGGTTATTAAAAGCAAGCGATGATAAAATAGAGATTTTATGGGCTGCGTCAACCCCCTCAATATCGAGAGTGGGGTCGGCTTCTGCAAAGCCCAGTTGTTGAGCTTGTTTAAGCGCAGTTTTAAAATCCATCCCCTCTTCAAGCATCTTGGTAAGTATATAATTGGTAGTGCCGTTTAATATACCGTAGATAGCGTTGATTTGTTCGCCTGCAAGCGCAAATGTAACGGTTCTGATAATGGGGATACCCCCAGCGACACTTCCCTCAAACCCGATAGACTTACCCATCTTGTTTGCAAGCTCAAAAAGAGGCTCTCCGCGTTCGGCAAGCAAAGCCTTGTTTGCGGTAACGACATTTTTACCCGCTTTAAGCGTCTCCTCGGTAAGTTTATATGCAAAATCTATCCCGCCGACAAGCTCAATTACGACATCAACATCCTTATCGGCAAGCGCTTCTTTATAATCCGATGATTTTTTAGCATCAAGAATTTCAATATCGCGGGGTTTGCTCCAGTCAACATCGACAACATACTTGAGTTGCACGTCAACGTTAGTCCGTTTTCGGATAAGTTCGCGGTTTTCCTGTAAGATTTTAACCACCCCGCTGCCGATAGTCCCGAAACCTATCACCGCCACGCCGATTTTAGACATAATTCCTCCTTACCTCTTATAAGAAACCTAATTATAATAGGAAAACCCAAAATTATCAAGCGCGCGAATTGACTTTTTGTCCGCTCTGAATTATCTTAAAATCAACAAATTTCGGAGGATTCTATGAAAAGAAGTTTTTTGATTTTAACGGTGATGATAGTTTGGGCAATTAGCGGATGCGCTAAAGAAGGGTATGAAGTAATGGAGAAAAGCGAAGACCCCACCCCCGGATGGGCTATGGTTACAAACGATACAATCGAGATTGTTACAACCGATGAGGGCGATGAGGTTTTGCGTATTGTAATTGTTGCAAGCGGTGAAAATCTTGAAGAGGCAACCAAGGCGGGTTCTTCTTTGAGCGATGCTTCCCGCGAGGAGTTGGCTTTGAAACTTGCCGAATATCTCAAGGATAGCTTCAAAGCGCTTGATACCGGGCAATTGGCAATATATTTTGAACGCGCTGCACGAAATATCGCCGAAAATATCAGTATTTCCATCGCGGAAAAGAAAGGGTTTTACTGGGAAAAGATTAAAAACCTGGCGGATGATTCAATATCCTATAAAACCGTAAGCGAATATCATATTTCCGCGGGGATTGTTGCCGACAGGTTTTTGAAAACATGGATGAATATGTATAAGGAAATTCCGCAGGAATTAAGCCGTATAGCGCAAAAAGTTCGGGAAAATTTAGAGGACGTATTTTCTCCTGAGAAATAAGTTGTCGGCGTTTATCTCAATATACGGTTGCCTCGATACATCCCACACCAATTTGTATAGCTTCGCTAAAGTAGCCTGCAAATTGGTGAGGTGAAGCAAAATCAGCACAACACGGCGGAGCGGTCATCTCGATACTGCCCCTCCGTTCCATCGGGGCAACTCGATGACCGGTTTGTTACCTATAAAGTCCTTCCTTAAACTGTCCGGTTATCGAGTTTTTCGCGAAGCGAAAAGTATCGAGATAACCGAACTTGTATATGGTTAAGAAAGATACGCAAAGATAGTATATCCTACCTGCTGATAAGAACGACACTTGCATTGGAAAACATATTGGGTAAAAATCCGTTCGGGGTGGTGCGTTTTCCGCGTATATGCATCTCTTTGATAATCTTGATATTTTCTTTTCTGCAAAGTTCGCGGAAGTCTTTGATTGTAACGTTATGTATATTCGGGGTGTCATACCATTCATAGGGAAGGGTTTTAGATTTCGGCATATGTCCGCCGAGCATAAGACTAAACCTCATCCTGTAATGAGCAAAATTCGGAAAGCTCACTATTGCGTGTTTTCCTACCCGCAGAATTTCGTTTATCAATTTTATAGGGTAATGGACAACCTGTAAAGTTTGGCTTAAAATCACGTAATCGAAAGAGCCGTCATCGAAATTTTTAAGTCCGAGATTAAGGTCTTGTTGGACAACGGGGATACCCCGTCCTATACATTCGATAATTTTATCGCGGTCTATATCCACTCCCGTGCCTTGCACTCCCTTTTCGCGGATAAGGAATTCAAGCAACCGTCCGCCGCCGCATCCCAAGTCCAATACGCTTGTGCCGGGGTTTATCCATTCCGCTATAATCGAAAAATCGACGCGCCCGTCTTTCGTCAAATACTGCTTCATTTCACCCTCTCCTCTTGCACCATTTTATAGGTTGCGGTAAGGAAATTTCTTATCACCTCGCTTTCGATTTCAAACTCCAATAAAAACGAGTCGTGCCCGTGCGGGGAATCTATATCAAGGTAAGACACGTCCTTGCCCGCTTTAATCATAGCATCGACAATCTGTCCCGACTGATACGGTGGAAACAGCCAGTCCGATGTGAACGACAGCACCAGCATCCTTGACATCACGCGCTTGAATGCCTCCACAAGACTGCCGTTGCCGTAATACTCCCCTGCATCGAAATAATCCATCGCTTTGGTTACATACAGGTAAGTGTTGGCATCAAAGCGGTCAACAAACTTGCTTCCCTGATAATCAAGATACGTTTCCACCTCAAACTCGGAGATAAAGTCAAAGCTGAAAGCCTCGCGTTCCCTCAATTTGCGTCCGAATTTTCTATGCATAGCCTCATCGCTAAGATAAGTAATATGCCCTATCATACGCGCGATAGCAAGCCCCGTAGCAGGCACAGGCTTGCCGTAATAATTGCCGTTGTTCCAGTTCGGGTCAAAGGTGATAGCATTTCTACCCACGGCATCAAAAGCGATACTTTGCGCGGAAAGACAACTTGTCGAGGCTATAATAATTGATGATGCGATTTTATCGGGGTAGCGAAGCGCCCATTCCAACGCCTGCATCCCTCCCATAGAACCGCCCGTTACGGTCAACAGCTTTTCTATACCGAGATACTCCACCAAGCGGTGTTGCACTTTCACCATATCCCCGATAGTAACCACGGGAAACGCCATACCATAAGGCTTACCCGTGCGGGGGTTTATCGAGGAGGGACCCGTTGTCCCGACACATCCCCCAAGCACGTTGGAACATATAACGAAATACTTATCCGTATCAAAAGCCTTGCCGGGGCCTATCATATCCTCCCACCATCCCGGCTTGCTGTCGTTCGGGGAGTGATACCCCGCCGCATGAGCATCACCCGAAAGCGCATGGCATATAAGAATAGCGTTATCGCGTTCGGGGGTAAGTTTGCCGTAAGTCTCATAAGCTACGGTAATAGGTCCGAACCTTACCCCGGAATCCAATTCGAGGTAATTGTCTTTATATTCAGCAAAGGTGAAATACTGTGTTTGAACTAAGCCGATTGTCTTATTATTGCCCATCGGCAAACTCCTATAAATTAAGTCTATTATTTTAACCTCTCTTGCAGGATAAGTAAAGCAAAATTAATTTTTATAGTTTATATTTGACAATGCGGGGGTTGGGGAGTAATATATAAGAAAGGCGTATATTTGGACTATATTAAGTTAGAGGCGGGTAGGCGGTTATGTCGATACTCCAACCCCTTCCTTCGGAAGAGGCTCGGAACTTGATGACCGGATGGTTTAAGAGAAGACTTTTAGGTAATAATTCGGTTGCCGAGTTCCCCTCACCAATTTATATAGCCGGTAAATTGGTGAGGAGTGTATTGAGGCAACCAACCAGTTATGGAAGCGGTCATCTCGATACTCCAAGCCCTTCCTTCGGAAGAGGCTCGGAACTTGATGACCGGATGGTTTAAGAAAAGACTTTTAGGCAATAATTCGGTTGCCGAGTGCCGAGCGAAGCGAGGTGTATCGAGGCAACCAACCGGTTACGGAAGCGGTCATCTCGATACTGCCCCTCCGTTCCATCGGGGCTATCCTTCGACTACGCTCAGGACGGCGCTCGATGACCGGGTGGTTTAAGAAAAGACTTCATAGGTAACAAACCGGTTATCGAGTTTTTCGCGAAGCGAAAAGTATCGAGATAACCAACCAAAATAAAGGAGAGAAAAAACAATGATTAGACATATCACCAAAGCGATTGTATTATTAACCATAGCCGCGGGGCTTGCGGGCTGTGCCAAAAGCGAGACTGTTAGACCGGACGAGCCTGCCGATAAAGCCCACGCTTTTGACGGCGAACTTATCACGCCGAGAATGAAAATCTACGGAACGGGGATTAATTTTCGCGGTGTGGTAAATCCCGAACAGGCTTGGCAGTCCGCAGGAAACCCTCCCCATTACCTAATCCTTGACGGGAGCGGGGTTTACGATGGGATTGCATTTTCGGGGATGGATAACGTTTACAGGCTTATCGTGCATATCAAGCAGGGCGGGGAATGGACTTTGCGCTATCCCGTGCCGATTGAGGAAAATTCCGCAGTGCTTGACTTGGAAAGCGTATCGGGGGATAAGCTGAAGTTGGAGTTTATCGGGACAAATATTGCGGTGGAGAACGTGTCGCTTTACGGGGTTTATGATGGTAAACCCGATTACACTGTAGCAAAAAGCTATGATTTAAGCGAAAAAGAGAGAGAGTTAATCAGGCGAAGCGAGAATGCGTTTGTGTCGAAAAATTATGGCGAGGCTATTGAGGCGAGCCGAGAAATGATAAAACTTAACCCGGAAAACCCGTTTCCGTATATGAACTTAGGTCAGATTTATCAGGGAATGGCGGAGGGAAGCGAAGAACACGGCGAATTTTTGGAAATAATGGAACGCTCTATGGAAAACTACGAGGCGGCTAATATGCCGGAAAACCCGTCGAGATTAACCCTGCTTGACAGAACGGCAAAGATATATACATATAACCTGCTGGATCAGGAGAAAGCGGGGGAAACATGGGAAGAATATGTTATGGTGATGGAAGCAAGCGGGGAGTATAGCGGAAACGCATTGGCTTCGGCTCTAACATCGCCGATAACCTCGACAAAATCAAACTATGACCCTGAATTTGAAAGCAGGATGGAAAAGGTAATTGAACTTGTGAAAAAAGGAGAGGTTAGGGAAGGAAATTGGAATGTGTATATAAATTTGAGCAGGTATGCGCAATATCAAAGGGCGGATAGGAGGAATTACGAGAAATCGGCTGAGATAGCGGGGTTAATGATTAAGAATTTTTCGGGTTTTGAAAGTAAAGAAGGCGCATGGGGACATCGCGAGCTTGCCGTTTCGCTGATGGCGCTCTCCCGATGGGAGGAGGCGATTGACGCATGGAAGGGGTGCATAAATCATTTTGGAAGTGGCAATATTGGGTTTTTAATACTTGCATATTGTTATTTGAAAGTTGATGATATTAGTAATGCTTATATCTCTTTCTTATTAAATCAAAGAAATAAATTAGATTATCATACTGAGTTGAAACCAATTAGAGTTGAAATTGATAAATTAGAGGGTTTGCCTGAAGTATTTAAAATGGAAGATAGAGGAAAATATGATTTAGTAGATATTAATTTTAGATACTATGAAAGGTATAAAAGCATATTGCTAAATAAAAATCTTATTGGACATAGTCTTAGAGATGAAGACATATCTTTTATAAAGCAAGAGGCAGAAAATCACTTGCAAAAGTATAATATTGGAATAAAATAAATCAGGGGGAAGATATGAAGAGATTAGTAAGTATATTTGGGGTTATACTTTTAAATTTGAGTTTAGTAAGTTTAATATATCCGGTAAAAGTAGGGTTGGACTCCGGACATTCTATTAAAGAACTGCACAAGTCCGGTGGGGCGTTTGACGTAATGGTAATAGAAAATGGCTATGAAGTCCCCAAGCCCTACTACGCGGTGGGGTGGTCCCGCACCAATTTGTTTAGCTAAGCTAAAGTAGTCCGCAAATTGGTGCGGGAGAGGGGTGAGGCTCGCAGCCGGAGGGGAAGTGAGCGCGGTTAC
>Ga0334900_1000956_pt1 | contig 35863 bp, 30 predicted proteins | sample GraSluR3_MG_2_FD_207231 | JGI IMG/M metagenome (GOLD analysis project Ga0334900, IMG submission 207231) | Sludge microbial communities from methane-producing bioreactor in Wageningen University, Netherlands - Granular Sludge_31_08-R3 | ecosystem: Engineered > Bioreactor > Anaerobic >... | reverse complement strand
CTACACCGGCAAAGGCAATGGAATCGGTGAATACCAGCCCCACGGCTCCGGTTTTCCGGTCCTGGGCACTGATATACCCGGCTCCGAGAGACAAGATTAACAGAACAACTAAAAATTTTTTCATCCTGAACCTCCTGGAGAAAAACAGTCGGTGTAACGCGGTGAAGCCTTTTCTTATTAAATTATAGCGCTATAAAGAAAAAATGCACGAAAATTCGTTTTTTCATGCTGATTCCGCCAGGTTGGATTCCCGTGAGCTTTGTTTGAAAAGTCCGCTGATAAAATGCTGCATGCTGTACGCTTCGATCATGTGCGTACGGGCTTCCTGTCCCATAGTATAATATCTCTCCGGTTTATCCCTGAGGAGCCGCAGGAGTTCCCTGGCCCCTGCGATCCAGGCCTCACTGCTCTGAGTGCGGACTATCATGCCGGTTCGTCCCTCCTCAATAATTTCCTGGGGCCCTCCTTCATTGCTCACCATTGTCGGTACCCCGCAGGCCTGGGCTTCGGCTGCCACCCTGCCGAAGGTATCGGTTACACTGGGAAAGATAAAAAGATCCGAAGCTGCGTAGACAATGGGCATGAGGTCGTGATCGACTCGTCCAAGGAAATGGACCCGCTCTTGTCCCTTTACCCTGCGCAGAAACTCGTCGGCGTAGGGGCCTTCTCCGGCGATAATCAGGTTCAATCCCGGGAACTCCTGCTTCAGGTCAAGAAAGCAGTCGGCAACGATATCCACGCTTTTGTCCCGGGATATTCGGCCCGCGTAGAGAAGATTGATCCCCTCCCTGATACCATATTTCTCGGCCAGGACCTTTCGGGCGCCGGCATGGGGTTTGAAGAGACCGGTATCCACCCCCCGGTGGAACAGGCCCACCTCAGGCATGCGGTACCCGCGTTTTTTCAGGATCTCAGCGTATTCCCGGGTATTGACCAGGGTCCTGTCACAGACTGAGTGGAACCACTTCATGTAGGATTCAACGTAATTGGTGATGCTTATATCATCAACAATTTTGCGTACCTGCATGGTGCCGTCGGTATGGTGAATCGCCACGGCGGGTATATTCAGGAGCCTCGCAGCGGCCAGCCCTGTGAGCCCGATGGTCATGGGGGTGGATATATAGATCTCGTCAGGATCGTAGTCGTTAATGAGCTTTAAGGTAGCCAGCAGACTCGGAACCTTCAAGCTGAGCTTTTCATAATGAGGCAGGGGCAGGCGGCCGACGATGGGGATATTCATCAGGTTGGGTGGAAGATCCCCCGAGCTCCCGGCATCTACCGCGGCGGCAATACGGATCTCCTTTTTCATTGTATGGGCGATCCATCCGATTTCCTGTACCGTTATGGCCACCCCGTTCAGTTCGGTGAAGGTATCGGTAAACCAGAGGATCTTTTTTTCCCGCCGGGGAGCTTCCTTACCCAGACGCAGAAACATTTCGTTTACCAGTTTGCGGTTGTTGAACATGTGGGTAAAGGTGCTGATGAAGGGAACCGACAGAAACAGGGCCGGCAGCAGGGAAGAAAAGTTCCGCATCAGCTTGTCGAAGTTGCCCTTACGCAGGTGCTTCCCGAAGGAATCGATAAAATCCTTGAAGAGGGCATCGAGAAGTTCCGAGGCCTTTTCGTAGACAATATCCAGACGGGCATCGATTTCGTGATAGTTCACGCTTCGAACCTGTTCGATAAGCTCGACAAGGATACGCTGGTTGGCGCTTTTCTTCTTTTTCTTTTTGATTCGGTTCAGGGCAAAGGCGCGCTTAAGGTCCAGCTCTTTTTCGTTGAACAATCCGTCAAGAACAAGGGAGACGGGTCCGGGGACCGATCCATGATGCCTGATGCGAAGGAAATCAAAGGCTATCTTGTAGATCATGAAGGTCATGGAGTGGAAATTGTGGTGTCGTCCGTGGGCTTCGGTTTTCCTGGACTGAATGCGTTGGATAAACTCATCCACTGTGGAAGCATCGCCGGAGGTCCAGGTTTTCCCGATAAAGATGCCTGCGTGGTCGTCTGAGCCTGCGGTGAAGCCTTTGATCCAGGGAGTAGCGCTCATTGGTTCGATTTGGTGAAGCTGTTGCAGCCGCTCGGTGTCTTCCCGGGTAAGGGATGAGAGAAAATGGGTCCAGTCATTGTTGTTGCGTTCGTTTCGTCCGCCGTTGATGGTTTCAAAAACGTCAAACAGGAGGATCAGTTTTTCCAGGTGCTCCGCTGTAACCGCGCCGTTTACCGAATACGTCGCGTGGGCCACCGAATACGCGATACTCTCCTCTTTGATGTAGTCCCTGAGGAGGTAAATGTTTTTCCGGAGGGTTTCTATGTGTTCGAACTGCTCTTCCGTAATGTCGAAGAGCAGAATATGAATCTTGCAGCCGTCCTCGGGAAAATATGCCGTGGATTCCACGCTGACAAAACAGTCCTCCGGATACCGCTGTTTGAGCTCCAGGGCACCCTGGATACTGTTGTGGTCACTAATGGTAACCAGGTTCATACCCCGCTGTTTTGCGGTGCGGTAAATATACTCCGGTTCGGTATAGGACTCGGAGGTACCAAGACGCTGGAGGAACCATTCCGACGGGTGATCGGAATACTTTGAATGTACATGTAAATCTACCTTTGCCATCAGTATACATGTAAATACCAGTGTGTGAGTTTTGTGTTAACGGGGAGTGAAATTACAATAAGGATTGGGTAAAGGGATGCGGCAGCAGTTCGTCGAAACGATAGCGAAGGCGTTTTCCGCCGGTGTTTGCCAGGATTATCGGGGTATCGGGGGAACAGAATTCCGCCATGACCTGCAGACAGAGAGCGCAGGGGGGAGATGGGGTATCGCTCCGGGTTACCACCGCAATGGCCTGAATCTTCATCTCCGGGTCTTCGCTCCTGGCCTTAAGGATGGCTACCCGCTCGGCGCAGACGGTGGCACCGTAGCTGGCGTTCTCTATGTTGCACCCGCTGCGTATGCTGCCGTCCGCCAGAAGCAGGGCGGCGCCCACCTTGAACCGCGAGTAGGGGCTGTGGGCATTCTCCCGGGCGGCGGCAGCTGCGTCAACAAGTTGTTCAAAATCCGGTTTTTTTATCATGGTTTCTAACGTTTTCCGTGATCAAAGGGTTCTCCCGCTGCACGAGGGGCCTGGGAGGATTTGGAGAATATAACCAGGGCGATCAGGGTAACAACATACGGAAAAGCTTTCAGTACAAGTCCCGGAATCAGGGCCAGGGCAGGAATTACCTGGGAAACATTGGCGACGGTAGAGGCGAAGCCGAAGAAGAAGGTCGCGGCAAGAATCCCCAGGGGTTTCCACTGACCGAAGATCAGCGAAGCGAGGGCGAGAAAGCCAAGTCCCGCAACGGAGCCGTTGAACTCCCCCGAATAGGTAACGAGGATAATTGCCCCTCCGAGTCCCGCGAAGGCTCCTGAGAACAGCACCCCAATGTAGCGGATCAGGTAGACGTTTACCCCTGCAGCATCCGCGGCCTGGGGATGCTCGCCGCAGGACCTGAGCCTGAGACCAAAGGGGGTTTTGTAGATCAGAAACCAGGCCGCAAGCAGGATCAGAAGGACAAGCCATGTGGTTGTATAAGTCTGGGTAAAAAAGAGCCGTCCTATGAACGGCAGGTCCTTCAACAGGGGAATGCTGCGCCTGGAAAGACCGGATACTATCTGGATGTTTCCCGAACCCGTGATATTGCGGGCAAAGAACACCGTCAGGGCCCCCGCGATCATGTTTATGGCTGTGCCGCTGATTACCTGGTTCGCATTCAGGTTGATGCTGGCGAAGGCGTGGAGCAGCGAAAAGGCTGCCCCGGCCAGAATTGCCGCCCCGAGACCGATCCAGACGGCCGCGCTGCCCATAGCCGGGTAAAGACCGGAGATGGTCAGGGCGCTCGTGAAGGAGCCTACCACCATGAGGCCTTCCAGCCCTATGTTTACGACCCCGGATCGCTCGCTGAAGAGTCCTCCCAGGGATGTTATCAGCAGGGGAACTGTAAAGGCGATGGCATAGGGGAATATCTGTGTTATGACAGCCCACATATCAGTTCTCCTCCTGTGCCCGGCGTTGACCGAAACGACGCTGAAGAGCGTTCAGTCCGTTCTCGATAAGAACGCTGGTGGCGGCAAAATAGATGATTGTCGCGATGATGGTGTCTCCGATCTCCGGGGGAATCTCCGTCATGGCGTTCATGAAGCCCTTGCCGGAATGGAGTATGCCGAAAAAGAGGGCGGATCCCAGTACGCCGATGGGGGTGTTTGACCCCAGAAGGGCTACGGCGATCCCGTCGAAACCGTGGCTGGGAAGGACCCCGATCTGCATGTTCGATGCGTACCCGACATAGAGGGTTGCTCCGCCGATTCCCGCCAGGGCTCCGGCGATGGTCATGGAAAGGATGATGTTGCGCTGAACATTCATCCCCGCATATTCCGAGGCGTAACGGTTGAAACCGGCAGCCTTGAGCTGGTAGCCCAGGACAGTGCGGTTCAGGATTACCCCAATGACCAGAATTGCCGCCAGGGCAACAAAAAGTCCAAGGTTAACGTAGGAGCCCTCAAAGATCCCGGTAAGCCAGGGAACCTTCAGGGATGCGTACTCCGGGATTTTCCGTGACTCGGTCTCGAGGTAGGGGCCCTTGAAATAGGCAGGAACCGTATAATAGACCGTCCAGTAGGCAATCCAGTTCATCATGATGGTTGCTACCACCTCGTGGACGTTGAACCGGGCCTTCAGGAATCCGGGGACGAGTCCCCAGAGGGCCCCGCCGCAGAAGGCCGCCAGCAGCATTAAAGCCAGGAGCAGCGGCTGGGGCAGGACAAGGGTCAAGCCGACGGCGGTGGCGCAGAGTCCGCCGATCAGCATCTGCCCCGAGGCGCCGATATTGAACAGTCCGGTACGGAAAGCGAAGGCCACGGACAATCCTGTCATGATCAGGGGAGTGGCGGTTGCAAGAGAGTTTCCAATCCGCTCAATGTTCATCAAACCGCCGCGGAACAGGTAGGTGTATCCTTCGAAGGGATTGTGCCCTGTTATCAGCATGAAAAGGGCCCCCGCGGCAAGCCCGAGTACCACTGCGATCAGGGCAACGATTATCTCCCGGGATACTCTTATCTTCATGCTGATTCTCCCTGCCGGACTCCAGCCATCATGAGGCCGACCTCGTTTTCGTCGGTTTCATCGGCCCGGACAATTCCTACCAGTTCTCCCCTGCTGATTATGGCGATTTTGTCGGAGAGGTCCAGGATTTCATCCAGCTCCAGGGAGACCAGAAGAACCGCCTTGCCCCTGTCCCGCTGTTCAACCAGCCGGCGATGGATATACTCAATGGATCCCACATCCAGTCCCCTGGTGGGTTGCACGGCGATCAGCAGCTCAGGATCAAGATCGATCTCCCGGCCGACGATGGCCTTCTGCTGGTTTCCCCCGGACAGTGACCGCGCCTTGGTAGCCGCCCCTTCTCCCGCCCGGACATCGAAGTCATCCATGACTTTCCTGGCATGCTTCCGAATCGGCTCCCGCTGCAGAAAACCATGCCGTGCAAAGGGTTCATTGCTGTGGGTTTCCAGGACCAGATTGTATTCGACGCTGTAATCCAGGACCAGGCCGCGCTTCTGCCGGTCTTCGGGGATGTGGGCGATCCCCGCCCGTATCCGTTGATGGATACCGTGGGAACTTATGTCCTTCCCTTTCAGGAGTATCCGTCCGCTCTCGATACTCCGAAGCCCGGTCAGGGCTTCCACCAGTTCGGTTTGTCCGTTGCCGTCCACCCCGGCGATACCGACGATTTCTCCTGCCCTGACCTGCAGGGAGAAGTCTCTGACTCCCAGGATATTCCGCCCGCTCCGGACAGAAAGATTATCTATCTCCAGAATCAGTTCGCCGGGGTCGCGTTTCTCCTTGTTCACACTGAAGGAGACCTCCCGACCGACCATCATGCGGGCCATTTCCGATTCGCTGGTGGATTTTACATCCACAGTCCCGATTACCTTGCCGCGGCGGATTACCGTGCAGCGGTCGGCGATTGCCTTGATCTCTTTCAGTTTATGGGTAATCAGGATGATCGATTTGCCTTCCCGGATCAGGTTGCGCATGATTTCCATCAGGTCCTGAATTTCCTGGGGCGTCAGAACGGAAGTGGGTTCGTCGAAAATCAGGACCTCCGCGTTCCGGTAGAGCATCTTCAGGATCTCCACCCGCTGCTGCATTCCGACGGAGACGTCCTCGATAATCGCATCGGGATCGACATTGAGTCCGTAGTGCCGGGAAAGCTCCCGTATCCGGGCTGCTGCTGAGGTCAGGTCGAGGCGCAGTCCCTTTTTGGGTTCCATACCCAGAACGATGTTTTCGGTTATAGTAAAGTTGTGTACCAGTTTAAAGTGTTGGTGCACCATACCGATTCCCAGGGCATTTGCCTGGGTGGGGTTGGTGATCTGGACCTCTTTGCCCCGGACCTTGATGATCCCTTCATCCGGCCGGTAAAGGCCGAAGAGGATGCTCATGAGGGTCGATTTCCCGGCTCCGTTCTCCCCCAGGAGAGCCAGAATTTCCCCATTTCGGAGATCTATGGAGACCCGATCGTTGGCAACAATGCCGGGAAACTCCTTGCGGATATTTAGCATTTCGACAACATGTTCCATCGGCGCCTCCGGACCGGGGGAGAATAAAAACAGGCGCTTCCCGGGGGAAACGCCTGGTAAAAGTTGCGGTCTACTTGATCAGCGAGCCCTGCTCGGCGGAAACGCTGATTTCCCCGGCCTGCAGGTCTGCGAAGACATTCTCCATCCTCGACTGGGTATCGGAGGAAAGGTTGGGGTTTTCCTCGGGGATTCCGACTCCGTTATTGGTTGCATCCAGGGTCAGGATCTGTCCGCCGGGGAAGTTACCGTCCAGTTCAGCCTTGATCATGTCGTAGGCCGCCTGGTCGATACGCTTCATGGCCGAGGTAAGGATAATGGATTTGTCTCCTTCGTAGATTCCTTCGGCGTACTGGTCTACGTCGACGCCCACAATCCAGACATCTTCGCCGGATTTTGCCCGGGCCTTGGCCTCGTTGATGGCACCGACACCGACGCCGCCGGCGGCGCAGAAGATAGCATCCACACCCTTGTCAAACATTTGGGCGGCCAGCTGCTGTCCGGCAGCCACGTTGTCGAAAGAGCCCTGGTAGACAACGTTTTCGCGATTGATGCTGATGGACGTGCCGAGATTCTCGTTGGCATAGCTTACTCCCTGCTGGAAGCCCCAGTTGAACTTCTGGACCGGAGGAATCTCCATCCCGCCGATAAAAGCTGCCTCGCCTTCCTTCAGTTCAAGAGCAGTAGCGACACCGGCGAGAAAACCGGATTCATGTTCTGCAAAGAAAATGGATACCGTGTTGGAGCCGACTTCCGTATTGTAATCTCCCGGGTGGGGAACTCCGTCGAGGATGACGAACTTGGCATCGGCATACTTCTGCTGAGCCTGGTAGATGGCGGTCTCAAACTTGAAACCCGGGGTAACAATGAATTTGTAGCCCGCGTCGTAGAGGTTTCCGATCTCCTTCAAATAATCTGCCTCGGTAGTTCCGGTGGGTTTGAGGTATTTGATATCGATTGCCATGTCTTCTGCGGCGGCCTGTATCCCTTCCCAGGTTCCCTGGTTAAAGGACTTGTCGTCAATTGTTCCGGCATCGGTCACCATACCGACCTTCATGGCCTTTTCCGCGGTCGCAGCACCTTCCTTTTTTCTGGAACACGAGGTAACGAGGGTGAAAATGAGGAGGATGGCAATGGCAGGTACTAAAATCTTTTTCATATCTTTTCTCCTTAAGGATTATGGGTCCGTGTAGTATGATTGTATGGTCACCCTTCATTCAGGTCAATAGAAAAATCCTCCACTGTTTCTGATAATACGAAGCACCAGATTGGCAGCCGGCAGTTCCGGAAACAGGGGATACAGCATTCGTACAGCGAGGTTCCCGTCGTTCATACCGGTCACCGTACGCAGGGCAGTAACGTAACGCGCGGGAGGAAGGCGCAGAAGACCTGTCCGTTTCAGGGATTCCAGTTCTGCGCGCAATCGCTGGACGAGCCCGGGAAGATTATCCTGTTCGCTGAAAGGTTCGACCGCCTTGAGCTTCTGTTCCTCTTTTTGGATCCGACGGATAAGTTCAGGCAGGGAATAAAGCGGATCCCGGGGAATTCCCAGGCACAGGGCGGTACATTCCAGGGCGGGAATAAGCGGGAAGCGGTATTTTGAAAGGCTGCGGGGTAAAAGCTTCCGCACCATGTTCTCAGGGTCGGATGATGAGTTTTGTTCCGTTTTTTCCAGATCTTTTGCCGCGGACCGCAGGAGCGGAAGGGTCTTTTCATTGAAGAACTGTCCCTCCAGGGAGCGGAAAAGCCGGGTATCCTTCTGAATAAAGTAGCGTATACCGTCTATCTCTTCGAAGCTCCGCAGAGTATCCAGATATCCCAGTTCCATGGCCTTGCGGGAGTTTTCCGGGCAGATGTCCAGGGACCCTTCCAGGGCTTGGGAGTTTTTCAGATATACGGTCTGGGTATTTTCCGTCTGGGGGCGTCTGGTGCGGCCCATGCCGGAAAGATTGACGGTAATAATACGACGGTATCCACGTTCCTTCATCATGTTGTAGGGCATGTTGTCGGCTACGCCCCCGTCAGTCAGTTTTGACTGTTCAATAACGGGGCTGCGGAAAAGCGGATAGGAGGCGCTGGCAAGAAGATAATCAGCCAGCCGACCGGCTGGTATGTCTTCGAGAAAAAGGTGCCGCGGTCTGAATTCCGACAGGTCGAAGGTAACCAGGCCGAGATCGATCCCGGACTTTCTGATTGTCTCCTCCCTGAGATAGTGTTTAATGAGCTTTTTCATGGGGGAGGTATCCAGCCCCCGCCGGGAAAGAACAAACCTGCTGAGCCGGCGCAGATTGTTAAGCTCACGATTTATTTTGCCGTCCTTGAGGAACTCTTCCGGAATATCAGCCACGTCCCGGAGGGTGGCGAAGGAGAACAGCTCCAGGGCGCCCTCGTAATCATTCTGGGCAACAAAGGCGGCATTCAGAGCCCCGACGGAGGTCCCCGCCACGGCATGAAAACCGATACCCAGTTCCCGCAGGGCCCGCCAGACGCCGATCTCGTAGGCGCCTCTGCCGCCGCCTCCGCCGAGTACCAGGCAATAGGTGTTCGGGTTGTTTGCCATACACAATTATTACGCCTCCGAAGGCCGTACTGTCCACCCTAAAACCCCGCGCTATTACGCGCGAGGACGAAACTGTCTGGATGGAGAGGTTATGGGCAAAGATATAAGAGGGGCCGTAACGTTGTACACCTGGTGGAGGTCCCTCTTATATCTTTGCCCGGAGGGGGTATTAAGCTTATGTCTGCCGCCTTGACAGTATCGTCCTCGTCGCTATAATAAAGCCACCATGAATCTTGTGCAGGGCATATTTTTTTCCTTCTTTTTTTTCTTTTTTAGCACCCAGGAGGGACCCGGGCTGCCATGATCGTGGTGTGATCAGCGAAAACGCGGCGGGTTTCTCCTTGAAAGAGGAGGAGCCCGCCTTTTTTTTAGCAAAGGAGTAATTCCATGGAGGAACGCTTAGACAGCCTGTACGCCGAGTTTTCCCGTGAAATCGGCGCTGCATCCACCGGCGCCGAGGTGGCGACCATCAAGGCAGAGTATCTTGGCAAAAAGGGCAGGCTCAACGAGATTCTCAAAAGCCTCAAGGACGCGACTCCGGAGGAACGTAAAACCGTCGGTTCCCGCTCCAACGAATTGAAGCAGAAGATCCTCGCGGAAATAGACGAGGCCTCAGTCCGAATCGAGCGGGAGGAGATCGACCGCAGACTGGCCTCGGAACGGCAGGACATTTCGCTGCTGGATTCCCTCCGCGACCGGGGACTGGGAAGCGCGGGATATCACCCCCTGACCGCCATCGGGCGGGAGGTGGAGGACATCTTTATCTCCATGGGATTCGATATTCTCGACGGTCCCCATATCGAAAGCGATTACTATAACTTTGAAGCCCTCAATATTCCCGCCAACCATCCGGCCCGGGACATGCAGGACACCTTCTGGTTTTCCGACATGCACCACCTGCTGAGGACCCATACTTCCCCGATCCAGGTGCGGGGTATGGAAAAGCACAGGCCCCCCTTCAAGTTTGTCGGCCCCGGCGAGGTCTTCCGTAACGAGGCTATCGACGCCTCCCACGAGGCGGCCTTCCGGCAGATAGAAGGTATGATGGTGGGAGAAGAGGTCTCGGTGGCCCACCTGGTCCACTTTCTCAAGACCCTTCTCTCGGAGATCTTTCACAAGGAACTCGAGGTGCGCCTGCGTCCCGGGTACTTTCCCTTTGTTGAGCCCGGTTTCGAGCTGGATTACAAGTGTCTGCTCTGCGGCGGAAAGGGCTGCTCGGTCTGCAAGCAGGTCGGCTGGGTGGAGGCCCTGGGCTGCGGTATGGTTCATCCCCGGGTGCTGCGCTACGGCAATATCGATCCTGATATTTACTCCGGCTTCGCCTTCGGGATGGGCTGGGACCGTCTTGTAATGATGCGCTACGGCATCGATAACATTCGCCATCTGCGTTCCGGAGACCTGCGCTTTGTCTCCCAGTTCCGGGCCTACTAGGAGGACTGCTGTGAAGATTTCCATGGACTGGATTCATGATTATGTTGAACTGCCGGCGATGAGCTCCCATGAGCTGGCTGAACGTTTTACCCTGAGTACCTGCGAGGTCGAGGAAGTCCTTGAAAGCGGCAAGGTTCTGGAAGAGACCTATGTGGCGACGATAACCGGTATCGAAGCCCACCCAGACGCGGACAAGCTGCAGCTGGTATCCTTCGACGCAGGTGCTGCGGGTAAGGGACGGGTTGTCTGCGGAGCACCCAACTGCGCCATCGGCATGAAGGTCCCCTACGCGCCCATCGGCACCACCCTGCCCCTGGGCTTTACCCTGGAACCCAAGAATATCCGGGGAATCCTCTCGGAAGGGATGCTCTGCGCCGAGGACGAGCTGGGACTCTCGGACAGTCACGAGGGGCTTATGGAGCTTGACGGGGGGGCTTCCATCGGCACGACCATGGCGGAATACCTGAACTCGAAACCCACAGTTGTACTGGATATCGACAATAAATCCATAACCCACCGGCCGGATCTCTGGGGCCACTACGGTATGGCCCGGGAGTTCGCCGCGGCTTTTCGGGTCCCCCTCAAGAGACCTTTTAATCCTGAATGGCGCCGGAAGATGCTGTCCCGCTTTGGACCGGGAAAATCCCCGGTAAGCGTTACCGTCCATCCCGACTCTTACTGCCGGGCCTATTTCGGGTACACCGTAAAAGGGGTCACCGTGGAAGAGAGTCCCCAGTGGATGCAGAAACGGCTCCTTGACTGCGGTCTGCGCCCTATCAACAGCATCGTCGATATTTCGAACTACGTGATGCTGGAAATGGGACAGCCGAATCACATATTCGACAAAAAGAGTATTGAGAAGGGCAGCATTATCGTGCGAAGAGTCGGCGGTGAAGAGGAGTTCGTCACCCTGGACGAGCAGGCACGACATTTGGAAGCGGACGACACGGTAATTGCCGACGGAGTAAAGCCCCTGGTCATTGCCGGTATCATGGGGGGCCTGAACAGCGGGGTAACCGAAAAGACAAGCGAAGTCTTTGTCGAGGTGGCCAACTTTGTGGACGCAGGAATACGGAAGAGCTCTACCCGTATCGGCCTCAGGACCGACTCCTCCCTGCGCTACGAAAAGAGTCTCGATCCGCTGATGCTGGAACCCACAGCCCTGCGCATTCTCGAACTCCTGCTGGAACTCAATCCCGGTGCCGAGGTGGAAGGCAAGCTGGAATACGACGGTATCGATCTTTCGGAGCTACAGCCGCCGGTAATAGACCTGAAGCACAGCAAGATCGAGTCCCTGCTGGGCTGTACACTGGAGAGGTCCCGGGTGCAGGAGATTCTGGAGGCCCTGGATTTCGCAGTCTCTGAAACCACCGAAGGTTTTTCCGTTACCGTTCCCAGTTTCCGGGCCACCAAGGATGTGGAGTGCGATGCCGACCTGATCGAAGAGATCGGCCGCATGTACGGTTACAACTCCATTCCCGCCCAGCCGCCGAAATGGAAGATAGAGGCCGTTCGTTTGCCGAATCCCAAGCGCCTGGAACGCTCGATTCAGGATTTCATGGTGCTCCACGGGAACGCCCATGAGGTAATTACCTATCCCCTGATCGGAGACGCCCTGCTGGAAAAGGTCGGCTGGCCGGAAAGGAATGATGACCTGCAGCTGGCCAATGCCCTGAGCAAAGATATGGGCCGCATGCGTCCCAGCCTGGTACCGGGTTTTCTGGAAGCCGCCGCAGACAACAGCCGTCACTATAACCGCTTCGCCATGTTCGAGATCGGCCGGGGATACTCTCCGGAAAGTGAAGGTTTCTCCCGGGAGCGGAACCTCCTGGCTGCCGGGTTTTATGACCGGCAGAGTTCCCGCTTTATGGACGCTGCCAATACCGCCGACCGGCTGCTGAGTTTCCTGCGGCTGTCCTACCGTCTGGTGGAGCTGAGGGAAGGCAGTACCGGGAAAGGAAATAATCTTCCCAATCCGGCGATCCCCCGGGACTGGCCGGGGATTCATCCCTTCGAGACTCTGGACATCCATATCAAGGGAAAGCCTGCGGGGATGATTACGACTGTCCACCCTGTGACTATGAGGGCCTTCAAAGCCAAGGGGTACTGCAGTATTATGGTGCTTGATCTTTCGCTGTTCGAAGAGGATTCGCGGCCCGACAAAACTGTCTACAAACCCCTTCCCCGATTTCCCCATTCGGTGTTCGATTTTACCGTTATAGCCGGACCGGAGGACCGGGCCGCAGACATTCTGCGAGCTGCGGAGAAAGTACGGCTTAAGGAACTCAGCGGATGTTCGGTGGCCGATGTCTTTGATCTGGGCGATGGTCGACGGGCAGTAACTGTACGGGCGACCTTCTTTGATCCGGAAAGGACCCTGAGCGGCGATTTCCTCGAACAGGCCCAGAAGCAGCTTATCGCGGCAACCGAGAAAGCGGGGTTTCCCCTTAAAATGGAGTAGCCTCTCCTTCAAAGAGGAGTGAACCAAAGAGGTCCTGAAAACGGTGACCCATCTCGCGCAGGCGGGGCCGGTCTACCTGATAATAGATCGACGCCCCGCGACGTTCTGCCCGGATAACGCCGGCGTCCTTTAAAATCCTAAGGTGCTGACTCACCGTGGACTGCCCTATGCTTACCTGCTCTCCCAGGGCGCTGACGCTGAGGCTGCCCTTCGACTGCAGCAGGATATGTACAAGCTGGAGCCGGCTGGGATCTCCCAGGGCTTTAAAGAAACGCGAAAATTCATCGTAGTGCCGGTTCATCGGCTTTTTTCTCCTAAAATTCGGTATCAGGCTTAATGGGTACCGGTTTCAGCGGGGATCACCTGGGGATTGAAAACAAGGCCCCTTTCTGCGGCGTACTTGCGTAACTCCCTTGATCCGTGGATTGTCTGCGTCCAGATATCCGTCATCATCTTCTGCATTTCCGGCGGTGTTGTGCCGGGTAATAATATACCAAAATAGTCCGGTTTCGGCGAATACTCCCTTTCCCAGTAGCTGACAGACGGAATTGTTCCGTAGCCTTCTATTCGTAACGCGGAAGAGGAAAGAACGGCAAGGCCCTTCAGTCGGCCGCTGCGAAGCATCTCCGTAAGTTCTACCGAGAGGGCAGCCATCATTGGTACGCGTCCATTGATCGTTTCCTTCAGGGCGTCGACAAGTTCTGTTTCCCTGAATCGGATATGCCGGACTCTTCTGGAATCGATTTTCTCACGCCTCATGGCTACGGGGCTGACTGGACAGTCCAGAGGGGAAGGTCCCCGATCAGCCAGGAAAATATCGGGAAAACTAGCCAGTGGAGATTCCGGGGAGGCGGCCAGAACAAGCGGTACCTCAAAGACGATAAAGGCATGCATATCGGGAGACGGAGAATCCGCATACTTGTTGATGTTTCCGCCGATCCAACTGTATCCATCAGCCCTGGAAGGAGAAAAACCTTGTCCGTTTTCCACCATGACGGGAAAGGGCAGGCCCTCTTCTACAGCAGGAACGACGACTCTGATCAGCTGGTCAGGAGTGCTGCCATGTTCCTCGGGGATAATCAGGTGAACTTCCCGCCGCAATCCCGGTGCAGCTTCTATCGCTCCTTCGGCGGCGATGTGCATTCCGATACACAGGATTACAGCTGTCATTATCGCAATTTTTGCTTTCATCTCTGCTTTAAAGTATAGCTTTTTTTTGATCAATCTAAAAGCTTTTGAATCTGTTTCTGGAAATGACGAAATTGATAAGCCGACCATTTCACTAGAGTTGAAAAATATGGTAGAAAAGGCGTAGACTCCTGCTGGAGTCTCAAGATTTTCCCTGTGGAGCAATCATGTCTGCTATTTTTCAGATACTGAACCTTATGGGCGGACTCGGCATATTCCTGATCGGCATGAAGTCCATGAGCGACGGTATTCACAAACGGTCCGGCGACAAGCTGAAGTCCCTGCTGGGTACCCTTACAACCAACAGGATAATGGGGGTGTTTACCGGTCTGGCGGCGACCTGTATTGTACAGTCTTCTTCCGCGACGACGGTTATTCTTGTCAGCCTTGTTAACGCAGGACTTGTGAACCTGCAGCAGTCCATCGGGGTGATTATGGGGGCCAATATCGGTACCACTCTTACCGCCTGGATTGTTTCGATCTTCGGATTCAAGATAAAGATTACCAGTTTTGCCCTCCCGGCTGTGGCAATTGCCATTCCCTTCTACTTCAGCCGTTCCGAAAAGCGCCGGGAGCTGGCGGAGGTCCTGATCGGTTTCGGTCTGCTGTTTCTCGGTCTTCATCTTATGAAGGAGTCTGTCCCGGATATCGGGAGCAGTCCGGAGGTTCTTGCCTTCCTGACCCGTTTTACCTCCCTGGGATATCTTTCCATAATCCTGTTTGTTTTTGTCGGAGCGGTGCTCACGGTGAGTCTTCAGTCTTCTTCGGCTGCCATGGCGTTGACCCTGACCATGGCATACAAGGGCTGGATCGATTTTCCGATAGCAGCGGCAATAGTACTTGGAGAGAACATAGGAACAACAATCACGGCCTTTCTCGCCTCCCTCCCCATGAAAGCGGAAGCAAAGCGATCCGCCCGGGCACACATGGTATTCAACCTTGTGGGGGTGACCTGGATGCTGATCGTATTCTTTCCCTTTCTCAACTTTATCGAGAGAATAGTACCGGGACTCTCCTCGGACAGCAGCATGATCCCTCTGCACCTGTCGGCTTTTCATACCTCCTTCAACATTGCAAATACCCTGCTGCTGATCTGGTTTGTGCCCCTGATTGCGGAGCTGGTCAAGCGCATGATTAAAGATGACCAGATACGCCCTGAGTATGGAAAATACCGTTTTGTCTCAGTCCCTGCCAATATTCCCGATGCGGTTGAATCGAACCTGATAAGCGTTCACGCTGAAGCAGCCCGGATGGCTCAGGAGACCTGGTCCATGATGTCCCAGATTCAGCTTGCAGCGCAGGATTTTTCACGGATCGATGAAGTTGAAAAGAAGGTGGGTGCCCTGGAAGAGTATCTTGACTCCATGCAGGAGGAACTGACGGATTTTCTTACCGACTGTATGCGGGATTCTTTGAGTAACTACCAGGCCAGGAATATTCAGGCCCTGCAGCGGGTGGTCTATGAGCTCGAAAGCATTTCTGATTCCGCTTACAGTATTGCCATGTTGATCAAAAAATTGAAAGAAGGAGACCTGCCGCTCCACAAGAAGGGCCCAGAGGAGCTTGCCGAGTATACGGGAAGGGTTCTGGAATTCCTGAAGTTCAATGCTGACAATCTGGGCAAGTCGATACGGGATTATGATCTGGAGGCTGCTCTTCGTTTTGAAGATGCAATAGATGAAATGAGAGACCAGCTGAACAAGATTTCCCGGCGTAAAATGGCCAAGAAGAAGCGTTCCGAACTGAAAGGTGAGCTGATCTTCCGGGATATCGTACGTCACCTTGAGCATATCGGCGACTACAGTCTGAATATCAGCCAGGCTCTGCGTCTGGCTGATTAATAATCAGAAGGAGGCAGAAACATGAATGCACAGATCGATGTTCACCAGCTCGAGTGGGAGGAAGGCTGTAATATAATAGTCGGTCAGTCCCATTTTATTAAAACCGTGGAGGACATCAGCGAGATCATGGCTGGCTCGGTACCGGGAATAGAATTCGGCCTGGCATTCTGCGAAGCATCAGGTCCCTGTCTGATTCGCAGCGAAGGCAATAATCCTGAGCTCACTGCCCAGGCTGTTGAATGTGCCAGAATAACCGCCGCGGGACACAGCTTTTTTCTGATCATAAAGAATGCCTTTCCCATCAATGTCCTGAACCAGATCAAACAGTGCCCCGAGGTCGCCCGGATCTACGCGGCCACGGCCAACCCACTGCAGGTTCTGACCGCGGAAACAGAGCAGGGCCGGGGGATCATCGGTGTAGTGGACGGGTCTTCTCCCAGGGGGGTCGAGGGAGAGCAGGAGAAGAGGGAGCGTAGCGAGCTTTTGCGGAGATTCGGCTATAAATTTTAACTAGTGTCCCAAACCGTGGGGATGAACTGAAGCAAACTCCTTGTTCTGCTGGTATTTACCGGTAGATCAGTTAGAAAAAGGAGTTTCTATCATGTTTCATCCCCCCTTCTGTCCCAACGGGGAGTGCAGGAACCATCATCTATTCTCGAAAAATGATTCCTGGTATGTCAAAAACGGCAGCTATACTTCCCGCCTTTTTGGAAAGATCCAGCGCTTCCAGTGCCTCCACTGCGGTGCTGGATTCTCTTCCCAGACCTTCAGCCTCGATATCTTCGTCAAGAAAAAAGTCCCCTACTGGAGGATCTTCTCCCACCTGATTACCTCCTCCGGTATCCGGGATACCGCCCGCCTGTTGAAGGTCTCTCCTACGACCATCACCAACCGCATCAGAAGAATGGCCAGACAGGCCATAGCGATCCATTCTTCACTATCGTCTGAAATTTCCCTGCAGGAAGACCTGGTGGCAGACGGTTTCGAGAGCTTTGTCTATTCCCAGTACTTTCCCAACAACATCAATCTTTTAGCTGGAAAAGAATCCCAGTTCTGGTTTACCTCGGACTATTCACATTTGCGGCGGAAGGGGAGAATGACAGCGTATCAAAGGAAGAGAAATCAACGGATACAGGAGAAGTATCCGGTACACAGACGCAGTATTTATCGGTCCTTTCAGGACTTAGTGCGCTATAGCCTTGATCTTCGGGCAAAGAGTACACGCTCATCTGTCACGCTCTTTACCGATGAGCATTCCCAATATGCCCGGGTGATGTGTGAACTTACCAGGGAGGAGAAAGCCCAGATATCGCACCGAAGGATCAGCTCGAAGCTTCCGCGGACAGTACGAAACGATTTATTCAGTGTGAACTATCTGGACCGGGAGATTCGCAAGGACAACTCCGATCACACCAGGGAGACGGTGCAGTTCGCCCGGAACGCGAACAACTGCATGGAACGGCTTGCGGTCTACCGCTTGTATCACAATTACATCAAACCGTATCGTATCGGAAAGAGGGAGGAGGGCCGGAGAACCCATGCAGAGCAGGCTGGTATTTCTATGCAGCGCATTGTCTCTGAAATGAAGACGGTGTTTACCCGGCGACGTTTTTTCTCACGGACGGAAGGTCTCTCGAGTAGTGACAGCTTAGTCTGGCTTCGGGGAATCAGTACCCCCATGAAGCAGGTGGCAGAATATCTTCCGGCCTATTCATGGGCGTAAGATATCCCCACGGTTCGGGACACTAAAATAAAAATTGACATAAGGTGTTTGGGCCTTCAATAATATCTTCAATAACACATTGGAGGGTATCGCTTTTGAACGGACTGGGAAGTAACAGAGTTTTTTTGTTCTCTCTCCTGGCGATTTTCGTCTCTTCTTTTTTTGTTTATGGGGAAAGTCTCTCGTATTCCGGTGGAGGGTTCAGTATCGCGCCCCCGCCCCTGGGCTATACAGGATATTACGGCACTGAGAGTCCAAAGACGCACAGAGTTGATGTGGCATACCAGTACTACGATCTGGATGTATCAGAGGTCCAGGGTGGATCAGTCTATGCCAATTCCAGAATTGTCGGCGGTTCCTGGGGATCAGCCTCTCTGCAGTACGGGGGATTCTATCTCTTCGGAACGGACAAGGGAGCCGATAACGGGGCGGATGTAGATATGACTGTTTCCGGATTCAATCTTGCTCCCAGCTTGGAAATTGTTCTGTACAGTTCATCCGGGAAAGAAGAGCGAGGGTTCATGCTCACCTCTTTTTTCGGGATAGACGGGGGCTACCAGTTTTTTACCCAGGATTTCAGCGATGGAGAAGCGTCGTATCACAGCAGATTTGCAGGTCCGCTCGGTGGGCTCCAGGCCCATATCCCTGCGGGAAACGCTTTAATTTCTCCTTTCTTTTCGGCAAAAAAGTTGTGGGGACAATCCGTCCATGATGATGTTGAATATGATTTCGATTTTACCATGCTGGGTTACGGGTTTGATATCATCTGGAACGGTTACTCCCTCAGCGGAATAGTTCAACCACTGATGGAAGATGACGGTACGGTTTATACACTAGCCTTCGGGTTTGCATTCTGACAGCCCTAAAACGGAATTTACCAGGGCATAGAAAAAGGGCTGCCATCGGGCAGCCCTTTTTTCAGTCGTGAAATGAAACCGTTTGTTACGGAATCCAGTCGGCAACTACGTCCTCGTTCTGGTTCATCCATTCCCGTGCAGCCTCGAGGGTGTTCAGGTTGGATTCATTGATGTGGACCATGAGTGAACCGAGATCGCTGTTGGTCATGGACATATTCTGCAGAAACTGGGCCAACTCGGGTTTGTCCGCTGTTATGTTCTTGCGGCCGAAGATGTGGATGTTTCCTACGCCCCAGACCTGGTCCTTGTCCTGATCCAGGAAGGCAAGGTCCCAGTATCCGAACATGGAGTGGGGTTTCCACCCGGTAACGACAATCCATTCCTCCTTGGCGATGGCGTCTTTAAGGGATGCCATCATGGCAGGGCCCGAAGAGGGGAGCAGTTTGTATCCGGCATCGGTAAGTCCGTAGGCGGGCATTACCTCTTCTTCCGTGGTAATCATTACACCGGCACCGGCATCGATACCGGTAATGGTCTTGTCCAGCTTCTCCTGTGCTTCGGGCTTCAGAAGGTCGGAAATGGTCGTGATTCCGGCGTCTGCCATGTACTGGGGAATAACCAGACCACTCTCGGTGCCTTCGAAGATGTGTCCCAGGTCTACTATCTGATTGGAGTACTTCTCGATATAGGATTTGTGCAGAACCGGCAGCCAGGTTTCCATAAAAGCGTCTTTGTCGCCCTGGGCGATGGCCGCGTAACCTGGGGCCACATCGGCTGCGGTAATGGTTACATCGTACCCCATCTTGTCTTCAAGAACTGCCTGAGCAAGGTGGGTGTAAGCTACGCCTTCTTCCCAGTTAACATAAACCAGGTCGGCGGTCTTCTGTGCGCCTGCAGTCTCCCCTTCACCGGCAGCGAAGGCAAAGCTTGCAGCAAACATGAGAATCATGAGTACAGTAAAAAAACGTTGCATAAAACTCCTCCTGTAGAGTTGTAATCAATAATATCTCCGCCGACTGTGGCTGTTCCGCAGACGACGGAGTAAAGTGCTGTTATTTGCTGGGGGGACCCTGTTTTTTCTGTGTGGATTCCCCAAGGGCCTGGGTTACCCGATCGAGAAAGATAGCCAGAATAACGATGGAAATGCCGCTCTCGAATCCCAGATCAATCTTCAACTGTGTTATTCCTTTCAGAACCTCGTTACCAAGACCGCCGGCACCGATCATCCCGGAGATAACGACCATGGAGAGGGCCAGCATGATTGTCTGGTTGACCCCTGCCATGATTGTGGGCAGTGCCACAGGAAGTTCAGCTTTAAAGAGCATCTGTGAGGATGTGGCTCCAAAGGAGCGACAGGCCTCTTTTATCTCCGTTGGGACCTGCCTGATTCCGAGGTTTGTCAGCCGGACTGCCGGGGGCAGGGAGAAAATCAGGGTTGCCACTATTCCGGGAACAGGCCCCAGACGAAAGAAGAGAACCGCCGGGATCAGGTAGACAAAGGCAGGCAGGGTCTGCATAAAGTCAAGGATTGGCCGTATTACCCGCTCAACCATATCGTTCTTGCTGGCCCAGATACCCAGAGGGATACCAATGGCCATGGATATTATTACCGCGGTAATAACCAGTCCCAGAGTATCCATAGTGGCGCTCCAGAGCCCCATGATATAAATCAAAAGAAACCCGATTATCGTGAATACTCCGACCCAGCGCTTGGCTATCCACCAGGCAAGGGCCCCGAAGATTGCGATCATGATAAGCGGATGCGGAAAGGTGAGGAGGGTATTCAATCCGCTAAGTACCGTTCGAATAACCAGGGAAATTGCGTCGAATACCCCGTCCATATTTTCTGTCAGCCAGTTGATGACGGCTTCGAAAGCGCCGCCTATGTTAAATATTTCTCTCAGCTTATCCATTATGCGTCCTCCCGCTTTTCGGCATCATCGTCCTGACCGTTCAGTTCGCTTAAACGGGTTGGAGCGGCATCGTCATCAATCCCTATGGTAACCTCCGCCAGGATTGCTCCGCGGTCTACGACTCCATGAAAAACGTTGTTTTCATCTATTACTGCAATGGGAAATGACGTAGTCACAGCGGTTCCGAGAAGATCGGATATGGCAGTGTCGGGATAGGTGGTATAGATATTGTCCTGAATAATCGGGCTAAGGTCTTTCTGGCCTTTCTTTGCAAGTTTTGCTGTTTCGTCAATGGTTACCAGTCCCATCAGTTTCCGGTCGCTGTCGGTAACAAAAAGCGCATTCAGACGATTCTTTTCCATTATGCGGGTAGCTGTTCCGGGACCGTCCTTGGGAAAGGTCACTGTGGCATGACCTTTCATGATGGACGCGGCGGTAATCACCTTTGTCCGGTCGACGTTTTGCACGAACTCCTTTACATAATCGTCCGCGGGGTTGGAGAGGATCTCCTCGGGAGTTCCAATCTGCCGAACCCGTCCGTCGGGTCCCAGGATTACGATCCGGTCGCCGAGTTTCAGGGCTTCATCCAGGTCGTGGGTAATAAAGATGATGGTTTTGTGCATCTTTGCCTGGAGTTCCAGGAGTTCATCCTGCATCTGGGTCCTGATCAGCGGATCCAGAGCGCTGAAAGCCTCATCCATTAAAAGGATTTCCGGGTCATTCGCCAGTGCCCGGGCCAGGCCGACCCGCTGCTGCATGCCCCCGGAGAGCTCCGCGGGTTTGCTGTATTCAAATCCCTGCAGTCCGACGAGCTCAATGGCTTTCATTGCTTTTTGCTGTCGTTCTTCCTTGTCCATGCCGCCGATTTCAAGTCCGAACTCAACGTTATTAATAACGTTTCGGTGGGGCAGCAGCCCAAAATGCTGAAAGACCATGGACATCTTGTAGCGCCGGGTTTCCCGGAGTTTTTCCTTGTCCATTTTCATGATGTCCTGACCGTCCAGTATGATTTCACCCCTGGTAGGTTCGATAAGACGGTTCAGGCAGCGGATCATGGTTGATTTGCCGCTTCCGGAAAGACCCATAACGACAAAGGTTTCCCGCTTTTCGATGTCGAAACTGGCACCGTTTATCGCCACGGTGCATCCGGTACGCTTGAGAATTTCCGGTTTGGATTTACCCTGTTCAAGGAGGGGAAAAACCCGTTTCGGGTTCGGTCCGAAAACCTTGTAAAGGTTTCTGACGGAAATTAATGCCATGTATATTGTTCTCCTTAATTGAACACTATATCTGTGTTACAATTTCTTAGCATTCTAGGTAAATAACTGCTTAGAATACTAATAAAAAATTCAATAAAAGTCCAATGATATTGAAGTTTGTGTCACTTGCAGCAGGAATAATCCGGTTTCAATACCTTTGAATTATTCAATATTATTTTGTATACTATAGATAGAGATGAATTTCAAGTCCGATACTAACTTTCAACCCCTCCTGTATATACTTAAGTTAGTATCAGGCTTGTCAAAAGGCAAATTATAGATATACTTCGTATAATAAAGACAGAAAGAGATGGCACGCAAACGAGATATTAGTGAAGAGGTGCTGGTTACAATACGTCAGATTGTCCGCGCTATTGATCTTCACTCAAAAAAACTGGCGAAAACCTATGGTTTAACCGGACCCCAGCTGATTGTTCTTCAGGAAATAGCCGATCGCGATGTCCTGACGACGGGGGATCTGGCAAAGAACATTTCCCTGAGCCACGCGACGGTAACGAGTATTGTCGACCGTCTGGTTGCCCGGGGACTGGTTCAACGGATACGGGGCATACAGGACAAACGCAAGATGTATCTGCGCTTGACTGAAGATGGTCTTGATCGGGTACGGAACAAACCGTCCATGCTCCAGGATACCTTTATCAAGGCTTTCAACAGCCTGAACAACTGGGAGCAGACGCTTCTTCTCTCGTCCATGCAGAGGATTGCTGCCATGATGAATGCAGACGGCCTGAAAACCGATTCATTTCTTATTAGTCACCCCGCTTCATTTACCGAAGAGGAGTTGGAAGAGTATTACAAGAAGGAGTAGCATGAGTACTCCCCCCGATGATCTTGAGCTCCTTTTTGAACGGACCATTCCATTTCGCTTTCTTTCCAGGCCGGATCGTCAGGAACTCGCCGGGAATATGGACAGACGGGTCTATGTCCAGGGAGAAACTGTCCTTCCCCACGGAATCAGCCTGTATCCGGAATTCTTTTTTGTCCAAAGCGGCAGCGTCGGAGTATACGATCCCCGGCTGCCGAATCTGCGCAGCAATCTGATACCTGCGGGAAGCTATTTTGGTGAGCGGGGGGTCCTGTTCAAGGAAGCCTACCGTTTTGATTTTATCGCAGAAGAGGCGACAATCTGTTATGCTGTTCCGGCCCAGGTATTTCTGGGGGTCCTGAAATCCTCCCGGGCTTTTGCCCAATCCCTTGGGAGCATTCTCCTGGATAAACAGGGAATATTTGCGGAGTTCAGCAACTTCTCCGCGGAGATCATGCGGGCCATCAAACGGGGGTTTCTTGACATTCGCGGTTTACTCCGCCATTACCGGGAACTCGAGCCTGCTCTTCACCCGCTGCTCCGTTCCTATGAGATCGATTTCGGGGCGCTGTTATACGCGGTGCGGCGTCTTCCGGAGAATGTGACCCGAAATCATACCTATCTTCTCACGGATGATCTGCCAACCGAATTTGCCGAGCCTGAACTTTTTTTTACCGCCATCGAATCAAAAGCCCGTCGGAGGGACATCTGGGAGATGCTGCCGGGCAAGAGCATGGTACTGCTGCGCTCCGGCATGTCCGATATGGTGGATATCATCACCCTGTTGTGCCTCTACGCGGTTGAGGCGGTAAAGATCCGCAACCGCCTGCATGACCCTTTCTCCATACGCCTGGTGGAGGAGGGAAAACAGCGTCAGCAGCAGGATCCCGAGAATGCAGGGGAGATAGAGTCCTCCCTGCTTGAACAGCTGGATTTTTCACCTCTTGAGATAGAGGGTCTGAAATCCTTGTGGCCCCGGGAGGTTCTCCACCGACTCAGCGAAATCGTCCGTCACCGGGAGAGCATCAATATCGATTTCCGGCGTCACGTACCAACCTTTCAACGCCATCGTTCCCAGGCCTGGACGCACCAGGTTGCGGATGCCGCCAAAAAGCTGCTGGGCTTTGAACCGGCGGATCTGCCGGAGGATGTGCCTGTTTACATTATCAGTTCCAATGATCACTCCGTGGCCAACTGTCTGAACCCTGATCCCCGGCGTTACGGGGACCAGATCCTTCAATGGGGAGAGGATATACGGCATCCTTATATGGAGACTTCCTGGGAAAACACCGAAGACCTTATTTACGCCATGGGGCCGGACTTCTGGAGGGCCCATCCTGATCTGGAACGCTGTAACGAGCTGGAATGCGGACTCCTGCGTTTAAGCGATACCGCCTCAACGGGGATTCAGGTACAGCTGGTAAATATCGCGTTCCTCAAGCTGGAAGCCCTGGATAAAAGCATTCCCCGGCCTGCGAAACCCGGAAACGGCCTGATTATCAATATTGACTACGCCTTCGGGGAGCAGGCGGAGGATATTATCCGGAACCTGATTCTGCTGTTCGGTCGTAATCTCGCGGGAATCAACGTTCTCGGTAAGGCGGGGGCCCTGGTCGGAAGCAGGGGGGATATCCTTATTCCCGATGCCTTTATTGAGCAGACCTCCGACAGGTTTTATCCCTTGAGCGGAGCGAGACCCGGAACTGCAGAACGCCTGTCCAGACTCATCCCGGGCAGGAAGGTCCACTCAGGGCCGATTCTGACTGTTGCGGGAACCCTGATGCAGAACCGTCGAATGCTCTATTTTTACCGTCATATATGGGGTTGCATAGGTCTCGAGATGGAGGGGACTTTCTATTACCGGCAGCTTCTGGAGGCGAGGGAGCTGGGGGTAATTCCGGGGGAAGTCCCGATACGCTTTCTCTATTATGTTTCCGATCTTCCCCTGGCACACCGGGATTCCCTGAGTGTCCGTCTGCATCCGTCCATGGGTATTCCTCCCTTATATGCAATAACCAGGGAAATCCTGACTTCGATTCTCTCCTAGTGTTTATTATTGATTTTCACCTGAAGATATGGAATAACTAAAGTACAGGTTGAATAAGGGAGCGGATACGTGAAAAAGATCCTCATTATAGAAGAGTCGCCTCTTTTTCGGGATTATCTGAGCAAGAAGCTGGCAGAGTATGAGATTGAGGTTGTTCATGGCGTCAACGGTCTTGATGGAATGCTCAAAATCAGAAGTGAAATCCCCGACCTGATCATCATGGATTATTTCCTGACCCGCAAGAGTGCCATGGAGGTCCTTCAGGAGAAACTTCGCAATCCGAACACAAAAAATGTTCCTGTTATCATGATGGCCACAAAGCTTGGAAGCAAGCATATAATGGAACTGGCAAAATTCGGGGTAAGGAAGGTGTTTACCAAACCCCTGAAACTCGATGCCCTGCTCAATACCCTGTCCGGGCTGCTGGGGATAACCGTAAGCATTGATCCTACTCCGTCGATTATTGAGGCCCATTTCAATGAAGAGATCCTCTTTATCGAGGTGGCCCAGGGGCTGAATACTGAGAAGATTGTTCTTCTGAAGTACAAAATAAAGGAACTCATGTCCCTCTATTCCGTACCTGTCCCCAAGGTACTGCTCATGCTTGCGGGGATCGAACTTGGTGATAATTACCGGGAGAAGCTGGACCTTCTGTTCAAGACTGTACTGGAGGAAGCCCAGGAGAATCCCCGGCTGGTCAAGGTTCTCAGCTCGTCGGAAAAGATATCCGACTTCATTCAAGGCAGCAAAGACTATGCCGCCATCGGTGTAACCGACAGCCTGGAAAAGGCCATGGATGATCTTATCGGCCTTAAACCCGACACATTTGCTCATGACGAAATCGCCCGGGAACGCATCCTGAGCAGTTCCTCTCCCACCGGGGAGGGCCAGGAGAGCATCACCATGCGCTTCGAGGGCGAGAATACCGTAGCAAAAGCCATGGGAGCTCTAAAGGGAAACGCGCTGGTAGCAGCGGTGGATGACGACCTGGTGATCAGGACCCTCATCAGTACGGTTTTTCAGAGTGCCGGCTGGACGATAGATCAGTTTGAAGACGGCAAGGCCTTTGTCGATGCCCTGGGGGAGAAAAATTACGATCTGGTCTTCCTGGATCTGATGATGCCCAATATGAACGGGTTCCAGGTTCTGCAGGAGTTGAAAACACGGGGACAGGATGTACCGGTAATCATTTTTTCAGCCCTTTCAAAGAAGGAGACGGTATTGAAAGCCCAGGAGTACGGCGTGCGAACCTATCTTCGCAAGCCCCTGAAACCCGAAACCCTGCTGCAGAAGGCGGCGGAAGTGCTGGGAGCGACCTTTTAGGTCTCCGGGACTGGAGGGATGGAGTGACTCCTTCGATCTGCCAGGCTGTGTTCGATAATGTTTCCGTGGGGCTGGCCCTCGTTTCCCGTGACCTCCGGGTGCTGGAATCAAACAGCATGTTCCGGTCCATGATCGGCAGCCCGTCCGGCACAAACGGCAATCTGTACCTGACGGAAATTGTAGTTCCCGAAGATAGGGAACTTTTACAGGGGAGCTTCGAAAACTTTCTCCATGATTCCGCTGTCTCACACAGTATCGACTTACGTTACGACCGCGCCGGAGTCGAGCCGGGCTGGTGCAGTATCCAATGGACCCTGATTCCCCATCCAGACCGAAAGGGAAGCCTTCCCCTGGCTGTAATCTCCGAGGTCTCAAAGGAGAAAGAGGCCGCCCTGCGCCTTGAGCTCGAAAGCGCCGAAGCACGAAAAGCTGCACAGACTAAATCGGATTTTCTTGCCAACATGAGTCACGAAATCAGAACTCCCATCCACACCATAACCGGTATGTCAGAGCTGCTGCTGGATACCTCCCTGGATGAGGAGCAGCAGGAGTATGCCATCCAGATCCAGTATTCCGCGGATGTTCTTCAGGGTCTGATAAACGATATTCTAGACTTTTCCAAGATCGAAGCGGGTCACCTGAAGCTCGAGACCATCGATTTCAATCTCCACGACCTGGTGGAGGATTCGGTCAAGCTTGTTTCCATGGAAGCTCATAAGAAGGGCCTGGAGGTGGCGGTTTTTTTTGAACAGAATGTGCCCTATCTTCTTAAAGGCGATCCCGTCAGGCTGCGCCAGATTATTGTCAATCTTTTCAACAACGCCGTCAAATTTACCCATAAGGGAGAGATTATCGTCAGCGTTTCCCTGATGGAGGAGGACGAGCAGAAGGCGGTCCTGCTTTTCCAGGTAAAGGATTCAGGAATAGGAATCCCTGAGGACAAGCGCGACAGGCTTTTCAAGGTCTTCAGCCAGGTCGATTCCTCAACGACCCGAAAATACGGAGGGACCGGTCTGGGACTTTCCATCTCCCGCAATCTTGTTGCCATGATGGGGGGAGAGATCGGTGTGGAGAGCGAAGAGGGCCGGGGGTCGATTTTTCGCTTTACCTGCGTCCTGGACAAGCAGGAAGAGGAGAGTCTCTATCGCAATCTTACCGGGGAGTTTTTTGAGGGAACCCGTGCCCTGGTCTGCGACGACAGCATGAGTTCCCGGGATATCCTCGGCAGCTATCTGAAGGGCTGGGGCTGTCTGGTGGAGGAGGTCGCCAGCGGAGAAGAGGCTCTGGCTCTGCTGCGGCAGCGCCAGGCAGAGAAGCGACCCTTTTCCATTGTTCTGGTCGATCAGATCATGCCCGGGATGGACGGCTGGCAGCTCGCCAGCGAGATAAACTCCGACAAACAGCTCAATACGACCAAGCTTGTTCTCATGAGTCCCGCGGGAAAAAGCGGTGAAGAGGCCAAGATGAAACTCCTGAAGTGGTTCGACGGGTATCTGAACAAGCCCATCAAGAAAAACCAGCTCTTTGAGATTCTCTTCAGAATAGTGAATCAGGAGGTAGAGCTGGAGACCATCGAATCCCTGGAACTTGCCGAAGAGCTTGAGTCGGCTCTTACGGTGGAGAAGGGAAAGATTCTGGTGGCGGAGGACCATGAGGTCAATCAGATTCTTTTCCGGACAATCCTGGAAAACGACGGCTATACCGTCAGAGTCGCTTCCAACGGAAAGGAGGCGGTGGCCTTCGCGGAACAGGAATCCTTTGACCTGATTTTCATGGATGTGCAGATGCCGGAGATGAACGGCTATGAGGCAACACGGGAGATCCGCAAGGCCGGCATCCAAACGCCCATTATTGCTGTTACCGCCTCGGCGATAAAGGGCGAGCAGGAAAAGTGCCTCGAAGCCGGAATGAACGATTTTCTGACCAAACCCTTCAAAAAGAACGATCTTGTTCCCGTGCTGGATAAATGGGCCATGGGGAGTTTTGTTGCCCGAAAAGACCGTGATTCCGGGACGGAGGAGCAGCAAGCGAGCATTGAGATTGATCGGGAAGTTTTCTCCTTCAAGGAAGCGGTTTCCACCTTTATGGGGCAGACCGAAGTGGTAATCAAGGTTCTGGAAGGTTTTTTACCCAAGGTGGAGCGCCAGATTTCCCAGATAAAAAGCAACCTGAAAACAGAGAATTTTGAGCAGATTTCGGCGGATGCTCACTCCATCAAGGGGAGTTCCTGGAACCTGATGGCTAAGAGGCTGGGTAACCGGGCTTTTGAACTTGAAAAGGCCGCGAAGGAGAACAAGAGCGATGCCTGTGCACTGAATGTTATGGGCCTTGAGGATGCCTTTGTCGAATTTAAGAACGCGGCGGAACAGATACTGGTCCGTTACTCCGAATAATCGAACTCAATGCTGGAGAATCCCCGTGGTTCCGCCAGCCGCCGGATAAACTCCTCTCCCCGCTGACGGGCCTGGCGGATGAGTTCCTTCTCTTCCGTGAAGGATCCGATCCGCAGGGTAATGTATTCAGTAAGGCGTTTCCAGTTCTCCGGGCTGATTTCGAGCCCGGGATAGGGATAGCGCCCGGTAGCCGGATCCTGGACGATAATCTCGGTTATCTGCGGTTCCGGCAGGTGAATCACCAGGCGGGAGTCGTTCCACAGAAGATTATCTTCCAGGGGGAACCCTTCAAGCTCGAACCCCGCCTTGGCGACCAGGGTGACAACCGCGAAACCCGGATTCCGGGATACCAGATCGATTCCGAGATCTCTGCAGAAACGATAAAATTCAAGAAGTTCCTGTTCTTCCGGGTCCGGTTTTCCTGTTTCGGCGGCATGGAATATCTGCCACCAGTCGGGATTCTGAGGCATGAAGTCGTAGGGGAATACTGCTTTATGGACCAGCTCGACGGTATTCAGGCGATACAGTCCGCGAACCTCCTTGAGCAGACTTTCCCTGGCACTGACCTTTGATTTCTTGACCAGAGAGAGTTCCCAGTCGAAGGGGTCGAAACGGAAAAACAGCAAAGCTCCTCCGGCAAGGATGACAAGCAGCATTGAAAGGAATGCCAGGCGGCGCAGTTTCTTCATGCTTCTGGCTCCTCTGGATCAACGGAGATAAAACGGATATCCCGGTATCCGGCTCCTGAAAGGATGCCCCGGATCAAGGCCCGGGCGTTTTCTTCCGCCTTGTGGAGGATGTTCCTGCGGATGGCGTCCTCCCTCACAGCCTCTTTGCTCAGTTCTATTTCATCGTAGTATTCGGTGTGGGTAATCGATCCGCCGCGTTCCAGCAGAAAGAACTGTTCGATACTCTCTTCATCGGCGTCGATTAGAAGAATCTCCGCCGGGGGAATGAGAACATCGATCTTTCTCGTCCCTGAGGGACGCAGTTCAAAGCCCCTGTCCAGGCGAATGCCTGCCTGTACCCGCATGTCGACGGCAAAGAGGAGCCGCTGGTCCAGGGTTTTGAAGCCGAGGAAACTATTCTCCTTTCCCAGGTAGATTACTTCCCGGTAAATGTGTTCATAGGCGGGTATCTCCAGAACTGCCCGGATATGCTGCCGTATTGGAGATATCCTTTGTTCAGAGTCTGCACTGCAGGCAGAAGGGATAATCAGGATGCCGATGAGAAGGCCGATTAACAGAAATACTGTAACGGGGCGCGACATTTTTTTACCTCGCGATACATGGACTTTTTCCGCCCCACGAAGCCGTCAGGAAATTATACGTGAATCCCGGCGAAACTTCGGTCTATTTCGCGCCGCAGTTCAGTGTATTCCCGGGTAACGGGAAACTCGGGGTACTCGGCGATTATGTTCTTCGGAGGTCGGAACAGCACGCCCGCGTGGGCGGAGGTGAGCATGCTGATATCGTTATATGAGTCTCCGGAGGCGATTATGCGCATATTCAGGGAGCGCAGGGCTTCGACGGCCTTGCGTTTCCCGTCCTGTTGGCGCAGTCTGTAGCCGGTAATGCGCTGCTTGTCGTCTACTTCCAGGGTGTTGCAGAACAGGGTGGGCCAGCGGAGCTGTCGCATGAGGGGTGAGGCAAACTGGTCAAAGGTGTCGGAGAGGATGATTACCTGGTAGTCGCCTCTCAGCTCTTCCAGAAAGTCTCCTGCACCGTTGAGGGGACTCATGGAGGATATTACCTCCTGGATGTCCTTCAGGGTAAGCTTGTGTTCGTCGAGAATGCCGAGGCGCTTTCTCATCAGGATGTCGTAATCGGGGATGTCGCGTGTTGTCAGGCGGAGTTCTTCTATTCCGGTTTTTTCTGCCACGTTGATCCAGATTTCGGGTACCAGGACCCCTTCCAGGTCCAGACAAACAACTCGCATACTATCTCCTCTTTTATGGTCGCCGTCGGCCGCCGGCCTCCGTCTCCCGCTGTCCGCGTCCGAAGATTCGGCGGAGCCGGACTTCGAACGTTTATGGTCGCCGTCGGCCGCCGGCCTCCGTCTCCCGCTGTCCGCGTCCGAAGATCCGGCGGAGCCGGACTTCGAGCGTTTATGGTCGCCGTCGGGTACATCATTATTATCAGGAGCGGGGTATTTTGGCAAGTAAAGGAAAAGGACCGGCGGAGGGCTCGCACTCCCTCCGCCGGCGGATATAAAACAAAAGGCGATTGAGCCTTTCAGGCGACAGTTTAAAAATGACAGGAAAAGCTGAGTTCAATAAAGTCCCTTGTGTGGAAATGGCCGAAATTGCCGTCGCGGCTGCCTCCGAAAATGGAAGCGGCCAGGGAGAACTCCAGTTCATCGTGAAAAAGGGCGGTAATGGATGGTTTTAACATGTAGTCCCGGTCCTCCAGTCCAATGATGAGGCTGAGTTCAGGTGTAACTGTATCGTGGTTCCATGAGTCGCTCAGGCAGAGGATCAGCATATTTTCTGTGGTCCGGGCGTCGGCCTGTACGTCCTGGGAATTCTCTATGGCATCGCTGTTCAGAAGCAGGGTTCCCGCTTCCTGAATGTTGATGTTGAGCCTTGAAACCGGCAGATTGCAGTCAAAGCCCCCGACCCAGCGGAACTCGCTGTTCCGGACCTCGGGGTCGTCTCCCTGGTAGTCCTCGGTGGCGTACCAGCCGGCTTCGACCCGCAGGGTCGTTCTTCCGGCTGCGGTAGCTCCGTGAAGGCCGACCATGTTGACCCTGTCGTAGCTTAAGGTAATTATACCCGGAGAGACCGAAACCGTCGGCTGACGGTAATATCCCAGGTAGTAGATGCCCCCCAGGTCAAAGGCGCCGAGGCTTCGTGTAAAGCGGAAAGCAAGGCTGCTGTGGGAGAAATCCGCGGTTTGTTCCTCCACTGTTGTGTATGTCGGAAACAGGGCCTGAAGTTCCGCTACATCCCGGGGTACCCATGTCCCTTCCCAGGGAATTGTGTCGGGGGTAAAGACCGGCAGATAGACAAGCTCCAGCAGTCCATCATTGGCGGGAATGTTCAGTTTGATCATTGCTTCCGCCTGTTTTCGTTCCCCATAGTCGGGGTTTATAAAATCGCTGTAATCCATGGGGGTCAGGATGTCCACAGCGTGGACCTTGTCGCCAGTGCCCCAGATGGGTTTCATGTACCCGATTTCCAGGTCAAAATACCGGGCGTAATATCGCATATAGGCTTCATCGATCCTGCCCTCGGCAAAGGTTTCTCCCGGAACCTGTTGTATACGTCCGGAAGCCAGCATATCCGTCTTCCGTCCACGGTAATCCATATCCAGGCGCAGTTCCGCCAGGCTGAGGAGCTCTTCGTTGCTGCTGAAACCGTCATCATTGACTGCATATCGGGTGTTCAATGCAAGTTTTCCATTAATCTCGATGGCTGATGAGTCTGGAGCCGTCTGCTGTTGTTTCTCCTCCTCATCAGCATGAAGTGTTAACCCAAGAATTGCTGCCATAAGGAAGAGATAAATCCAGTACCCTTTCATAGACTGTCCTCCTATTCGGTTCTGCCCGTTTCCAGATAACGGGTGGTGAATCGCCGGGGATTTCTCCGGAGATGATTATATTGAAGCTCTTGGTTCCCACGAATTTTTCCCGAATAAAACGGTCGGAAATCCTGATGTGGGTCGATTCCTTCTGAGGCAGCGGCCGCCTGCAAAGGAGAAGCATGGAGGGCAGAAAAAGCAGGGCGATTACCAGGGCAATCAGGACTCCCAGGGCGGTAAAGATGGCGAAACTCCGCATGGGAACAATTTTGCTGATACCAAGAGAACCGAACCCGATGATGGTTGCTAATCCAGCCAGGGCGACTGGCTGGTCCACATGACCTGATGTTCTGAAGACGATCCCCCGCTGGTTCTTATTCGGGGAGGCCTCGTCGAAATAGCGGCTTATCAGGTGAATCCCATAGGCAGATCCTGCTGCCAGCATCAGTACCGGGATGACCGTCCCGAGAATCGAGAGTGGAATTTGCAACAGTGACATGATGCCCAGGGTCCAGACGGTACTGATGGCCACGATGATCATCGGAAGCAGCACTCCCATGAGGCAGCGGAAGCTAAGACTCAGCACGACAAGCAGTCCGTGGTAGATTTCCCTGGAGAAAAGTTTTCTCTTGAGTTCTGCCGCATCCTCATTGGATATTACTCCTCCGGCTCCATTACCGGTTTAAGCACTGAATCGGTCAGGAGGTCTCTGCCCCTGGGGGTCAGTACGCCTTCGAGAGTTACCTTTATACTGTCCTTGAGGACCTGTACCCGGGATACGGAGGTTTCCTCCCGGTGCTTTTGAGTTGTTACCCCCTCTACAATATTCTGAAACACCAGAGCCAAACGATGCCGGGGAATTGATACGGCTATGATTTCCTCCTCTTCTGCCTGCTTGATCAGCCTGGTAATTACCTCCAGGGTCGACTCCCTGAGAAGAACGATAGGCCGGGATTCAAGGCCTTCATGATAACGATTCAGGTCCTTGAAAAAGGCCGAGTCCTTCATTCCGATTTCGTGATAGGCGTGCTCCAGAATACGGTTGAGTTTTTCCTGGAAAGGGAGCGAAAGGTCGTTGGTAATCATATCCATCTCGGAGGTAATACGCTCTACCATGATCTCGATCAACGAGTTGAAGAGGGTCTCTTTGCTGGTAAAATGATTATAGATTGTCTTCTTGCTGATACCAAGACGTTCCGCGATTTCTTCCATTCGAACCTTGGCATAACCAAAACGGGTAAAGAGTTCGGCGGCACCCTGGATAATCCTGTTTCTCATGCGTTGGGACATATTTTACACAAATTATACTATAATAGTGTAAAAATGCAAAGATCAGAAGGGGATAGTTACTATGAATCTGGTACCCTTTGAAGATTCTATCTGTATGGATCCTCCCATTCGGGAAACATGTTGCTTCAGAAGATAGAGTCCGTATCCGCGTTTACCGGATTCCTCTTTTGTGGTGAAGCCCTTGGAGAAGATCAGATCATGGTACTTTTTCGGAATACCCGGTCCGGTATCGTTGATACTGATCAGTATCTGATCAGGCTTATACCTCAGAAGAATCGAAATCTTCTTTGTGTCGACCTTATCGGTTTTCAGGGCGTCCAGAGCATTCTGGATCAGGTTTCCAATGATTATTACGAAGGAGTCCAGGTGTTCCTCAAGTATCCTGGGAAAGGAGCTTTCAGGATCGATGGTGCACTCAATGTGGTTCTCTTCTGCTTCTTTGATTTTTGCAAGCAGCAGCCCGGAGATTGCCGGCGAGCCGATGTTGTGCCTCAGAAAATCGAAGAGTTCCTGCTGCCTGGTCATGGTCGCGGTAATGTAATGTGCAGCTTCCTTGAAACGGTGAAGCTGAATCAGACCTGATATTACATGGAGCTTGTTCAGGTGTTCGTGATGCTGGGCCCGGAGTGCATTGATGTAGCTTTTGACCTCCGTGAGTTCCTCGGCAAGCTTTCTGATTTCACTCATATCACGGTAGGAGGCAACTGCTCCGATTGTCTCCCCCCTGGAGATCATTGGTTTGCGACTGCAGAGGACAATCCGGCCGTTTATGGTCTCTTCCTGGTCGATGAGGGGAATTCCGGATTTCATTATTTCCGGCAGGCGTGTTTCCGGAAACAGTTCCTGCAGCGGTTTTCCAACGCAGTCGCCGTCCAGAGAGAGCAGTCGCTTTGCGTTTTCATTTAATTCGATGATAGTACACTGCTTATCGATGGCGATTATTCCTTCGTTTATGCTGGAGAGAAGAATATCCCGTTCTTCCATAAGAGCGGCAATCTCGTAGGGTTCCAATCCGAAAATGGTTTTCTTGATATTATTTGATAAGAGGATTGCCCCGACCAGTCCAATCACCAGGGTACCGAGGGTCAGCAGGTTCAGCACCGCCGTATATTTTCGTTGTTGGTTTTTTATATCCGTCAGCAGCTTGCCCACGGAGACTGCTCCAATCTGCCCGTTTTCTGAGAGGATGGGTACAAAGCTTCGCAGAGAAATCCCCAGGGTACCCTTTGCTGTGGAGGTATATCTGTTTCCATGTATGGCTTCCTTTTCGTCACCGCCTACAAAATGTTTGCCGATTCTGTCGGGTTCCGGGTGGGAATAACGGATAGACTCCATGTTCATGACTACGATGAAGCTGACGCCTGTCATTTCCTGCAGGTTTTTTGTAATGGGCTGAATTACCGATGAGGGATCGTCCTTTGAGAATGCTGCGATAATTCTGGGGTCCCGAGAGACGGTATCCGCGATGGTCAGGGTCTGTTTTTTCCCTTCGTTGATTATATGCTGCTCGATCTGCTTGTTAAAGGTGATTATCTCGATGCCCAGGGCGAAAAGAAGCAGAACAGCGATGAAAAAAAAGATCCTGGCCTGAAGGGAAAATACCTGTTTCATGCTGTAAATCCTCCAAAGCTTAGCACGGTTTTTCCCGGAGCGCCAAGGAATGATGATCTCACACCGGTGTTTCTTTCTTGACTGGTCAGATTTTCTCTCCTATCATGTTCTGTAGCGGCAAAGAAGGGAAGTCGGAAACGGAGGTAGTGTATCGCTGTCAGGGATGATGTGCGAGGGCGGATATGAACAGCATCAGAACAATGATAGTAGAAGATGACTTTAAGGTTGCCGAGATCAACAAGGAATTTACCGAAGAGGTAAGCGGCTTTATAGTTGAAAAGATCGCCAAAGATGCCGCGGAGGCTCTGGTCTACCTGCAGGATAATCCGGTTGATCTGGTTATTCTTGATATTTATCTTCCCGATATGCATGGGACCGAACTTCTGAAGATTGTTCGAAAAGAAGAATACGCCGCTGATATCATTCTTATTACCGCCGCTCATGATGCAGAGACTGTTGAATGCTCCATGCGATACGGCATTTTTGATTATATTGTAAAACCCTTTGCCTTTACCCGCTTCAAGGATGCTCTTGAAAAATACCGGGACTATAAAGAATCCCTTCATGAGAACAGGCATTACAACCAGGAAAAGATCAATGAGTTCGTAGCCTATAACCAACATTCTGATTCTATTGATAAGCTGCCCAAGGGTATAACCCGGTATACCCTGGACAGAATAATTGAGGCCCTGGCTTCACTACATACATCCTTTACCATCGAGGATGTAGTCAACCGGGTGTCTCTTTCGAAGATCACCGTCCGAAGGTATCTTGAATACCTCCACGAAAAAGGCCTGATTTCCAAAGGCCTGGAATACCGGAAGGTTGGCCGCCCCCTGGTGGTCTATTCAAGTCATAAGTAGTTCGTTAATGCTCTGGGCGGCTTTTCGGCCTTCTCCCATGGCGAGGATTACCGTGGCTGCTCCCAGCACGATATCACCCCCGGCGAATACCCGTTCCATGCTGGTTTTTCCGTTTTCGTCGGCCACGATGTTGC